>JAABUU010007371.1_pt1 | contig 11339 bp, 12 predicted proteins | sample 5559301 | NCBI WGS metagenome assembly JAABUU01 (sample SAMN10711884, study PRJNA513360) | rock metagenome | isolation source: Antarctica rocks | place: Antarctica: Victoria Land, Richard Nunatak white
ATCAAGCAGCTTCAGAAGATCTTACATGTTGCTTGACCTTGACTCTCCTACTTCCATACCGACATAGAGCCAATTGGACTGGTCATTCCCTCTGTCACGCTGAGTGAAAGAGACTGTCACCGGGAGCCTGTCAGGATGCGGCAACATGCTTCACAGCATCTCAGCACGGTGTCCTCAGCTAGATCTGGCCCATTGGGCTGACAACAAGGTGTAAGGTAGCCAAGGTAGGGTGACAACGCCCAAGGGAAGGTCAGCGGCCTGCATGCATGTGGCCTTGTTCAGACTGTGAATGCAACATGAATTGGGATCTGAGCTATGGTTTACACCAGACCTAGGACTTCTGCATACACTCAGTCATATTATCCAGGACAAGCAGTATCTGCCATGGTCATGTCAGTTGCTTTACACCTTTGTTACATGGTGTGAACAGAGATGCATCCCGTCGCCAGTATTGCGTTCATGCCAATCCGGCTGTTGTCAGCATACCAAGTAGATAATGCATGGTGACTTTGCTGTACAGATACACAGAAAACAAAGCATGCCAGCTCAAGCAGGTAGCAGCAAAGCTGAGTGTGCTCATGGGAATAGCTCTGACGTACAACAAAGAGAGAAGGTGTTTGGTCATGCCCCTCATACCATCTGCTCTCAGCCCTGCACCTCAAGCCCTCAGGTCCAGGTCTGCTACAAAGCAGACTGACCCTTTTCATTGCTATGGAACACTGCCTGCATCAGACAGCTTGTGTTGAAATGCTGACACCTGTCACATGCTGGCAACAGACAACATAACTGCATGTTGCAGTGGTGTAGGCAACAGTGGACATACCAGATGTCTTATGTTGCTGCAGATGTCTTGCCTTCATGCATGCATGTGGTGTATACAAAGCAATCTCCACAGTATGCTTGAAGCTGGACAGTTGCAAGAGTAACGGCATATGGAGATGCTACACAGTAGCCCAAGCAACAGATCGGTTCCAGAATGCATAGTTGGTGCTATAGGTGCAATATAGATGGCAATATAGACACACACCAAATCATGCAGCTCTGCTCCTTGTAAACATGCTGAGTGTTGTGCTGGTATTTGTCGTTTCATTCCTCACATTTGGCTGCAATCTCCTCTCCATGTGCTGCCAGTCCCTCCCTGCATCCTGCACTTAGGTTGCTCGTGGTGACACCATGCACACACAAATGTACAACATGAGCACATGAGTTGCTCTATCACATCAGCTGCCATGTTGTTGCTATGTCAGAGGATCACATGCTGCAAGTGTTCGACTGCTGCCACACGCGCTGCTGCAGCTTCCTTTGCAGCTGCTAAGCACTTACCCGGACCAGCAGCTGTTACAAGAACCAAGGCTGTATCCAGCCTTATGTGTGTCGGCCAACAGCTGATGCTACATACACAACCCACCCAAGCACAGTGCTGACTCTTGACATCAGACATGCATCACACTTTGCTGTTTCTGACGGCAAGCCAGCAAATTTGTGGTTGTGTGACTGCAGTGGAGCTGTTTGTGTGTGTCTCATTGCAAATGGTAGTGCTGCTGTTGCCTGACTTGCATGCTGAGCTAAGCACAAGCAAATTGGTCCTCCCATACCTCCAGGTTGTCAGATGCAGCCCTCGTCACCCAAGCCTACATCAAATCAATGGGGATCAGCAGCAGAATATTACAAGCTGGCAAGCCATGAAGTGGATGAAATCCGAGAGCAACTAGCTAAACTGTTGACCAGCAAAGGACCCAGATGGTGCTCACTTTCTGTGCTTGCTGCACAATGTACTTTGCTGCTCTAGGGCTGCGGCTGGATTGCAACTGGTAAAATCCACATTCAGCAACCAGCAGATGAGTAATGCTGCATAAGCAGAGTTGAGCTGACCTTCTGTGCCAGCTCCAGACTGTCCTCCCGGCCCTCAGCAGCCTGGTTCTGGAGCCGGTCACTCAAGCTGGCAATCTGAGACGATCCATTTTGAGGTGCTTCTCGAATGCAAACTCACAAGAAACCTTTTGACTTGGTATGATTGTCAGACTTCGTTTTGCCAAAGCTTCTCAAAGGCTATGAGGATGTGCCATCCCAAGACTTGGCACCAGGAATCCCTGGTGACCTAGTGCAAAAGATTTGGGGACTCCACATGCTCTAGACATCTGACCTTGAGCTGATCAGCAGACAATGTAAGCCCTTTGGAACGTGCTAAGACTTGACTTGCAATTCCGCAGAACAGAGGCATCAGGCAGACAATGAGACCTGTTAAATAAATTGTTGCACCAGACAAATCAGGCAAACTTCCCATGCACAATAGGCCACTGGAACAGGCCTGGCACAACATGAGTTGCAGGCCTAGGAGCAGACATGAGCTGCAAGTCAAAGCAAAAAAAAGATTGATATCAGGGCATCACATACATTGACACGCATCTGCCAGAAGGCTTTGCTGACCGCAATGCACATGTCCACCTTTTCTATACAGACATATCAGGTGCTGACTACTATTACAAATGTCAAAGGCGTCTAGCAGCTGTTTTGCATTGCTTCCTTGTATTGTATACGATGTGCGTTGAGCCACAGTACGCTTTTTGGCTCCAGGCTCATCTGACAGCCAGCTATACTCTGTGCTTGCTGAACTTGTGACTTCAGCAGGACTGACACCATTTTTTTCAGCGTCAAAGTCAGCAGCAACATCAGGAAAACAGCCTCCAAAGAATTGCACTCACTCAGCTTTTGCCCGACACAGCAAGGACATCCTCTTGTCAGCTTGCCTTTTGTTCGATTTTTTGGGAAAACCTGCCAGCTGTGCACCTTGCCCTTGGAACACATTCGGCAACGCCACCAAATGAGTTTGTGGCTTCTTAATGTTGTATTGTCGGGCAAGTTTCCGTTCTTGCTGTTTCTGTCATGGTCCCATTGCTCCAGCAAGCCATGCTTTACCGCCGCAAAAGTAGGGTGCTTCTGCCTAGTGCCGTCTGCTTTCCTGCCAGCGATTGTCCTGGCACACTTGGGGCACCCAGTCTTCTCATGTGCCTTATGCGTCACTGTAGTCTGCCATTCATGCAAGCAAGCGGTGCACTTCCAATGGGCTCTCATGTGGCTGTTGACAGTCACTTGGTCTGGTGACAATGGATGGTTTTTCTTGGCAATCCATTACAGCGCAACCTGTGGTGCCTTTGTAGCCAATGTATTGTGCTGACAGACGGCCGTGCCTGAGCAGAAAGGACAGCCTGTCCCTTGGCACAAGCCACACTCGTCTTTATTTTTGGCAGCAATTTTGCTGACTGGGTCAAAAACTGCCACTTCTGAAAACTCCTGCAAACTGGTGCCAGAACACCCAGTCCGACTAGAGTTTTAAAGAACACAGAGTTTTCGACCTCATGGCAAACTGGCAGTTTCTGAAACCAAGGAAAACACACAGTTTGAAACTGTATCAGACCTCATTGACAACTGCGTGTCAAAGTACGCACACAAACTGTCAGTATATTTCACAGAGTTTCAGCTCACACCACATACAACATAGCACGAGACCACTGTAACCAAGCATCACTGATGGCATGCTTAATGTCTCAAAGCACAGCACATTAGTTACAAGGAGTGTGCCATACAATGTGTACCACTGTGATTAAACCTGGTTTAACCTGGCTGACCAGTCTACGCTGAGCGCTGATTACAATTCTAGATACAACTTGACATACACCGCCTGCTCAAGGTCGACAGCATGCTAGGACCAAGTCTTATCACAACCTCTCAGAATGTCAACAGAGTAGCAACAAAGGTCCACAGGTGTAGCTTGTAATCATGTGTACTAAGCTTCTCTAACGTATTTCATATCCGACAGCATGTGGACCTTATGTAACATCCTCATCACCACTGTCATCGTCTGTGTCATGCAGGACTGCAACAGTACCCCTTGCTGGCTATCACACCACTGTCAAATGGAAGGAGCTCCTCAGGTGGCCACCAGTCAATGACGTCGTTTGACAGGAAATGCTTCCTGTCCCCAGCCTGTCAATAGCTGAGCCTGCCAATAGCTGAAGTGTGGGGACATGCAGACTCGCTTTTTGACTGCATCAAGCTCCACCACCGATTACACTGGCATGGGAGTCCTAGACCTGCCGCGGGGCGCTGACTGTTCCCAAAGCAGGTGGCATAATGTTGAATGCTGCTCGCTCTGTTCTTTTGACAACTGTTGGTCAGGTGCTGCACCGTAGTAGCGCACAAACAACAGATGGGCTTCTCCCTCAAGGTCAGGAGCATGCTGGTAGCGGACTCTAAGTTGTGAAAAGCATTTGCGCTTGCAGACCAGGCATAGTCAGGACGTATTCAAAATTATTTGACGTGAAAGACAGTGGCAATCGAAGGGTGTGTAGTGGGCTTGGTACATTCAAGTCAGCAGCACTCAGCACTAGCAGCAGCAGCAGCAGAGCTGCAATAGTAATAGCCAAACAACCTGAATACATAGGGGTCTTCCGTGCTATGCTGGTGCTTCACATGACGTTTGCCTGTCTGGTTTGTGCAATACCAAAACTCAGCCATGCCACAGAGCAGCGATGCCAATGCAAGCAGCAGTCAAGCATCTTGAGTTGGCTGGTCCTATTACACATGAAATGATCTTGCCGACAGTCATCATCTGCATCTGTGATTTGATTGTTTTCTGGCTCACTTGCTGACGTTTGCTGCAGTGATGCAACAACATGGTCAAGTGATCCAAGAGAAAAGGGACTTCTAAGGGTCAATGCCCAGTAGCCCCAGCAACAAACTGTATGTGTTGATTTTGGTGTTGCGAAAGGGGCCTCACCTGCCAGTCCCCTTGCAGAAATGCATTCCTGGTGAGTGCACAATGCAAATGGGTTGACAACACAGTACGGCTGCACCAAGACAGCAGGGACAACACTACATAGCGTTTACCCTAAACCCTAGATACAGTGCAGTGTGTGCCATAAGCTAAATGCAGCACCATTGCTCATCACACGGGATGGAGTGCAGCAACTTGAAGTTGCACTGCATGCTTGAGCATCACACAAATAAACAGCACCTGTGCACTACCTGTGCATAAAGACGGCTGGGAGTCTGTCAGATTGAAATGATTGGAGTTTGGCTCTTTGGGACTTCAAGCGCGCACAGTCATTGTACGCTCATTCAGCTCTCTTCCATTCAGCTCCATGTTGTTCAAGATGAGCCCTAGCTTCCCCGCAGATTTGGCATACAACAAGGTGCCCTTTGTCAGCAACAGAGGGCCTCTGACTATGTCTGTAGTGCCACTCTCCAGGGCGGAAAGCCCCCTTGCTCATTTGGCATGAACCTGCATTCCAACACAGCAGGAGTCAGTGCAAGAGCCATAGCAAACACCAGGCCTGCTTGCGCCTGCATGCGCAACATTGTGACTGGCATGAGTCATCATTACATGATGGACTGGCATGAGTCATCCTCACATGATGGACTGGCATGAGTCATCATTACACGATTAACTGGCATGATTCACCCTCACATGGTTGACTGGCATGAGTCATCATTACATGAATTCATACACTTGCGCACGCCAAGCTGAAAGACTGATGCACAGGCCAGCATATGCACCATGAACACTGAGCATTGTGTGAGTAGTTGAGTTGACTAACCACTGTTGTCAAGAGCTCTGCTCCAAAACCATCAGCTCAGTCATAGAGGGCATCTGAGAAATGTTTCAGGGCAGAGACAGCTTTGGATAGCTTCTCCACAGACAGCACTGAACATGAAAAACATCTCCCAGCAGCATTGTATGCACATGAGAGAAGTTGAAAGCTAAAAATGGGATAACACATGTACCTGTTGGTTCATTCCTTTTGTGGTCCATAGAACAGACATTGAAAGACCGCTTGGACGCCTGTGAAAATTATTATTGTTTGCCCAGCTTGTATAGGTGTTCACAAAAGCTGTCATTTCGAGACCTTCAGCTCAGCTAGACACCAGGCACAGGGAGGCTGCTCAAGCTATGTCCTGACAGTGTGTCTTGCCATCACCCTGACTCACCGCTATTCTCGGTATGAGTCATACTTTTCCGCATGGACAGGCTGGTGTCAACAAGTCAGATGCTAGCAATGTGTGCAATAAATAAGAGATCTGCACAACTCTCAAAGCGACAACAACTACATTAGTGTGCTTACAAAACCTGACAACAAGCCAGCTGCAACTCTAGCACACGACCTTACAATGATCACACAACATACACATTGCTGACTGCTATTACACGTGTCAGAGGCGTCTAGCAGCTGTTTTGCATTGCTTCCTTGTATACGATGTGCGTTGAGCCACAGAGCGCTTCTTGGCTCCAGGCTCATCTGACAGCCAGCTATACTCTGTGCTTGCTGAACTTGTGACTTCAGCAGGACTGACACCATTCTTCGTGATGTCAAAATCAGCAGCAACATCAGGACAAACCGTTTTTAAAGAGTTGCATTGACACAGCTTTCGTCCAACACAGCAAGGGCATCCTGATGCCTTTTTGCCACTGGTTCGACTATTTGGGGAAGCTTGCCAGCTGTGTACCTTGCCTTCTGGACATTCACGGCAACGCCACCAAATGAGTTTGTTGCTTTGTAATGTTGTATCGTCAGGAAATTTTCCATTCTCGCTGTTTCTGTCATGGTCCCATTGCTCTAGCAAGGCGTGCTTTGCCCTTGCAAAAGTAGGGTGCTTCTGCCTAGTGCCATCTGCTTTCTTGCCAGCGTTTGCCATGGCACAGTTGGGGCACCCAGTCTTCTGACATGCTTTACTCATCACTGAAGCCTGCCATTCGTGCAAGCACGCGTTGCACTTCCAATAGGCTCTAATGCCGCTGAAGACAGTCACTTGGTCTGAAGACAAAGGATGGTTCTTCTTGGCGTCCCAAAACAGTGCAACCTGTGGTGCCTTTGTGGCCAGTGTGTTGTGTTGACATACTGCTGTGCCTGAGCAGAAGGGACAGCCTGTCCCTTGGCTCCGGTTGTCCACACGGGCTTCCCAAACATGTGGAAGACCCTCTGGGCACTGATCACACGACCACCAGACCTTGCAGTGGCTGTATGGCTTGATGAGAACATCACCAAGGTGTCGGTTGAGCTTTTCATGCCACTGTCCCTGCAGCTCTTCTGCAAGCAGGCTGGTGTTGGGGCCAACCCCGTTTTGCTGCTGGTCTTGCTGCTGTGGTCTACTGTTAGTGCTGCCATTAGTGCCATACGCATGCCCTGCAGATCAGCATGCATGCATGAGTCAGCATTGAAGAGCGAACACTTATGCTTGTAACATGCTCAGGCATAGCTGGCTTGCCAAGTCAAGTGACAAACCTGTGCAGGACAAACAAACGGTCGCATGCGCACTTTCGTGTACACAATAAACACCTGTCCGGAGCTTTCGTGCGTAGCTGGTCAGCCGCCTGATTCGGTGGTGCACTTGCGAGGTTCTCCTGTAAGCAGGTCTGAGACCTGGTTGCAGCAGTCATGAACTGCCACTACACATTGATACATTTGTGCTGCAAAAGCTCTCGTGACAAACCTATTGTGGAGGCCGTTGAAAAAGAGCGTCGCTCCCACACCACTCGATTTTAGCATGCTCTGATCACAGCACAGAGGATTGGCCGCCTGGTACCGCGGATGTGTGCGAGCAGAAATCATTTGAGCGAGAATCTTGCAGTGCTTTCCGTTGCCGCTCACGCAAATGCAGCCTGCAAAATCTGCACATAACGCCAGCTAACGCTTACTAGTTGACGAGCAGAAATGGTCATGCTGCAGATGGCAAACAAAGGTGACATGCTAGGTTTGGAACGGGGACATTTGTGCCCCGTGTTGTGTTGTTTGCAGATGATGTCTGGACCCTGTCAACTTCAGCAACAGGCTTACAACAAGAGACGGGTGCCTTGCAAGACTTCTGCAAGCTCAGGCTTAATAGGTAAGCTTAGCTTGCTGCCGGCAGCAGCCCAAAACCAACACAATAGTTGTTATCAGCAGCTGAACATAAGCCTGTGCTTCCTACTATATCTCCTCTATGTTACAAGCCACACGCATGTGCTAAGACAAGACAGACAGACAGAAAGACAGACAGACAGAAAGACAAACAGGCCTTGCACCTGACTCTATTCTTGGCACTCTGACTTTGAGCTACTAGGACTTTACAGCACTGCTGCTAGCCTGTATAAATACTCTTGCCCTGTGCTTGCTGAAGACTGTGATGTGACACACTCAACATCCAGCTTTTGCCACTGCAGTATGGCTTATCATCATCAAAATTCACATTGCACGTCATAGAGTGGTACAGGGCCTGCCTGGGCCATACAGACAAGAACAAGTATGACCAAGCAGTTTTTCGACACTCCAGTGCACCAACACTGGCTCATCATCAAAATTAACATTGCACGGCTAGAGTGGACAGACACAAACAAGTATCATCAAACAGTTTTTCAACATTCCTGCCGCATGCTAGCTCTCTTGCTGTTCAAGCATAGTGACTGTGTGAATATGGCCAGCCATGCAAATTTGGATTTAATGCCACAACAGGTTGAAGGGCCATGAAAACACGAGATGGTATGAAGCACAAACAGGTCCAAGGCAGTGCTGCAATGGCCGCTGGCTGTAGCTGCTGCCATGACATGAGGTGTCAACGAGACCAGGTCTGGCATACCTTTAGAGTTGCTGACTGTCATGCATGCCCACACAAGAAAGTCAGTGACCAGGGAGCATTGGGGCATGCCTCCTGCAATACCGCGTAGCAAGACAAACGTCAGCGAAGTTTGGTGTTGGATGCTTTGCTGAGGTCTTCTCAACTGCTTCTTGTCACCCAATCGGATGGTCGATAACACCTTTCAGGCCTAGCGATGGGGCTGCACAGTTAGCACTTAAGTATGCTCATGTCAAGCATTTCTGGAAACGCAGACTTGCTCTGCAGCTGCCTGGCTGATGCTCAAACATGTTTGTATTATACTGATGACGTCCAGCAAGGTTGCTGATATCAATCACAGGACTTAGCAGAGTAGCTTGTTAAAGGGTGCAGAACTAGCAGATTCTGATTGTTTGAAGTGTAGGCCTAGCTATAGCCGGCACCATTGTGACAAGGTCCAGCCATGACAGAGTAGAATGTCTGCAAAATTAGGTGAAACTAACGATTAACAAGCACTTGTCATTTACGAAATGAAGCACTCGCACAACTAGGTTGCAGGATTTGCATCACCAGCAGACAGACAGACAATGCGCCTGTTGCACAAAGATGCACAGCTAGTGCAGCACACTCAGCATCCAGCTTTCTTGTATAACAAAAAAAGCAGGTTGTCCCTGGCTCATCATCAAAAACATTAACATTGCACGTTCTCTTTGCACAGCAGAGCCGGCAGCTGCAGGCAGGCACCACATTTACCGCTAACGAGCAAAGCAAGCAAATCACTCTGAGGAGTCTGGAGAGGTTACAGAAGGGCATCATGTGTCTTGCCAATCACAACGCAATGAGGATGAGCATACAATTGTATAGTATATGCAACACTGAGCTGGCCAGCGCAGCCAAGCCAGGAATCACCTGGAGCACACAGGCAGGCCCAGACACCATTCAGGCTTTCTGTTCTTCAGCCGGTGAGGTACAACAGCCCTCATGGTCCTTCCCCTATGTGCAAGCAGTATGCCTGTCAGTGCTGCAGCATGCAAGAGACTGCAGGCAGAGGCTGGCTGTCAGCTTGGACATTGCCAGTTCAAGCTTGCAGCATGAGACAACGTGCAAAATTTGGCATGGCATGGCAGAACATCGTGCATTGATCAAAACTGCACTTACGACATGAGCAGCAATGCCTCACGCGAAAAATCCACGCACGCTGTTCAAGTTGTGACTGACAGTAGTGCTGTGCTCAGCAGAATTTGGTGGATGCACAGGCCTATGACTGCAAGCTCATTGCAGCAGCCAGATCAGCCCACAAAAGCACAGCTGAAACATGTCCGGTCCAAAAAACATGCACTAGGTGTGAGAAGCACCAACGACGTCACCAATATCAATGCTTACCACAAAGACACTGTCCAAGTTGATACACTGCCAGACTTCAACTTGCCAAAGGCTTCTCAATGCTCCATCAATATGCGCCATCCCCAGAGTTGGCACTGGGGATCCCCAGTGACTTTGTGCCAAAGACATGGAGACTTCATGGTATCTGGCCTCAACAGACTGTGTCCACCCTGCAGTACTCGGTCTATTGCCCTTGCTCTGGCTGGGCACAAGATAGCTGAAAAGACAGAGTGCAGGTGCTCATCATTGCAAGCAGAAAATGCAGACGTGAGGCATCAACACATCATGTCAGCAAGCAGTGCCACTGCGTGAGACCTTGAACAAGCCAGTGGAAGTCGTTACATTGTGTAAAGCATGTCAAATATGCTCATCCATCAAGGGATGTTTCATGCAAGTGCCTTTCCCTGCACTGGGTACAAGGGTGCCAACGATGTGACGCCCTCTCTGCAACAATGCCAGAGGAAGCTTGATGTCATGGCACAAGCAGCAGTCCTCACCTGTCATGTGTCCATAGGTCACCTCCACCCAGATTTGCATGGCTGGGATAGTCATCTCCTCTGTCATGCTGGGCGAGGAAGACTGCCTTTGGGGACAAGCTGAGCTTGAAAATTTCAGCAAGGGTGTGAGCATTCATCTGCCCGTGCTGGATTTCTGGAATCTAGCAGTCCTGCATGAACAGGAAACCACAGCTTGTATCTTGACTGTACTTTGGATGTTAACAACCTGTAACTACACCAGAAAAAGTAGAAAGACATCTGATGCACCACAAGTCAATGAACTAGCCACACAAGGAGCTGTGGAGTGACCTGAGCAGACAGTCAAAGCAATGAAAGGGCTGGATCAGCATCACCTGTCCTGCCAGCCATATGCTTGATGACGCATTCCTTGTAGTGAGGGAGTCTGTTCCAGGCAACCGCCTCAGCATACCTTTGTAGCTGACCTCCTCATAGGTTGCATCACCCAGGTAGGCTTACCTGCATCATGCATGGGTTCAAATCTCAGAGTTTGTTGGATTAGCACCAGAGAACAGGTGGTCATGCTTGATGCAGTCACCTCAACGCCCTATGCAAAAGATGTACATGGATCATTTGCACAAGCTGCTTGTTAATTTCATTGCACAAAGTGCATGAAGCCCAAAGGTTCAGTGATTGACACCCCTTGAACTCTCCATCTGGTATGTGCAATTGATACTTAAGGAGGCAGCACAGCCTGTGCTTTATGACAATTTAACATCAGCTCAGAATAGTGAGAGTTCCATACTCTTACCTGTCACAGTGTGCAGCTTGTGAAGGTGTTGACAAAAGCTGCCATTATTTACAATATGAATCATGTATGTCTGCACAGACAGACTGATGCCAGCAAGTGAGAAG
>JAABUU010007372.1_pt1 | contig 11338 bp, 15 predicted proteins | sample 5559301 | NCBI WGS metagenome assembly JAABUU01 (sample SAMN10711884, study PRJNA513360) | rock metagenome | isolation source: Antarctica rocks | place: Antarctica: Victoria Land, Richard Nunatak white
ACCGCATTTAGTGTCACCAAAGGCACGTGCAGCCTCGTGAGCTCTAAGTTCAAAGGGCTTTCTTGCTACAACCGTCGGCGCGATCGTCTTCACCTGTACGACGCGCATATACGTGAGCCCTTGCCGGCCCTATTTAACACTTACAGTTACACAGGCCCTTAGGCATCGCCTTTGACAAATTGTTCCGAAATTGCACCTTGAGGCTTTCAGGAGAGCGCTTGTGTTCTTATATTGCGTTCTTTTGACCCAGCAGGCGCCGTGTTCGAGACATCAGCAGCCGCAATCAGCTCACTGAATTGCCAGCGAAGGTATTCTACCGTTTGACTCAAAGTCGGGCTTGCACGTGCGACGACATCGATCTATACATCGATGCATACGTATGCTGCAGCGCTGCAGCGCTCACGTAAAAGGTGCATGTCCTGCACCGGCCTCACAGTGTCTCGAGTGTGCTACCTGCATCGAAGTGTTGTAACGGCCGTCACCCTGTTGCAACGTTGCCAACTCGGTAGTAAGAGGGTGCACAGCAGTCAACATACATGCACGCGCACGTAGGAGCGACACATACGTATACGGTACACCGCTTAAAGAGGGCAATGACCGCAAGTGATGACCCCGCTTTTCTCAGCGCCCCTGCTGTTGCACGCAATCCTGTGGGACCTCTGGTTACAGGCGAAGACGCTTTGGGCTCCAAAGAAGAGTACCCAGTTGTCGTCAATGAAGGTGACAACCTGGATGCTCCTGAGTCCAATATTGCAATGTGACCAGCAGCAGCTCAAAGAAACGCAACAGGCTTTGGCTCACCAGCAGTGTGCTTTTTGCAAGTCAACAAGCTGTGCAACACTTTCACAGGTGGAGGCGCTAAATCTGGCTGGTCACAGAAAGTGCGTGGAGTACTCGACTAGTCCTTGGAGGAAATGCTGGCTCTTTCTTTGACGGCGTGCTCACCACTTGTGCATCACAGGTGCAATGCTGACGAGGTTTTGCTCATGGTTGGAGCAGTCGTGCCTTGGCAACAATAAGTGAGTGAATTGAAATGAAGGCATACATGCAGATACAATTATGTCATGTGATCCCAGCAACAACCATAAAGTAAGAAGAGCAACGTCAAAACACCCAGCTGTCAAAGAACTTGCAATTGCCCAACATGGATCAAGTCTGCGTCTATGCGCAAATATAGACTGAGCAAAGCATTGCCCTTAAGCTTTATTCACACCACTCAACTCAAATGCAGGTCGGCCAGATCATGCTGACTCTGCCAAATGCAATAGTCAAAACAGGCTTGATTGCTGGGCTCTTCCTGGCTGTCAGCAGCGCATGCATGTCCCTATGGGCCATGTATATGCTGATTACCCTCTACCTAGAAAGAAAGAGGCGTCTGGTAAGCTTAAGCATCAGAAGTTGCTGCACAACATGCTTAGTAAGGATCTGTCGGATTCCTGCATGAGTGTTCTTTGGGCATTGAATGAGTGTCGTTTGAAGTTACATGGTTCGCCTCACAGCTTTTGGCTGTAGCGCCTCTACCAGGCACGTTTGCTAGAGTTGTGCATGCACAACAGTCATCTTGCTTTGTTTGTGGAAATACAAAAGTTGTCAGCTAGCACTGTGGCCATGCAAAAACATATACGCTGCACGCATGGAACCATCAAGTGCAAATGCCCATGTGCAGCAACAGCTCGCAGTCCTTGTTTGCAAGCACTGCAAAGTTACAGGCTTTCCAAGGTCATGCAATATGGCAATAGACATCCTACTAACAGGGACGACATCAAAAGTTCTCCTGCTGTGCATACTCAAAAGGGTCTTTGGTATGATGCAAATGGCAAGCGTGCAATCATCACGCAATATCATGAAGTCATAGGAAGCCTTCTGGGCATGTGGGCACAGATTATAGTCTAGATTGTGATCATCATCTCCCTTGTTGGAACCTCCTTTGCCCAGATTGTGGCCTGTGCATCTGATGTCTACTACTACGACTCATCCAAAACCAAGCGTGAATGGTGAGCATCCTGCACCACACACCTGGTCAGCACAGCTGCAATAGTATGGCTTACAAGTAACCCTGGCTCATAACCCTGACTCATAAACCTGACCCATAGCCTGGGCTGGCAGGGTGTGTGATGTACACAGCATGGATCTGCAACATGACTTCACACCGGCACTCACGTGCACACACCTGTAGCATGTTTGCGTTCAAGGCAAGCATTGTCATGAGCTGGCACATTCCAGGCATGCATGTGGTGCAGGACACTGATATGGGGTGGCATATCTATGGTGGCAGTACTGCTGCCTACGCTGCGCCACTTCAGGGTTGTCAACATTGTGGCTCTCATCGGCACCACCTACACCACCTGATTCATTGTGGCTGCTGCAGCCAAGCATGGCATGACACCAGGAGCTGCCTCCAGGTCTGCCACACACACTGCTCCCCCTAGGGCCGGCGGCATGATGTCGGCCAGTCGCTACAGCGCTGCAAAGTTTAGTCAACAATGTTGCACACGCTTCTCAACTAGGAGATCCACTGTTGACGTGACAGACTTGCGCAGAACACTGTGCGTTTCTTCTCATTGCAGAGTGTGCATGCAGCTTGCTGTGTTTCGGCTACCCACGCAGCTGTTCATTCTGAACAGAACTGTTGATGCTGGTGCTTGTGTGGAGACACGTCAATAATGCAATGAAGCTTGCTGCTGTGCATACCTTAATGTAAAGATCTAGTGCTTCTTGTAGGGGCCCTCAGAACCTACAGGGTTTCTATGTTGGGGCATCCGTACTGTTCAGTGCCTTTGGAGGTCATGCTATGGCCCTGTAAGTGCCTCCCAACTCTGACGGTGTGCTATCATACAATGCTATTGGTGACTTCAGCAAAACAATGAGCTTCAGCACAGTTTGAGACTAAAGTGCAATGGAGACCTAGCTACACAAATGTGATCTTGTCTGCCTGCAGCAGGCATTGTTCTTTTATATGTGACAACTGGTTTGCCATCAGGAGTTGCTGCTGTAAGCAACAGCTAGCTCAGCAGCAGTTGCCACCCACCATGTCTTGACCTCTCTCGTGTGTGCTTGACCTTGCTTGTGAATTATGGAAATAGTCCAATGTGAGTCATGAATTCTCAGAAACCATAATCTGCCCAGCAACAGTCTGCATTTCTGGTTTGCTTTTGTCTTTTGAGCCACATCCAACTTGCCTGGCCTTTGCTCGTCCTGGGTATCAAATGCTCTCCAATGCTCTTTTGTCCATTCACTCATTTTGTATCTGTGTCTACAATGACAAAACCTGATTGTGCAGGGTGCCTACAGCCAGATCATACTGTTTGTGCATACAGGGGGACCATGCAGTGTGTGCATACAGGGGGATCATAGTGTGTGTGTGTGTGTGCATGCAGGGAGATGATGGACGCCATGTGGGTACCGGCCAAGTACTCCAGGGCCTACCTGGCCAGCTTCTTCTACATCTTTGTGCTCACCCTGCCCCACTCCATCTCTGTGCAGCTCGCCTACCCTGACGCCAACCTCAACAACGGTACCTACTCTCTGCTGCCCTGCTGCCGCCCTGCTGCTGCCCTGCTGTTGCAATGCTGCTGCTGCCCTGCTGCTCCTGCTGCTGCTGTACTCTCACTGCTGCCCTGCATCTGCATACATTCGTGCTGTTGAGTTTGGGACATATGCCATCCACAATCCCCATTTGGTTGAAGAGCACTAAATCAGTCAAGGCAAGGTCTGCTGAGAAGCCAAGGGTAGTGTTGCTGGTGCAGTCATAAGCTGTGGCCATGCATGCAGGGAATGTGTATGGGGTGCTGCCAAAGACAAGGGCAAGGGACGCATCCATCATCATGATGCTCATGCACCAGCTTGTCGCTTTCTGTCTCTACAGCGCTCCCCTCTACTATATGTAAACATCCCAAATGACAACCAGCACTGCTTGTCTATGACATGACTGCACTCAGATGAACATCCTGCCTCATGCCCTTGCAACTGCCCATGATGCCTATCAGCGGTCAGTTATTTATATGACTTGTAAATATGTTACAGTACATAATGTGAGCAATGTCTCAACATGAGTACCTGTACCCAAGGCTGCTTGCCTCTGTCTGTGACGGCGTGACTGAATCTGCATCTAGCTGCCACCATCATGCCTGCATGGCCTGCATCATACTGCACCTGTAGTAAATTCCAGGTACAGAGTGCCACACTGTACAGCCATTTGCTGGCTGTGCATGCCTCACAGCGTTGCTCACGGCACTCTGTCATTGCATACGCCGTCAACCAAGTTGACGATTGTGGACAATGAATGCTCGTGGCTGCAGGTGGGAGAAGCTACTACACATCCACAGCAAATCCCTCTGGTTGAGGATACCACTGAGACTTCCTGTTGGTGAGAAGCTGCTCATACCCCTTCAGACTCATGATATGCCATGTTGCATGCAGTGTCACTGTGCCCTCTGGGGGCTGCAGCACCATGTAACTGTGACACTGCATTACATTGAGCAGATGGCATCATGCGTGATGACTCATGCCAACTGCTGAACAGCAGCCAAGTGTTCTACAACAGATTTGGTCGACCAAGCAGACAGTCTTTGTGAAAGCCAAGTAGTGTGCGCTTGTCCAACTCCCAACTTGGCAAACCATTGTGACTGCAGCATGTGCAAGCTGAGCAGATTGCATTGATGTTGTCCAATAGCTGTTGGAATGAAGTTCCAGGATGTGCTTTGTACTATTGCAGCTACATTCACTTGACTCCTGTTGCCCACTCCTTTCTGAGTTATACCAATGCAAGTCTGCTGCACCAGACTTGCAGCTGTCTGTTGGAGGCCCTGACATTGGGTGTGTGGTGCTGCAGCTCTTTTTGTGTGGTTTCTAGCAATTGTGTTTCCCTTCTACGGCAACATAAACAGCATCATAGGTGAGGCGCAGACAAGTCACAGACAAGCTGGTCCTTGCCTCAAGCACACTACCCTTTGAATAGCGCTATCATTGACTCCTAGTATGTCTGATACTGTGATCTGTGTGCCAGCTTGCACGCAGTGTGATGTGACCATGCACGCGCACACAATGTGCACTCATGTCTGACATGAGCTTCTGCATTCTTGCTGTAATGTACAGTCATCAGCAGTAAAGTGCCTGGCACAAAGTGTCTGTTTGTCAAGAGTGTTGTGTGTTGCCTTGTGCATGATGCTTGACTGCACAGCATGATGCTTGACTGCGCAGCATGCCTGAAGTCAACTGGCCTTCTGCAGGAGCCATCACGTCACCAGCCATTTTCATCTTCCCATGCTTGGCGTACTCGTGGGTGTACAGGACCGCTCAAGCCCGTGCCAATTGCACTCTGCTGCCGCCAAAATTCATGCGCAAGTGGAATTGGGCGCCAATCTTTGTCCTGAATCTGTTTATCGTGCTGTAGTTTTTGGTCAACGGCGTCGGGTTTGGCATTGCATACAGCACAATTCAGATCGTGGATGACGTGAAGACTTTCCATGTGTTTGCGGTGTGCTACCAGTGTCCAGCAAAGAGTGCTTTGTCTGGCTCAGGCTGACATGCCATCCTGTTCTCAACTTTGGTGATGCAAAGCTAGAAGCATTTTCATAGCTTGCAAGTAGAAGCAAAGCTTTCGGAAATTGCAATGACTCATCACAGCCAGGCTGGTGCATGAAGAAGCAAATGATGCATTTTAGGTAGCTCATCACAAGTAGTACCACGGCAGGCAGGCCTGTAGCAAAAGAAGCTTCTCAAGCTGCTTAAGCACTTATGGTTCACCATACTTGCTCAGAAGTTTAAACATCGATTGGTCAATGACAACTTAGAGCTTAACACAGATTTTGCTGCTGTATTCATTCAGGACTTTGGCAAGAAATGTACATGTCGCTGCAAGCTGCATGCTCGGTAAGGATGGCATAGCTGCAGGCACACAGAGCACTAAATGTCTTGTCTGACTGCTTCTGACATATGCAAATACAGGACTAGTCCAACAATCTGATCAAATCATACATGCTCATCTAGTTTTCCTGACTGTGTGCCACCCGCCGCCAGAGACTGCATCTGACCTGCATTCAAACTTTGTGACTTTGATGGGAATAGCAAGAGAACTGATTGAACCTGTTTACAATTTTCTATATGGACATATGTCTGTCAAGTTGTCTCCCAGCATCTGACAGTGTGCTGTATGCTTTGCATTTGAAAACCTGCCTGGAAGATGACGGGCTGTGTGGGCTACATCCTTTTCAGCACAGCTCAACTATAGGGTTGAAATCAGCTGTCGATGTGTGTTTGGAAGCTCCTGCACTGCGCCCGTTGAACAGCAAAGACAAGGAGTGTAACAATGGCCACTGATCGTTAGGCACATCACAGCTTCTGCACTAACTGTAATAAATACACAGATCAAGCCTTGCTGAACGTGGCAGTCTGCACCTCAACAGTTTGGAGGTTGCAGATCAACTGCGTCAGGAATGAAAATCGCTGACACGTGACAGACCAACAGCATTCAGCTTGCAGACAAAGGAATCTTGAATTGGTGCATTTGTGTGTAAAGTACAGCAGAGCTTCTGCATCCAGCGAGGCAAAGGAGACAATGGAGGCAGAGAATGGGGCTGGATGCAACAAGAGCATTATCAACAGCAGAATACTGTACAGCATGGCCAAGCCAGACAGACCTGGTGACTGAATGACAACAGCCACTGCAGCTTATGAGCTGTGACCACATCAGTAGTCTTCCTCAACAAGGTATGAGGGTAAACACAAAGACCTTGCAGGCGCTTTAGCAAGCTGGCTGACCAGTTGGCATATGCATGACCTCAAATGCTGCAGTTGACTTTGTAATAAAGGGTCCCGCAGGTGGCCTGCAACCACGAGCCAAGTAGCATATGCTGCCACTCCATATGACCCCTCAGCAGCTGTTGCTCTATCTGGCTGGGTATTGCTTTGTGCACAGGGCCACCAGCAGATTTGGAAATGCTTTTTCTCCTGGTGCTGGGATAACATCTTGCCCCTGATCAGGATTTATGAATTCTGGGAGGCAGGCAGCATGATGTATAGTAGTACTAGCTGAAACATGCATTACAAGTACAACAACTGTTACAGTCTGCCTGGAATGCAGCCTTAACGAGAGTCAAGCTGCTGAGGTCATCCCATTCTCATGCTGGGCACATAAAGGCATCAGGTGCTATCCAGGGCCAGAGCGCCTTACAGGTCTCCCCGACACCTGGCTGACACCTTACTGATCATCGGTCAAGTGCAGTTGACCAAGTGGCGCTGCTCAGCTGCTCTTGACCTTGGCTAGGACAATCTCATGAGCTCAAGCCCCAGGGTATCATGCAATAGCTATGTTGCCTCGCTGCTGTGCCGACGCGAGATTCTAGCACAGCAGCCCTGCACTGACATGGGTTGAGGGGCCTATTTCTTGCAACATAGCAGAGCCTGAACCAGTCTCATTGCAATTGCACTGGTAAGGCTTGACATTGTGTGTTGAGCTGTTTGAATGCGGGTCTTGACGTTTGATCTGGGTAAACAGAGCAGCACCTCCCCAAGGCACACACGTTACTCATGACCCACTTCACTACCCATCTGAAGCAAGCAGCCACGTTCATCCGAAGCTCAGAGGAAGCTGACGTCATCGTCCTGCATGCATTTTCACCCCTTCCAAAGGTCAACATTTTAGAATTCCAGCAGTGCTGTTGACTTCAGGCCACCATAGGCAAAGCGCAAGTGAGGCGACTCGTATTCTCACACTGTGCGCGTATTCTCACACAGCGCGCGGATATTTCTTTGAAAGACACACACATATGAGTAGACTGGCGATTGCCGCCACGGCTGTAGCACTTGGTGGCGGCGTGTCACTGTATCAGTGCCTTCAGGTCGGACAGGTAGTAGAGTGGCTTAGACATGACTTTTGCGCTTGCTGCAACCATGAGCATGCCGCTGTCGTGCTCAAGAGTGAATAGGCGCTCGCCAACACCCCACGAGCTTCGCTGCATCGGTTTGGGCATCAGTCGAGACATCTGTATGGATGTATAAAATTTTTGCGCGTCTAGCTAGCACGGCACAGCATGCGTTTGCTTGTTTGCAGGGGTGCAAGGATAAAAAACATGACTTGTCAAAACTTCTCCATGATGTCGGCCAGGTCAAGAAGCTGGAGGTGAGCTTGCTGAAACCCAATACCAGCAACGATCTGGTTGCTGCTGTTGCACATCGTAGTGGCGATGGACAATTGTGACGCAGAAAAATGCTTGCCTCACCGTTTTGGCAACTGCAGGACTTGGTCCGTGTTCTCCACAAGCAGGGACACCAGAAGGCTGGCGATCGTGTCCAAGCTGCAGCTGATGAGAGGGCGGAGCATGCCGCTGCGGAGAAACTGGAGTTCAAGGTAGAAACCGCAACATCAGAAACTCTATATGTGCAAGTTGCCGAGCTCGTACGACTCTTGCTGTCACCCAACATTGCTATGCCATGTGGGCCCAGTGGCAGGTGCAAGTAAGTCAAAAGTCTGAGCTCTGCAGGGTTGACCACACATGTGGGCAGACTGAGAAGGCAAACTTGGTTGTATATTGTGCTGTGACACAGTCTGTGGGTGTCTGATACTGGCGCTGAGATGCAGCTCACTTAAACAACACCGACTGCCACCATCAAAACTGATGCATATGACGCATGTACTGCTCTGCAGAATCTAGGTGTGAATATAAGGGGTGACATGTTCCCTGTACAGGCCGCTCCTGTGCCTGAGGCCAGCAAACATGACTCATCAGCCTTGTCAATATGGTTGTGCTGAATACAGGCACGACTTAATCAGCAGGAGAAGGAGAAGGCTGACCTTGTGAAGGACTTCAGCAACCGTTTGAAGCAACACCGAAAAGATGAATGCAGACCTGAGGCAGGGGTCTGGGAAGAGTGAAGAACAATACAAGGTGCTTAAGCGAACCTTTGAGCAGTACAAGGTGGAGGCTGCCGACAAGCTGAAGGTGACTTCCTTGACCAACTGTAATGGGGATCATCTGCTGAGAGTGACACTTCATGTAAAGCAGACAACACATCGCAGCTGTTTTTCAGTGCCCCTTGCATTAAGCCGTTGTTAACGCAGGCTGCAGCCTCAGCATCACTTGACTGTTTTGATTGCCTGCATATAGGCCACCTGCCTAGACTTCAGGTGCTTGCAAATATGTGACTGATGCCCTTGCTGATGCTGCACCGTTGTATTTTGCAAGGGCACCAAGCGTGGCTTCAACTTACGCCTAGCCTTTTGTTGTCATTTCTACCAGAGCTGATGCCATGTTGCGTTGCCAGGCACTCAATGCAACTGGCTGCCAGCACATCATCTCGGCTGATCTGCTACTGTGTGACCAACGTCTGTGACGTGAATGCAGGCCAAGCAACAGGTCATCAGTAACATGAAGCAGGAAGCGCATGCTTCGTGGACTGAGATGAAAAAGAAGGTTCTCCAAATGCAGGAGGAGAATCGCACCCTGAGGCATAACTTGGAGGTAAATTCAGCATTGTGTAGAAGGCTGCTTGAAATATATCCAGATGTGAATTTGCTGCAACCCACATAGCTGGGTTTTGTACGCCCTTATTTGAGACCTGACTCATGTCAAATCCATTGGTAGGCCTTGCTACATTTCACAGCTGCTTCCATTTGTCTGATTGTGTGTGCTATGTCAGGTACGAGATGCTGCCGAGAGCAGTGTTATCTCCCAGCTGCAGTGCCAGGTGGCAGCAGGGCAGCAGAAGCTGGAGCGCCAGGCAGCTCAGAGCGCAAGCTGCCTTTGTGAGGCCAATGCTGAGCTGCAGGTAGGTTGCCTCCACTGGACGTGTCAATCACAATGTCTGACTCTAGTCAGAGCTTGTGATTTAGTTCTACATGGTGCTGTGTGTGGGTTGTGATGACTGCTCACTCGACCCTAACAAGGGCTCACTCTCTTGTCTTGTACGTGCAAGGCAATGATGATGGTGTGTGACGCACAGCCAAGCCTGATACCTGCTGAGCCATGATTTTGCAGTGTGAGAGGGAGGCACGCATCAAGGCTGAGGCAGATTATGATGATGTGAGGTTGGCCGTCCAGCAGGAGAGCCAGGCTGCGCTGAGGGCTCAGCACCATTGGACATCTGAAAGGGAGGTAAGTCCATGCTGCACGCCCATTGCATTGCACAGTATTGCGCACAGATACGAGGTGTGGTGCTGTTCAGTGATGGAGAGGCACTGCTTCCCTGCAATGATCTGCTTTGCTTGAGCCCGATTCAACCAGCTGGCTGGTCACATGAACTCCAACCAATGCTGTTTGAGACTATGCTTAGTGCATGCTGTCCTCCCAGTCATTGCCTGTGAAGTCCGAGTCCCAAAGACAGGATCTGCATATTGTTGGATTGCTGATTGATGATGCATGACAAGCTGAGGTCAGGTGGTGTCAGCCATGCAGGCACTGGAAACGCATCACAAGACTGTGATGGGCGAGCTGGAAGGGGAGGTGAGAGCCCTGCAGGAGAGGGAGGCTGCCAAGCAGGCAACCTTGGATACCAGCCTTGAGGAGAGCCAATTGCGTGAGCAGGTATGCACCACCACACCTGCAACATCACCTGTGTCTGCACCTGTCCAAAAAGCATTGACTGTGCAGGAGGCATGCAGGCGCTGGCTACACACCACAAAGTATACAACTCTTGTCACACTCAGCCTTGAGACCATGCCATGCACCCAGACTTGATGAAGAGATCATGTCATGCACTGCAACCTTCACTCTCATGTTGACAAGTTCAAGTCGAGTAGCTATTCACAGGGAAGCTGCTGACATGTGCTCCTGTCCTGCAGGCAAAGGACTCTGAGCTGAAGCAGGCTGAGTCAGCTCATGCTGCTGCCCTGCAAGAGGCGCAGTTGCGCTTCCAAGAAGAGCTTGAGAGGAGAATTGCTGAGCAGACTGCGTCTCATGCTGATGCGCTGCAAGCAGTGGAGTCACGCCTGCAGGCAGAGAGGGACATGTGGGCTGCTGAGGGCAAGTCTTTGCAAGCAACCATCAAGGTGGATTCTGTTCTAATGTGCTGCTTGCTTTGATCAGAATACTTTGTAAAACTCATCACAGGGTCTGGTTTTGGATGCTTGAACTGAAACTGGCTTGCCACCCCTGCCTGCATTTGCACATTCAGTAACTCTCATGCCAAGCATCACATAGCAAGAGCTATCTCATGTGTAGTGCGTTGTCCATCAATCAAGCAATTTACATTTGTTGTTTTTGTGACTTATCATGGGAGTCAGCAGACAATGAGCGGGGGCCCATACTACATGTGTTGTGAGCAGTCAAGCAGTCACTTGATACTGAGTGGCAAGATGAGTGCAGGAGTTGCAGCAGCAGGCGAGCGACAGGGGGGATGAGCT
>JAABUU010007373.1_pt1 | contig 11337 bp, 11 predicted proteins | sample 5559301 | NCBI WGS metagenome assembly JAABUU01 (sample SAMN10711884, study PRJNA513360) | rock metagenome | isolation source: Antarctica rocks | place: Antarctica: Victoria Land, Richard Nunatak white
TCATCGATGGCTTCTCTGATGCGATTTGACAAAGAGCGAGGACCGTCAAGGTTAAGCCGTATCAGGACGGACTTGAGGCAGTCTACCTCGGCTGCCTCGGCGTCAGGGCGAGGGTCGTAGGTCCGTATGAAATGGGACAAGGACTGGGAGATCTGGTCTGTGACTTCGATAGTTCGGGCCAAGCTGATCAGGTCGTCCGCATCTCCCCTTCCCAAAGAAAATCTCTGTACTAAACGCTGCGAATCGAAACTTCGGCGGAGAAGCGTGACAATATCTTCGCGCAGAGATGAGCTTATGAAAAACCGAGAAACTAGGTCCAGGCGTTCCCGAATGACGGGAAGGGAGGCTGAGGGTGACGCTGCTCCACTATCAGAACATGTTGCAATTCAGAGTATACAAGTTTAAGCTAATTGCTCTATTAAGGAGAGTTTTGCCCTCACGTACTAAGTCGATCCTTGAGGAGACGAGCACCACCTTTTGTGACCGTTCTACGCACTGCGTGCAAGAGGCTGCCTTTGCCAAGGCCTTCCCTAGCTGTTTCGAGTATTTCCAGAGCCCGCAAACTATGGCGATCTATGCCCATATTTTCTTCAACTTGCCTCCGTACCGGAGGCTGGAGTTTAATATTCAAACCCTGTAACTGAGTCCTCAGATATTGAAGCAATGAGCTTCCGGCTATGACTTCCTTACTCGTGAATAGAGACTCCACAGTCTTTGGAACTGCACATTCCAGCATTGGCGTCCATTCGGACATCGGGAGAGGCACAGGTGACGTAGTGAGGGTGGTCACCAGGTGGCGGTCCTCTTCAAGTACTGCGTGCAGACCAGACCTTTTCAGCTCTTCCCACGGCTTGTCCAGAACAATCTCCCGTGGTCCAATGCGGGCAATTGCTGAAGGAAGTGATGCCATTGTGGCTACTTGGGTAAAGAAGTCCCCAGTCGATAAATCCAACCAGGCCAGCCCGACTGTGCTTGGAGTCGAGACTGGTAAGCTAGTTTCCTCATGGCGCGGGTTCGCAAATGTTGCACTTGGCTGTGTGTCCGCCCATTCAGGCTCCCCAACATGAATGGCGAGCAGAAAGTTGTTCTCATACGGGTCCATGAACTTCTCATCTATGAGAGTTCCCGGCGTTATAATGCGCGTGACCTTGCGATCGAACAGCAGCCCTCCTGACTTTACTTTACCAGTAAGAGTGTTCGCAAACTCCTCGCTGATGGCCACATACTTGTTGAGGTCTTGGACTAGAATCTTGAGAAAGCGGTCAAGCTGAAAGAATGGGAACCCAGCCTAAAAGACTATGAGCGGACTTTGACGAACGTGCAAGCTTGGGAGGTGTACCATGGGCACGGGCCCTGCTGCGGTTTTCTTCTGCGCCACCTTCAGGTTGAGCAATGGTCCGTACCGTTCTGCATGTTCGAGGTAGAGCTATATATATCATGAGCATAGTGAAGTACTTCTATGGCTGGACATCACACTTCGTAGAACCCTCCCACTCTGGTCAGGAGGACGCAATGGTCAAATTTAAGCATGTTATTCTTGGCCTGTTGCACCACCGTCGGATATGTGGGTACGCCCTCTTCCATGACTTCAGTGGAAAGATTATTCATAATGGCGCCTTGGGGGAGATCCGGAATTTGCATCGTTGCCTTTGTTTTTACACCGCGCATCCACCTCTTGGGTTTGCTGCAGCGGTCTATTCTTGCTGGACCTGAGATTATCCATGCTGGATGATTGATGTGACCGACAATCGATTGTCTGGTACAGAGGGGCCTCAAGCAGTGAGTAGACGGCTGTCGACACAGCACGACCATGCACATGGTCTGTCTTCTTTGCGTGATGGCATACAATTGGTGGGTGGCCTCGAAAGGAGCGAGGCGGAACGATGCGCAGATTCCATGTGCAGGGGAAGTGGATATCTATTCTGAATGGCGTCGACGCTGATTTTTGGAGCTCCTTACTGTGATTTCAGCGCCTTTAGTCGCTTGAGCCCACTGTACCAAAAGTTCATCTTCTAACCCAAAACCCCTAACCCTAAGCACTTAGCCGTTCACCACTAACGTTAACTCATAACGTTAAGGTAAGGTACCTACGTTATGTTCTTTAATAATCCCTATTAGGTTAACTTGTATACAGAACCTATTAGGGCGCAAAGTCACCAGTTAGGTACCTGTGGCACGTCAGATTGCTTCTCCTTCCACCTGTCTGGACCTTCAGTCTGACAAATGCATAGAACAGCCCCCTTACGCACACTCCCTTCACCCCGTCACAGCGCCTTGCTGTCCTGCTAGCGCGCGATCTGCTTCCCAAGATACAGAGCGCTTCTCCATTCGGCGCAGCGGCTCCCACCAACCCATCGGACCTGACCATTTCGATTCATTTTCGTGAAGCTGAGCTCTCAATCCAATGATTAAGGTACCTCTTTGCGCAAAGAAACATAGAACACCCTGATTCAAAGGTCACTGGACTGGGCCAAGATGAAGAACATCCACCACGATCCCCACGTGGTTGAGCCTACTAGCACTCACACCCACACCCTTATTATCCTCCATGGCCGTGGCAGCAACGGACCCAAGTTTGGTTCCGCTCTTCTCGAGTCTCCCAGCACGACCCAAGCGCTCACACTACCCGCTCTGATTCCTGGTCTTAAAATCATCTGCCCTACGGCGGCAAAGCGCCGCTCTACTGTGCTCAAGCGTGTACCAATCCACCAGTGGTTCGACATCTATTCACTAGTGGACCCTTCGGAGCGGGAAGACTTACAACTTGATGGCCTGAAGGAGACGGCGGCGTACGTGCGGAGTCTGATAGAGATCGAGAGTCGGAACATTCCGAGCGAGCGAATCTTCTTGGGAGGGTTAAGCCAGGGCTGTGCAGCGGCGGTCTTTGTTCTGTTGACGCTGGAAGGGCGGTTAGGAGGGTTCATTGGTATGAGCGGGTGGTTTCCACTTGTACGACATGTCTTGGACGTTCTGGAACGACCCGCCGGCACAAATCGGACCTTGAATGATGACATGGACGGCGATGATGACGACGACCCATTCGAGACAGAAGCCGGAGAGTCACTCAGTCCGCCATTGCAAGCTTTGAATCTGCTGCGTGGCTATATTGATATGGATCCTTTAGATCCAGATGAAAGCACGACTTCGTCAGTTTTACAAACGCCCGTTCTCTTGGGCCATGGCGAGCTGGACGACAAGGTGGACTGCTGTCTGGGCAGACAGATGGCAAATGCATTAAAGAGCTTGAGCATGGACGTGGAATTCATGGCCTACGCTGGCTTAGGGCACTGGTATAAGGTGCCTGAGCAGGTTCAAGATATTGCTGTGTTTCTACTAGGTAACATGACAAAATCAGGTAACCAACGAGCCAATTCGTGCACTGATCAAGCTATCCCATAGTGGCTCTGTTGCGTCTCCTTCATGGCCTCGAGATAGTTTCAATCCGTGCCATTGCGGAAACGAACGACGAGCTTCACGGGACTGCATTATTTCAGCCTCGCTCACTTTGTTTCTGGAGGATAGTCTTAAAACGGTTCAGTTTTCCGGTCTCTCCGCAACGAGCGCACAGTATAGACGTGCCCAATTCAAGAGCTCCGTCAAAGCTCACACTGCCTCAAACTGCACCACTTTGAGTAGGCCCCAATTCGATCTCGGCCGGAGCGTTCACACAACGCTTCGACAACCCCTGAGGTTCGAAGTGCCCCCGGAGCAATTAGCGGCAGGGCAGAGTATCGGCTCTTATCCCGGGTCCACCGCCATAAAGGTTGATGACTCCACCGTGGTCATGACAGGCGAGCATGTTCGCCTGACAGAGGCCTCTACGATGCAATAAGTCAAGCAACATACGACAGTACCGGTGCCACGGATTCACGGTGCTTACCGGGATCGCCATTCAGGGTGGAACCACATCGTGATGGATTACGTCCCTGGCACCACCCTGGCAAAGGCTTGGGACAAGCTACGCCATGACGAAAAGTGCAGTATCTCGCTCAACTCCGAGAGATCCATTGCTAGCTGAGGAATCTCAAGGGCAGATTCATAGGCTCGATCGACGGCAGCCATTGCGAAGACGTTCCTATTTTCCGAGTGCGCGGAGCCGGCTGGCCCATTCACGGACGACTACGGACGGCATGGTCGCGGCGCTGAACGAGAAGCGGAAGGACGTTTTGGTGAACCTGGTGTGGCCGATGATCAGATCTGCGATGCGGGATCATGAGATCGTTCTGACGCATGAGGACTTTTTCCACCCAGGAATATCCTTGTCCAGGTGAGAACGTGGTGGCCATCATTGGACTGGGAGATGGCGGGCTGGTATCCTGAGTATTGGGAGTATTGCAAGATCATGTATCATCCGGCATGGCAGTTTCGGTGGGTGAAGGAGAAAATTGCAAGGGGATGTTATTCTGAGCTTGCCGGGATGATGCATACACGAGAGATCCTCTGGTGAGATATCATCTCGCAAGTCTGATTTCAGCATGAATCGAAGCCAGGTCATGTTGAATTTAGTGAAAGGGTTACCCCGTAGTGAATCAATTTATGAGGTAGCTAGGCGGCTGTAGAGAGCACTCGATGGACTGAATATTGGGTAAAAGACTCTGCTGGTCCATGCGACTGCATAAAAGACTCGGATGGTAGTCGGCCCGTAAAAAAGACTCGAATAGTCTCAATGCCGACGCTAACTCTTTTGTCTCTAGTAAGCACATTGCTGTCGCTCATGTTCACTGTCGCTCACATCATTGCTGTCACCAAAATTGTCACTGTCGCTCATGTCACTGTCGCCCAAATTGTCCCTCACATCATTACTGTCTATGACCCTGCGCAGGGCCTATCAATCAGGGAATACAGCTCCGACAAGTGAAAATTGTGATGTTGATGACAGTGAGGTGGAATTGTGTAGGAATGGGTGATGATGGTGATGGCAGCGAGGTTGAAACACACCAGAATTTTGATGACAGTGATGTGTTTACTAGAGACAAAAGAGTTAGCGTTGGCATTGAGACTATCTGAGTCTTTTTTATGGGCTGACTACCATCCGAGTCTTTTATGCAGTCGCATGGACCAGCGGAGTCTTTTACCCTTGAATATTCCATGGGACCAAACAGCACCGATCAGAGCCCTACGCATAATCATTCACCTCTATTTGATGAGCCGCTATAAAACGTCAGGAGCAGGGGGACGAGTCTGGGGGCCCTTTACCAGTCTGCTCTGCCCAGGACTATCTCAACATTCCCATAGACATCCCCGATGCGAACTGACAGAGGGACTTCGGCAGATAGTTGTAATTGATGATGCGCATCTCTATCTTCCGGTCGATTAAATTTGGGCACTTGAAATCGTACATGGTCTTTTCATTGCTTTACTCATTACTCCAGGCGAGACACTCCTCTTTCTCATGCTAACATTGGAAAGCAGCCGAGAGCGACCGGCCGAGATCTATGAACTTTGCTGAGACGAACGAACAAATGATACGAGACGTAGTTAAGGAGAAAAAAGCCGACGTCAGACCTCAGGGAGCGTGTGAGAAGCGAGCCTGAACAGCCACTGACGCTGCGGACCATCGAATGTCGCACTATTGCCGTGGAGATACCTATCGCTTTCTTATGCCCGGACCGCAGAAACACTGCGGTAAGTCATCGTCAAGACTGACTTTTCTCAAGTCTTGCCCGTGACGTTGATGTTAAGAGTCATCCCTTCGTGGCATCATAAGCGGCCCCGATCACATTACTGCGAGGCGCACTGCATTCTCTCCGCTCCATGCGGCACGCCATCCTCATCATCTTCGTCCAACGCAGCCGCCCCGTGAGCTCTTCGCTGGTTGCCTGCGTCGACAGTTTCCAGATTGAACTCATCCACCATTGCATCCTCATTGGGTATCGCTTGCTCCCGGGGTGCTCCGAGAAGGTCGCGGAGCGTCTTTTTGTGCGACTCTGTCAAATCGTTCTTCAATACATCGGGAAATTTGACGTCAAATTGGATATATAAGTTCCCATAGTCGTGATGCCTGTAGGAAGGCATGCCCTGACCTCGAATCATCTTGATCTCACCTGTGCAAAGGATTAGCCTCGTCGGATGTGCGTGCATGTATAACCTCCTACCTGGCTTGATGACCTCATTTTCTTTCAGATTGATTGTCAGCCACCTTTCATCGAGGTGCTCGATGTTGATGTAGCCGCCGGATAAGGCCGTGATGAGGTCTATCTCGGCATGGTAGAACAGATCGTCGTCCTTGCGCTGGAAGCGTGGATGTGGTTTTTGCTCGATTTCGAACTGGACGTCACCAGGCTGTACTCCCGGCATTTGATCCCCCTCGCCTCGAAAGTCAACCTTCTGACCGGTCTTCATACCCTTGTCGACATGCACGTGTAGAACCTTCCGCTCGACGATGGTCTTCTTGCCGCCGCAGCGCTTACACCGGTCTCGTTCCCGGATGGTCTCCCCTTCACCTTGGCAATCTGGACATACTGTCTGGAAGCGTTGAATCATTGGTCCCATTTGACGCATCATGGTTTTCATGCCTGCACCATTGCAGCCGGTGCACGTTCTGACTGCGCCCTCCTTCCCTCCACGGCCGTCGCATCCGGGGCAGATGACTGATTTTTGTAATGCCAATTTCGAGACTTTGCCACGATATAGGTCTTCCAGTGAGACTTTGAGGACGTGGTGGATTGTTCTGGCCTTTTTGGGACCGGTGTCACGGCCTCCGCCGAACATGCCGCCGAACGCCCCTCCTCCGCCAAAGAATTGGGAAAATAGGTCTTCGGCCGACATGCCGCCACCACCACCACCACCTTGCTCCAAGCCTGCCTCGCCATACTGGTCGTACATTTGGCGCTGCTGGGAATCTGAAAGAACCTCATAGGCGTGTGATATCTCTTTGAACTTATCTGCTGCGTCGGGATTGTGGGCATTCTTATCTATCCAGTACCGTCCGTTACCACAGGGCGCTTGAACATACCAGGGGAAGCGGGGGTATACCTGGATGGTGTTTGAGCGCTCCCTTTTTGTATGCAGACTTGAGTTCTTGCTCTGTGGCCGAAGGGGAGACCTTTCCTGACAATCAGCAAGAGCAAACCATTACAACACACTGCGCAACTGCCCATCACATACCCCAAGCACCTCGTAGAATTTCGTTTCCTTGACCATGGTGGCTGAGGGCGTTGAACCTCCCGAGAATATGGTATGAAAAAGCAGGAGTAAGACGAGCTTGAAATATAAATTCGACTCAGGATAATGAGATGAAGTGCCTTCGCCAACGATATCTTAGGTATCCTAGTTCCAATGTCAGCGACTCACTGCTCCGAGCAAACTGAACTGTATACGTTTGCCCCAGCCACTTGGAGCAAACACCAATTTTGATGAGAACGCAAGAGCGCAAGAGGTGGGCTCACTCAGAAATAGATGGAAAGCTAGCTGATGGACTCAAGTGTGATGTGTTGCCGAGCCGTGGTAGAGTTCGAATGATCGAATCCTTGGAGGTGAAGTGAAGAGTATCTTGGAGGAGTATCTTGCAAGGCAACAGGTACAATCACCAGGTGAAGGTAGGCGGCAACAAATATTCATTAACTTAGGTATGAACTGTGAGGTGAATTTTCGTGGCCAGAGACTCAGATCGGGAAAGTAAGTTAAGGCTAACCAGCTTTGGTCAAAAGAGTTCGCCGCGGTTCTGGGCGATTCTAAGGTAACTTAATCTGTATAAATTTGTACAGCCTTACAGCCTCACTTTGACCTTGTCACCTAAGGTAAGGTAGGTACCTACGTGTATCTCTACTTCGTACTGACCTTATAATGATCGTAAGATAGACCGAGTCACAAAACACCTTGCTGAAAATCCATGAAACAACATAACCTACGTGTAGAGCTGGCTTTTCGAGACGGATGCTGACTTCTGGTTAGAGAGGTCCTTGAGGTACAGGTACCTTACTGTACCTTAGCGCAGGGGCGAACGAAAAGAAAAGAAAAGAATAGAATAAGGTACTGTACTGGCGGAGCCGCAAGTGCAGGTCGAAAGTTAGCCCGCCCCTTATCGATTGGTAATCACAGCGATAACAAAACAGGGGAACGTTTGTACGAACCTTAGATTACCAAGGTATTTGTACAAAGTATGGATCAAGACCCTGGGTTCATCGCGGCATTGGAAGAAGCTAAGATTGGTGCAAGTGAAGGCGGAGTGCCCATCGGGGCTTGCTTGGTGTCTAAAGATGGGAAGATCTTGGGTAGAGGTCACAACATGCGGGTCCAAAAATGCAGCGCTACCTTACATGCAAGTCCCGATGCGCCATGATCCCTGTCGCCTTCACCCCACCTCAGATGTTCAATCCACTGACAAGGCGAACAGGCAGAGATCTCAGCCCTGGAGCGGTCGGGAAGATTGACGGCATCGGCATATAAAAGGGCTACGATGTACACAATACTGGCGCTTGCGTGCTATATAAAGTCGGGCGCGTGGTCATCGGGGAGAACAAGACGTTCGTTGGTGGAGAGGAGTATCTGAAGCAGAGAGGGATTGAAGTCGTGGTCTTAGGGATTTCAGAGTGTCAACAGCTGATGCAGAAATTCATCGTGGAAAGACCGGAAGTGTGGTAAGTCATAACCTCGTTCCCCGTGCTGTTACACAACCGTTGGCATTGTCGAAGAATCAAGGCATGCTGAAGCGTATACCGAGTGACAGGAACGAGGATATCGGCGAGTGACCGGTAAGCGGGCACGCCTTTGCAGCAAATGCACACGTTCAGTAGTAAAGCTCCTGAGGCTCACATGCTGGTGTTGCATCAGGTCGCGAACTATTGCTGTACCACCTGTACCACGGTTGCTTGTCTATCTGGCCCTTAACCGCTCGTAAGACGATGAATTTCTTGGAAATAGAACTTTAGGTTGTCGGGATCGACAAAGGGTGTAATGCCTACTTCGTGATCAGTAAATTAGCCCTCTCGCATTCAATCCGTTGGGGCTCACCATGACCCAGATTGGCTATCCAGCCTTGCTTGCCGCCACCAAAGCCTTCTACCATCTCTTTCACCACAGCCGTCATTGCTTCCTTATCTCCGTAGAGAACTCCAGGGTCAGCATTACCCTGCAGCGTCACACGACCCTTTGCAATCCTCACGGCCTGTGCCGGGTCGTGCAGCCAGTCCAGGCCGACGACATCATAACCCGATTCGCAAAGATCATCCAACGCATACCATGCGCCCTTGGCGAAGACGACCATAGGGACACGTTCCTGACCAAGATCGGCCAGTCGGTTGGGCAGGTGTGCTGAGATGTATCGTAAATAGGGAAGGGAAAAATGCTGGAAGGATGACGGTGATAACTCGGCAGCCCAGGAGTCGAAGACCTGGACAATCTGTGCTCCGGCCTTCACCTGCAGTGCCAAGTATTCCACACATAGCTCCGCAATCTTTTGCAGCAGCGCTTTGCTCTCCTCCGGGTACCGGAAGATCCATGTTTTGGCCTGGATGAACAGTTTGCTCCCACCACCTTCGACCATGTAGCTCAGCAATGTCCACGGAGCCCCGCAGAACCCGAATAAAGGCACTCTGCCCTTCAATTTCTGTCTTGTCAGAGTAATGGCTTTGTACACATAGTCCAGCTCGACTTCCACATTGACATCCCTCTTCATCACCTCTTCGTATTGACCGTCTGCTGGCGACTTCAATGGGTTGGGGAAATGTGGGCCTTTCTTGTCCACCATCTCCACGGTCATACCCATCGCTTGGGGTATTACCAGAATATCGGAGAATATAATCGCGCCATCGATGAGGCCGGCATACCGCTCTATGGGTTGCAACGTGAGCGTAGACGCAATTTCAGGCGATCGACAGCATTCGAAGAAATCATGGTGGCCTTTGGCTTCGTGGTACTCCGGAAGATATCTACCGGCTTGAGACAAGACATTACCATAAGCTGCCCACTGCGGAAGACGCAGTGCAGCCGTTGATTACCTTGTCGCATCACCCACATTGGGGCCCGCTCAACTTTCTGGCCTGTAGAAAAAGGTTAATCTTGACACTGGTTGTTATGATGAGCAAAGCGAAAGAGAACCTACGTCTTGCAGCTCGGAGTAGAAGATCATTCTGGAGTGGTTCAAATTGGGCAGTCATAATGGGTTATTTGTATGCCGTATTCGGTGTGTGAGTTGCAAACGCTGTGCCTAAGGTACATTGGTAAACACCCTAACCTTAGGTACCCGGTACCTACCAGAGTACGGTTGAGGTCCCTGAGGTACAGCTATTCCTAGAATGTTGGCTCCAAGGGGCACGTAGCAAGAATTTGTAGAAAATAAACAGTAAAACCTGTCTAAATTTTCTCTTTTCTAATCATCATTCACAAAATTGATCTTGCTGCCTTCCTCAACATCATCATCATCATCATCATCACTATAACAAAACAAAAGATTCTTGCAAAGACTTCTTCTGTAAAGAAGAAGTCTTCTGTAACATAAGAATCAGTGCTCATGTTAATACTTACATCAGTCTGTTCACTGAATCTTGATAATAATTTTATTGAGATTCTTAATCTTAATGTTGCTGTCAACAAAGATTTAATGTCATTCATACAATATATTGTGTCTCATACAGTATATTTAAACAAGAAATTGATGAATGAGAACTTGAATATCTTTAAATTGAATAAGAAAGAAAAGAGCTTTATATAAAGAATTTGTTGAGAAGCAGTGTTCTAGCTACTTCTATGAAGCAGAATAGAACTAGTGTCAAGAGCTGAGTGAAGACTCTATTCACATTGACTACAGTTAACATTCTTTTTACTTCTTCTGTAACTCTCTCAATCAAGATGTACCCATAGACAACACAATTTAGAGATTTCACTAAACAGCATAGTATAGCATGAGTATTCATTTCTTTCAATAGATTATAAGCTTAATTAACAAAAAGCTTCTCAGAAAAAGTGCATACTTCTAATGTATATAATAGCTGAGTCTGCAGACTTTTGAGGTTCACAGTGAATTTGACTTTAGCAGTATTACTGACTATTGAGGTTTGTGATAAATCTGACTTTAGTGAAATCAGCACAGTGATGACAGCTTGATATGCATCTATTAGATAAACAAGCATCTTTAATAGCTGAGTATGTTTAACTTAAAAGATTCATGAAGAATTGATCTCAACAAAAATTAACATTTACAGTTGCTTACAGAAGCACTATTCTTCAGCAGCTTAATATGTGTCTTTAATAAGCAAACAAGCACTCACAGTCACTCAGAAAGCACTGTTCATCAGTAGCTTAGTATGAGTCATTAGAATGAATGAACACTATTATTTTACAAAATAAGAGACATAAAAGCTTTCTATTTGTTTTATTTACATTATCTTTGATGTATAC
>JAABUU010007374.1_pt1 | contig 11336 bp, 10 predicted proteins | sample 5559301 | NCBI WGS metagenome assembly JAABUU01 (sample SAMN10711884, study PRJNA513360) | rock metagenome | isolation source: Antarctica rocks | place: Antarctica: Victoria Land, Richard Nunatak white
CTGGCACTGGTCGCGCTGGCGTCGCCGCCATCAGGCCATCGCCCGCTTCTACCACTATCGCCGCCGCACCGCTCACTAACTACAACTGTAGTACTAGGGCATCGGTCCTGAAGTACGATGCAAATAGAAGGCTGCATACGTACTATAGTTCTTCCTACAGAGCAGAGGCACCGCGTGCTTGCTTATCTGCACCGTTGATGAGGAACGATGCACTAGCTCCTGACGCGGTTACCGGAAACGGCACGCAGGATAGCGATCAGGATGCACGCCCCCACAATCGCCACGATGATGGAACCCACGTCAATGTTGTTGACGGGGTTCGGGTTGCCGGTGATTAGCCCGAAGACGAAGCCACCGATCAGCGCGCCGACGATACCGACGATGATGTCACCGATGATACCGTAGCCGCCGCCGCCCATCAACCGACTCGCAATGAAACCAGCGATCAGACCCAGAACGATACCACGCGAGAATTCCCATGACCTGGTCCCCCTCTTGTATGTTCCTTCGGACCCCGGTTGGTCCGATGCACCCGCAACGATTAACGCAAACACCGTGCCACGCTGGCAGGGGGACGGAGTAGGCGAGTAGGCGAGTAGAGTGAAGTAGGACAGTGGGCGAAGCAAGAAGGGGCCGGTGGCGTCCACCACCGGCCCCCGTCGCTCCTCGTCGCCTTCACTACTTCGCCTACTCGCCTACTCGCCTACTTCACCTACTCAAAGATGAGGGAGAGGCACAGCCGAGCGACATTCCAGGGGACCGGTGGGGCACACCCGAAGGTGTTCGCCCCTATCGCCCGGAGGGTCGGCGGGTGTGGCCGGTGCCTCGCCCTCACCCCACCTAATGCACGAGTTATGCCAAGTCCCGGCGGGCGAAATATAGTGAGAACGGCACCCCGGCACCCCTACAGGATATAGCCGCCGAGGCCGGGCGTGTCGCGCTCGAAGTAGCTATTCAGCGTCTGCCACAGCGCAAAGAAAAATATACCTGGCTTGCTCCGTTCGTACTACCGATAGATCCAGCCATCGCTGATACCATTAGGACTTACGCAGTTGAACGTGGATTCACGCCCAAATCGCACCTTATTCGTGCTCAACTGCGTAAGTCCTAACCATTATCAGGCATCCGCGTACCCCCCTCTCCACCACTCCCGTCCCGAAAGGGTCGATAAGTGGGCGGGTGGGTGGACGGAAGAGATGGCAGGCCGTGCCAACCCCCTTGAATACTCAACTCTGGTGTCCTCCAGCGAGCATGGCTACACCGTATCAGTACGGCACTCCCTGTTACAAACAGCGTGCGAGCCGTCGCTTTCGGCCCGGTCGGCATTGCCGTATTCCAAGGGCGTCTTCCACCGGACACAGCACGGGGCCGGTCGGCCGACCGGCCCCCACCACGCACGCATTGTCCGTGTATCCCGTATGCATCACTATTCCGCTGTTCGCTGAGCCTTTGGCCCCTGCATCCGTGTCGATGTTGTGGGGCGCTTTGCATTCTTCACCCCTTGCTTCAGCGCCGGGATCGTGAAGGGAAGCCACCCGATGCGTCCGATAGTCGTCGAGACGAATTCGCGCAGATACGGCCAGGTATTAACCGGAAGATTCACCTCCTCGAAGATAGAAAAGACTTCATCGGTGAGCGGCAAGGTCGAGGCGAAATCTACGCCGAACGTAACCTGCAATTCGGCCAAGAGTGAATCGACCGCTTCGATGCGAACGGTATAGTGATGAAAAGCACGGAAGCCACCTACCAATGGCTCCTGCCTGGCAGTTGAGCTGAAGTGGAACGTTGCGTGATCGGGCGTTTTCGGGCCATGAGTATTCTCGATATGAACCGTAGCTAACCAAATATTCTCCAACTCGATTTGCCCAATAAAGAGGGCATAATCCTCACGCGAGACCGTCGCATTATCCTCCATAGGCTGCGCTTGTTTCTTTGTACGCCTCCGTGGTTTTGGCCCTTCTTGCTCAGCTGTCATTACGCCGCTACCGATGCTTCATAACCGTCGCGGGCAACCGCTTGAAAACGCTCTCTCCGGGGCGAGGTCTTGGGGACGCCAGAGGGTCGATACCGCAGGCTTTCGTGGATGTCATCTAACTGTCGCTCGATATCCAGCAGTCGCTTACCAATCCGTGCCTCAACCTCTTCTAGGCGCTGCTCGATGCGCGCCTGTGCATCGCCTCGCCCGAGCAACCCGGCAACATAGCTATTCAAACTCTGATCCTCGCGCCTTGCCATTTCGGCCAGCTTACGATGGAGCGAGCGCGACAGCCGCACATTGAACTTACCACTATATGCTTCCGGGTAAGAAGGCGCGGGAATCTCTTCGCCATCCTCATACTCGGACACGATCCACAGCCGCCGAATCTCTTCAGCCATCGGACCAACCGCAACCAACTCTTCGACCTGCGTCATACAGCCGGGAAGATCCGGGAAGGCCACAACATACCCGCCCTCGGGATCGGCGAGCACCTCGAATGGATATTCGAGGGATAAATAATATTCGAGCGACTCACGCGCCGATACGACCATCTCAGTCATCCAGTCCTATTTGTTTGGCAAACTTATCCAGGTAGATACCCTTCACTCTGGTTCCGGCACTGATCGGGACGGTCAGGGAACGCTCCCCGGCCTTCTTGAAGATAACATGACTGGTGCCATCCTGTGGCTTCATCGTCCAGCCGTTGAGTTCGAGCAACTTGCGGACATCAGCGAATTTCGCCTCGGTTGGCCGCGCCCGCAGCTTGGCCTTAAGTTTCGCGAGCTGCATCATGCTGCCATCCTCATGGTACTATGGGCAGTACCATCTCGTCAATGGGGGCTTGCTGTAGCGCATATCATCAGTTCTGCACAACGTTCTCGCTACGGTATACGTGTTTTCAGTATGCTGTCAACATACAAAAGGCTCAAACGGAACTGTCGATCTTTTACTCCGCCCGTCGCGCCATTCCATTCCATAACGTACTCCCCCGCCGCCCGATCACCGGTCTGGTAGGATAGCGGCGGCGCGCGGCCACCGTCCGCGCCACGACCATGCCGCGATCATGCCGCGACCGTGCCGCCGCCATGTGGAAGAATGGTCGATAGTTGAATGGCTGAATGGCTGAATGAGGGGGCGAGGCGATGAAGATCACCGACATCCAGACGTTTCAATTGGCCGGGCCGGAGCTCGTCGAGCCGATGCACCCCGCCTGGGCACCGGGCAGCACCTGGCAGCGCTGGGGCGGCACCGTCGTCAAGGTCTTCACCGATGAGGGGATCGTCGGCCTCGGCTCGCCCGGCTACCTCGCCACCGGCATCATCGACTCCTGGATCAAGCCGCAGCTGATCGGCAAAGACCCCTTCGCCCTCGAACAGCACGCGCGCGTCTTTCGCGGGGCCGGGCAGGCGTGGGGGATCGAGATCGCCCTCTGGGACATCATCGGCAAGGCGTGCAACGTCCCCGTCTACAAGCTCTGGGGCGGCTTCCGCGACCGCGTCCCCGCCTACGCCTCGCTGATCGACGTCCGCTCCGGCGAGCGCCGCGCCGAGGACACCCTCCGCATCCAGGCCGACGGCTGGCGCGCGACCAAACTCCGCATCCACGACCGGACGATGAAGGAAGACCTCGCCCAGGTGGAGGCGGTGCGCCGCGCCGTCGGCGACGACTTCACGATCCTGGTGGACGCCAATCAGGCGCAGCAGCCCGGCACCCCGCAGCCCGACCTTAGCGTTGTCTGGACCTACGAGCGCGCCGTGCAGACCGCGCGCGAACTCGAAAAACTGGGCGTCTACTGGCTCGAAGAGCCGCTCGACCGCTACGACTTCGAGGGGCTGACCCGCCTCGCCGCCGCCGTGGACATCCTGATCGCGGGGGGCGAGAACAACCGTGGCCTCCACGAATACCGCTGGCTGATCGACCGCGACTGCTACGACGTGATCCAGGTCGAGGCGATGGTCGGGGAGACGATGACACAGTTGCGGAAAGCCTGCGCCTACGCCGAGATGCACCGCAAGCAGGTCGCGCCGCACCACGGCGGTGGCGGGATCGGCTTCATCGCCCACCTCCACCTCTGCGCCGCCATCCCCAACTGCCCCTTCGTGGAGGTCTTCCACGATCTCCCCGGCCTCAGCAGCGATGCCTTCCAGTGGTATCTGGCCGAGCCGGTCAAGCTCGACCCGGCGGACGGCTGCATGGCCGTCCCCCAGAAGCCCGGCCTCGGCGTGGAACTGGACGAGGAGAAGCTGGCCCGCTACGCCGTGAAGTGAGGGGGGAGTAGGCGAAGGAAAAGGGACGATAGCCACAGAGCACGCAAGCGCACCGGGCGCACAGAGCGCGCAGAGCACGGGGGGGAGAAGCAACGATTAGAGGGTGGCGGTACCGTCATGCGCGCAGTGCGTACCACCAACGGAGCAGCCAGCAGCCCCGCAGCGGCTATTCCCCCCTCGCCTCGGATGGGGAGAGGGGGCAGGGGGTGAGGGTCCATCCAGCACCCGCCCACCCCACAACGAAGCCCCGCTCCCTGAGAGGCGGGTGCCCTCCGGGCGGCGGGGTGCGGGCCGCACCGGCGCAGAGATCCGGGGGTTGAAGTACCCCGGAGGGCAGCCACCACCCCGCAAGGGGGTACAAGTACCCCGGAGGGCAGCCACCCCCCGGCTAAGGGCGGCTCACGCCGCCACGAAGTACCCATGAAGGGCATACTATCCCCCTCCTGGGACTGGCTCACCCCAATATCCTTAGGACTTACGCAGTTGAGCACGAATCAGGCGTGAATTCGGGCCGGAACCACGTTCAACTGCGTAAGTCCTAATCCTCTCTCTCCCGTTCCCCCGCTGTGCCTCTGTGCCTCCTATTCCGTCCCTCTTCGCCCACCCCGTCCACGCCGCCCACTCGTCATTGGCCCCATCCTTGCGGAGCAGGCGGGCAGCGTGCGAAGAACGCGAGGAGGAGGACGAAGTGACGGAACGGAATCGGGACCTGCGCGACTGTCTGACGGCCTACGAGTGCCGCGAACGTCTGCCCGAGCTGGCCTCGTGGATGGACGATGACACCCTCAAGGAACTCACGATCTGGAAAGGCGCGCGCTTCGCGTCCGACGACGAGTATTTCGACCTCGACCACCCGCAGCGCGGGCCATTCGTCGCCACCGGTGCCGAGGGCACCCCCTCCGACTACACCTACGTCGCGCGCGGGGAGGCGTCGGCGGGAGCCTGGAACCGGCTGATTACCTGGCGACAGCCCCTCTCCGACGACCAGGCCGAGGCGCTCCAGGCGCAGGAGGCGCAGTTCAGCCCCGCCGCCGAGCAGAGCGCGGCGGGCGACGCGCGCGAGCCGGGCTACGTCGACCCGGACCAGGGCCACCGGCTGCGGGGGACAATCGACCGGCTCGTCACCGAGCGCGGCTTCGGCTTCATCGCCGGCAACAACGGGAGCGAATACTTCTTCCAATTGGGGGCGTTGCAAGGGGTCAACTTCGGGGATCTCTCCCCCGGCATCCCCGTGACCTTCCTCTTCGGCGAGGACTCGGGCGACCAGCCGGGCGAGCATCCACGCGCCGTCAGCGTGCGGAGCACGGCGGTGTAACGGCGCTAGCAACCCCCTATCGCGACCGACGCGATGCCGGGCGGCGACTGGCGGGACGGGGGTCGCCGCAGAGACGCAGAGCACGAAGGAGTCCCACAACGCCTCTTCCCCCTCGCCTCGGAGGGGCGGGGAGAGGGCTGCAAACGTTTGCAGCAAAAGACAGGGCGGGAGGCGATCCCAGCCCGCGCAGGCGGGTGTTATCTCAGGCCGGGTCGTGGGGCTGCGTGGCCGCAGGCCATCCAGCCGGGAGTGGCTGCCCTCCGGGGTAGTGGCTGCCTTCAGGGGCAGCGGCTGCCCTCCGGGGTACTTCAGTCCACCGGCAGCCCACGCCCGCCATGTCCCCGCCGCGCGCCTACGACGATCGTCGCCCCGCACCACCACGGCGGGCGCTTCGGCTCCCCCGACGTTCCCCACCACCCCCATCCCCGCTATACTTCCCCGGCTATCGGCAACCGCAACGGGCAAACCCGACAATAGCGATCGATGAAGAGGGACAGTGAGGAGGGAAACCGCGTGCGCGACAACCTGAGCCGACCGGCACGATGCGGGCGCGCGGCCACCGGTGCCTGCCTCCTCGCCCTCGCCCTCGCCCTCGCCGCCTGCTCAGCGGGTGGCACCGCCACGCCCGCGCCGAGCGTCGCCCCCACCAGCAGCACCAGCGGCAGCGCCACGGCCGGACTCCCCGCCACGCCGCCCACCGCCAGTCGTGCCGCCACCCCTGATGGGACACCGAGCGCCACACGCCGCCAGACAGCGGGCGTAACGCCCCTCACCCCGGTCGGCGAGCGCCCGGCGGGCTGGCTCCTCTATCAAAGCGAATTCGGCTTCACCATCGCCTACCCGCCCGACTGGACCGCCGAGGAAAACGCCGCGCGCGGCCTCCTCTACCTCTACGGCCCCGACCCGGCCCGCACCACCTTCCTCGTCATCGCCAGCGGCGCACCCGAAGCCAACCCCAACCTCGATGTCCTGCGCGACCGCTGGTTCCAGGCCCGCACCGCCGGTGCCGCCAAATGCGCCCGCTTCGCCGTGGACACCACCGGCCAGGAGCGCCACAGCGACCTCGAATTCGCCACCGTCGGGATCACCTGCGATCTCCCCGGTGGCCTCGCCTACAGCCTCACCGGCATCGGCCTCCTCGGCAACGTCCCCTGGATCTACGAACTCGACGCCCCCTACGCCGACTTCGCCGCCACGCGCGCCGCCACCTTCGCCCCCATCCTCGCCACCTGGCAGATCTCCCGCTGAAGCGAGTAGTCAGTCGTCAGTCGTCAGTCGTCGGAATAGTGCGCCGCTGCCGAGGTGGCAGGCACAAGGAGAACCCACAGGAGCCCGCTATCGGCATTGTCTCGCACCGGCCACACCACCACTGACGACTGCCCACTGACGACTGCCCACTGACGACTGCCTACCGACGACTGCCTACCGACGACTGCCTACTCACAGGGTCTCAGCCCTTGACGCCGGAGAGGGCGACCCCCTCGACGATGTACCGCTGCATCAGCAGGAAGACGACGACGAGCGGCAGGATCGCCACCGCCGCCCCCATGAACAATTCCGAGAGATTGATCGTCTGAGCCGTGAGGAAGGTCGAGAGGACGATCTGCACCGTCCAACTCGATGGCGACTGGCCAATCACCAACGGCCAGAGAAAGGCATTCCAACTGCCGATAAAGCTCAGCACGCCGAGCGCCACCATGATCCCGCGCGAGTTCGGCAGCAGGAGATAGCGGTAGATCCCCCAGTGGCCGAGCCCGTCGAGTTGCCCGGCCTCCTCGATCTCGCGCGGGAAGTTCAGGTAGAACTGCCGGAAGAGGAAGGTGGCGAAGGCGTTGAACAGCCCCGGCACGATCAGCCCCCAGAGGGTGTTCACGCCGCCGAGCGCCGCGACCACCACGAAGGTCGGCACGAACGTCACCGCCGCCGGGATCATCAGCGTCGAGAGGATCAGCGCAAAGACGATCCGACTCCCGCGCGCCGGGATGCGCGCCAGCGCGTAGCCCGCCATCGACGAGAAGAACATCGAGCCAACAAGGGTGATGATCGCGATCAACGCCGAGTTTTGCAACCCGGTCGCCATCGGGGCCGCGAGGTCGCCGAAGAGGACGCCAAGGTTCCCCCACTGCGGCGACACCGGGAACCAGGTCCAGGTGAAGGCGGTGATCTGCCGATTCGTCGACAGGGCGTTGCGGACGATCAGATAGAAGGGAAAGAGGAAGAGAAGCGCCAGCAGCGTCAGCGGCAGATAAATCACGAGCGCGCGCAGGAGTCGCGGTGCCAGCGGCGAGCGCGGGGTCGCGGGGTCGGCGACGTGGCGCGCTGCGGGGGTATGGATCGCCATCTGCGCTCCTTCCGGTAATCGGCTAATCGGCCCGACCAAAGCCGAGGAAACGCGCCTGCCCGAGGGTCACCAGCAGGATCAGGGCGGTCAGAATGAAGGCCCCGGCGGAGCCGCGCCCGTAATCCTGCTGCCCGAGGGCGACGCCGTACAGATAGACAAGCGGGGGGCGGGCCAGGATCGCATTGCCGCTCGAAGCGAAGGAACCACCGAGGATATTGTAGAACTCGTCGAACGCCTGGAAGGCGGCGATGAAGAGCAGGACGAGCACCGAGATCGAGGTATTCCGCAGGAGCGGCAGGGTGATATGCCGGAAGGTCATCCACCCTGGCCGCGCGCCATCGACGAACGCGGCCTCGTAGAGGGAGCGCGGGATCTCCTGCAACCCCGCCAGGAAGATAATCATGTAGAAGCCGACCTGGAGCCAGAGGCGCACGGTGATCAGCACCAGCCAGTACCACGGCGGGTTGGCCGTGCCGATCCAGACGATCGGTGCCCCCCCGAACAGGCCCAGCAGCAGATTGGCCGCGCCATACGCCACGCCGCTGAAGATCCCCATCTTCCACACCAGCGAGGCGACCACGTAGGAGACGGCGGTGGGAATGAAAAAGACCGTCCGAAAGAACGCCCGCCCGCGCGTCGCGGCGTTCACCAGCAGCGCGAGGCCCAGCGAGAAGGCATACGTGGTAGGGACGATGAATATGGCGTAGACGACGATCGTCCCCAGCGCCTGGCGGAACGCCCCGTCGCCGAGCAACGCCGCGTAATTCTCGAAGCCGACCCAGTCGCCGAGCGCGACCGTCTGGCGTGCCCGCGAGAAGCTCAGCAGGAAGCCCCACCCGATCGGCACGAACGTGAAGACGATCAGCCCCAGGAGCATCGGGGCGACGAAACCCCAGAAGGCGAGTTCCCCATCGCGGCGGGGTCGCCGCGCCGGGGCATCGCCAGCGACCCGAGCGGCGCGCGCGCCGATTTGCATTGCGCTCCCCCTCGCACCGACTCCGGGGACCATGCCCGGAGCCGGTGCCTCTACCCTGGCGGGACGACGGCCCTAAGCCAGCACCCGCTTCAACTCATCCTGGCACTTCTGCGCCGCCTTGGTCACCTCCGACTGGGCATCGGCCTTATTCTTAACGATGTTGCTCAGCGCGTCGGTGAGCGCGGTCGTCATGGCCGCATCCCAGGTCGGCGGGAGGATGGTGCCGTACTTGTTGACGATATCGACCGCCTCCTTCGCGGGTCCGGTCGTGAGCTGGGTGGCGGTGGCGGCCACACTCTTGCGCGGCGGTACGTGGAAGCCATAGCTGAGCGAGAAGTCGGTCTGCGTCTCCTTGCTGTCGATCCAGAGGTACTTCACGTAGTCTTTGGCCGCTTGCAGGTTCTTGCTCTGCGCGCCGACCATCTCGCCCCAGCCACCCCGGAACGTGGTGGGCGTGCCATTCGCGTCGAAGGCGGGCCAGGGGATGATCCCGAAGTCGTCGTTGAGCGCCTTCTTGATCGCGGGCATCGCCCACAGCCCACACCACTGCATCGCCGCCAGCCCCTGCGTGAAGGAGTCCGGGTCGAACCAGTCGGTCGGCACCCCTAACAGGAGCGACCCGGTGGCGTTGAGCTCGGCGAGCGACTTGTAGGCCGCGACCGTCTGCGGGGAATCGAACAGGATCTTGTCGTCCTTGATGAACTCGGCCTTGTTGGAGAAGGGGAGCAGCGTGAGCAGGGCGCTGATACCACCGTCATTCCCCAGGTACAGCCCCTTGGTGTTCCCCTTCGTCAGCTTCTGCGCCGCCGCGATCACCTCGGCCATCGTCGTCGGTGGCTTCACCCCTGCCGCGTCCAGGGTACTCTTGCGGTAGTAGATCATCGCCGTGTCGTCGACCATCTTGACCGCATAGATCTTCCCGTTGATCGTGGCCGCTTCGATGTCCTTCTGGTCGAAGTCCGCCTTCACATCGGCGGTCATGATGTCGTCCAGTGCCGCGATCTGGTTGGCCTTCACCATCGCCAGCGTCGGGCTCCCCTCGAAGACATCGGGCGCATCGGACGTGAGCAGCGCGGCGGCGCTCTTCGTGGCGTAATCGCCCGGCACCCAGGTGACATTGACCTGGACGTTCGGGTTCTTCGCGGTGTACTCCTTGGCGTAACGGAGCGCGGCCTCTTGGGTCCCCGCCTCGCCGTACTGGTGATACCAGTGGGACAGGGTGATCTTGCCGCCGGAATTGCCCGCCGGGGCAGCGCTCCCCGAGGCACCGCCGCCGCCGCCAACATTGGTCGTGCAGGCGGAGAGGACCACACCGCCCGCGACCGTCACCACGGTCGCCAGGAAGCCGCGACGGGAATACCGCCGCGCCTCATCGAGGATGCGCGCGGAGTGAACCGGATGTTGGTCGCCACTCATGGACATTCCTTTCCCTAGCCCCGCCAAATCCCAAACCATAGCATTGACCTATGACCACACGGAGGAGCAACCAGGGCACGCTGCTACGACAACGTCACCAGGAGGACCGACGCAGTTGAACGTGCGATCGCGCCGGAATCGCGCCTGGTTCGTACCCAACTGCGTCGGTCCTGACCACATAATCTTGTGCCTGACGACTGGTCGTACCCCGAAATATACATTTACCCATGCAACGAATGCAACCCCACCCCCCCTGCTCCACTCGTACACGATCGACCAGCGGCACCCGATAATGCCCCACCGTCACGCCCCACCCGTACCCGCCGGCGATACAACGGGCCGGATACGACCGCCGCAGTCCGCGCCACCACCTTCGCCCCCATCCTCGCCACCTGACAGATCGCCCGCTGAGGCGCGGGGGCGCGGGGGCGCGGGGGCGCGGGGGCGCGGGGGCGCGGGGGCGCGGGGCAATGGCCCTCACCCCGGCTCGGCTCCGCTCGGCACCCCTCTCCCGATCCGGGAGAGGGGCCGCGTTGTAGGTGCGAGAGGGTGCCGCAATCGTCCGCCACCTCGCCGCTCGGCGGACACCCGCCTATCCGAGGAGAGGCGGCCCCGTTGTGGGCGTGGGCGGGTGCGGGCTAGACCGCGCCCAGCCCGCGCAGGCGGGCTTCGCCGGTGCTGTCTATGGCTACCCCCAGCCGGGGGCATTGTGCCCTTCACGGGTAGTGGCTGCCCTCCGGGGTAGTGGCTGCCCTCCGGGGTACAGGGTGCCCGCCGGGGTACAGGGTGCCCTTCAGGGGTAGCGGCTGCCCTCGGGGTATTTCAAGCCCCGTAGGCGGCGGCGACGCGACCACCCTCACCCCCGGCACCCACGCGCCACCCCACCGCCCAAAGGGCAGTAGCTCCCACCCATGAAGGGCGCAATGCCTCCGGGGGACCCGCCCACCCCACAACGAAGCCCCTCTCCTTGATAGGGAGAGGGGTGGCGAGCAGTTGCGAGCCGGGGTGAGGGCCGTTGCTCCTCGCCCCCACTCGCCCACCGT
>JAABUU010007375.1_pt1 | contig 11336 bp, 8 predicted proteins | sample 5559301 | NCBI WGS metagenome assembly JAABUU01 (sample SAMN10711884, study PRJNA513360) | rock metagenome | isolation source: Antarctica rocks | place: Antarctica: Victoria Land, Richard Nunatak white
GAGTGAGAGGGCGGGGAAGATTGAGTTTGTGGAGACGGTTGCGGTGAGGGAGATGAGTGGGGTTGTGGGGAGGATGGTGCTTGAGGGGGAGCAGAATGTAAGTTTCTCGCCTATGAGTCCTGGGCGCGGTGAGTCGGGAGTGTGGGGAAGCTGACAGGTGGACGAATAATAGGCGGCGGATGATGCGAGGGTCTTGCAGTTGCCGTTGACGGAGGATGGGTATCTTAATCATACGCTCGATCTCAGTCTGCAGTATTATAAGGCTGTCATGGCCGGTGGTTCGTGAATGAAGGCTCGGCCTTTGCATACAGCCGGATCCTGGTTGACGTGCGGACACAGGCTTGGCTTGGCATCGGTCTGTGTGGGGGGGTGTTTCAATCCGCAAGTGCACCGTATGGGCGTGGGTTTTACAGCATAGCTTTAGGTCGTTACCTTATACAGTCGTGGTCTGTAATCTAGTCACAACGAGCTTGGCATTCCCCTTCTACTTCCTCGTACGCTTGTCTGTCGTCGGTGTCCATAAATTGACTACAGGGAGAGCATACATGTAGCGCTCCAGGATGCATGGTAGACCGAGTACCTAGCTACCTGTAGTCATGACCGAATAGCTAATTCGTACCTGTAGTCAAACGAGTGGCTTGCGCACAGGGGACTCTCTAGCCATGACAATAATCAAAGGTGCTAATCACTCCGGGCGTCCCTCTCATTGAGCTAATCATCAAAGCCCGAGTCTCGCCTCGCCCCGGGAAAGAAATAACGAGAGAACGACAGGGAGGGAAACGCCGCTTTGCTCCGCAAAAGTATTGGATCAAGCAACGACGGTGCGGCCAATCGGCCACTTACGTGGCATCGCTTGACATCGTGTGTGCACAGAGCGGAGCGCACAGATCGTAACAGCACAGCAGCTCCCGTATCAACACCACCCGGAAACGCTCACTCCGCCCCCGCTCCGCTCCACTCCGCTCGAATCGAACCGAAGGCACAGACGTGTCTAGAGATCAATCAAACTCCCCCCCTGCTGCGTCTGCGTCTGCCGCTGCTGCTGCTGACCTGACCCAGCAAACCCACCCTGCACGCCCCCAAACGGATTATTACTCGCCTGCGCAAACGGACTCCCGCCACCGAAGCCACCATTCATGCCCATCCCCGCAGGCCCCGTCTGCGCCGGCACCAACCTCCCACCACCCGGCATCTGTCCGAAACCGGGCGTGTTGTTGCCGAACCCAGTCGCCTGCAGCGCCGGTGCGCCGGTGAACTGCTGCTGGCTGAAGAAGGGATTAGTGCCGGTCTGGGCGGCGTGCAGGCGATCGAGGCCCTGGCCGGCGCTGTTGACGAAGGTGCCGGGGGCGGTGTGCTGCGAGGGGATGCGGAGGTCGCCGGTATTGCCGAAGGTGTCCATGCCTTCGCCCGAGGCGAGGAGGGCGTTGAGGCGGGCGTGTTGGGGGTTTTGGTCCTTTGCCGGCTGTGCGGTGGGAGGGGTGAAGGAGGAGATGGGGTTGAATGGGGTGGCTGTTTTTTGCTCGGCGAGGGTGGTGAGGGAGGAGGGGGTGGTTTGCTGGCTTTGGTATTGGGGCCGGGTGAGGGAGGAGGCGAAGGGGTTGTTGGAGCCCGTGGGCGCGGGCTTCAGGGCTTCTGGTTGGGTTTGTGGGTTCGTGGCCCAGGGGTTGTGTGTGCCGGCTTGAGGCGAGCTGACATGCTGGGGCTGGAATTGGTTGGTGAAGTCGTTTGATTGTTGGGCGTAGGGGTTGCTCATGGTGTTGAAAGCTGTCGTCTGCGGCTGTAGGGTGTTTTGCTGCTGCAGAAACCCCGGTTGCTGGTGCTGTCCTTGCGACTGATCGAAGCCGGTCGGTTGGCTCGAGAAGCCGTTGGAGAATCCGTTTTGATACCCTGTCGGTTGGCTCTGGAAGCCTGTTTGCTGCGAATAAGCATTGTTGAGGTAACCGGTCGATTGAGGTTGTTGTGGCTGCTGCTCGACCGGGTTGCCAAACCAATCCACCGCGCCTTGTTGCTGATACCCTTGATTGTAGCCAGTGACTTGCGGTTGAGTACTCGGTGTTGGCGTGTCATCGAACAATGATGCACTATTCGTTTCTTCCAACTCTCTCCGCCGAAGCTCCTCCTCCTCCTTGCTTAACCGGATAGCCTTTGCCAGATCATCATCATCAACCGGGGCAGCGGAATTCCTCTGCCTACGCTTCTTGTCTTCTTCTGCCTCGTACTTGCTCGCTTCGATGGCCAGCCGGTACTCTGTGTCATCCTCGTCCGCTCCTTGCTTGCGCCTCTCAGGCCTGCGGCGTGGCGAGCTGTGCTCGCTGCTCCCCGGATAGCCCGAGCCTTGAGGCCCGAATTCCTCGATGCCAGTTACCCGAGATTTCCAGGTCTTCCGGTCCTGACGCTCACTCCGCAAACGCTGTTCGTCGAGGATGAGGGAGGTCAACTCTTTTGCAGATACTCTCACTAGCGTGGCCCGGCGATCAGTCTGGGATAGGATCAGTACACACCGACAGGGTTCAACTTACCATTCTGTCCGACGTCTCTGCCTTCTTCGTCGGAATACTGAAACTCCCTGAGCGTCTTGATGATGAAGATATTCTGCCTCGCCCAAGTAACTACAAGCTCGGAACCCTCATGCAGGCAATAATCCAAAACCTTCAGTGACTTCAGGACATGGCGCCAGTTCTTTCCCTTGTCGTTCAATCGCTTGTCGAGCATATCCATAATCTCATAAAAGTCGTTCGAGCTGACCTATATCAACACAATTCGTTTCATGCGACTTTGGAGCTCTCACTTGTTGAAGGTCAACTGAGCAATCTCGCTCATCTCCGTGCCGGTTGGACCCCATGGGTCGTTGCTCGTCGCTGATCGGCGAGTATCAGCCCCTCGCACCATCAGATCCTCTCCACCGTCATCTACGTACCATTCCTGACCTTCACCTGCACATGGGAGTACCCTTTCGTCACGTTCTTGACGCTTCGTACCACCTTCGACATTGTCGCGAGAAATAGCGGAGCGGTTTTCTGGAGTGTTCCGTTCCAATCTTTGCAGGCTGCCCACAGGTAGTAGAACTGTGAGCTGATAAGGATTGAGTATGCTGTACGGTTGTGATCGGATTGGCTGCCTGATCTTGAATGAGGTTGGTAGTCAGCTGGATGATAATCGAAGACCTAGAGAGGGTGAAATGCGATGCGCAAGCGGCCTTGGTGAAGTTGCAATCGGTCTGCAGTGATACAATGATTCGTAGCAAACCAACAAACCGTGGCCCAAGAGGTTTGATGTGTAACAGTTCTTCAATAATAGTCGGGCGTAATTAGGAGTTTGATGGCTATGACGATGGCTTGCACGGGAGTCGGAAGCGAAGTGGAGCTGCGGTTCAAGACGGTGTGGCTAGAACGTGACGCCTCATCAACTGAGCCCAGGAAAGGTATTCACACTCTACATGTCCATCTCAGCCTGAGCAGACAAGATTTATGAATACAGATTTGTTACAGTGTCTTGAAGCCTGAGAGGATCCAATCACTCCCATTGAGACATCATCTTATTGCCGTCATTGCGTGGCCTCGAGCCATGAATACTCCGAACAGTTGGTGGCTGTGCTTTCGATCAGCCTCAATTAGGTCAGCAACGTCCTGGAATCTTTCCAGTGCCGAACTGACAGAATTACTCTGACCTGATCCTCTCATGATCATTGTATTGTAGAAGCTGCATTCGGAGCTAGAGGCGAAGTAAATATGATTACGGTTTACATAGACTCGGGACCGGGCCGCAATCTCAAGGGCTACACGGAGACAAACAAACCCGCCGTGTCCTACGTCAGTCAAGGCAGAGCTTCCCATCTAACGGTCAAGAACCCCTAGTTGCCATACTTATACATCCCACGATTGGGGTCACCTAGGAACGACCCTTAGCAGAACCCCACACCAGAAAGCCCATCCTGTCATGACCTCCCATTCGCACCCAACCCTTCATCACCCTCACATCTCTCCACATACTCCACAAGATCCTCAATCGTACACACCCTAAGCCCCCACCTCCTCCCAAACCTCAAACACCCATCCCTCCTCATCATGCCGCCCTCCCTCCTCTCGGCCGCCCCCTCCACCTCGTCCCCGTCCTCCACCAGCTCGCAGATCACCCCCGCCGGCTGTTTCCGCGCCAGCCGGCAGAACTCCATCGCCGCTTCCGTGTGGCCCGTCCGCTCCCGGATCCCACCGTCTCGCGCGCGGAGGGGGAAGACGTGTCCCGGCCGGCGGAAGGAAGAAGGTTTCGCGGAAGGAGACGCTAATGTCCGGCACGTCAGTGCCCGGTCATGGGCGGAGATGCCGGTCGTCACGGACGGGTCGGAGGCGTCGACGGAGACGGTGTAGGCGGTGCGGTTCGGGTCGGCGTTGTCGACGACCATCTGGGGGAGGTTGAGGTATTTGGTCCGCGACGAAGGGGTTGGAGCGCAGATTAAGCCACTGAGGATGTGTTCGTATCAGTGTGCTAGGTTGATGTTATCGTACTTAGGAAGCAAGGTTTAGTACCTGGTGTGGCGTACCATGAAGCTCATCTTCTCCGTCGTGACATCCTCGGCGGCGATGATGAGGTCCCCCTCGTTTTCGCGGTCCTGGGAGTCGAGGACGACGATGAATTCGCCTCTTCCTGGAAGCATGTAGTTCTAATCAGCGATTGCTCATGCTCGCCCGCATTCCCTCTGAGCATAGGGACCAGGCGCAGGATCTTGATGGAGAAAAGGTCAAAGTGGAAACACCAAGACTGGAATACGCACTGAAAGCCTCTATTGAATCTTCGATAGAGTCGAAGTGGAGCGACGCCGGTTCCGTAGACGGCATCTGCAAGGCTGTGCTGTAGATCTACCAAGTCCTCAGAGCAGCGCAAGGCGAGCGTTGAGCACCCTGGTGATTAGTAACGTGTGACTGGTAACTATTTCCAAAATGCTCCGCTCCGATACCCTATGCAAGTAACGAGATCCCTCACAAGGTCTAATGAGAATATATATGTACAAGAATGGGCAACTGGAGGGACAAAAGAAATCTAGATGTCATCAGGTAAGCAATGACATGAGGCTTAGCCAAGCTGAGACGCCTCGGTACCATATTTCCGCTTATCGATAACCGCCGACTTCGACTCGGCTACCTCCAATTTTCTGGGGCCGACTCTGCATTATTCTATATGGTCCGTAACCAAGGTACTTGAGTGATCACTTGGACATTCTCCCTACCGTGAGATTGAAAAGGTTTGATGATGCACCCATCTGGCAGATTCCTTCTCTTCTCAAATGATCAAAGACTCAGACTTCGAAAAACACTCCCTCATCACAAGTTTCGGGTTCTCAATGGGCTACCTTAGGGCTTGAACTTGTCCATGAGAGCTATACCCACGATCGTTCTCGACCATAGTAGAGCAGCTTCATGACAGTACTGCCTTCGATTGAAATCGCGACGGAAGGCCGTCTTCAGACATCATGAACCGGGTTCATCAAATACTACGTTTCTACCAGTGGTGGTCCAGCACAGAACGTACACCAACCCTGATCGTTGGGGACGTTGATGATAACCATATCATTCATCCCGCTGGCAGTGGCAGAATGGAAGGATAAGCTCCTTACGGCGATTGGAACAATCTCTGAGCGTCGATGCAGAGTAAGTATTGTTGTCTTCTTTTGAAACGGGGACAATCATTATGATAGCCGAGATCGTAGTCATCACCACAGCAGTAAGGTAAGTTAGGAAAGAAGGTGCCGTGCCTGTTGAAGGGAATGATTGCGCTGTCTGGGAGCGGAGATTGCACTTGATGAGGCTCTCTGGCAGAGCGTAACGAGAATACAATAAGGCTGCTGTAAGGTACCCCCACAAGAGCTGATTGACACTCGTGAGAATGGATGTCGGTATCAATGGCCACGATAAACTTGTGATGCTGCCCTGAACCTCCACGTATTCAACATAAGTCAGTAGTGTTTAGTGTCAGTCTCGGTTTCTTGAAGGGGTTGGGCAGGCAAGGCAACGAAGCGTATGGCCCAGTCAAAGATCAGCATAATGGCCCTGGGTGCTTGCACCTGTTTCCCATCCCTTGTTGCAGTAGCAGCTGACGTCGCCCTGAAACGTGATGCCGATGACGATAAGGTCTGTGGATGGCACTGGATTCAAGATTCCTTCTGATGGATAGCAACCCTGCTTCAAGAACATGAGGAGTCGCAGCTGGAGAGGCGAGGACCCCCACGCTTCCATCTATCTTCTACTGCTACTTCGACAACGTGGGTTGTACGATGCCCTCTCATTGGCGTTCTTTAACCAAAGCTCTGGAAGCAGGGCGTCTCTTTACTGATGATGGTGGTACTGTCTACCTATTGAAAAGGTAGGTATGTGAAGCAAGACTGTCGACTGAGGACTGGTAAGAGGCAGATCTGATCGATAATAGGCAGCATATACACGTGTATGGCGTCCAAGCTTGGCGAATTTGTGATGAATTATTCGAACTGTGCAAAAGACAAGTTGTATCTTCAGTCGTAGAAGACATAATATTAATAGGGGGATGCCCGCTGATGTTGAGCTACGCCGTGATTGCCCCAAGGACCCTGACGTTAGTCATGTCATATCAGACCTCATCCGAACGAATTTCCGGGTGATCCATGTCGTGAAGTCTAAGTTGTCGTTCGGTAAGGGCTAAAGATACCGGGATCCTGGATTCGGGACCTTCGTCCACAAGCCCGATAGAGGTCGGTGCGTGACAGCCAGGACGAAAGACTAACGTTTATTTCCATCTTCTTCATCACTTTCCCGCCTTTCCTTCTCCTCAACTGTTGTGGGAGGCTAAAAGAACGTTTTGACCACGGATGCATCTCTACCCTCCGGCAATAGCGTCTCCTCCTTGCCTGTATTGGCAATTTTACGCCCTTTGAAGTGCCGAATCGACGGTCGAAGTGATATAAGTTACGAAGTAGTATCGAAGTTCGAGTCTTCGAAGTTCTTCGGGCCTTTCCCTAGACTGGTGATGAAGCTGTCTCAAGGCACTTCGAGTCATAGCTCCCCACGTAGGTAAAAAGTAGGTAAGGGGATAAAGGTTCCCTGATCATTTACAAGAGAAGAGATAGTTCTCGAGTAGGCTCGTCCACCAGAAGGTACGCCAACCGTTGCTTCACGGGTTATCTTTCGGGATGGCTGCGCGGGGAGTCTGAAGTGCTGCCGAATGCTCCATGTACCCATGTGGATGTGATAGTGGAGTTAGTCTCCGGCAATCAAGAGCTCTTATCAACGCCGTTCGTATCAACCTCTCGTCCACTTCAGGGACTTCCATGAAAAACGGACAGGTCCACCATTTCTGCGAGAGGGTTCACCCGGGTGGAAATGGTCCTATTGGTAGAATCAAAGAATGTTACTTCTATTGTACTGTAGCTTGGTGATCGCTCCGGCAGTCGAGCAACGACGGCTGCTTCCAGTTGGACTTATAAGTTAACGATTTCTTCCTTGCTGGGACCTTCTATACTCTACTTTGGTGAAAGACATAGACGTGGATACCCTGTCATGGATTGACATTTGTTGCTAATGTCATAGGTAACATGTATGTGTGTGTACCTTAGATACGGTAATCTGGTGATACCATGCGGACGAGGGAGAATTGAAAGCACTCCGTAGTTTTCTTCTTTGTACATATCTGGTAAACAGGAGAGACGATCGTCTGTTCGATCGTCAGTTGTCGCAAAAGCAGTGAAAGCACTGACCTCGACAGAGAGAGGGTGGGGCTAACGGGGAGCAAGGAAAAGAGACCGTGCGGCCATGCTGTATCCCTCGTGGTAAGTACTTTGTACCTTGTACATTGTACCTAGGGTTTCGCCTTATTAATTATTATGTAAAACAAAGTAAAAAAGGTCGTGTTAGTCACCGATACTCGTCATCTCCGTCGTGGCTTTTTTCCCTCGTTACTATTAATGTGTGATTTATTGCCGCCGTGCCGTCAACCGTCGATCGGAAGCAATTGACTCGTCCGATTGAATGCGAGTTGAATGGGAAGAGGGCAAGGGTCAGGAAGGAGAGGAAAGGAGAGGAGAGTAAGTTAAAAGGAAAAGCTGAGGAGATCTCCAATCATGATCAATCCTTGTGCGACGCTCAGACTGTTAAGTTAATCACTGCGAATAATACCGTGCTGGTGGCTACGACATCAGCGGCGACACTAGAAGGACTCTATGTTTCTTAGCACGTTCCATCTTCCTTCTTCCATGCAGCACCCATAGGCCGGTAACGGTAAGATACAAATCCTGTACAAATCCAAATACAGTACAACCTTCCATTGCTCAAGCGCCGATAGCGAGAGAAGGGATCAAGACAAGGGAAGGCCCGGCCATCAAAAACACAGGGCACACTGGATTAGATGTACGTGTACGTGTAACTCCGTATAATGGCACAATACAATCTTGGTACAACAGGAAGGCAAGGGATGGAAGGGAGGAAGGGAGGAAGGGCATTCGTTCTCAGATAGAGTACCAGTATCATTACTGGCAACAATTGATTTGGATTGCATATGCCAACAGTTGGAAGCCGAAGACATCCAGCAGCTGCTTTTTATCATGGTCTTCGTACATGCGGCCAACACAACTTCATCCTCTTCGCTAGACCTCTACTGTACCTTTAACCTTTGTTAAGTGTGTTACTTGCCGCTGCGACCTTACCGACCTTGCCTACCTATACCTAAGAAACTTTTGTCTCTTGACTTACCAGGTAACTTACCTCGGACAACCCTCTCAAAGTAGTCAAGACGCTATAAGATCATAACGGCGCGAAATTAGGTCTCTATAGGTACCGTCCAGGTCCAACCTAAGGTAGGCCCTTGCCGTCCTCTACTTCCGACAGCACATGGGCGTCTGGATCTAAAGCTCCCGATCGTCCTCGCCCCCGTTGTCAGACGCTCTGCTTTCGACCCAGCCGACGTCATCTGGACCTTCGTACTAATTCGAGTTCTTGGAAGAACACCAACCAGTTTCACCTACCTACATAGATATTCTTCGACCAGGTTGTACTGTACTTGATCGTCGTTTGACTAGCAAGCCTGGACGAGCTGCTCCATTCCACCCATCATCGCTATCAAAGTTGCAACATCCCCGGAGCTTCCTCGACCTTCTGTCATGATCACAATTCTCGGTCCCGAGGCTTGAGGGACCGACCCTTGACACAGAGCTGCAGAGTAATCCCGCTGTTCAGCTGAAGGATGACTGATCTCCAATAAGCACGGATGTGTACGTCAGCTCTTCTTCTTGCTCCTCCAGACCTTCATCGTTGCGTGGATATTTTGGCGCACATTGACTTCAATGATGCTGTTGTTGTTGGATCATGGTTGCAGTATTTCCTTCAGGCGATCGACCTGAGTGCCGAGATCGCCAAACAATGAGATTTGACCATCTGCGCCGCATTGTATCTGGAGATGCTTGGGTGCGTGAGTCCATAGTGAACGTTGACGTTGATATCTCGCAGATGGATCGGGTCCGAGAAGGTTCGAGCGACCTCACCTACCCGCAATACACAACACACAACACACATTCCGTGGCAGCAACATCTCTGCACAATATTGCCTCGGCTTTACCGAGCTTGAAATGATCTCAACACCTTGACGCTCGCCAACGAAACCAACCATCCGGATTGAAGCATTAAGGTCACCGCAACTCGGACAAAGAACAGCTGGGCTTGCTAGATCGTTATTCCAAAGAGAAATCGGCATCAGCCCGCTTCAGCTCAGACCCTCGCTCGACGTGGCTAGGTTCGAGCCTCAAAGAAATTAGAAGAGTAATATCAGGGTGCCCGCTGGAACCTGTGCTGTTGCTCGCTTTGCGCATCGGTCTCTCACTGTTCGGACGAACTATTGGATCGAGCTCTTGCAAGTGCAACTATCCGGCGCGAGACATATCATCATCACGATCGTCGGCACCGGTTTAGTGGTCCTTCCAAGCTGGTATCTTCCGAAACATACGTTAACCAGATTGTGGAACCTGGCTTGTTACATTCCATTGCGCTTGAAAACATTCCGAGGAGAGCCTATCACCGTAAGCCTCGACCCTTCCGTGGCCCTTGCGCCCACTACCGCTTCTCCACTACGCCAGTACATGTACGCACTCTCGCCACTACTCAGTACAGACTGACGGTCGGACCTTTGATATCCAGCCATCCTTCTGAAACTTCGCACGCACGGCGAATATCAGTCCGAGCAGGAGATCTGGCCAGGTGGAGCCAAATGCAACGGACCGAAGCAAGACTTGAAGAAAGCGAAACATTTGAGCTCAGATCTCAAGGGTGACAACACAATCGAGATCTTGATCTATTATTGAGACCTACCCATACAGTTAGATCGGATAGCTCATATAGCTAGGGGTGTGATCCGCATCATCTTTCTGAAATCTACACTCAACACAACCATGGACATCACGAACATCTTGAATAGTAAAGGGCCTGTAGCAGCTGCGGCGGCAGAGCAGCTGCAGCAACAGCTGGTGGCCCACGGTACACATGTTGGCGGTCGAATGTCGTCAGATACAGCTTCGGACCGTGGCGAGTCGCCACACGCGTCGGAAAATTCTTCCCGCTATTCTTCCCGCTCTTCGCAACCGTTGCACCCAGTGAGCAACGTTTCGAACTCTATGCACTACCCATCTCCAACACAAATGCAGCAACCACTTCCGATGTTGCAAAACGACTATGTCGCGAACAATCTTATGGAAAATGCATACATTGCAGATGAGCCCCGCGAACAGGAAATGCCGATGACAGCATTCACGGGTCAGAAGGCATTTGCGTGTAACACATGTGGTAAAGGGTTTGCGCGAAGAAGTGATCTCGCACGGCATGGTGAGCATCAAGAACTTCCAGTTGTTGGTTTTCTTACTAATGTTCTGCGCAGAACGTATACACAGTGGCATCCGACCGCATGTCTGCGACTATCCCGGTTGCAATAAGCAATTCATCCAGAGGTCCGCGCTGACTGTACACGCACGCGTTCATACCGGCGAAAAGCCCCACATGTGCGAACGTTGCGGCAAGGTAAGCGTTGATTCCACGGAGTATGTATTTCTATACGAACATACTGACGTTGTACCCCTAGCCGTTCAGCGACTCCAGTTCCTTGGCACGGCATCGTCGAATCCACTCTGGAAAACGACCATACAAATGTCCGTATGCGGATTGTCAGAAGACCTTCACGCGTCGGACTACCCTCACACGCCACCAGAATCACCATACGGGTACAGTGGAAGAAGCAGCAGCAGCGACAGCAGCAGCTCTGGCATCCCGATCTTCAGGTAGACCAGGTGGTGCTCGATCGGACGGAGGTACTCTATCCGAAGTTGGATCCCCTCGAGG
>JAABUU010007378.1_pt1 | contig 11333 bp, 11 predicted proteins | sample 5559301 | NCBI WGS metagenome assembly JAABUU01 (sample SAMN10711884, study PRJNA513360) | rock metagenome | isolation source: Antarctica rocks | place: Antarctica: Victoria Land, Richard Nunatak white
TCGATCTCGGCGTGCTCCGCGCCCAGCACCACCACCGGGCAGGGGAAGGTCGGCACCTCCCACAGCTGCCCGTCCGGGGACACGAACCCGTTTCCACCGCGGCGTGGCGCGGTGCGTGGGGTGCTCACGACCCACCACGGAACGACACTCGCGCCACCTGCCACGGTGTGGTGGTGCCGGTCCGGGTCAGGAACACATACATGGTCTGGGAGTCCAGCGGGGCGCTCCACCCGTTATCGCCGTGCCCGGTGACCGTGATGGTGTACCCCCGGGCCGCCGCGCCCAACTGGTCCGGCGGGCGCCCGTCGTCGTGGTTCACGGCCAACGCGACCGTGCTGTACCCGTGGTGGGCGGCCAGGGTGTTCCACTGCGCGCCACCCCCCTGTTGCAGGGGCTGTTTCAGCACCGCCGCGAACGCCGGGGTGGCGTACACCGCGGAGCGGACCTGCGCGTCGAACGGGGACCGGTCGATGGCGGTGTCGTAGGTGAACGTGGTCCCGGCGAACGCCGCCGCCACCGCATCCGGGGACTGCCCATCCACCGCACCCCCCACCTCACCGCGCGGGCGGCCGGCAACACCCGCCGGGACCGGCGGGTTCGAGGGCACCAGGGTCGGTGAACTCGACGCAATTGAGGGAAGGGCCAGTGGGCTCGAGGCAGCGGAGGGGAGAGCCGGTGTGCTCGCGGCAGCGGAGGACACCGACGTTCCGGTCGGCGGTGTGGGCGCGGTAGCAGGGCCACCGCACCCGGCGCCCACGGCGATGAGCACCGCGGCACCCACACCCCAGAGGCCTGCGTTCCCGGCCCGCACCACCCGCACCCCCGCACCCGCCGCAGACTGTGCGGCGCAGTCCGACGCCCACCATCGACGCTCCCGCCACACGATGCACCACCCCACCGCGACCACGAGCCCCATCGCGGCGAGCAGGGTGAGGAGGCCAATGTCCGGGCCAGCCGCCCACGCGGCGGTCGAGGCACCCGTCACGAAGGACACCACCATCGCCAACGCCGCCACCACCGGCGCCCGGGACGGCCCGCACCCACGGCGGCGGTCGAACGCCTCGAACGCCACCGCGGCGGCCAGCGCGGTCACCAGCGACAGCACGAACACCACCACCACCAGCACGTGCAGCACGGTGAACAGCCCGGGCAAGGATGCGGTCGCGTACGGGGGACCGACGTACAGCGGGCCATCAGCTCCGGTCGTGGTGGTCATTGCGGTGCTCCTGCCGGTGTGCCGAGGGGGCGGGTGGCGGCGAAGAAATCGCCGTTGTAGATCGGTTTGATGTTCAGCGGTTCCCCGAACGTGGACGCTTGGATCAGTTGCCCCCCGCCGATGGCCATCGCGATGTGGTGAATGTTGTCGGCGGCGCCGTAGAACAGCAGGTCGCCGGGTTGGTAGGAGGCCGGGTCGAACCCGCCCGGTAGCCGGGTTCCGGCGGTGGCCGCGTACTGCGTTTGGGCGGTGCGGGCCCCGTGCAGCGCATCCGAGCCCGCTTGGTGGTAGGCGTACAACACCAGCCCGGAGCAGTCGAAACCGCCACCGGTGGGACCGTTCTGATCACCACCGCCCCAGATGTAGGTCGCGCCGAGTTGGGTTTTCGCTGCGGCCACCGCCAGCTGCGCCGCCGGACCACCCCCGCCCACCACCTGGTGCACCGCTACCTGCCCACCCACACCGCCGCACCCACCGGCGGCTTGCGTTCCGGCACCTCCAGCGGCGGCGGGCGGTGCTGCGCTGCCTCCGGGGGCGGTGATCGTGGCGGCGTCGGAGAACGTTGTGCGGGCCAGGGTCATGATCCGCGGTACGTAGGCCATGGTTTGTGAGTTCTGCGGAATCCCCCCCGACGCCAGGACCGCCCCGAAACCCGCGTTGTAGGCGCCCAGCGCCATCTCCGTGACCGACGCGGAGGAATGAATCTGCCCCGCCGTCTGCGCGGTCTTCACCTGCCCGGCCAGGGCGCAGTCGAAGCGGGCTTGGGCGTCGATCGCGGCGACGGGGTCGTGCACGTTGCCGCCGTTTCCCCAGGTCACCCACGTGGCCGGTTCAAATTGGGCCGGACCTTGGGCCCCCGTGGAGGACGTGGGGTCGGAGAACCCGGACTCCTGGTCCAGCTGCGCGGCGATCACCGGGGCCGGGAACTCCGGGCACACCGTGCCCGCCTTCTGAACAAGGGGCACATAGGCCGCGGGAATCCCGGCGACCTTCAACGTCCCCACCCCCGGCGATGAGCCACCCACACCGCACGGTGAGGGTGGTGGTGTGGCACCCCCGCCCAGCACCAACAGCAGCAACACGACGAGGAACACCGGGGCACCCACCAGGGCCACCCCGATCAGCAACGGTGAACCGCTCGTCCCGTCCTCAGCCACGCCGACTCACCGCCCCCGCCAGCGGCAGCCCATCGCCGCGTCCCGGTTGCTGTTTGGTAGTGGCTTCATCGGCGGGGTGACTTCCCGCGCTCACCGGTCGGGTGGTGGTGACGCCCGGCCGCCTCGGGGAAGTCGTCGGCCACCACCGCGGCCAGCTCCATGAACGCCTCCCGGGTGCCCGCACCCAGCCGGTCCAGGTCGATCTCGGCGCCCTCCGCCAGGTGCATGTCGAAGGGGATGATGTGCACCGCCCGCACCCGCTCACCGAAGTGGGTCACGAGCTGGTCCACGTTCACCGTGGACGCCCCCGGCCGGGCCAGGGAAATGACCACCACTGTGCGGTCCACCAGGTGCCCGAAGCCTTGGGCCTGCAACCAGTTCAGCGTTGCGTCCGCGCTCTGCGCACCGTCCAACGCCGGGCTGCACACCAGCACCAACGAGTCCGCGGTGACCAACACCCCCCGCATCGCCGAGTGCGTCAACCCGGTGCCGCAGTCGGTCAAGATCAGGTTGTAGAACCCCTCCAGCACCGTCAGGGCGCCTCGGTAGTCAGTCTCGGAGAACGCCTCCGCCCTGTGCGGGTCACGCTCGGAGGCCAGGACCTCCAACCGTGACGGTGCTTGCGAGGTGAACGCACGAACGTCGGAGTACCGGTGAATAGACGCCACATCATCGAGCAAATCCCGGACCGTCGCCGTGGTCTGCGTCGGTATCCGGGCACCCAACGTTCCCCGATCGGGGTTGGCATCGGCCGCCACCACGTGATCGCCACGCAACGACGCGAACGTCGAGCCCAAACCCACGGTGGTGGTGGTTTTCCCGACACCGCCCTTCATGCTCAGCATCGCGATCTTGTAATCACCACGGATGGGTTGGTTCACCCGCGCGACCAGCTGGGCTCGGCGCACCTCTGCCGGGGACTCCCCCACATTCAGCAACCCGAACGTCACACCCCGCACCAACCTCCGCCACCCCGACCGCGGCGGCTGCCTCGCCGGTCGCCGCAACACCTCACGACCAATCTCGCCGTGATGACGCGGCCCCACAGGCGGTGCAGGCGGTGAAGTCCTCGGTGATGTGGCGGCGTCGCCGGGCTCAGCGGATTCAGACTCGCGAGCCGGTGAGCTGGCGGGCGCCGATGGCAACGGCAACGGCAACGGCAACGAGGGCGCGGCGGCACCCACCCTGGTGTCGGCTCTCGCGCGCTCCCCGTCTGGACCCGCCGCCGCAGGCGGTTGCGATCGGCTCCCGGCCTCCGCCACTCGCAACGGCAACCGCTCCACCACCCGCTCCGGACTCACCGACGGGAGGGGACTCACAGCAGGACTCGGTGCCCGTGTCTGCGCCGCAGCTACAGGCGCCCACGACGGGCCCCGGCGAGCCACCCGACTGTTCTCATCACTGGACACAACTCTGCCTCCAATCGTCATGGCAGCAAGCCTGGTACGCCGCCTGATTGTATAGATATCTCATATAACACTACTAGAATAGATGTACAAGGCGAGTTTGCCGGGATAGCGACGGAAGGGCGCGGCAAGATGGCATCGCAGTCGAAGGCGAGGAGTTTGACGATGGCGCGAGGCCGCTTGCGCGGCTTCCGCCCCGAGCGGCTCCGCGCCGCACGGGAGGCATCCGGGCTTACTCAGGAGCTGCTGGCCATCCACGCTGGGATCAGCCGGTCCTCCATCGGTTCCTGGGAAGCCGGCCGCGCCGCACCCGATCCCCGTAGTGCGGTGCAGGTTGCTGACACGTTGGGGCTCAAGGTGCAGCAACTCACCGACATTGCCATCGAGGACGCCGAACCGGCCGACTTTCGGATCTGGAAGGGTTTGACGCGTCTCATGGTCGAGCAGGCGTGCGGCGTCACCGAACAGTCGCTGGGCCAGGTTGAGCGGTTCTCCAGCCGTCCGGGGCCGGACACCGTCCAGCGGCTCGCACGTTTGTTCGGTGTGGAACGGGACGTCTACGTAGCGGCGTGGGAACGTGGCCACGCTCGTGTGATCGCGCCAAGAGGCGAGATACGCTGAAGCCACACAAACCTCCACCAGGCATATAGTGCTGTTCGATAACCTATGTACACACTATAGTGTATCGATGCAGTGGGTGCACCGACCGTGGTCTCTGAGAAGATCGCAAGTCCACGGCTAGTTACCGAGTTGGAGGACCCATGGCGGCGGAGAAGTCGTTCGCAGCGAAACTCGACCGCGTCTTCGCCATGAAGCACAAGGTCGGGGATCGCGAACTGAGTTATGAAACTGTCGCCGCAGGGATCACCGCCATGGGCGGTGCAAAGATCAGCGCGAGCAATCTCCGCCAGCTCCGCACCGGAAAGAAGACCAACCCCACGATCGATACGACCAAGGCGATCGCGGCCTACTTCGGCGTACCGGCGGCCTACTTCCTCGATGACGATGCTGCCGAGCGCATCGACTCCGAACTGGAACTTCTCAACGCGATGCGTGATCGCGGTGTGAATGACCTCGCGGTCCGCGCTGCCGACCTGAGCCCTGAGTCGATCTCTGGTATCGCCGCCCTCATCAACACCATCCGCACAGCAGAGGGCCTGCCGAACGACTGACACCACGTACAGCGGATACCAGGAGTCGGGGCAGTATCACAGCGCGGCGTGGGGAGTACTGAGTGAACCGTTCCGATCTTCAGCGGCTCAAAGAGCGACTCAAAGCCATCGTGGCCGAGTTGCCGCTGCCCAATCCGTGGAACCTCGAAACGTTCCTTGAGGCCCTCGGACACCAGCGCAATCGACCAATCATCGTTCGTCCTATTGAGCTTGACGGCCCCACTCCCGCTGACATGCCGTCTGGCCTGTGGATTCCGAGGCAGACTGAGGACTACATCTTCTACGAACCGCGGACCTCACGACCACATCGTCAGCACTGCATCTGTCACGAAGTAGGACATATGGTGCTTCGTCACAATTCTGATCCCAATCGCCCCGGCCAGTATCTGCACCGGGTGTTCGAGAACATCGACCCAGCGCTCCTCGACGCCGCCAGGGCCCGCACCAGCTACCGCTTCATCGAGGAGCAGGAGGCAGAGATGGTCGCCACCCTGATCCTCGACGGTGCAGGCGATCATCGACGTACTCCCAGGCGCGTGAAGTCCTCAACAGCACGACAGTGGCACTCTGCTCTCGGGCTTCGCCTGTGACGGCCATGACCGTTGTCCCCGCGATCGCGATGTGGGTTGCCGTTTTCGTCCGGTTACCCGGGGCGACCCGCCAAGACCCACAAAGCAAATCCTTCACGGTCGCCGGAGCTTTCTTTGCCACCGCCGCCGTCTTACGGGTACCTGATGTCGCGTCGTGGGTTGAGCAGCTCTCGGGCGATGCCACCGCCGCCGACACCGTCAAAAACGCGCTCGCGATACTTGGCGCGACCAGTCTGGTCGGCATCACTTCTGCCGCAGAGGACTCCGGCGGCGCTGTCCTGCGTCGCCGCTACCGCCGTGCCGGCGCAGCGGTGCTGGCTCTGGTACTGATCGCCTCGCTCACTCCAGCCGCCGACCACGGTCCCGACTACGTCGGCCCCACCGCACCGTGGGAAACGCTCTGGCTCGTCACGTACTGGACGATCTTCTTCGGAGCGATCGCGGTCAGTTTGGTTGGTGTCGTCACCGGCGCGGCGAGGGAGGTGATGGAGTCCTCGGCAATCCTCAACATAATCGCGCTCCTCATGCTCGGTGCCAGCTGTGTTACGGGCACCCTCTGGGCCATCGATCAGCTTGCCCTTCTCGCGCTCGACCGCCTCCACCTTGACGGCAGCATCCCGAACGAGCTCTACAAGCCGCTCATCTTGCTGGCGCTCGGCTTCGCCGCTTTCAGTGCGGTGGCGCCTGTGCCCCAGATTCTTGCCACCCGCTGGCGGCAAGAATGGTCGCCTGCCGCCCACCGCGGCGCGGCGCTCCAAGAACTCTGGCGAGCGCATGTGGAAGCCACACCCTCCATCGATTACGAGGAAGGGCAATCCAACGAACCAGCCACCGGCTACCGCCTGCCCATCGAAGTCCGCGACGGCATCCTCGCCGTGAGGCCCTACATCACCCAAGGAATACGGGACGAAGCGACAGCGATCTGCTGGCGGAGAAGGAGCTGGTTCGGTCTCGCGCCGCGGCGCCTCATCGAGGCAGCCATAGTCCTCGAGCTTGCCCGTATTAGGAAATTGCACGGTGCCGCACCAGGGGCAGACAATCCTCTTGACATCGGCGAAGGACAAACTATCGACGACGAGAAGAAAATCCTCGGCAAGTTCGCCCTCGCTTGGCGCCGCGTCATCGACCACGGGCCCGTGCAGGATTCCGGGAGTGCTCTGGTGGCACGGTGATCACCATCAACCCGCGGGTCAGCAGGCGGGCCGCCAGGCTCACGACCAACATTCTCGCTCCGGCCAATTTGGTCATTGCTGGCCTGCCACTTGTCGGTCTAGCGGCGAACCCTCCCCTCGCTGGCTTTCTCTGGGGTTGTCTGGCGGCGCTCTTCGCCGGAGTGATCCCCCTGACCGTCATCCTTCTCGGCGTACGTCGCGGGAAACTGAGCGACGTCCATATCGTCGACCGTGAGCAGCGGCACATGCCCCTGCTCGTCAGCATCTTCTCGGTCACTCTCGGCCTAGCGCTCCTGTACGTGCTGCACGCGGCTGGAGAGGTTCGAGCCCTGACCGTCGCGATGCTCGCCGGCCTCATCACTACCGCGGCGGTCACCCGCATCTGGAAGGTCAGCATTCACACCGCCGTCGCTACCGGCTTCGCTGTCGTCTTCGGAACGACCTTCGGGGTCGTCGGCTGGCTCGCTGTCCTCCCCGCCGCCGCCATTGGGTGGTCTCGCGTTCGGCTCGGCGATCACACAGTGAGCCAGGTCCTCGGCGGCGCCCTCCTTGGGGCAATCGTCACGGCGACCGTCTACACGTCGCTCCTGGGCAGGTAGCGCTCGTACTAAAGTAGTGAACACGCACCATAATAATTCTTGTTAGTGCACACTGTCGGCGTGTCCTGCATGAAATGTGGATTACCCACCGGCATGATCGACGCCATGGCCAACGTCTACGGAGAGCGTCGCAGCACCGAGCGCGACGTCGCGATGACATTCCGCATGACCAGCGCCGAGCGAATGAAGCTGCAACGCGAGGCGATAGAAGCGGGCATGTCCCAGCAGCAACTCTTCGAGTTGCGCATGTTCGGGGCCGCTAAGCCACGCGGTCGCTATGGGCGGCCGCGTAAGTCCCACCACCCCGGACAGGAGGTGCTCCCGCAGACGGCGTGATGTGAGCGGCCGCGCGGCCGCACTTCCCATAACTGCACATTCGCACCAGGTAGCCCCTAGAACGCCGAAAACCCGCCCCTGCAAGGGCGGGTCCGGATTCAGCTAGGGCCGACGAGTTGGAAGCTCGCTGGCTTGGTGCTCTTCCCCGAAGGGACTTGGCTTGCTGGCCTTGTCTGAGGGTACCTCTTACCCTGAAACCAGTCCATATCTGGATCAAAACCGACGTCCGCGTGTCGCTGACCTGCGGGACTGCGGTGTCGCTGGTGTCTCCAGCGTCGCCGAGTACGTGCCGCCTCGGTCGCGGTATTGCGGCAGTTCCCGGTCGCGGCCGCGGCGCGGGCAGGCCCGGACACCGCACGCCGTGGCCGGGCACACCTGCGGGCATCAGTGCGCGGGGTTGCCCCCGTCGTTCCTGCGTGCCGTTGGGGGCACGGACGAGGCGTGTCGCCGCTTCTGCCAGGTGCGTCTCGACCTTGGCGAGAATCCATACGGTGGCATCGCAGTATGGGCCGGCGCCCAGGTGTGGGTGGAGCGGCAGGTGACGGATGCCTACTACCGCCGCTACTACACCGACGCCGCACGGGAGCTGCGCAAACAGGGGCAGGTGGCGCTGGGCTCGATCAAACGCGTCGCCCTGGCGATGGCGCAGGCCGCCGACCACGACACCGGGCAAGAATCACGGCTGACCAACGCCACCCTGATGGCCCAGACCGGGCTGGGAAAGTCCACCGTGCAGCGGGCCCGGAAAGCCCTGCGGCTGCTCGGGGTGGCCACAGAGGTCCTCCGGGGCCGCCAACGCTCCTACGTCGAGCGCATGGGGTCCTGGAGGGTCGGTGACAAGGCCCGGGGATGGGCGTCGGTGTGGGCGCTACACCCCCCCACCCCTGTGGACAGAACGCGGGTCGTTTGTGCTGGTCAGGTCCAGATGGCACCCCACCACCGTAGGGGTCTCTCTTCTAGTAAATCTTCCTGTCAAGAAAGGGTTACTACAGAAAGAGTTGTGGATAAACGAGCCGCTTCGCGGCGCTCACGAGCACACCGACGGCGACTGGCTTCGCTGACCGACCCCAGAGGGGCGGTGCTGGCGTCCAGATGGCTCAGGGCCGCCCGAACACCCACCTGGGCACGCAAACACGCGGTGACCACGTGGGCACCGGCTCTGGTCTCACCCGCCACCCACGGGTGGAACGCGGACGACCTCAACCAGATCATCGACGACTGGGCCACCGACACCGGCATCACCCCGGACCCGCAGTCGCCGGTGGCGTTCCTGCGGTGGCTCCTGAGTCGCCACGACCTGGCGTTCTCCCCCACCCTGCTCGAAACCGCGCGGCGCGACCAAGCCCAAGCCGAGGCTGAGCTGCGCCGCACCCAGACCGCGGCGCAGCTCCTCGACGCGAGCAGCGCACGGGAAGCGGCGCGCGTGGCCCTTGATGGGCCAGGACGCCAGCTCGTCCGCCAAGCCGTCGCCGAGCTGCACGCCGCAGCGGCAACCCGCAAGGCCACAGCCATCCGGGCAGCACACAGTGCCCGCGCCGAGCAGGTCGCTCGCGCACGAGACGACCGGTGAGCGCAACGACAGCCCAACGAGACGCGATCTGGGCGAACAGCCGCCTGGGCAGAGCCACCATGGCGCTGCCCAACGGTTACTGCGGGCTGCCCCTGACCCAGAACTGTGAGACCGCCAACCAGTGCCTGGATTGCCCGATGTTCCTGACCACCAAGGACTTCCTTGGCCAGCACCAGCATCAGCGCAGCGAAACCGCACGGCTCATCGCCGTCGCCGAGAACAATGGTCAGTTCCGCATGGTGCAGACCAACACAGTGGTCCTCACCAAACTGGACCGGATCATCGGCCAACTCCAACAGGACAGCCCGCTGGGCAACGACGAGCACGAGTCGACCACTCCGGAGGACACCGTGTCCAACGTCGAAGCGTTGACAAGGAAGGTGGCGGCTAGCTGTGTTGGAGCCCGGTTCGCCAGGACCGGGCTGCGTTCGTCTATGGCTGCCTAACAGAGCAACTGCTTGCTCTTCTTGGGGTGGCACTCATCGCTCGATTACGCCGGTGGCTGCCAAACGCACCCTTACGGAGGGGTGGCGGCGCAGACCAATGAGAGCTTCTTGGGCACCGGCCTCGAGCGAGGGGGCGCTCGCGAGGGTGTCCGCGATGCTGAAGGGCACCGCCGAACCCGGGTCAAGCAGGCAGCGCTGTAACCCGCTGAATGCCAGAGAGTCGTCGCTTCCCGCTGCGACCAAGGACGCCAGGCCCGCAGCCGCAGCGGCCCGCACCTCCGGCTCCGAGTCCTGGGCCAGGGTCACGAGCACGCCCGTGTCCTGCCGCCGGCCAAGGCGGCCCGCGGCGCGCGCGGCCCACTGGCGGTGATCCGCGTCCCCGACGAGCAGGTCGAGGAGCCGATCCGCGCCCTCCTCGCAACCGAGCGCGGCAGCGAGGTCGGTTCCGGCTCCAACGGCGTCGGGTATGTCGCCGAACGGGGTCCAGCGGGCGGGCGTCTCCATGATGGTTCCGGTGATCGCCTCAAGGCGCGATCGAACGAGTGCAGGAAGGCGATCCACCAGGGACGCCAGGACTTGCAACGCGGCGCGCTTGTGGTTGCCGCCGACGTTCCTGTCCTCGAGGAGGGCCAGGAGTGGGGGCCAGTCAGCGGCATCGGGGTGCCAAAGGTTGAGCAGAGCGAGCGTGTGGCCATAGTTATGCACACCTACGCTCGACATACCGTTCTGCGCATCGCATACCTGTTGATTGACCCGTTCGGTTAGCGCCGCAACTAAGTTCGTCACCACGTCTATGGGCAGAACGCGTACGTCACCCAGCGCGCCCAGGGCGTCGAGGGAGCCACCGCGCGCCTCCTCGACCAGTCGTGCCCTGACTGATGGGTCATACCGAGATGCCACTCCTAGCATGGGGAGCTGCAAAACCGCATGGTGGTCACCAGCCTCCCGTCCGACCAGCAACGCTGCGTGTTCGTCCCACGCCTCGGCGGGCATTGCATAGACAACCCGTGCCCAGGATGTCGCGAGATACTGCTCGGGCTGGGCGGTTAGCGTCTTGAGGTGATCGAGAACGGCGTGCCGTGCCGTGGCGGAGGCGGCGGGGACGACGGCAGCGAGTGTGTCTACTAGACGGGCGACAAGCAGGTAGGACGGACTCGTCCTCGTGGCGAATGCCGACGAGTCGCGTATCGCATCCAAGAGCCAGGTCGCGGACCGCGCTGCCGTCGCTTCGTCAAGGAGGTCTCCACCGTGCTGCAGCAACGACAAGTCTGTCGGCCCCGTCGTGCGGGTCGCGGCGATGAGGTCGACCTCGGCCGCGGCGAGAGTAACGGCGGTTGCGGGACCGTCGGCAGCGAGCCGCAATACCGCGAGCTTGAGCGACTCCTCATCCCCCGCGAGGCGCAGCGTGCCCAAAGCGCGTCGTGCCGCCTCCGGATCGGCATTGCGATTCAGACGCAGCAGCGTGTCCTGGCCGAGCAGTCCGCACAAGTGGCGCCAGCTGCCTTGATCACCGAGGTAATTGGCCGTCAGAGACGCTGCGAACAGCTGATCGTGGGCAACATCGCTCCCGCCCACAGTTACCGACCGGTCTCGTCCCCAGGCTTTGAAGGTGCGTTCGGCTACAGCCCCTAACGCCCAGGACATCGTCTGTGTCCGCCACCACGCCGCG
>JAABUU010007379.1_pt1 | contig 11331 bp, 11 predicted proteins | sample 5559301 | NCBI WGS metagenome assembly JAABUU01 (sample SAMN10711884, study PRJNA513360) | rock metagenome | isolation source: Antarctica rocks | place: Antarctica: Victoria Land, Richard Nunatak white
TGCCGCTCCGCCAAGCCCAGCGTCATCAACCGCTCCAAAAGAAGTCCCTGCAACTACAGGCATTCTCCCGAAACGATCAAGAAAGAGGCGGACCGCCACGCGGCGAAAGACACCAGCCACCTAGTGCCGGGCTAGGAGCGACGAGAACGCTCACTCGCCGTCGCCGGTGTGTCGGTCGCCATGAAGAAGGGTCTGAGCAGCAAGGTCCTGATCGCCCTGCTGCTCCAGCTCTGCGGACGCATCCCCGGGGTCGTCTACGGCATCTACGTCGTCACCCAGGAGTAGGCACCCGCCGCTGCCTGTCTCTGCTCGGCGGGCCGGCGAACGGGTACGCGGGCGCACTGCGGCGGGTTTGGTGCAGGGTGTGCCGGTGACTGTGCCCGTCCGCCTCGGGCCTGGCTTCTGGCGGGTCTGGACCGCCGCCACGGTGTCTGAGCTGGGCAGCGGCCTGACCTACGTCGCGTTGCCGCTGCTCACGGTGACCCTGACCCGGGACCCGCGGCTGGTGTCCCTGGTGGGGGCGGTGCAGACCCTGCCCTTCTTGCTGTTCGGGCTGCACAGCGGAGCACTGGCCGACCGGGCCGACCGGCGGCGGATCATGTGGACCACCGACGTCGTACGCGCGGCGCTGACCGCCCTGCTCGCCCTGCTGGTCCTGACCGGCCCCCTGACGGTCGCCCTGCTGTGCGGGCTCGCCTTCACGCTGGGCGCCGCCGACATCGCCTTCCTCAACGCCTCCGCCGCGATCATCCCGGACGTCGTCGGGCCCGACGGGCTGGAGCGGGGGAACGCCTGGCTCGGCTCCAGCCAGGTCGTGGCCTCCTCCTTCGTCGGGCTCCCGCTCGGCGCGCTGGTCTTCGGCCTGTCGCACGCAGCGCCCTTCGCCGCCGACGCCGGCTCCTTCGCGGTTGCCGCGGTCCTGGTCTTCGGGCTTGCCGGCAGTTTCCGTTCCGCGCGAACCGGCACGAGCAGGCTGCGGGAGGACGTACTGGAGGGCGTGCGCTGGCTCTGGGACCACCGGCTGCTGCGCACGCTCGCCCTGCTGCTGGCCATCATCAACCTGACGTACGCGGCGGGCGAGGGCGTGCTCGTCCTGTACGCCCTCGAGGAGCTGGACCTGGGCCGGCTCGGCTACCCGCTGCTGCTGGGGGTGCTCGCGGTGGGCTCCCTGGTCGGCGGGGCGCTGACCCCCCGGCTGCGCGAACGCTTCGGGACACAACCGCTCATCGCTACAGCGGCCGCGCTCATGACGCTGGGCCTGCTGGCCCTGGGGGTGTCGACCCGGCTACCGGTGGTGCTCACGGGCCTGTTCGCTGGCGGCCTGGGCTCGCTGGTGTGGAACGTGGTGACGATCACGCTGCGCCAGCAGCTCGTCCCGGCCGGGCTGCTGGGGCGGGTGACCTCCGCGTACCGCCTGGTGGGGCTCGGCGCTATGCCGCTCGGCGCGCTCGCGGGAGGGCTGGTCGCGCACGCCCTGAGCCTGCGGGCGGTCTATCTGCTCGCCGGCGCCGTGCTCGCTCTGGCGGTGCTGGCCGCCGCGCCCCGGCTCCGCTCCGCCTAGACACCGCTGTCGCACGCGAGGGCCCGAAGTCGGGGAAACGGGGTCAGGGAGCGGGGGCCGGGTCAAGGCAGCTGGAGCGGGGGCCGGTCAAGGGAGCGGGAGCGGGAGCGGCGTGGCTCCGCAGCGGCGTCGGCCGTGGCTCCCCACCCGTAGGGTCAGCCTGTCCGTCAGAGTTTCCTCGGCTGCGCTGGGAGAGGGCAGGTCATGTCGGCTTCGGGTGGGGGGGTAGTCGGGCATCTGACTGGGCCTGGGGCTGGTTCGGGGCTACGTGATGTCAATGGCCCTGTGGGTGGCCGGCTGGAGTTGGCGGACGCAGTGCGGCTGGTTCGGCGAGCGAGCCGCGGGCTGGTGGGGGTCGCCCGCGCGGATCTAGTCGCCACACTGCCGGGGTTGCTCCGCGGCCACCTTGGACCGGACGCTGCCGGGCTGCCGGTGGTGGAGGACAGCTGGCCGTCCTATGAGCACGTCAACGTGCAGACGGCCTTGGACGTGTGGCTGGCAGCACCCGGTGTGGAGCACGAGCTCGTCGGGGTGATCGGTTTCCAGCACCGCCAGTTCGGGTTGGCCGAGCTGCTCGCCATCGGCGCTGGGCAGGACCCGTACGGCCCGCGGCCAGGCAACGTCGCCCGCGTCAATGTCGCGACCGGCCCAGACGGGCGGATGTTGGCGTGCGTGCAATGCGCGGTGTACCTGGTGACCGACGGCCCGCACCGCGTCGCGCTGCTGATCCGCGAAGCAGACCCAAGTTCGGGCCAGCCGCTGGTGACCGTCCAGGTGGTCAGCGACGACCCGGACCACGTCGGCACGGTCACCAAGCGGCTGCGCGAGTTGGCGGTGGCGCACAACGTGTTCCGGGGGCAGGTGCTGTCCTTTGGCGGCGAGGTGTTCGGGCACGGCCAGACGCTGCTGCAGTTCCACCGGCGTGCGGAAGTCACCAGCGCCGGGCTGGTGCTGCCTACCGAGACGCTCGCGGCGGTGCGCCGGCAGGTCGTCGAGGTCGCCCGGCACAAGCAGCAGCTCCTGGCGGCTGGGCAACACCTAAAACGAGGGCTGCTTCTGTACGGGCCGCCGGGGGTCGGCAAGACCCACACCGTGCGGCACCTGACCAGCAGCCTGACCGACACCACCGTGATCCAGCTGACCGGCAACGCGCTGCACCTGGTGGCGGAGGCCTGTTCGGTCGCGCGGGCCCTGCAACCGTCGATGGTCGTCATCGAGGACGTCGACCTGATCGCCGAGGACCGTGGGATGCACCCCGGCCAGCCCCCGCTGCTGTTCCAGCTCCTGAACGAGATGGACGGGCTGGCCGAGGACGCCGACGTCGTGTTCGTCCTGACGACCAACCGGGCGGACCTACTCGAGCCCGCCCTCGCGGCCCGGCCGGGCCGCATCCACCAGGCCGTCGAGCTCACCCTGCCCGACGCCGCGGCCCGCCGGCAGCTATTCGAGCTCTACCGCGGTGATCTCACCGTCGATGAGTCCCGCCTGGGCGATCTGCTCGACCGGACCGGCGGTGTCACCGCCTCATTCCTCAAGGAGCTGCTGCGCCGGGCGGCGGTGCTCAGCGCGGCTACGACCAGCGAAGTGAACGTCGGGCTGCGCGTCACCGCCGATCAGCTCGACGCGGCCCTGACCGAGCTGCAGGACACCCGCAACGCGATGACACGCGTGCTGCTGGGCAGCCCCGCTGCCGAGCCATCCGGAAGCGACCAGGGGTGAGGCCAGCGACTGCGGGCTCGGGGGCCGGACGCAGTGGTGGTGGCGTCGTTCGTAGCGCAGCGGCTCGGGAGCCCCATTCCGCTATTCCTGCTGGCGTCCTCGATACTTATCGACCTATATCTAGCAGCCCAAAGACGACGACGCCTACCCCCCAACAGCTGCAATGATGCGACGTGCGATGCGGCGTTCCAGGAAGGAAGACGTGGCGTCTGCGAGAGCCGCACCGGCACCGATCCCGGTGACCGCGCTCCCCGCGACGCCAAGGATGGAGTCGGTGATCGCGGCGTTCACAGCAGACCCGGTTGAGTTCCCGTCACGCTGGGAACGCAACACCGCGACCGCCCACTGATGTGCGACCTTTGCAACTGCCGCATCCGGATGCTGACAGCCTTTACGAGCAAGACGGAGCACCTGTCGGCGACGGCGTAAGCCCAGAGCGAGCCACCCTTGCCGTTCTGGTGCCTTACTCATGAAGCATCACCAGCCGCGACTAGTTCCACTGACGACGTCGCCATAAAGGCCTGCTGCGATGGAAGACAGCCCGAGACCAACCACTAACGCCCCCCGCCGCCATTGCTGGGACCACCTCCGATTCCTCGTTGCAACCCGCCCCAGAAGCCTGAGCAAAGGTAAGCCGGTAAGCCCTGTAGTTGCGATGGCTGCGGCGTCATCACTGGTTGGTTCCGAGTGGGTCCGTACCGTGCGGCCCGTGACTGTAACGCCTGCCGTGACTTATCCAGAAGTCGGACAATCGTTTGCTGACTCCTTGCCCTGCGGCTATCACCACCTCGCCGAGCATCGAGTTGTTGGACATGGCCGGGCCGAGTTCCAACGTGCCGCTACGGACCTGTTCCGGTGGGAGGTTCACCGGCGTGCCGGCCTGCGCATCATCACTTGGACGGACCGGGTCGCCGAAGGTGCTCTGATCACGAGCATCCTGGGTTTGGCGGGGTTCGGGGTGCACGCGCCGTGCATCGTGGTCGCCGTCGTAGATGAGCCGGACCGAGTCGGGTGGGCCTACGGGACGCTGCCGGGACACCCGGAATGCGGCGAGGAGTCGTTCCTGCTCACCATCCTCCCGAGCGGCGAGGTTCTCTTTGAGGTACGAGCGTTCTCACGAGCGGGAGTCTGGTGGACCATGGTCCTTGGACCTGTCGGTCGCGTGGTGCAGCGATGGGTGACCACCCGTTACCTGCGAGCACTGATGACCGCCCGGACCTGACGACATCCCGGGCGAGCTCAGCCGTTGAGCAACCAGCATCACCGCCCGGGCCACGTCGACGACTCGCGGCGGACAATCTCGGCCGGCGTGACCCCTTCGGCCCGGGTCACTCGTCGAATGCGCCGGCGCTGCTCGGCGGTCCGGTAGACCTGGGTCCGCGTGGCCGACCTACAGCGCAACATCCCTCATGTTCCCTCTCCGAGTGAGGGCCGGAGCGTCGGGTAGCGAGTTCTCATGACTCTCACCCTCGGTTTCGGCCCGCTCGCCCCCGGCTCCTCGTCGACCGCGCAGCTGAACTTCAGCCTCCATGGCGCGCCGGCGCACCGGCTCGTGTTCCAGCCCGACCAGCGTCGGATCCGGGCGCTGGTCGGTGCCGCAGTGGTGCTCGACACCGTGCGGGCGCACCTGCTGCACGAGACCGCTCTGATGCCGGTCGTCTACGCCCCGGAAGACGACTTCGCGGGCGGGGTCTGGACCGGCTCGACCACGTCCACGCACTGCCCGTTCAAGGGTGACGCTGCGTACCGCAGTCTGCAGGTCGAAGGCCTGACGGTAAAGGACCTGCAGTGGCGCTACCCCGAGCCGCTGACGCCCTCGTCCTGGCTGAAGGGGTTCGCGGCCCTGGACGCGGACAAAGTCGATGCGTGGTTCGTCGAGGACGACCGGGTCGTTGGCCACCTGCGGGACCCTTACCACCGGGTCGACGCGCACGTCAGCTCGCGCCGAGCGGTGGTACGCCACGGCGGACAGGTCATCGCCGACTCCGCCCGGCCCGTCCTGATCTTCGAGACCGGGTTGCCGATGAAGGTGTACGTGCCGCCCGCAGACGTGCGTCCCGCAGCGATCTCGTCCGGCTCGGGGAAGCGGTCGATCTGCCCGTACAAGGGGGAGGCCAGCTACTGGAACGTCGGGCCGTTGCCCGACGCCGCCTGGAGCTACGAGACCCCGTTGCCCGACGCGCTGCGAGCCCAAGCCCACCTGTGCTTCGACGACTCGATGGACGGGCTGACCATCGAGCTGGACTGACCGAGCTCCCCCAGGCACCACGGGCGGCGACGTATGCAGATCGAGACGCCCACCTTGGGTGAAGATGCCGCTCCTGACCGCGTCGAGATACGCAGCTGATAGCCGGGATGAGGCGGCATTACCGTCGGCCGCCGGACCCCGAAGAGGCGTTCTCGCGGGTGCCCGCAACCGGCTCGACTGCGCGCCTGCGGGGCGTCAGACTGCGGCCATGAAGCTAGCGGGCTGGAACGAGATTCCCAGGGGCTACGGGGCACGCTTCGACATCGCCTCAGCCCCCGTCTGGCTGCGGATCCTGTACGCAACGCCTTTCCTCGACCGCTTCGCCTACCCCCAGCTGGTGCACCGAGGACATGGCTTCCTCGCACCTCACCCGGGCTTGTCGACAACCGACTTGGACCCGGTAACGGGGGGCTGGCGATTCGCGGATCCTCACTACCGGGCACCCGGTTCGGTCGCCTGGCTACATCCCGACAGAGACAAGTAGCGGCTCGGCTATGCGGCTACTTGCGATGGAAGAACCGGCACTATCGCCGGTTGAGGCATTGGCCGTAGCCTCCCCGCGTGAAGTCACCAGCGAGGGCGAAGTGGGCGGGGTACTTGCCGCTCTTCTGCCTGCCCCTGGGTGCAGGAGCAGGTGCCTGGTTCGCCTACGGAGTGGGGACGTCCGAGACGTCCTTCGCACTGCTAGGGGCTGCGGGCGGCTACTTCGCGTCAGGAGCAATCCTGCGGCGGGTCTACTCCCAGTCCGAGTAGTTCGCTCGGTCGCCGGTAGGTGCCGTTACTTCATGATCGTCTTCCGGCGGGATCAGCCCTCGTAGGAGGCGACTCAGGGCCGCCACTGCCTCCAAGTCGCCACTGTCCTGCCAGATCGCGCGCACCCCATTCGCGAGACCGGGGCCGTTGACCTGGGGCGGGTGTGTTAAGGGTGGGGGGTCGCCTCATTCAGCCGTCTCGAGCTCGCAGCCGTTGAGCCGTCGAGCCAGCAGCGACAGTGCAGCCAGTTGTTCCAGCGCCTCCGCTTCCTCCAACTCCTCGAGCTCGTGAGTGGCGGGGTTGCGGACGGCCTCGAAGCAGCCGGCAGCGAAGTCGCGCAAGCCGCCTTGTCGGCTCTTCCACGACTTGGCGTTGCGGTCGCCTGGTACTCGAAGCCGTGGCTTCGAGGGCACTGGCGCTTCTGCGCCAAGAGCCTCACGGGCCAACGCGGTCCCGGTGACGTCACGGCGCCCAACCAGGGCCTGCAAATGAAGATCCACGCTGGTCGCTGCGGCCTGGACCGCAGCTCTGTAATGCCCTGTGTCCCACAAGGACGAGGCAGCCAGCCAAACCCACGGGTGGAAGCCGTCAGCGGCCAGCTTCGGGGCAGCCGTCGTGAGGTTCTTCTCAAAGTCGTCACGCGCGCGCTCTACGCCGAGTGCCTCCAATGCGGCCTCGCGGACGTGGTCGAAGGTGTAGGTGTAGCCCCGCTCCGCAAGCCGCCAAGCCTTGCCAGGTGCGACCGCGTCAACCACTTCCTTCATGGCAGCGCTCCGCTGAAGAAGCTCGTCTTCGGTCACCGAGGGGACGGCGATCTGCCCCTGTCCGTCGACGACCCGGCCGCTGTAGGAGTCGATGGCGTCGACGAACGATTGCAGCTCTTGCTCGACCCAGACGTAGTTCACGGACCCTCCCAAGCCTCCAGGGTAGGAGTGCGCTGACTACCCTGCGGCGTTTCGCAAGCGGATAGGTCATCAAGACACTCTCAGGTGGGGCGCGATGATGACTTCCGAGAATTAACAATACCCGAACGGCCCTTGCGCTGGGCTTCTGATACTTAGACAATGAGGGGGAGACAGCGGCGCCAAGCCGCTTCCGGTATTTATTCGGGGTAGCCCACGGGTGTCCGCATCAGTCCAGCCGCTTCGTCCGTCATCGACCGACGGGGAGGTGCGGCTCGAGGACTACAGCGCCTACCTCGCGCGCTCTCCCCTCGCCCCGGCCAGCCGGGTCGCCTACGCCCGCCGGGTCGGGGCGTTCCTGGTCTGGCTGCGCGACCAGCCCGAGCACCGTGACCGTGCCCTGGGCGACCCGTTGGCACGCGAGCACGCCGTACGGGACTACCTACGGCACCTGCGGGTCGACCTACGCCGCCCGCCGACGACCTGCAACGCGCACCTGGCGGCGGTCAACAACCTGAGCTGCTGGCTCGGCCTGGGGCCATCGACCGTCAAGGCGGCAACCCTGCCCAAGTCGGCGCCGCGCGCGCTGGACGAGCGACAGGTCCGTCAGCTCCTGCGGGCAGCCGAGCGACGCGGCAGCGCCCGCGACCAGGCCATCCTGGTGACCATGCTCGCCACCGGGCTGCGGCTGGCTGAGGTCACGGCACTAGACCTGGGTGACCTGGCGTTGTCGGCCCGCAAGGGCACCGTGACGGTCCGCAACGGCAAGGGCGGCAAGTGGCGCCTCGTGCCGCTCAACTCCCAGGCCCGCGAGGCCCTGGCGGCCTGGCTCACCCAGAGCCGCTACCGAGCGTGCGAGTCGCCCGCCCTGTTCATCGGGCCGACCGGCCAGCGGCTCACCGACCGGGGCGTCGACCTGGTCCTACGTCGCATCGCCGCCGACGCCGGCGTGACCGCCAGTGCCCATTCGCTCAGGCACACCGCCGCCACCATGCTCGTACGCAACGGGGTCGACCTCGTCCTGGTCGCGGAGGTGCTCGGCCACGCCAGCCTCGAGACGACCCGCCGCTACAGCCTCCCGACTGAGCAGGACCGCGCAGACGCCCTCGAACGGCTGGTCGTTGACCACGGCACCACGGCACCACGGCTGCCGCCCCGCGACACCTCCCGGCCTGGTAGCGCCACCTTTCCGTCCACTCGCGAGACTGACCGACAAGCGGGTGCAACTCTGGCCCGGTGACTCCCGAGGACGCCGCGGTGTTGAAGCAGATCAGTTCGACGTACTCACAACTCGACGGGTGGTTCGACAGGTCCAAGCGGCAGCCTGAAGTACCGCAGCCCGAATCCGAGCTGTTCGAGGACGACAAGGTGTGGCCCCGGTCCCCCATCAGCGAGATGACCAGGCTGTCGCTCGCGCTAAGGGCCCGCGACGAAATAATGCAGGTTTGGGTCGGGCGTGTCGGTCAGTTCGGGTTGAGCTGGTAGTTCCACTCGCCGTGGAAGTCGTGGCGGACCAGTGGCAGGGCGGTGACGTCCTTGTCGGTGTAGCGGATGCCGGTCGGGTAGGGGCCAGAGTCCAGGACGCACTTCACGACCAGCCCGGTGGCGGTGCTGGTGTTGGCGATCAGGTCCACGATGACCTGGTGGCTGGTGAGTGGCCGGCCTCGCCAGTTCATGGTGATCTGGGAGAACAGTTGGTGCTCGATCTTGTTCCACTTGCTGGTGCCCGGCGGTAGGTGGCAGACCGTTACGGTCAGGCCGGTGTCGGCGGCGAACGCGGCGAGCTCGACCTTCCAGGCCCGGACCCGGTGGCCGTTGGAGCCGCCGCCGTCGGCGCAGATCAGCAACCGGGACGCGGACGGGTAACGGGACTTCCCGACGGTGTCCCACCAGGTCCGTAGGGTCGCGACTGCGAACGCTGAGGTGTCGTGGTCGACGCCGACGCTGACCCAGCCACTGTTGTCGGACACGTCGTAGATCCCGTAAGGGATGGCCTTGCCCAGTTCTTTGTCGGGGAAGTCGTGCACGTTGACCTGCTCAGGTTCCCCGACCGGCTGGTACTCCCGACCGCCGTTCTTGAACTCCCCGACCAGCTCCTTCTTCTTGGCATCAACCGAAATCACCGGCTGCCCGGCACCGGCGTGCTCCGCGGCTTGTGTTGCCAGGTAACGGAACTGGGCGTCGCGGTCCTCATGCTGACGGCCCTCGATGACCTTGGCGTTGCCCTGCAGACTGAACCCCAGGCCCTGCAACATCCGGGCCACCGTCCGGTCCGACACCGGGTGATCGCTGCTGGTCAAAGCAGCAGCGAGGTTCTTGGTCGACTTCGTCGTCCACACCAGCAACGACATCGGATCCCCACGAGTCTCCGGAGCCACCAACGACAGCAGCTGCGCAGCCAGCTCCGGGTCGGTCTCGCTCAGCTTCTTACGGCCGCCACCCGCGGCCCGGACCCGCTGCTGCGGTTCGGGCTGACCTTCGATCTCGCGCAACCCCCGCGCGATCGTGTCCGGGTGGACCCCGGTCGCCGCAGCGACCGCTCTGATCCCACCGCGACCCAACTCAGCAGCCTCGGTCCCGAGCAGCAGCCGGCGCTGCCGCTCATCCAGATGCGGACGCAACACCGTGTAGCGGCGAGCTAACGACTGCGCTACCTGCCCGCTCTCCGCCATAGCACGACGGTAGAGCCCCCAACATCAAACACCTAGGTTATTCTGACGCGAATCCTTGGCGCCGCGGGCGTTGCGGTCCCCACCGGGCCGCTTGTTCTTTGCGCGCAAGGCCCCTCGGACGGACTGCTCGCGCTGCCGCTGCGCCTGGGTCACGAGGGCGGCCCGCTTGTCGTCGTACTGCTCGAACGCGTCGCGGGCCTGTCGGCGGCCGAGCGCGTGCGCCTCGAGGTAGGCGGTGTAGCCGCCGTTGAACAGCCGTGCGGACCGCGACGGTCCGTCGATGTCCAGCACGGAGGTGATGGTGCGGGCCAGGAACTCGCGGTCGTGGCTGACGACGACGAGTCCCGCTCGCAGGGACGTGCAGAACTGCTCGAGCCGCTCCAGCCCGGCGAAGTCCAGGTCGTTGGTCGGCTCGTCGAGCAGGAACACGTCGTAGCGCGACAGCAGGACCGAGGCCAGACAGGCGCGGGCCGCCTGGCCGCCGGACAGGGTCACCGTCTCGGCGTCGAGCAGGTCTGCTGGCAGGCCGAGGTCGGCGCAGACCTCCAGGCTTCGTACGTCCAGATCGGCCCCGCCCAGGTCCAGCCAGCGCTCGAGGGCGGTGCTGTAGGCGTCGTTCGCACCGGGCGCCTGTTCGGCGAGCGCCGAGGTCGCGGCGTCGAGGGCGAGCTGTGCCGCCCCGACGCCGGTACGCCGGGCCAGGAACGCGGCGAGCGTCTCCCCGGGTCGCCGGTCCGGCTCCTGCGGCAGCAGACCCACCGTGGCCGTCGGCGGCGCGAGCGACACCGTGCCCGCATCCGGGGCGAGCAGCCCTGCCAGGGCCGCAAGCAGCGTCGACTTGCCCGCACCGTTGGGACCGACCACACCGAGCCGGGTCTGCGGGGAGATCGTCAGCGAGATCTCGGACAGGACCGCGGTCGGGCCGCGGGTGACGGTGATGCCGCTGGCGACGAGAGTCGCGCTCACGAGCGCAAGACGGCGCCCAGGTCGAAGCGGACCGGCACCTCGAGCTGAGCGAAGCCGCAGGAGGCGGCGTCGCGGTCCGGTCGCCAGCGCTTCCACTGCACGGTGTGCCGGAAGCGGGTGCCCTCCATGTGGTCGTAGGCGACCTCGGCGACGAGCTCGGGCCTCAGCGCGACGAAGGACAGGTCTTTGTCCCGGTTCCAGCGCGAGGGCTCGCCGCCCGGGATCCGCTTCGAGGTCAGCTCGCCCACCCATGGGTGCCGCGCCCCATCGGGCAGCAGGTACGGCGCCAGCTCGTCGATCAGCGAGGCCCGCCGCGCCATCGGGAACGACGCAGCGACGCCGACGTGCTGCAGGGCGCCCCCGTCGTCGTAGAGACCGAGCACGAGCGAGCCGACGACGGGGCCCGACTTGTGCAGCCGGTAGCCGGCGACCACGCAGTCGGCGGTACGGGCGTGCTTGATCTTCTGCATGACGCGTTTGTCGGGTGCGTAGACCTGGCTCTGCGGCTTG
>JAABUU010007381.1_pt1 | contig 11331 bp, 13 predicted proteins | sample 5559301 | NCBI WGS metagenome assembly JAABUU01 (sample SAMN10711884, study PRJNA513360) | rock metagenome | isolation source: Antarctica rocks | place: Antarctica: Victoria Land, Richard Nunatak white
CCGGCGACATCCAGGCTGACGTCATCCAAAACAAGGTGCCGCCGCGACCCGCGGCCGTACACCTTGGTGATGTGATCGACCTTGATCGGCGCCGCGCGTATGATGTCCGGTGCCGGAGCGCCAACGCTCATGTGCCCTCCTGGGGTTGTCTGTTGGCGGTATCTCGTGTCGAGCGGTTGTTCTGTGCCTGTGCCTGTGCCACCAACGGTCGGCGACGCGGAAACGCGCCTTTTGCGGCCCAGACGACCCATGCCGCAACACGTTCGTCCGGTGCCATGCCAGCCGCCCACTGCTAGATACCGCTGGGTGACATGCTGACACGACTAGACTTTTGATACAAGGGATCGCGCTCGACTTTCGCATTTATGCGGCTGTGTCGGTCCAGGCCAGGCGGAGGATGTTGATTTCGGCGGGGATGACGCGGCGGAGCTTGGTGAGCATGTCAGCGACGGAGGGCTGAGCCTTGGTGCGGTACCACGGGGCTTGGGCGCGGGCGTCGTCGACATCGGCGGGGTCATAGCTGGCCTTCGGACTCATCTGGTCCAGCCTCACCATTTGCTGGTACGCGCACGCCGGCGTAGGCGGAGTCGGCCACCACGTGCACGATGCGCCCGGGCGCCGCGGCGGCCAGTGCCTCGACCAGTTCGCGGCCCAGCGAAAGCCGGGAGGCGGCGTCGGTGTCCTTGCACACCAAAGCAAACCCCACGGGCAGGGCCACTGGTCGGCGCAGGAACGGTAGTCGCACGACGATGGCGGCGATCACCCAGTTGTTGCCGTTATCCCGATATCGGGATAACGGCAATCAGAGCTATCCATGTAACCGGAGTAATTTGGCGTCGTGTCTCAACCTCGTGCCGGACCGGCGTGCATTACCCGAGGTCGGTGGGTGAGTTCCAGGCTTGGTTCCGCAGCGATGCGGATTGCCGGGACTACCTGGAGTGGCTGTGTCAGTCTCAGTTGGCCCCGGTGTGACGGGGCAGATTCCAGTGAACGTCGCAACGCTCGACGGTAGGCGGAGGTTGCGATGGGACGGTCTCGAGCGACGCATGCGGGTCGTGCGTTGACGGAGAAGCAGGACCGGTTCGTTCGGTTGATCGCGTACGGGGTGAGCAATCGGGAGGCGTGTCGCCTGGTCGGGATCAATCGCAGGACCGGTTCGTTCGGTTGATCGCGTACGGGGTGAGCAATCGGGAGGCGTGTCGCCTGGTCGGGATCAATCGCAGGACCGGGACACGGTGGCGACTCGGGCGCACGATCAGTAACACGGCGGGTGAGGCGGTGCACTATCCGCCTGTGCACGGTCTTGTTCGGCGCCTTCATCTCCACGATGCACTCACCGGGCCAGTGCAGGTCCATGAACCCCGCGGACGCACTGAAGTCCTCGAAGCGGGCTCCGACCGCACCACGGTTGGAGCCGTAGCAGGCGAACAGCTCATTCAGAAAGGTCTGCGCCTCGGCCTTCTCGGTGCCGACGTAGCTGCGCCACTGGGCGACGAACGGCCGCAGGGCAGTCTGGATCTCCTCACCACTACGCATCGACCCAGACTGTCAGACGAGGCGCAGCTCGTTGCCCGCGAAGTAGGTGTCCTTCTGCAACCGGGAACGCGCGGACTCCAACGTGGCCTGCGCGTCAGCAAGCGCAAGCTTCGCGTTGTGCTCCTGCGGAGTATCCCCCAAACGCTTCGCTGCCTTCTTCGCCCGTACGATCGCGTGTTCAAGATTCACCAGCACGTCGGCCACTTCACTCTGTGCCCGCTCGTGAGCTATTTGCTCCACAGAGCGAGGGTCGTGCGCCGGTCGGCTCATATGTACCCCAGGTCGAGTTGCTGGTGTGCCGCCGCTGATCCTAGACCGCCTGACCCACGGCATTCTTGGCTCGGTTGAGGTTCGACCTTGCGGTTTCGCATGTCACCGGCCCGTTGGGCGAGCACCTCCTGTACCTGCCGGTGACCGTCCCCCTGCAGGGCTGCGCGGCCAACTCGCCGAGCGTGGGCGGCTGCGGCCAACTGTGCGGGGACCGCGGCTTGGCGTTTCGCGGCCAGCTCCGCTTCGTAGGTGGCGTAGACGTCGTCCATGGCGCAGGGCCGGTCGGTGAGGTCGGTTTGGTTGAGCAGCCAGGACAGGTAGGCGATGGGATTTTTGGGGTGGGTGAGCAGGCGCCGTCCGCTGGTGGTGTGGTCCTCCAGCAGGCGGTGCAGATCGCGCACGGTCCAGCCGTTCCGTGCCGGGAGAGCCAGCAGGGCTGCCCAGGTGGTGGGGGTCTTGTACCTCGCCCAGGGTGGGGAATCGGGGTCCTGGCACCACCGGGTGGCCAGCAACACCCCCCTGGGGTCGGGCACAGCCCGCCGCCGCCCGCGCCGTCGCTTGTTTGTCGGAGCTGGGCGCGGAGCGCCTCGATCTTCCCGCTCTGCACCCGTAGTAACCACTTTCTCTTCGTAAGAAGAGGGGGAAAGAGAACCACTACGTGGTGGGGTGCCATCTGGTGGGTGACCTACGCTAATGCTCCCCAGGTTGTCCACAGGGTGGGTGGTGGTGTGGTGCAGGGCGTAGACGGCGGTCCAGCCGCGGGCACGGTCGCCGCGTTCCCAGGAGTCCAGGCGCTCCGGCAGGGTGCGGTGGCGGCCGGGTTGGACTTCGGTGGCCAACCCGGCCAGGCGCAGGAACGTCCGGGCCCGAGTGATGGTGCGCGCCCCGAGCCCGGTTTCCGCGGTGAGGCCCCGCTTACCCCCGGTGTCCCCGAGCATGGGGCGACTGTCCCGCCCGGTGCCGAAGTCCGCCGACGCGGCGTGGGCACCGGCCACCGCCAGCACAGCGCGCAGGGAGATCCCTCCCCCGCTCACCGCCACCAGGCGGTGACGCAGCAGCAGGTAGTGGCGGCGGTACACCCGCTCGACGTGCTGAAGCCACCGCTGCCGCGACCACCAACACGGCACCCGGGCATACACACCCGTCGGCACCGGCCGGCGCAGCGGCGGCCGGGACACCAACGGATGCCCGGCATCCCGCCGCTGCGGCGGCCGCGACCCAGCGGGGCGACGCTGCGGGCGTTGCCGCTGCTCAGCGACACGCGGGGGTAAACAGAGATCCAGATATGGACCGGGTTCAGGGTAAGAGGTACCCTCAGACCAGGCACGCAAGCCAAGTCCCTTCGGGGCAGAGCACCAAGCCAGCGAGCTGCTAACTCGTCGGCCCTAGTCGAAAAGTCCGGACCCGCCCTGCCAGGGGCGGGTTTTCGGCGTTCTAGGGGCTACCTGGTGCGAATGTGCAGTTATCAGGAGCGGCTGCCAGCCGCATGCATCACGCGCTCTGAGGCAGCACCTCCTGCCTCAACTCACGGACAAGCTCGCTATGGCCTGTGTGGGCCGCCATCACATCAGCGATGTACTGACTGATACTTAGTCCTCTTTCGGCCGCAGCTCGTCGGACATCATCGTGTACAGGCTGAACCAACCGAGTGATGGTCACGACTCGATCGCCTTTGTGTGGCTGCGCCATATGCCCCACTCTTACAGCCCGAATCTGAAACGAACGGGAGACACGCCGGATCCTTCGCGGTTCCTTCGCTTTGTGATCGTGAAGGATGTCTCGTGTGTTGAGCTGCGCTGCCAGGCAAGTGACGCCAGCCCCAGCCACTGCCCCCTAGGTGCCGTGTAGTCACCAGCACCGTCCCAATGCGCGACACGGCTGGTAACAACGTAGCTAGTAAACTTCCTACCATGCTACTTTGCACGCATGACAGCCTCTGCGCCAGTTGTAGCCGTAGCGAACCAGAAGGGTGGGGTGGGCAAGACTGCCGTGACCTTGGGGTTGGCTTCAGCGGCGAGCACAGCAGGCATTTCCACATTGGTGGTGGATATGGACCCTCAAGGCAACGCAACCACAGGCCTCGGCATCACCGACGTCGAGTTCACGATCAACGATGTTCTGTACGCCGATCAGCGCGGGATCGCCCTAGATGCGGTGACGTCGACCAAGTGGCCGAATGTCTCGGTGATCCCTGCGGATTTGTCCCTGGCCCAGCGCGATGCCGATCAGCAGCTCGGGGCGGAGATGCGCCTACGCAAGGCGCTCGACTCCCCCGACCTTGCTGACCAGTTCAGACTGGTGCTGATCGACTGCCAGCCGAGCGTCGGCAAACTTGTTTCCAACGCTCTGATCGCCGCATCGGGTGTACTGATCGTGACCGAGCCCAGCATCGACGCCAGCGCTGGGGTAGCCAACATCATGGCGACTATCGAAACAGTGCGCGAACACTTCAATCCTGGCCTCAAGGTCGTGGGAGTGGTGTTGAACAAGGTGCCCCCACGCAGCCGTGAAGCCGACTTTCGCGCTTCAGAGTTGAGCGAAGCCCTCGGCGAGCATCTATGGGAGCCCGCGGTGCCGGTGCGAACGGTGCTGTCCGAGTCACGCGGGTCCCGGGACCCGATCCACTCCTACGGCAGCCGCGCAGCTGATCTCATCGGGATCTTTGACAGCTACCTCACTCGGATCGTCAAGGAGAAGTGAGCATGGCCAAGCATCAGCCAGCGGGCGCGTTCAGCAGCAAGGCATTGAGCAAAGCGCCCGACGCTGAAACCCACCCTCTGGCCCCCAGAGCCAGCGAAGTCACGAACGCCTCATCGCCTAAGTTGCCCCAGTTCTCCGCTCGTATCGACCCCGAGTTGCTGCGTCGAGTGAAGATCGAGGTCGCGACACGAGGGACGACGCTGCAGGCAGCCACAGCTGAGGCGTTCCGGCTATGGCTTGCAACGACATAGCGCCAGCTTAGCTATGTAACTTGTTACTAAGGTAACAAGCTACATAGCCAACTCATAGATCGGCCGGTGGCAAGCCAGCGCGGAGCGGTGGTGCGGCAGCACGAGATGGAACCGGTGCCCCGTCTGACGGGTGCGGTGTGGGTTTAGCGGCCGTAGCCGCGGTCCTGGTTTCGGGTGGGTTGTACGGTGGGGGAGGCGCTGGAGGCACGGGAGCGCTTGGTGGGCGCCCGTAGTGGTGCCGGCGGCGGTGGGGTGGTGCGGCGTTGGTAGTCGCTCAGGGCGGCGAGGTTGTCGGCGAGGCGCTGGTGGCGGACGGCGTGGCCCTCAGGCTCGGCGAGGTGGCCCAGCAGCTGCGCCCCGACCGGGTCGGGTTCGCCCTCGGGGTAGGCCCTGGCGTGGGGGAGCGCGGTGAGGTGCTCGCGGTAGGCGCGGGCGGCGTCACCCATGGCGTGCATCGAAAACTTCTGGTGCCACTGCTGGTAGTCGCGTCGGGCTTGTTGCCCGGACTCGAAGTCCGCCTCGAGCGTGCTCCACTGGGTGAGCTGGGTTTCCGCGGTGCGCACCTCCTGGGTCCATCGGGCATGGTCGGTCAGGAGCCCACCGTGGCGCGCGGTGAGCACCTCACCCAGGACGGTGTCATAGGAGCGCATCGACCCGTGCTGGTCGGTGACCGCCACCCCCAACTGGTGGCCGACCTGTTCGGCGAGCTGGTGGTAACGGTCCTGGGCGCGCCCGCGCCGCAACCGGCCCGCGGTGTCCGCCACCTGCCGCGCCTCGGCCAGCTGGTTGAGCGCCACCGACACCTCGCCCCGGACTTGGGCGGTAGCGGCGGTGATCGTGGGGGTCATGACGGCCAGGCGGGCCCGGTCCTGGCGCAGGGCCTCCTGGATGAAGTCCACCGGTTGGTTGCCGGCCTGCACCCAGTCCTGCTCGAGCTGGGCCCTCCCCACCTGATACCAGTGCCGGTCCTGGTCGGCTTCAACCCGGGCGGTGAACTCTTGCTCGGTTTCCACCACCGGCAACGGCTCCAGCACCTGGGACAATTGCCGCCAGGCGAGTTTCTTGTCCAGTTGGCTGGCTTTGAACCACACCTGCTCACCCTGGGAGTCGGCGTGCGCGGCGACGGGGGCGGCGAACCGGTAGCCGGACACCGTGCCCGTGGTGGCTTGATTGACGGCGAAGTCGATGCCCCGCTCGACCAGTTCGGCGTCGAAGGCGTCGCGGCCGCGGCCGGCGGCGGTGTTCGCCGCCGCCAGCACCTGCCCCGCCAACACGGCCCGCGGTGCGTGCCGCCCGGCATCGGCGAACATGCGGTACTCGCCGGGCTGCACCTGGGTGATCTCCGTGCGTTCCGAGGACACTCCCCGCCGCACAGGGGCCTGGACCAATCCCAGCTCGGTTTCCAGGGCGCGGCGGGCGTCCTGGGTGGCCCGGTAGTCGTGCCGCCCCAGCCACACCCGCCCGTCATGCGCCACCCGGGACAGGGCGAGGTGGATGTGGCCATCGGCGTGCCGCACCGCGACCCACGGGTGGTGGTCGAAACCCAACCGCTCCGCGAACACCTGCGCGGCATCGGCCCACTCCGCATCCGAGAGGCGCCGGTCTTCGGGGGCGGTGCGCAGCGAGCACTGCCACACCGGGCGGGCCACGTCATCGCGACCGCGGTAGGCGCGGCGCATGTTCGCCACCCACTGCCCCGGCTTCGTCGGGTCCGTGACGGGGATGGAGCCGGCGATGACCATCCCGGCCACCCGCGGGTTGTAGGCGTGCTCGTTGTGCCGGCCCCGGCCGTGCAGATACACCCCCAGGGCGCCGGCGTCCTTACCTCGGGTGATGGAGGCGATCACCGCGCACTCATCGCCTCGAGCCGGGCATCCAGCTCGGCGATCGTGGCCCGCGTCTGATCGATCACCGCCACCACCCGACCCACCGCCGCGATGTCCAGGCCGCTGCTGCGGGCTTCGATGTGGGTCAGGCGGGTCACCTGGTTCAGGTTCGACCCCACCCGCACCAACTGCTGGGCCAGCTCTCGCACCACCGAGTCGTTGAGCACGATCTGCGGTCCCGCACCTGCCGCAGCGGCCTCGTCACCGCTGTCGGGAGGAACGTCCGCCCCTTGGCGGCGGGTCAGCTCCGCGGCCACCACCGATCGCACCCACGCTCCCACCTGGCCCCGTTTGTCCGAGGCCGCTGCCCGCCGCCACCCCAGGTGCTCCAGCTCCGTCAACCGCACCGCGACCACCCGGTGCCGCTTCGCCAGCGCCGCATCGACCTCCGCCGCGGCCTCGCCGCGGGGGTCGTGTGCGCGGCGCCGGGCGGCCCGGGTCCGCCGACCACCACCCGCGGCGGGGGAGTCCGAGGGCGCGTCCGCGCCCGGGTCCACCGGGCCCGGGGCGTCGGCACGTCCGCCGTCGGACGGGTCGGCGGCGGGCCCGTTCGCGGGCTCGTCGGGGTGCTCGGTCACGACGGCGCTCCTTTCCTGTCGGCGAGCACCGCGAGCCCGCAGGCTTCTGTTCGCACCCGCAGCGCAGCGAGGACGGCGGCGAGGTCGACTGGTCGTGACGCGCTAGCGTTACGCTAGTCATACCTAGTGGCCATCGCTGTGGGCGAGTACCCGATCACCCGGGCGCTGGTGCCGAGCTTGCTTTTGGGATCCGGATCGAACAATTGGGCGTCGGTGTCGGCCAGAGCGGCTTCATCCAGCCCGAGCATGCCGATTCCTGGGCGAACAAGACCATCGGTCAGCTCTACCGCGATGGAGTGTGTGCAGGCGGCCTACTGAGGCTTCCCGACGCGGCGGCCCACGAAGAGGCCCTGGTGCCGTTGGCCCATCAGTCTGCCCTCGCGGGAATCATGATGGCCGTCGACCTGCTCATCGCCCACGAACCGGCACTTCGGCCGGTGCGCCGCCCGACCATCGAGGGCCGCTTCAATGTGCTCGCAGGTTTCCCCCAAGTCATCGGCCGGCCGCGCCAGCGTACGGCCCGCTGCCTATGCAGCGACCCGTTCTACGGGTCGGCCACCGCTTGACACACTTCGAAGGCCGACGCTCAGGAAGCGGTGACGAGCTTCCGCTCCCGCCGTAACCACCCCGAGTGCCATCGTCATCCGGGATGGCTGGTCCCCGTTTTGAAGCGGGGCAGCGAAACCTGCGCGGCGGGGGGCGACAAAATGCCGGGAATGGACGGGCCACGAGACCTAACAGCTCGCAGGGACGGCGCGACGGCCGTCAAGCGGTCCGACGCATAATTCGATGGGAACGAGGTATCGTGCGATGACTGAGAAGCCACTGCGGCAGGTTCGAGCGGTGCTGCGATCCGAGGACGGCACCGAGCAGGATGTCAGCGACCAGGTCGTCGGGATGGCAAACTTCTTCGATAGTTGGCAGCGGTCACCAGAGACGCCACAAGAACTCACTGCTCGCGGTTGGCAGCGGACCGACGACGCTCATCCACCGGCAGCGGGGCGCCCGGCCTACCGAGTCGTCTACAAGACGATGCGGCTAGTCCCGTTTCCTTCCCTGGTCATGTCGTGGCCCAACCTCCGCGTCTCCATTACCAACGGTGATGTCGAGAGGGGCGGCCTGCGCCTGCCCACCGGGATCACAGGGCGTACAGCCCGTCACCTAATCATCCCAGAGTACGGCCGTGTGCGTGAGCAGAACGGCACGATCACTTACCTGTCGTGCCCGAACTTAAATATCGCCGTAGCTGGCTGGGAAGAGACGCTTGGCGCGTGCTCCCACGTCGAAATTCTCTATATCACCGACGATTCGGTCGTTTGGGACCCGGAACCCCAACACAACGCGGAACTGTCTCGAGCATCCGAAAGAGTCTTGACGCGAGGGCGCGCAGGAGTCGCCTCACTCAAGGCACTTCTAGACCTGCACGTCGGCCCGCGCCTGCTGGCGATGCCTCTCACTGAAGAGGTCGGCGAAGCGTTCGACGATTGGCACTGGACGCGTCGCCTGGACGCCGGGCTCATCTCCGCAGAAACACAGGCGGCGTTCCGACAGCTTCATACCTCGGAACTCGTCGTGGAACTCGAACCGCTTATCGAAAGGCATCACTCTCTCGCACCCGACGAATCCCGCCGCCTCACACTTGCATCCCAGTGGTACTGGCGAGCCGACGCTGACACCGACCCCATCACACGCTTCATCGCTTGGTGGCTGAGCGTGGAAAGCCTCGAGATGCTGGGAACCGACATCAAGCCGGTTCGCGATCGGGTCGCGCAGTTGACGTCTACAGCGACCGCACAGTGGGCGGAGCCCATCGGCCGGCTGTTCGGGCTTCGCAGCAAACTAGTCCACGGCAAAGTCGGTGAAGTCACGGCTGACGCCGGGGCACGCGTGGAGGCGCTCGCCCGTGCGCTGCTCGCTAGCCGACTTCTCGGCTCGCTTCCCAAAGCATTCCTTGACGAGCTCAACACCGCCTTCGGCATGCCGATCACACCTTGACCCGGTCCGAGACACTCAACCACGGAAGGGAACGACCTCCGAAATCTCTAGTCGCTCGTGGCCGTCCCGTAGGACGAACCATGACTGCACATACGACAGCCGACCGTCAACCAGCTCTTGGGCGGGGCGTTTCTCGACCACGCCGGTGACCTGCGGATTCGCAGGTATCCTGCCCGCGAAATTGCCCAGTGGTGGGGGATAACCGGCGCGACGCGTCGTACATCGGCACTGCTCCATCACCGCGTGCCCTTCCCTCGCTCGCGATGCCACGGGGACGTCGGTTGGGCAGCTCGTTGACCATCGGTCGCAGAGGCTCAAGGTACCGGCCTTGACCGTGGTGAGGTGCGCCGACCGCGCCCGGCCACGATATCCGCCAGCCCAGCGTGGGCTCCTCCGACGGCTGCAGAGGTTCGACCGCAGCGCGGTGCCGAGTTGCGCCTTCAACTGCACGTTCGCGGACTCGATGTCGACGCGTTCCGCCGGCGACCAACCATGCCCCCACGTGCTAGCGGTCCTTGGCGTTGAAAGGGGTGCCCGTGCGCCCCGCCACCGAAGGCAACTCCTGATAGCGATGGACGCCCACCGAGGCGGCGGCACCTGCTGCGCCGCGCCTCAGCAGCGCATTCTGCTGTCCGACCTGGTCGCCGCACCGGTTCAGCTCGGCACCGGCCCTGACGCTGCTGCTGACCACGTCCATGCCCGGCCCGCGTCACCGCCCGCGCAGGTGATGGTTCCAGTCGCGGTGGCTGCGCGCCACCACGGGGCGTTGATGACCTCGATAAGCCCCCATTATCGGGGTCATCGTGGCGGCGTGGCGGCGGAGCAGCAGCGCCGCCGGGGAGCAGGATCGATCGGGTGAACAGCGACCCGTTCGGGTGCCCGCCGGGGGAGACACCACCAGAGCCCGAGCCGGACCCGCAGACAGCGACGGGTCTGCTCGCAGTCCTGGACAGCCAGGCGAACCTGCTCGTGGCCGTGGCCACCGGCGGCCCGCGGATCGACGCGACCAACGACAGGTACAAGCACCGGCGGCGAGCGCTGAACGCCGCCCTCCGGGGCCGTGGGTTGGCACCACCGTTCCCCTACGAAGACTTGTGGGCCTGGCACGGCCACTGGTCGCAACACCTGTCGAGCTACGCGTCCCGCCGTGAGCACGTTCGCGAGCTCGCCGCACCCACCCGCGCGGCGCTGGAAGCGGCCCTGGATGGCGCCCAAGTCGCCGATCCCGGCGCGGCCCCGACGCCGACCTGGGCGGCGCTGGACACCCGCCTCACCGGGGTCGTCACCGAACTGGCGACGGCGACCACCCGGGACGACCTGCAGGACGTAGGCCGCCGCTGCCGCGAGGTACTCATCGACGCGGCCAAGCTGCTCGCCGACCCCGGGTTCGTCGCCACTGGCGCCGACACCCCGAAGTCGGGCGACGCCAAGGCCTGGTTGGAGCTGTTCCTGCTCGCCCGTGCCGCCGGGCGCAGTCACCGGGAACTGCGGGCGTTTGTGCCCACCGCGTGGGAGCTGGCCCAGAAGGTCACCCACGGCGACGTGGATCGCGTCGACACCTACGCCGCCGCGCAGGCCACCGTTCTCCTCGTCCGCGTCCTGCAGCAGCTCGCGCCGTGACCAGCTCATCGCTCTCCGCGCACCCCGCTGAGCCTCGGCCCACCACCACGGACGTTTCCGTGCTCGACGCCTCCGTCGCGGCTGCGCTGCGGGCATCCTTGGCGCCGAACACGTGGCGGGCGTATGCCGCGGATTGGCGGCACTGGTCGGGGTGGGCGGCCGAACATGAGCTGACACCGCTTCCGGCGGAACCGCTGGATTTGGCCCGCTACCTCGTCGCCCAGTCCCCCACCGCCCGGGTCGGGACGCTGACCCGCCGGTGTTCGGCGATCGCCAAGGCACATCTGCTGGCCGGGTACCCGGCCCCGACCACCGACCCGGCCGTGCGGGAGGTGCTGCGCGGGCTACGCCGAGCGCGCGGCGCACCGCGCCGCGGCGCACCGCCGCTGTGGACGTCCGACGTCGAACGCATCATCGATGTGACCTACGTCGTGCCGGACCGGAACTGGGGCGACGGGCAGGGCAGCGCCGAGGTCCGCGACCGGGCGTTGCTCC
>JAABUU010007385.1_pt1 | contig 11326 bp, 19 predicted proteins | sample 5559301 | NCBI WGS metagenome assembly JAABUU01 (sample SAMN10711884, study PRJNA513360) | rock metagenome | isolation source: Antarctica rocks | place: Antarctica: Victoria Land, Richard Nunatak white
TGGTTCTTACTGTAGAGATTAGTAACTTTCATACACTACATGTGCTTGCTATCACTGCCAGGCCAAGATGTGTACAGGAACGTTGCTACAATATCAGCATGTCATGAGCTCCATGAGACAAGCAAAAGTTAACAGCCCACTGACTGCATGTCAAACCAGTCAACAGTCATGGTGGTGCTCTAAGTCCATTGTTGTCGACAGCACTGTTACAGCAACTGTGCAGTTACCCAACGTGTCAAGCCCACCTTAGGTGGCTCGTTGGTCATTTTGATGCCATTCTGCAGCACAGCCACAGGGAAGTGGGGTGAGGGGTAGGATGTGAGCCACAAGCGGAAGGCTGGGTGGGTGGTCTCCTGGGTCAGTCCTGCACACAGCCTCTCCAGGGAGGGCATCCAGCTGACTGCCAGGTGGCAGTTCTGGAGGACAACCCAGCCACCCTGCCCTGCTGCTGCCTGGATCAGCTTCTCAGCCTGCGTCAGCAGCGCATCACAATCAACAAATGACGTAACCAACAAGGTTCCTGTAGAGCTGTGCAAGTAGCACTTGCAGGCAACGATGAATGTATGCATCAGCAGCACGTCACAGTTGGCAAGAGATGTCTAAACTCACTGCTGAGCATTGACGCTAGAGCTATTAGACCCCAAAGGCAACGGTCAATGCATGGCCACAAGTCTTTGCTGTAAAGGGGCCTATGTTGTGGTGTGTGTTGTAAGCCACAAAGCGTCGAGTGCATTTTACACTATTTGCTTGTGTGATTGCATGTGTGTTATGGCTGTGTACATTCTTTCCTCCCCAGGCAGCAAAGAAAGTACATGAGGTCTGCTGTGTTTAACCAAATGAGTGGCACCAGGCAGTAAAGTTTATCTGACATGCACACATGGAAGCAAGTCTAAGCCTGTCGGCGATTTACAACAAAACAAGCGTTGAGTTGTGACATAGCTGGCATAGATTGCTGGGGCCATACCTTGGGACCCTGGCCTTGACCCAAGGAGATTGAGTCAACCTTGACCTTGAGAGAGTCAGCATACTTGAGCAGGCCTGACATGGGGTCTGATCCAGGGGATAGCACGAATATGAGGGGGGTCAGGCACGTGCTGTCCTGGTAGCATCTGCGACGCACATAGCGATGATGCATCTTTCACCTCACCCACTTTTTGTGGTGTCACGATAATGCGTGGAGTGCAGTGGAAGCAAACGCTGCGCACATCAACAGACCAGACAAGTCAAGGCACAGTCAGGGCTTGTGCTGCATTTACTCCCACAAGCAGACTTCGCCAGCAACAACATGACGCATCTCTGGCTGGTGAGTGCACATGCAGCATAAGCCAGACTTTACCAGCAAGAAGATGCGGCACCACAGCATACTGAAGGCAAATGCAAGCAAGGAATGCAGCAGCAGCAGGTCATGCAGCGCATGAGCTCACTTGTCCAGGTCAAAGGGAGGAGCCTCCACAAACTTGGAGCCCATTTCATTGAGGACAAAGCGCTGCACAGCTAGCACCAGCTTGTCTGGCCTCAGCACCCGTAGCACCATCAGCTTTTGGACAGGGGTCAGGTTCTGCTCCCAGGGCTCTGGCAGGGGCTGCTCAGCAGGGTTGGTGCTGTCGAAGATCGCTTTCCATGGAGCCTGCAAACGTTGTTATCATTCACTACACCTGATCATCACTTTCTGGGTTGCAACAGCTTCTTGCAGTCACAGCTTAATCAGGAGGCCTGGGCAACTGAGTCATGGGTGAGATTGGACTGTGTCGTGTTTTGCTGGACAGTGTTATGTGTTCCAAAACTGTGTTCCAGTACGCACACTGGCAAATGCAGTCACAAAGTGACAGCAACTGCAAATGTGCTGTTGCAAGGGTAGAGATGCATGTCATGTGGCCTGACACAAGAGCACGCCCTCAGACAAGGACTGACTGGATCTTTGTGCAACTCCTCTGCAAAGCCCACGAAGCCAAGGAAGCTGGATAGCCGGTTCATCTCAGCCCAAAGTTTATCCCCCAGCCAGGGCAGGGGGTTAGGGGGCACCTCCCCTGCACTGATCCCCCCTGTCAGCAGGAATCTGAACTCCTCCATGTCCACTGTGTTGTCTATGTTGGCCTGCATAGGTCACCATGACAAAAGCTTATTTGCTCATTCAACATATATGTTCTCTCCGGGTCAGGTACATACAGTTGGTCACCATGACAAGCAAGATTTGCAATCAAGAAGCAGCCGGCACTATGCATGCAGTGACGTGCTCTGAGCAACCCATTGTCCCTGTGTGCAAGCTGTACTTTGCTGGCAGCAGACAGCTTGATGTGCTCTGTAGATCACAGAGCCTTGGTCATGTAGTCAAGCAAATCGATTGCTGTTACCAGAAGTGCAGCAGCAACACAGGCAGCAGCAAACAGAAACCTGAGGAACAACCTGATGAAGCTTCACAGCATGAAGCTGAAGCAAAGGATAAGCAGCGGTGATTCAGGCAGGCATTGGAGAATGAGAAATACCTTGATGGAAATGCACAGCATGAAACTGAAGAGCAGCTTATCCTTTTCAAACAAGCTCCGGCAGACGTTGCAGTACAGGGAGTAAGTCACATATTCCACCAGAGAGCTGATTCGAGTTGCCAGCACGTCTGAAGGCGCCGCCTGCATTGCACAAGATGCTGCCTGAAACCTTCCAGGCAATCCCACCATTTTAACGTACCTGCCTTACAACACACCTGCCTTGCAGGCAAACCTGCCTTACAGATCATGCATAGGCAAATCTGCTCTACAGACTGTTGATGCAACATGGCTGCTCAACAACAGGGATGTCTGGATAGGCAGGGATGTCACCTTCTTGATGGCATCCTCAAACAGGTTTACAAACCAGACCAAAGAGTACTGGTACATGGGCTCAATGTTGGCCAGCTCTGAGATATTGAAGAAGAGCACTGCCACATGCCGAGCCACAGGCTTGTAACCAAGACGTGCTTCATCAATCTGCAGAGATGAAAAATTAGTCTCCTGACTTTTGACAGCTACAAACTGCTATTGACATCCAGACACATGGTGTAGCGCTTGTACTGGAGACGAGGACAGTACACTGGGAATGTTGGCCTGATGGGGCATGTATGTTGTTGCAAGATCCTGTGAAACTTACAGTGCTGCATGTGGGGACTGTCGACACAGCAGACTGTGACAGCCATTTCAAAGTGCACTAAGTGACCAATTGAGACCCTTTCGCGTTGCATTGGCATGGTTTGGGGGTGCCTGGAAGCAGCTCTGACAGCTCACCTTCTTCTCGGTACGCTGTGCAATCTGCTGCTTTTGATTGATGTCGTTGGAGAGGGTCTTGGAGGCAGTGATGACAGTGATGGCGGTCTCGTTCTCCAAAATATTGCCCTCAGCTCCAGACAGCACCTCAATGATCTTGTCCTCAATTTCAGCTAGCTGGCGAGCGTTCTCAGCTCCCTGCAAAGTGGGATCAAGCTTAGCAGACATGTCATCATCATTACATGTTTCCCTAGTAAGGCAGCAGGGCCTGCTAAATTCCAAACAAACAAATGAAATGTCTCCAAGCGATTCTGCCTTTAAAAGTTCTCTCCCAGTGCCTGTACATGTCCAGATATTTGATACACATGGAGTGCCGGCAGTTGTGGCCAGGTCAGCAGTCAATGGAACAGACAAGACGGATTGACTAAAACAGGCAGCCAAGCCCGTAAATTCCAGGTGTGCCAGTCACATGCCAATGATTCCAGGCAGGTCAGCCACAAAAGGCCATTGCATTAAGTGATAGGCCAATGCAGGTTTTGCGGGGTGTGGGTTGGAGTGGGCAGGAGCATGCCTGCAGGGTGAGCTTGGTCTTCTCCTCCTCCAGCTCAGGGCGCTCACGCTGCACCACAATACCCAGCAGCTGGTCCTCCAGCCCTTCAGGAGTGATCATGAAGTTCAGCAAAGTCACCTGCATCAACAGGCAGCGTTGACACACACCAGCTAAACAGAGTGTACACACCAGCACAAGTGACTGAATGTGAGTGACACATGTTTGCCTGAGACAAGGACTTTTGCTGTGGCTATCCACGGGAGGTCAAGCTGGAGGCCATGTTGCATTGGCACCCGCCTGATGTGCTGTCGAGCAGGTGAGTTGTATATCTGTGTCAAGCGGCTCTACAATTCAGAAGAAGTCCGTCAACACATTTGCGTCAAACTGGTGTGACTGGCAATTGCAATGGCAGACGTACCTTGACAGCCACCTCAGGGAGGTAGTGGGGGTTACGCAGGGCGGTAGTGATGTAGAAGCGGAACTGTTCGCTGTACTCAATGGTGGAGTCTCCAAGCCTGATGCACATCGATCCTCCCTGCACAGAAAGCAACGCGTGACAATGTTATTTGCAGCGTGCCGCTCAAACCCACAGCATGACGTTTTCCTCAATCGCAATGCAGTACTACAGCTGCGCTGTGATGTTCAGGCATCATCCTAGAAAACTTGATGAAACAATATCAAGATGTTCATACATAGATAGTTCTGGGCATTCAATTTCCTGCGCTAAAGGCTTTTGAGGGAGTGGCTCTAGTATGTGCAGGGCTGCATGCCTGTTTGAAGGTGCTCTTGAGCAGCAGGGGCTCAAGTGTGGGATCCAGCTCCTGGCCCACCCCCTCCAGCAGCACAGGGTTGCCAAACTGGATGGCATTCTCCAAGCGGCGCATGTAGTCAGGCTCAGTCAGCTTGAGCACCTCCAGCTGGCTGCGCCGCTCCATGTTCTTGATCCACTTATTGGCCTGCCCCTGCACTCAAGCCACAGCACTCTGCTTGAGGACAGCTCCCTGTTTGACAACTTGAAAGGCCCTTATTATGCCTGTGTAAGAAGGGAAACGAGCCAGCAACTCATGCTGACAGGCATGAGCTTGCTGGTCTTGAACATGGAGGCCACGGGGTGAAACTCAACCTGTCTGCGCGTGTGCAGTCGGTGCTTCAGCGCTCAGCTTGATGATCATCAGGGTGTGGTTTGCCTGAGGTTGTGGTGTCAAGATTGCGCAGCAGGGCAGCTGCTGTTTGTCATGAACAACAGGCGCTACTGACAGTGTGCATACCTGAGGGTCAATGAGCAGAGGCCAGCGGCGGGCCTTGCTGACAATGATGGCATTGTCAATGGAGAAGCTGTCGTTGGGCAGGCCCTGGATGACCCACTCCCTGATCTGCACGGGCTCCCCAAGCACAGCTGCCATGCGGAAGTCTGTGGAGCAGGGGATGTCATGCCCTTGACACTCTGAAGTCCAAAGGGAGGTTGCCCTTTCTCTGTAGCTCCCGGTGAAGGCACCTGCATTGGACTCAGCAGGTAAGTCCTGATTGAAGCCCAATTCAGCAGCGCTGCCCTGAACGTCCTATTGACATCTTCTGTAGCTCCCGGTGAAAGCACCTGCATTGGACTCAGGAGGCAAGGCCTGACTGAAGCCAGACTAGGCAGCATTCTCCCACAACTTTTAAAGCGAACAACACCTTCTGTACCCCCCAAGAGCATTCCTCTGCCATGTGAGTTGAGAGTGTGTTTGCATTGCGGCACGAAGGCCCTGATACCTGATGATGCTAACAGCTCACAAAGACAACAGCAGGAAATGCTGCACAGCCTAGCAGCTGCAAGCGCAGCGCTGCAGTTGGTCAGTAATCCAGAAAGTGCGCAGCTGCAGAAGCACCAAAGTTGTGTGTGTCAGCGCATGACATGCCTTGGGGAGTATAGCAACCATACCAAGATAGGCAATGAAGGCAGCCGATAGTAGCACGTCTCCAGTCAGGTTGACGTAGTCCTTGCCCAGCTTCTCAGCAACTTCAGTCCAGCGAGTCTTCTCGCCACCTAGGCCACCAATCAGCTTAGTGGCTCTGTCCAGCTTCTTGGAGCACAGGTCCACATCACGCTCCAGCTGCTGTTTTTGATCCTGCAAGATGAGCGGCGATGCTATGTATGGCCATTTGATATATTGAATGCGCACTGAAGGGTAGTCAGCATTCAGAGGAGGCAAGCTTTGCTGCCAGCAGCAGCTCTCATGTGACCAACAGGCTTTTGGTCAGTGACTCTGATCCTCAAGCCCCAGCTGCCCTGCCTGACGAAGCAACTGCTGTTGAAGACTCAGCAGGCTTTGAGACAAGCTTGTTGCAAGGCAGAAAGTGAAGTGAGCTTGAAGCGACTTGTTGATCTACCTGCATTTCTTTGAGCTTGGCGTTCAAGGCAGCAAGGTTGGCCTCCACAGCTGCCAGCTCAGCCTTCTTCTGGTTCAAGCCTGTCATGAGCTCGCTATACTCCCCTTCAGCAGCCGCCAACTTCTCCTTCTTTGGTGCCACCACCTTTGCAACTCTGCAGCACAATTTCAGCCCCTAGAATTGAGCCATAATAGCACATAAGATGTACACCAGAATAGTTCTGCACGCATGCATGCATTCCTGCATGGCAACATAGCCAAAGTGCTGTGCAAATACTGTCAGTGCCTTTTGTTGGTGCCATTGATGCCTTGCTGTTAAGGGGGTTCTGATTGCTTGGAGCTGCTCTTGATTCTTCCCTGCATTGTGTGTGAGCACACAAATGGCGTGAAGGCACAGGGAACACTGCTGCTGGAATACCTGTCATAGGCTTCCATGGCGCGCACCCAGGACACCAGGCCATATGCAGCCTTGGAGGCCTTCTTCACCACCTCAGGCTCAAAGTCTGGGTTGTCCATGTAGGGCCTGATCTTGGCAATGACCTCTGGAGGGATATTGTCCTTGTCATATGTTTGCAGCTTTTGCAGAAAGCCTGCAACCAGTACAAGCACTGATCTGCTCACCAGTCACAAATTTGTGGGTCTGACTGCACTGGGCCAATTTGAGTCTTGATGTGAAGCTGGAGTGCTTGGCTCCCTGCTTGGTTGTGCTCACGGTGCTCACTGTCTGTCTGAACTTCACACAGGACACGCTTCCAGTCACCAACTACTGATCGAGCATGGGTCAGACACATGAGGGATGTTAATCAATAACACACATGAGCTGCCTCATCAAGGGCAAGCTTGCGCTGCAAACAGTCCTTGGGATGTTCGTGGCCCACCAGATTCTCCGAGCAGCTTCTGGCTGCCTTCCCAGTAGTCATCCACCTTCTTGGAGGGGTTGGTGGGGTCCTGCACCTTCTTGGGCTTCACCCCCAGCATGTGACACACGCTTTCCATCACCAGCTTCACCACTGAGGGCGGGTTCTTCATGGACTTGACCTCTGTGATGTCGCCCTTGGTCAGGGTGTTCAGAGCCTGGAGGGCTCTTTCCAGCAAGGGCATTGCTACTGCCAGCTCACCCTCACACTCATCCTGCACTCACTCGCCCAACTTTTGAAACTGGTGCTGTGAGAGCAACGCACTGTTCAGGGCACAGAGATAAGAGTCAGGCCAACAGCCAAGAAAAGCCGCTCAGCTCTGCGGTCACAAGAAGACAAAGGTGTGGTGCTGGTGTGTGTGCAAAAGCACGCTGGCAGTCACTGCTGTGGATCTTTTTGGGTATTGCCCGAACCAGCTCCGAAACCAACTCCTGCAGGTCACTGCTAAGCTAGACTTGCACAGTATGATGCACTCAAGTAGGCATTGGGTAAGGCAACATTTGTTGAGAGCTCAGGGCATGCAAAGTGCACCTTGATGGCTTTAGCTGCAGCAGCTTTCTCAGAGGCCGCAGCCTCTTCAGCCTGCACCACAGCCTTCTGGGCTACTGCTGCCTCAGTCTGGCTGTTGACAACCACCAGCGTCTCCTCCACCTCCTTGCCAGTGGCAATCAGCTTGGGCTGCAGCTGAATGAGCTCCTCCTTCATGACATTGACCTCGCCTTCAGCGGCCAGCAGCTTCTGCAGCCCAGCTTCATACCTGTGCGATCATGTTTGATTTAGTGAGTCAGTGGCTCTCAATGATCCTCACTGACTCAGGACACATGAGACTGCATCAGCACCGTCATGACCATTTAAAAGAGTGCTGAGCAAATTCTGCGCAAACAAGCAGAGACAACGACTTGGTGAGGTTGGGGCCTGCATGACTGAAGGCAAGAATCTGAGTCTCCTATGGTCAGACAAGCGTCACCAAGCAAGAATCACTGCCTACCAGCACACCGCAGCAGCTGAGCCAGCAGCTGATGAAGCTTTGTTGAGGGGATCAGTCACTTCTTCATGAGTCAAAACGAGAAGCAGAGTATTCAAACTGGTGAAACAGTATCAAGGGGATCAGTCCCTTCTCTATGAAGCGATATGAGAAGCAGAGCATTCACCTGTGCTTCAGCGTGTACACTTGGGTGCGCTTGGCAGCCAGCAGGTGCTTGTAGGTGGAGATCAGCTCCAGATAGGAGGTGGGGGTGGCATAGTAGTGGCGCTGCAGCTGCGTCAGGAAGTCTGAAGCCAGAGTGCGCACTGATGTGTGGAAGAGCATGCACATACCCTCCACCGACTCCCTTGCTGCATCACTGGGCATCTCCACATCCTGTCATGCAGCAACAGGGCATCTGTGCACACAGTTGCCAGGAAACAGACTAACTGCAAAGAAGAGCTCTGGCGTGAATGCAGGCATCACGCCCTTCCCCAGGGTATTCTTCCCCAGGGACGTAAAAAGCTGCCTGTGTGGTATGCCCTGACGCATACCAGATTATCTGGATGCATTTGCAGGATGGAACGCTGTGGCCTCTTGTGGTAATTGTTTACCAATTCTGGGAGGGCTCGTTCATTGTGTACAGAGGCTGGTAAGCAGCTACTGCAGACAAGGAGGTCACTTGGGCAGAAACATTGGAACAATGCTTTGATTGCCGAACAACACAGATGTGAGAGTCAACGTCAGACAAACAGCTAAAGGGTGCACACCTTGAGGAACTGGGAGGCGACGCTTTTGAGGGCGTCGGCAGGCCACTCACTGAACCAGTCAATGGTGCAGCAGTTGACCAGGCTGGGGAACTTGCGCAGACGAGCCCTGCACACACAGAAACACAAGAGGCTGATCAGCATGCATAAAGGTCATAGTAAGCTGGGACCCCAGAGCTTTGCAAACAGAACTACGAAGGGGGTGATCAGCATGAGCGAGAGCTGAGAGGTGAGGCTCATTGAACAGCTGGGACCTAGGACACAGGCTTGTGTGTAATTTCTGGCTTTTCAAGACTAAAAACTTGTGTCGCAAACAAGCAATGATGGGCTTTGTGCTGGGAGGTGATATGTGCAGGCAGGCCTGACTAGCCAGGACACAGCAGTTTCATTTGTCAGGATTGCACAAGATCAAGGCACCAGTGGTAAGAAATGCAGCAGATCTGCACGGGGCAAGTAACACTCTGGCAAAGGGCCTGAGCACTGACCTAAACGCATCCCCAACAGGTGACATGGCCAGGACCATATGCAGGTTGGCTCTGCACTGTTCAACAAAGTAGGCATACACCTCCGGGGGGCTGATACCCCTGCCAGCCCTCTTTGCCTTGGGTGTCACGGCTTCTATGATGGTCATCACCTCATCCTTGGCAAACAGGTTTGGTACCTGTTCAACTACCAATGTCAGGTATGGCAATGTCCAAACAGATCAGACTCAGCTTGAAACACATACGCAACATTGAGGTCATTGCATGGCAATTTTGGCTTGACATACTGACATTAGCTGCATCTTACTCCTTCTGTCTGCTGCAATGTCACTGCTATGCAGTCAGAATAGCAGTGACATTGCAGCAGACAGAAGGAGTAGCAATCTGTAAGACAGACACAACTGTGGCGGATGCGTTGGAGTCAGTTGATGACATGCTGCCAGTTCACTATATACGTTTGGGTGATACCTCGCCCATATTCAGGATGTTGTTAATATCCTCAAGGAAGCTTTCATCTTTCAGCTGGTTGTCACTGAACAGGAACACAGTGGGCTGTCCATCAGAGCCAGCTTTGCGCAGCACAGTGCGCAAGTCTTCTTGCCACTCCAACACTGAGTAGCTCTTGCTGATCTCTATGGTGAACAGGGAGTACTCTGCCATGAAGGTGGCAATGCGGGTCAAGCTTTGCCGCCCACTGCCTCCCACTCCCACCTGTGCACAAGCAAACGACTGCTGCATCCCATGTTTTGACTGATTGCACCAAGTTTGCCAGCAGCAGTGACAACACCTTGCAGTGCACATCATGCACACATGCAACAACGCACAGTGAAGTAGCCACCACCAGTGGCAGCAATGCTCACGTGGAGCAGCCCACTCAGGCAGGACCAACAGACTCACCAGCAGAGCGTTCCCAAAGGGCTGCTTGATGATGCGTGATATGCGGCAGATGTGTTCTGCAGCATACAGGAACAGCACCAGGTCCATGCATGTCTTGTTCTGGAGGTTGTACTCTGCCAGGTACCCCTCTATGCATGTGAGCAGGCAAGCCTGATCTGTCACGGGCTCGTACTTCTGGTTGTCAGCCCCCTACAGCACGGCCAGTGTTGAAATGCTTGCCAGTGCTTGCAGCTTCTTGTTGATCCATGATGATATGATTGGTCACTATTGTGTCTACTCAATTGACTGCGTCTGGCCAGTTTTGCAAATGCAAGCAAGGCAGACTGATTTCTGATTTCTGTTTCTGGTCCTCTGCACTCACAACAGCAAAAAATGAAACTGCAGCATTTTTGGAAGGCACCTGTGTGAGGAAGTTGCAGTACAACAGGCTGCGAGTGGCTGAAAGCACGTCTAGCCGGCCAGCGCCAGCAGAGCTGTCCGACGTCGCAAACACCTCGTCAAAGTTGAGGTGCAAGTGCTCTTGCACGGCTGCCTTGAGATAGTTTCCAAACCAGCGGCGGTCATCGTCGTTGACCAAACGGTCGTGGAAGATCCTGAGTGCCTCATGTGCCCACAACCTGCGGCATGAGACTTTGTTGTGACGGTGACCGCCCAGCAAGGCCTGGCGTCGCATGACGCAAGCTCAGCGTCATGCTCGCCAACACACAGGCTCAGGGACACAACAACGAGATTCGGCTCGATAAGAATTGAGCTGTGCATGACTGCAGAACTTCACCGGCAAGGAAGCACACCTGGTCATCTTTTCCGGGGTGTCAACACCAGCTCCCACCATGGCAATGCCCTGGAACACCTTGGACAGATCCCTCATGTTGTAGGTGTAGTGGCTCTTGGCTGGAGTTGGCAGGAGGTCCCTTTTGATGGCTTGGTAGATGTCCACCGTGGCTGACACTATGGCAAGGCCCATATTTGCTACCTCCTCTGCCACACCTGCTTTCTGATGCCACCACCCAATGATGCTCTGCAAACAGGTGATGGTGTTATTCTCCCCACAGATGATGAAAGCCAACAATGGCTTAGCAAGAAAACAAGCGACACAGCAAGACTGTTAGATGAATAGCGCATACACAAAGTTTTCATATGCAGACTG
>JAABUU010007387.1_pt1 | contig 11323 bp, 16 predicted proteins | sample 5559301 | NCBI WGS metagenome assembly JAABUU01 (sample SAMN10711884, study PRJNA513360) | rock metagenome | isolation source: Antarctica rocks | place: Antarctica: Victoria Land, Richard Nunatak white
AGGTCGAAGTAGCTACGTGGCTGGGTTGCGATGTGGGGAGCGGACCACCTCAACCAGGTGAAATGACCTCGAGCATGGGCAGCAGGTCCAGATGCCGAGGTCGATCGCGGGTCAGCAGCGCCCGCCAGGTCGTAGCGGCATGGGCAGCAATGTAGAAGTCCGGCAGGGGCGAGCGGCGAGTGCCGCCACGACGGCGGTACTGCAAGAAGCAGCGGCCGGCCAGGAAAGCGGCCTCCCAAGGCAGGTCCTCGCGTTCGATGCGACCGGGCAGCGCTTCCTCGAGGTCTTCGAGGCGGTCGAACCCCACGGACAGCTCGGCGAAGATCAGCGGATTGATCACCACCGGGCCGGCATCGAAGGCAGTGGTGAGATGCTCAGCTGACCACTGGGCCCAGCGTGGGTCGTCGGTGAACAAGTCGAGCAGCACGTTGGAGTCCACGAGCGTCCCCAAGGCCACAGTTCAGGCTTCGCCGCGGGTCAGGGCCATGATCTCGTCCGTGGTCATCGTCAGTCGGCGTCCGCGCATGTGCGCGACAAGGGCCGCTCCGCGTCCATCGTCGCGCCGTACGAGTCGGACGACGTCCTTGTCGACCTCGAAGTCGACGTCGCTCCCCGGCTCGATGCCCAGACGTCGTCGCACGGCTTGAGGGATCGTCACCTGTCCCTTGCTCGTTACGCGCATCGGTTCATGGTAGCAGCGGTAAGACCGGCCGGTATTACTTTTGCACATGCACAGAGCCGCGCGCCGGCCCTTTGAAGCTGCTGCCGAGCAGAGGTGGCCCAGGGATCCAGCCTCGACTGGCCACGCGACTCCGGAACGCCTGTCGGACCACGAATTGCCTACACAACACGCGCGATCAGGCGCGCTTGTCCCGGCTCGCGGATGGTGCGCCGCTCATGGAGGGCGACCGCCCCGCACCCGGCCACGCCGAGGCCGGCCATGGCGAAGGCCCACCACCCCCAGCTCGCCGCAGGGCCCTCAACAAGTGGGTAGACCAGCAGCGCCGAGGCGAGGCTGACTAGCCCAACGCCGCGCACATCGAGGCGGGTCGCACGTCGATTCTCGTGCCGGGGCAGCCATCGGGCGGCACCGACGAGGCCTACGCGCCGTCGCGCGGCGGAGCGGAGCAGAAGCCGAGGACCCGTTCCCAGAGCGTCGCGGCGGCGCCCGCGTCGTACTCGTCGGGCAGTGAGGAGTCGGTGAACAGGTGCCCCTGGCCAGGGTAGTCGAAGATCTCCAGTGGACCCCCTGCGGCGCGGACCGAGCCGGCGACCGCGTCGATCCCCTCCTGCCGTCGGAAGGGGTCGTCGAGGGTGTAGTGGATCTGCGCCGGCACGCCCTCCGGCCAGGTCGAGGCGCCGAGCATGTCCAGGGGCAGGGCGCCGGAGAGCATCAGCACGCCGGCGACGGGCCGCTGGAGCGCGATGTACTCCGACATCCCGCCGCCGTTGGAGAAGCCGGCGGTGATGAAGCCGTCGCGCAGGTGCTCTACCGCGGTCATGGCACGTTCCATCAGGACGGGGTAGCCGACTGTCTGGGCGTACTCGTCGGCCTGGTTGTAGTCGTTGAAGACGCGTCCGTGGTACTGGTCGACGACGTCGACCTCGTGCCCGGCAGCCCGCAGCCGCTCCGCGGCGTCGAGCACGCCGGGGCGGACACCGAGGACGGAGTGAAACAGGGCGATCTGGCTCATGAGCACCTCCGGTCAATGAGTTGTACGCCGTACAGCATAACTGGACGCCGTACAGTAGACAAGGTGGCTCCGCAGCGATCCCCCGGCCAGCGCGCCGGCCTCAACCACGCCCAGGTACTGGCCGCCGCGCGCGGCCTGCTCGTCGAGCGAGGACTGGCGGCGCTGACCATGCGCGGCCTCGCGCAACGCCTGGCGGTGAGCCCCAACGCGCTCTACAGCCATGTCGAGAACAAGACCTCCCTCATCGACGAGGTCCTCGATGACGTGCTCGCCCAGGTGTGCGCGCCCGACACGGATGCGGCAACGCCGGCCGACGGCCTGCAGGCGCTGATGGCGTCAGCGCACGACGTCCTGCTCGCGCACCCCGATCTCGTTCCTCTGTACCTGGCCCGGCAAGGCGCCCGGGGGCCCAACGCCCAGCACCTCGGCGACATCGTGCTCAACCTCCTGGCCCGCGCCGACGTGACCGGACCCCGTGCGCGTGAGGCGCTGCGCGTGCTCATCGTCTACACGATCGGGTTCGCCGCGTTCTCCACGCGAGCGGACGAGAGCTCCCGTACCGAACCCGACCCGTCAAGCCACGAGCTCGCCGAGAACTTCGACAGTGGGCTGCGCTGGCTGCTTGCTGGCATCACTACACCGAGATGACGACGTCGGCGGCGCTTGCCAGGTGGCTGGACCCGCCCTCAGCATGCCGGGACGGGACGTAGACTCCTACGCCGACGTGCCCGCTTGCCTGCCTTTCACAGTAAGACTGGCGTCACTGCGGCTGTGGATCGCGCGATGCCTCGGTCGACCGTGACGCTTCCAGGCGACCTGGTGGAGGAGGTACGAGCGCGTGCCGGTCGAGGTGGCGTGAGCTCCTGAATGGCCCAGGCCGCCTCCGAACGTCTCGCACGAGAGCGCCTGGGCGCTGCCATCGTGGAGTACGAGGCGGACGCCGGTCCCATCAGCGACGAGGACATCGCCGCCGCCAGGGCCCGCACGGCATGGCAGCGACACAGCCCACCGCTCGGCGCCGAAAGCCACCTGCCGCGTGTGTGGCTGTGACACGTGTCTTCTCGCGTACGAACGCCTCTCTTGCCGTAGCGAGGCCTCGGCGTGACGTGCGCCTGCGCACCTCGCCTTCCGAGGCACGGGAGAAGACACGTTCACACCGGAGCAGGGTGGCCGGCGGGTGAGGGTGAGCGGATGAGGGTGAGCGGATGAGGATGAGCGGGTGAGCAAGTCAGGGTTGGCGGGTCAGGGCTAGCGGGTCAGGGTTGGCGGGTCAGGGCTAGCGGGTCAGGGAGCGGCGCGCAGGGCTTGGAGGGCGGCGTCCTTGGCACGGGCAGCGTCGGCGAGAGCTAGCTGGAAGTCGGTCATCGCGACGAGCAGTGCGGGGTCGGCTGCTGCCAGGATGCGTACGGCGAGCAGGCCCGCGTTGCGCGCGCCTCCGATCGACACCGTCGCCACGGGGACTCCTGCGGGCATCTGCACGATCGACAGCAGCGAGTCCAGACCGTCCAGGTGGCGCAACGGGACGGGGACGCCGATGACCGGCAGCGGGGTCATCGAGGCCACCATGCCGGGCAGGTGGGCGGCGCCCCCGGCGCCGGCGACCAGGACGCGCAGGCCCCGGTCGACCGCCGAGCCGGCCCAGTCGAGCATGTCGCGCGGGGTGCGGTGAGCCGACACGACCCGCACCTCGTGGGGCACCGAGAACTCCTGCAGCGCCGCGGAAGCGGCCTCCATCACGCCCCAGTCGGAATCGCTGCCCATGACGATCCCTACCACCGGCGCGCGGGTGGGCGAACCTCCGGCTGGCGGGCTGTCGGCGGGCCGGCCCTCGGCGGGCGTGGCCCGAGCAGCTGCCGGCTCCGGGCCTACGACGCCGGCCATGTGCCGCTCCTGAGGTACTCGGCGCCGACGCGGGCCCGCGCCCGTACGACGGACAGGTCGCTGCCGAGCGCGGTGACGTGACCGATCTTGCGCCCGGGACGCACCTGCTTGCCGTACAGGTGGATCTTGAGCGCCGGGTCCCGGGCGAACAGCAGGTGCAGCCGCCGGTCCAGGTCGGCGTCGCCGGGGCCGCCGAGGACGTTGGCCATGACGGTCCAGGGAGCCGTGGGCGAGGTGTCGCCGAGCGGGTAGTCCAGCACCGCTCGCAGGTGCTGCTCGAACTGCGAGGTCCGGGCGCCCTCGATCGTCCAATGGCCGCTGTTGTGCGGCCGCATGGCCAGCTCGTTGACCAGCAGCCGCGGCGTCCCGTCCGGGAAGCTGGCCTCGAACAGCTCGACGGCCATCACCCCCACCACCCCCAGGTCCTCGGCGAGCTGCAGCGCGAGCGCCTGGGCGGACAGCGCCAGCTCCTCCGACAGTTCGGGTGCCGGGGCGACCACCTCGACGCACACCCCATCGGCCTGCACGGTCTCCACGACCGGCCAGGCCGCCCCTTGCCCGTACGGCGACCGGGCCACCAGCGCGGCCAGCTCGCGGCGCAGGACGACGTGCTCCTCGGCGAGCAGGCGCACCCCGGAGGCGAGCACCTCCTCAGCCTGGGCCGGCGAGCCGACGACCCAGACGCCCTTCCCGTCGTATCCGCCGGTCGCTGCCTTGAGCACGAGCGGCCAGCCCACGTGCCGGGCGAACCCGATCACGTCCTGCACGGTCGCGACGGGCGTGAAGGCGGGCACGGGTACGCCGAGACCGGCGAGCCGCTCGCGCATGACCAGCTTGTCCTGGGCGTGCCGCAGGGCCGTCGCGCCCGGGTGGACCTGGACGCCCTCGGCCTCGAGTGCCTCGACAAGGCCGCCGGGCACGTGCTCGTGGTCGAAGGTGACGACCTCGCAGCCGGCCGCGAACGCGCGCAGGTCGGCAAGTGAGGTGTGGTCGCCGATCACAACGCCGTGCGCGACGAGCGCGGCACTGTCGTGCTGCTGGTCGGCGAGCACCCTCAGGGACAACCCCAGCGCGATGGCCGCCTGATGCGTCATCCGCGACAGCTGTCCGCCGCCGACCATGCCGACCACCGGGAGCCCCATCGCACCGCGGATCACCACGACGCGAACGTAGTGGACCGCACGCGGACCTCAGACAGGGCGCAGCAGTCGTCGCCGCAGCCGGTCGACGGTCTCCTCGTCCACTCCGACCGACATCGCGAGCCCGTGCGGGCCGCCGTACTCGCGGTCCACCGCATCCAGGAACCGTTCGATGCTGTGCGCGTGCGGCCGCATGGAGTCCAGCGTCCTGTCCCGGAGGTCCTTGACGTACGTCGATGAGCCGAGCAGCCGGTCGCGGATCTGCTCGATCCGCTCGCCGCTGCAGACGTAGTCGGCGACCACCGCCTCGCGGGTCACCCCCACCAGGGACAGCGCGAGCGCCACGAGGACGCCGGTGCGGTCCTTGCCGGCGGCGCAGTGGACCACGCACGCGCGGCTGGCGGGGTCGGCGAGCAGCCGCAGTCCGGTGGCGAACTGGGATGGCGCGTCCCGGACGTACCCGAGGTACCAGTGGGTCATGGAGTGCTCGGGCGCGTCCTCGTCCGGGATCGCCCGGTCGACGTCGGCCCGGTCCTCGAACCCGTGCGGGATCAGCGTGAGGTGATGATGGGCGACTTCGGGCCGCTGCCGCAGCGGTCCCGGCCCCTCGAGTTCCACCTCGCCGTCGGTGCGCAGGTCCAGCACGGTCCGCACGCCGATCTCGTCCACGAGCCGGTGCACGTCGGCGGCGCTGAGCCCCTGCAGGTTGTCCGAGCGGAGCAGCACCCCGCTGCGCGTCGTACGGCCGTCGACCGTTGGCAAGCCACCCACGTCCCGGACGTTGACGGCGCCATCGAATTGGACCCAGGTCACATCCGGCATGCTCGCACGGTCCTTGGGTAACCTGGTGCGGTGTCCTCGTCGTTGCTAGCTCCCCCGCGCAGCCTCACCGAACGCGTGCGCGCGATCGGCCCGGAACTGGTCAAGTTCGTCGTGGTGGGTGGCTTCTGCTTCGTCCTGGACTTCGTGCTGTTCAACGTGCTCCGCTTCGGTCTGGGCATCGGCCCGCTGACCTCGACGGTGCTGTCGACCACGGTCGCGGCGCTGGCCTCCTACATCGGCAACCGGCTCTGGTCGTTCGCCCATCGCGTCAACGAGGACACCCACGAGGGCCGCGACCTCGGGATCTACCTCATCGTCAACACCATCGGCCTCGGCATCACGCTGGTGCCGGTCGGCGCGGCGCACTACCTGTTCGGCCTGACCGGCCCGGTCGCGCTGAACGTCGCGAAGCTGGTGGGCACGGCCATCGCGACCGTCTTCCGGTTCTGGGGCTACCGCCGCTGGGTGTTCGACCGCTCCACGGCTGAGCTCTCGGCGCTGGTCTAGCGCCGACCGGCTTCAGCGGCCAGCAACGGCCCGGCGCAGCAGATGCGGGGTCAGGGCCCGGTAGCCGCGCACCGAGCGCCGCCGCAGCGGGCGGACCGTGTACGACGACACCTCGGCCAGCTCGGCGGCCGCCAGGTCGTCCACGAGGACTGTCCCGGGCCGGGCCTCATCGGTCAGGCGACTGGCCAGGTTGACGGGCTGGCCGAACACGTCGCCCAGCCGGATCAGAACCGGGCCGAGGGCGACGCCAGCCCGCACCGCGGGCAGTTCCTCGTCCGCCTCGTGCGCCTCCGCGGTCTGCAGCGCCACCTCCACCGCGGCCGAGGCGTTGGCCGCGGCGTACAGCACCTCGTCGCCCAAGGTCTTGACGACTCGCCCACCGACGGCCGTGACGCGCAGCGAAGTGTCCCGCTCGAAGCGCTCCAGGAGCCGCTGCAGCGTGCTGGGGTCCCAGCCACGGGACGACCGCGTGAAGTCCACCAGGTCCACGAACCCTACGGCGATGACCGGGAGCCCCTCCTGTCCGGCATAGGCCAGGGACCGGGTGACCGCCGCGGCGAACTGCCGCCGCCACACGTGCACGACCAGCTGCTCCAGCTGAGGCACGACCTGCTCGGCGGAGGAGGTCGCGACCTCGGTGGCCTGCTCCAGGGTCAGTCCGGCGGACTCCGCACGGAAGGCCTCCACCTGGGCCTCGGCGAGGCGGGACAGCCCCTGCCCCATGGCCCGGGCGAGGACCAGGGAGGTGTCGACGTCCACCAGACCGCTGTCGCGGAGCCCGGCGAAGGTGCGCAGCGCGTCGACGTCGCGGCCGGTGAAGGCGCGCTCGCCGTCTGGCACCTCGGGCAGACCCATGGCGGACCACACCTGCTGGGCCTGCGCGAGGCCGACGCCCGCTTCGGCGGACACCTCTCTGCGGGTGAGCTCGAGGCGAGCCCCGAGCAGGGCCTGCTCGAGCTCGCCGCTGTGCTCCACGGCGGGAGCCTAGAGCGTGCCCTGGCCGGGATCCCGGCGTACCGTCGGTCCTGTGACGGGGCGGCAGAAGGCCTACTTCGGCTTCCGCAGCAGCTCGGCCGGGCTGTTCCTGCTGTCGGCCCTCGCCCTGCACGGCACTGCGGCCGTCATCTGCTGCGTCTCGGCGGGGGTGGGTGGGCTGCTGACCAGCATCGGCGTGAACGCCGGCGGCCCGGGTGAACGAGCCGGCGCCCGCACACAGCAGGCGGCGTACGGCCGGGTGCGCGCGCCGCAGGGGGACTGGCCGCCCTACGACCCGGCGAAGGTCATCGACGGCGAGCTCGAGCACTAGAACGCGGTCGGGCTGCTCAGGGCAGGGTCCGCGCCGGTCAGGGCAGGGCCCGCGCCGCCAGGCCGTGCACCGTGCGCTGCACCTGCTCGACCCCGGGGACCGCCGTCAGCACGACCTCGCCGCGCTCGCCGGCCGCGTCCACCACGAGGGTGCCGCAACCCAGCAGCCGCTCGACCAGCGAGTGGGAGAAGGTGATGTCGTTGATCCGGGACAGCAGCACGTCCCGCCCCGAACGTGACAGCACGCCGCTGCGCAGCACCACCCGCCGGTCGGTGACCACGAACAGCGTGCCGCGCCAGCGCAGGAACGGCACCAGGCTGAAGCGGCCCACTAACAGGGCGGCGAACGCGGCGACCACGACCTGCAGGCGGCCGTCCCCGGCGACCGCCAGCAGGTAGCCGGTCGCCGCGAGCACCAGCAGCAGCGCGAGGACCGGTACCACCAGCCGCTTGCCGTGCGGGTGCAGCTCGAGCACGACCCGCTCGCCGTCGAGCAGGAGCCTTGACGGGTAGGCCATCTCAGCGCCCGCGCAGGTGGACGACATCGCCGGCTGCGTACGCCGTACCGTCCACGACCAACCGGCCGGCCTCGTCGACGCCGTCGGCCGTACCCTCCACGAAGCGGTTGCCGGGCAGCTCCAGGCGCACCCGCTGCCCGATCGTCGAGCACAACCCGCGGTAGGTCGCGCGGGCGTCCTCGGCGCTACCGCACGCCGGTCGCAGGCGGCGCAGCACCGCCTTCAGCAGCGTGGCCCGGTCGTCGGTGGCGGCTCCGGCGAGGCGCAGCGAGGTGGTCCCGTCGCCGGGCAGCTCGTCGGCGCGAGTCGTGACATTGAGGCCGACGCCCAACACGACGCGCCCCTCGACGCTCGCCTCGGCCAGCAGGCCGGCGATCTTCCGGCCGCCCACAAGAACGTCGTTGGGCCACTTCAGGACCGCGTCCAGCTCGGCGACGTCCTGCAAGGCGAGCGCCACGGCCGACCCCGCATGCAACGTCACCCAGGCCCTATCGGCGGGCTGCAGCAGGACCGAGAACGTCAGCCCGGCCCGGGCCGGTGAGATCCAGGTGCGGTCGAGCCGACCCCGTCCGGCGCTCTGCAGCTCGGCCACGACCACCAGCCCGGGCGCCGCGCCGTCGCGCGCCCTGGCCCCGACGACGGCGTTCGTGGAATGGGTGCTGGCGAGCACCTCGACCCGCCAGCCGTCGGGTCGCAGCGCCCGGTCGAGGGCGGCGGCCCGCAGCGGCGGGCGGTCGAGGTCGTCGTACACCCCACCATCTAAGACCGAGGGCCCCCGGTAGCCTCCCGGACCGTGACCGCAGCGCCCGTTCCCGCCGCCGCTCAGCCGGACGTCCACACCACCGCCGGCAAGCTGGCCGAGCTGCGGCGGCGCAACGAGGCCGCGCTGCACCCGGGCACCGAGGCGGCGCTGGACAGGCGCCACGCCAAGGGCCAGCGGACGGCCCGCGAGCGGATCGAGGCGTTCCTGGACGACGGCAGCTTCACCGAGACCGACGCCCTCGCGCGGCACCGGGCGCGTGACTTCGGCCTGGAGGCCAAACGCCCGATCGGCGACGGCGTGATCACCGGCTTCGGCACGGTCGACGGCCGACCGGTGTGCATCTTCAGCCAGGACGCGATGGTGTTCGGCGGCGCGCTCGGCGAGGTCTACGGCGAGAAGATCGTGAAGGTGATGGACCTCGCGCTCAAGACCGGCTCCCCGATCGTCGGCATCAACGAGGGCTCCGGCGCCCGGATCCAGGAGGGGATCATGGGCCTGGCGCTGTACGGCGACATCTTCTACCGCAACGTCATGGCCTCCGGCGTCGTCCCGCAGATCTCGCTGATCCTGGGCAACTGCGCCGGCGGTCACGTCTACTCACCGGCCCTGACCGACTTCAACCTCATGGTGGACGGCGCCTCCGCCATGATGATCACCGGGCCGGATGTCATCAAGACCGTGACCGGCGAGGACATCTCGATCGAGGACCTCGGCGGCGCGCGCACACACAACAGCAAGAGCGGGGTCGCGCACTTCATGAGCGCGGACGAGGACGAGGCCCTGGACGTCGCCAAGGCCCTGCTGGGCTACCTGCCGAGCAACAACCTGTCCGCGGCGCCGGTCTTCGACGCCCCCGACGCGCTCACCGAGGAGCCGTTGGTCGAGCTCGACATCTTCATCCCGGACAGCAACAACGCGCCGTACGACATGCACACGGTCATCGAGGCGGTCCTGGACGAGGGCGAGTTCCTCGAGGTGCAGGAGCTGTGGGCGCAGAACATGGTGTGCGGGTTCGGCCGGATCGAGGGCCGTAGCGTCGGCGTCGTCGGCAACAACCCGATGCACTTCGCCGGAACGCTGGACATCGACGCCTCGGAGAAGGCGTCCCGCTTCGTGCGCACCTGCGACGCCTTCGGGGTGCCGGTGCTGACCTTCTGCGACGTACCGGGCTTCCTGCCCGGCGTGGGCCAGGAGCAGGCCGGGATCATCCGGCGCGGGGCCAAGCTGCTGTTCGCCTACTCCGAGGCAACCGTCCCGCTGGTCACGGTCATCACCCGCAAGGCGTACGGCGGCGCGTACGTCGTCATGGGCAGCAAGCACCTGGGCGCGGACGTCAACCTGGCCTGGCCGACCGCACAGGTGGCCGTCGTGGGCGCGCAGGGCGCCGTCAACATCATCCAGCGCAGGGCGATCGCCGCTTCCGAGGACCCGGACCGGGCACGCGCGGAGTTCATCCAGCAGTACGAGGACACCTTCGCCACGCCCTACATCGCCGCCGAGCGCGGTTTCGTGGACGCCGTGATCGAGCCCTCGCAGACCCGGCGCGAGCTGGCCAAGGCGCTGCGCATCCTGCGGGACAAGCGTGAAACACTGCCCCCCAAGAAGCACGGGAACATTCCCCTGTGAGCGCAGCGAACGGCAGTGCGGGGCAGGGGACTGTGGGCGCAGCGAACGGCAGTGCGGGGCAGAGGACTGTGAGCGCAGCCGGGGGTAGCGGCACGGAGCCAGCCGACCCGCCGTTCCTGCGGGTGGTCCGGGGTGACGCGAGCCCTGGAGAGCTGGCGGCGCTGGTCGTCGTACTCAGCTCCGTGCGCGCCGGCGCCGAGCCGGAGCCGGACGCGCTCCCGCTGTGGGGCGGCCCCCCGCTGCGCGCCGGGCTGCAGCCGGGGCGCGGCGCCTGGCGGGCCAGCGCGCTACCGCGCTGACCGGCGCCGAGCCGCGGTAGGACCGTCAGGGCTGCGCGGAGCGGGACCGGAAGTAGGCACTGGCCGCGGGACGGGCGAGCAGCACGATGATGGCGATGTCCAGGATCAGCGTCACCACGGCCACCAGCTTGCTGAGTGTGGTGGCGGTCCCGGCCAGCCCGGCCAGACCGGCCACTACAGCCAGGCCGGCCAGCACCCAGGTCACGATCCGCGCCCAGTTCTTGCCCTTACGCACCTGCAGCGCCAGCAGGATGTACAGCACGACCAGGATGATCCCGACGACGGTGCCAATGATGATCCCGGTCCTGACCGCCGCGTCCACGTCGACATTCGGGTTGGACTTGCGCAGCGCAGTCCGCAGCGCGTCCTGCTGGGTGAGGCCCAGCAGGAAGCCCACGACGGTAAGGGCGGCCCGGACGAACATCAGGTTGACAGCGGTCCGGACGGGTCCGGGATCGCTGGTCATCGGCGCGGGGGCGTCGTCCCCGCCGCTGTACGGCTGGTAGGTCATGTCGGCTCCTTTGAGCATCACGACGGGCTGCGCCCGGGGGTTGCAGCGCCTCGGCGACCCGCGGAGCGGGCGAGGTGGCCGCAGGCTAGCGAGCCCCGCCGCCCGCGTCAGCCCCGTACGAAGGTGTCGCGCCGGCCCTCCTAGGTGGCTGGTGTGAAGCGGGCGTCTGGGGAGGCGCGGTTTGCCCGGGCCGGCGCGGAGAGCTGATCTGGGGCGTCCGACGTCGTGGCTGCGAGCCCCGAAAGAACTTTCGTGCGG
>JAABUU010007388.1_pt1 | contig 11323 bp, 14 predicted proteins | sample 5559301 | NCBI WGS metagenome assembly JAABUU01 (sample SAMN10711884, study PRJNA513360) | rock metagenome | isolation source: Antarctica rocks | place: Antarctica: Victoria Land, Richard Nunatak white
TCCAGTCTTAACTAACTGTCGAAAAGACACAGATGTACATGCAAATCACATGCACGACTCAATAGCTGTCACAGAGTTGCCACATCTTTCTAACACATGTCAAGGTCCCTTACGCAAGTCACATGCGTAAACGCAACTCACATGCGTACCAGGCAATTCACATGCCTACAAATAAGCGCAAATCACATGCGTACCGAGCAACTCACATGCTCACAATGCAAATCACATGCATATCAAAAGAACACTGCAAAATGCAGCACAGAGTTGCCACAACTCTAATAAATCCACATGCAAATCACATGCATGCTAATGTCAATACACAAGCTTCCCTAGCTTGACATACGTTTGTACTCCACACAGAAAACAAACACTAGCCACTACCTAGGCTAAAGTGATTTCAGTAGTACACCATGCGACGCTGCTTGTCACGATCAGTACGATTGTCCGTAACCATAGTGAGACAATGCTTCTCCAAATGACGTGCCTTGCCGCAGTAGTCACACTTAACATCAGCTCCATGTTACTTGCTTGAAGCCATCGACCTCCCTTAGCAAGTGATCTTCGACAAGCAATCCGATAAGACCCAAAGCCTCGTTAGACTTGTCGGATGTATCAGAGCTGCTGCTGCGGGTCTTTCCTCCCTCGGAATCAGGGCTCACCGCTGCCCATAAGTTCTTTGACTTTAACAGAAACTTGACACGTTTGCTTCAAACGCCATAATTGTTCAAACCAAGTTTCGCGATGCGCACAGTCTCTGTGGATCTCTCCATCGCTCAAGCTCAGCGACGCTGCAAACTACACAGACGATCCTTGCTTTTAGCTACCTCAACGTGAGAGGGCCCATAACCTGTTGAAGCAAGGACGTCACGGCGGTCTTGTGTAACCAGACAGAATCATTACAAGACTGGAATATGTCTGGTGGACACCCTGTAGCCACTATGAGATCTGAATTAGTCAAGATGCATCGATACCTATTGCCAGGTGCAAAACAAGTGCGCTGTATCAAAGGCAACAAGCTGGACGAACGGCTTGCTAACCTGACAAGCTCAACCAGTTCAAGTATCAACCAGAACCATGCCAGCAAAAGAGGGTGGATCATCACGGTTTCGTGGAGTCTCATGGAAGAAGAAAAATGGGAAGTAGAAATTCGCAAGGATAAAGCCAGGCATAGAGGGCCTCACAATGCTCTCAAATTTTGCCTGCGATGACACGGTGATGAGCCTTTCAGAACATAGCAAATCACAGCACTTGTGTGACGAAGCAATAGATATGCAGTCAAGTAAGTTTTAGGCGGCAATTAGGATGGTACTATAATCATCTTACATAGCAGCCATCAGGCTGTCGTACACATTTGGCCTGTTTGTGATGATATTTAATGCACTTACTCATCAAACTTGCATTGACAAATTGGTAATCTCATTTGCTTTGCATTTACTGGATGCCTTATGGCTTCCAGGACCTGAAGTCTTGCATAAATAAGCTTTGCTAGCTAGGCCTTTCTCAACAACATAACACAACACCCCTCGGACACAGCACTGCTGTTGCTGTTGTCAACCACCTTGTAACTCACACCCGCTCTCACAGTTTTACCCGGTCTGCTTGCATACCAGTCAGCGCAGCATACCCTACTTACGCGACACACTTGCAGCAAATATGTCAGATGCTGCATTGCTGGCAACATGGGAAAGAGAATTTGCTGCCGACCAGCCTGTTACTTTTCTGGCAAGAGGTTGCTGCTACAGAGGTGGTCATGCATCAGAATGACCGATAGGATATAATATGATGAAGCCGCTGTTGCTAGAAAGTGATGTTGGGGTTACCCAATACATAGGGGTGTGCAACTTATAGCCAAGCGGTCATCATGATGATGATTATGTTTGACAGTTCTATGCCAGTGTTAAACAGAGGCGTGCCACATGAAGTCCATTCTTTTTCGACAGGCTCTGCCAAGACTGTTTTTCTTGTAAGTCTTTATGCCTATCCAGTGTTCCTTAAGTACGATTGTTTCTCAAGTATACAGTGTATTTATCAAGGATCGCACAATGACTGCAATTTGCATAAAACAGCGAACATTTATCATACTCCAGACTTCAAGGATGCTTCCGACCCAGACACAGACCTAATGTCACTGGAAGACTCAGCCTGCGAGGACCATGAGACAGACTCTGTGGGAACTGGCAGAAACGGGAATGGGGCAACACAAATTGTTCGCATGGCACCTTGAGCAGCATGTGACTGTTCTGGACTACAGAGCACCGGGGATGCAGCAAACACACTACTGGGACTGGCTAGAGACACCTTCCATTGTGCTGCATGTTCCTGATTGTGAGGCACCCTATGTATCAGCAGAGCAGCCATGAATAATGGGAGGTGCAGCAAGCTAGCCCTAAACAATGTCCTGGCTGCAGCATTGGTGGGCGAGCTGTAGAACGCTGCAGCTGTGACTGTCATTGCGCCGGTGATGAATGCAGATTCATAAGCGAAGGCATTTGTAGTCACCCCTAAAGCTGCTGCTAGCATTCCCACTGGCAGCAGATACATGCAATTCCGCAAGGCACAAGCTGCCGTTCTTCTTCCTGTTGGGTCAAAGCGCGACAGCATGCTGTAACCGCCTCTTGCATAGTCTTCTCGGCACATCCATGCTAATGCCATGAAATGAGGCATCTGCCAGAGGTACAGCGTGGCACTGAGGACAAGTGCGCCGGGGTCTAGCTGCCCTGTGGCTGCTGTCCAGCCCATGAGGGGGGGTATGGCCCCCACTACTGCACCCACCCATGTATTTGAGATGCTGATGACCTTCAGGGGCGTGTACACAGCAGCATACAGCGCAATATTGGCAGCTCCCAGTCCAGCTGTCAAGCTGTTTGTCTGCAAAGTGAACATCAACAAGTCAACCTTCATTGCATTGCAATAATGTGGCACGGTATTCAGATTTGCAGGGTACACAGCAGCTCTGGCAGCAATGTTAAAGAGATTCATGAGGTTGTGTTACCTGGCTTGCCAATATGGCAACACCGCCAATGCCAGTGACTGCAGCAAAAGCCAGGGCATGTGCCATGGACATCTTGCCAGTGGGGAGAGGACGGCGAGCTGTCCTCTTCATCATGGAGTCATTGGCAACTTCATATATCTGGTTGAGCGCATTTGCTGACGATGCTGCAGCTGTGGTGCCAACATAGGTCCACCATAGCTTGGTCCAATCTATGTGATCCCCGCTGCCAGCTACAAAGCCTGCTGCTGTTGTGCTGACAACAAGTGCGCTGAGCTTGGCTTTGGACAGCTGCTTGTAGAGTTGAGCGAGCTCACGTAGGCGCGCAAAACTGGCAGCTGCTGCTGGCACAGCTGCTGATGCAGTTGAGAAGGCCCTGCCGTAGGCAAAGCCAGAGAAGGCGCTATTTGAGGCTGATGTTATGACAGAGCTGATCTGTGGGTCTAATGCTTCTTTGCTCGCTTGCCGGAGGCTCCTGAGCAGACTGGGGTATCGCAGCATCTCAGACCCGATCGAATAGGTTCAGAGTCATGAGGAGCGCATTAAGTTGAACCGTCCTTCATTTCCTGGCAATAATCGAAAGCGTCACGCCTGGTCATGTGCTATCAAAGGACAACACGCCAGTCGTTTCGGCATAGCCACGGTGCAGTCAAGAACCGGTCGTCGCTAGAAATGCGTCTCAGGTAGCTTTTGACTGCCGATACACACTAGTTTAGTAATGGCATACCCACCAGACGATCGGCAGTCATCGTAACACCTCTAGGGTCATTCATGAGTGTTGAAGCTGAGTACAGCCAAATCATGCTTTTATCCAGAGCCTGGGACAGGGACTTTTTCTTAGTGGTATGAATCCGATGACCAATTCCCGAAACTGCACTTGTCAGCAAAGCTCGGTAAACTGTCGGGATCAGTGTGTACGTATGAAGGGTCAATGCAAATGACAGGACTTTGCAAAAGCCATATAGTTACATGCTAAGGAAACCAATACTGCTTTCGTAGTCATCAAAATTGCAATTGACCCGATACAGAGACTGTGGAGTGCTAGTATATGCTGCAAAGAACCAATGAAATTCAATCTAGATCACCGGAACTGCAATGCCGTGCATTGCTATAAACCACTTGTGATCATGCTGCTGCAGCATCTAAACCCCTTGCACATACTTAGCACTCGGCCGAGAAACAATGGCATCAAGGGAAGATATGCTGACTAGACAACTACAGAGCCCATAACAGCTCCTCAGAAGAATGCAATGCCACCTGCCACAACACAGGGGCGCTATATTGCAATATACGAAATCTGAAGTTTGAACTTGACTAAACATCTCCAAAATTGACCTGTCAAGGGCTCTACTTCGCACCAGACCCTTGAAAGGGGCTGGGCTTGAACTTGGAGCCTAAACCTGCAAGGGCTTGCATGCTGTTCTTGCACCCTCTAGACAAGCCAAAGCTGTCTAATCCCTCAAGAGACTTGAACTCCATGTTTTTCATGGCATCAGCTGCCTGTTTTCTGCGCAGTTCTTTCTCCTTGTGCAGATCCTCAGCAGGCTTCACTGTGCCGCTTTTGGTGCGAGCCAGTGGGGCAGTGACTACGGGAAGTATCAAAGGTGGATCTACAGACATGTGCATCAGACCATTGATATCTCTAAGGGGTGAACTATCCCGTGACGGGACTTTGGAAGGCGGCGCTGATGATGAAGATCCCAGATGCAGGTCCTCAGGCGCAACAGCTCTAGCAGCTAGGTACTGTGATCCCATGCCTGGTCTGTCCCTGTCTAACAGCTGATCAGCTGTTATTCTACGGGTCTCCTGACCCTGCTGTAGGTATGGGTGGCGGCCAGCAACCTGACTGGGCAGAACCCTATCGCTGCAGCTCGAGGCTGGCCTCTGTGGGATGGACAAGGGCTCTTCTGCACTGCCCCTGCGTCCTGAGTGCGAGTGTAGCTGTTGCATACTTGGCAACTGGCGGCTGAAGGCACCATGCTCTGACAATGTGATGGGACTGCTAGTTGTGGACCTAAGAGGTGACATGACACCAGCAGGCACTTGAACCTTTATAGCCAGGTCTGCTGCAGCTGGAATCTGGACAGGCTCCATCTGCAAGCAGAGAACATAAGGTTCACCATGCTACTCTTTGCAGTGGATACAGAGGTTGGTATGTTCAGTCAAATTGTTTGCACGTGCTTCATGTCTGACAGAAGATCCGCGAAGAAAATGATAACGCAGTGAATAGAAATTGGCAAAAATTGCACCAAACAGACAGCAAGAAAGGACACAGGTGAGCCACAAAGCCATGGAAGATTGTCACAACAACATGCAGGCAGGCTGACGTAGACATATGCTGGTGATGCAATGGTGCTGTACAAAGTGCAGCGTACCGATGCTGGCACAGTCTGCTCAAACTCCTGCAGGTTCTCAAAGAGCTTGTGCAAGGGCAGTTTCCTATCCTCCTCCCTAGGCGGTGACAGGCCCCGCTTGCTCCAATGCCGCAATTGCTCACTGCACCAGCCAAACACACTTCATTGCTCCTCGATCACCCCAAAGATAGGGATCGCTTTTCAACGCATGACAAGGGCCAGATGTGCCATGAATTTATGGGGACTGGGGGTGCTATCGCAGAGCAGTGACAGGGACTGGGCATGCTGGGGCTGAGCCCTTGACCCTTTTTGACTGTGAGCAGCTTGTAACTTGCTTTGACCTTTGTGCCAGGACAGCTTTTGGGCATGCAAAAATTGGGCATCAGATCACTAATCTCCAACTGCACGAGCTATAACAAAACAAGATGCCACACAAATCTCACCTAGTGGGGACCCCATTCCTGTATTGAGAGAACCCAGGAGGCGCAGTAGCAACTGAGGCTAAGCTGCTCCTGCTCCCTTGGCTGGAATGGCTGCGTGGGGAGCTAAGATCATGGTGTACATCATGCAGCATGTGCGCATCATCGCTGCCGGGAGTGAGATGGACGTGATTGGTGTACATGCTCATGTCGCTGCGCGTTTGCAGCAGTGCAGAGGGCCAATCAGATTGATCTGCAGTGGGCAGCTGGGAATGGCTGTTGCCCCTCAGGCCTGAGAGGGGGGGCCTAGTGGAGGCCCGAGCCTGGTCCAAATCCTCTGATCTGTGGGCAGGCTGCAGACCAGACCCCACCCTGGCGCCTGCACAAACTACCATAGCAATATCAATACCCCAACATTGTTGACAGAGTAATGCAATAAGACCAAGCACTGGCACTGAGCTGTTGTTGAAAGTCAGCAGTGTGCACCCTGCCAGACACCACCACAAACAGGCCAGACAGCTTGAAGAAAATGCATGCCTTTCTTGATTAGACAACCGAGAAGAGCCAAGTAAAAAGACACAAGCTTCATCAAGCTCTGCAAATGCAAGTCAAAAGAGCTTGAAAACCTGTGCACTCACTGCCTTGTGAGCTGTTGATTCTACAAAGGCACAATGGATGCAGCAGCCCACCTGGACTAGCAGTGCGAGCCGCTGCAGCAGCAGCATAAGCAGCAGCATCAAAGGCTTGTGCAGGCATTGGGCTGTTCACACGCTGAATACCCTCAGCAAACGCCGGGTGTCGCAATGCTGGAAACTGAGCAGTCGCCTGCTGTTGAGGCTGCTGCTGCTGCTGAATGTGGCCGTTATCCTGCCTCTGTGCTGGCTCAGCGTCTTGCTGGCCAGAGCTGTTTGACAGTGTCCTAGTGACATCAGGGTGGTCTACGGTCTCAGCATTGCTGCAGCACCAGACAACAGGATTTCAGACAGTGCAAATTTGTGTACTGCACTGGTGGGAACTTAATCCTAAAGCAGCACTTACAGCCATGGGGTCCCGCAGCAACAATGCAGGTATATGGCAAGTTCTATCAGCATAACACTGCATATGCAAGCTTATGGCAAAGCTGGTATTGTCTGGTATGAGATTCAGGCATGTGTCAGTTGCACATACACTTGCAGCTGAGGCTGTGCTTTAGTCAGACAGGGTGCTCAGCACATGTGTACATCAGCAGAAACCAGGGACGTGTGCATAATGCCTGTTACTGGTACACTTAGTTCCAAGAGGGACACTGACCCATGAACAACACTGAACATGGGAGCTTGACCAGTGAGCTGCTTGATCTCCTGCTTGATGGCGGCAGCAATAGCCCTGGCATCATCATGACTCAAGGACAGATCCTCCACCATCTCACTAGCCACACTCATAGCAGTGTCTGCTCCCATGTCAAAGTCAAACTCAACAGTTCTAGCAGGCCCTGGATGTGATGAACGTTGTTGTGAGCTTGAAAGACAACAAGGTTCTCAATATTGCTGCAACATCCAGTAGGGCAATATCAAGCCAGATGTGACTGCATCAACAGGTTTGCATGGTATTGTTGCAGCAAGCAGACTATTTGTGGGAGGCTACCACACTCCATATCATAGACGCAGCTGTACTGAGTGCATCCCTGCAGAGTGAGATAGTCAGTAAGTGGCCTCATCATGACAGATCTTGGCCTACAAAGTTGAACAGAAGAACATTGCATGACAATGCTAGATCAGGCAGTGCATGCCAGGGGTGTGTCCAACACAGATGACACTGCTCAGCAAGAACGCACCCAGGGGCTGGCAGATGCGCAAACGCAAGTTGAGCTTGTCATCCTCGTCACCATCTGCCTTATTGTGCAGCTGTCCCTTGACCTTGAACTGGCGATCACCCCCAGCAGCGACAACAGTGGCTGTATCACCAAACATGCTATGCTCTCCATCACTCAGTATTTCAGCCATGCTGACTAGACTCTCAGCGACTGTGGCATATGTTGCTGCCTGTTCCAATGACACCCCGTGACTGTCAGAGTCAGATGTCATGGGCGGAGTTGGTGCTTGCAACACCTCTGGTGCTGTAACCGCTGTTGCAGCTGAGTCGCCATCACTGTCACCACGCAATGAGTGGGCAGGGGACAACGGCGGAGACGGTTGACCAGTAGAGTGCTGCCCATCAGATCTAGGGGAATACATATCCCCAGAAGATGCGCCCACAAGAGAAGGGGGCCGGGTAATAGCCTGCTGAGGCACCCCAACTGTTGGTGCACTTGTCAATTGGTGAGCGCTCATGCTGGGTCCCTCAAGCACTGATGGGGGTGAGACATCCAGGGGTGCAGCGCCCGTGTGCTCTGTGGGTGGCGTAGACGATGCCAGCATGCCTGACTCTGAAGAAGTACGGGAAACATTGCCATTTTGGCTGCTGGCGTCCTCTAGGAACTCCCCGGGGACCCCAACTGCAAACCCAGCGGCCGCGCCTGATGCCAGAGCATCTGCTTGCAGCTTGTACGCTGCGCACTTCTCCTGGCGGATGCTGTCAAAGTAAGAGTGCTTGAGCAGCTGACGAGCACGTGGCCGGCTCTCCCGTGAGCCAATACAGACATTGATGAACTCTGCAAGCTCCAAGGTGGGCACTTTCTGCAGCCCAGCAGGCCTGACCCCCTGCAGCAGGAACGCAGATGTTGACTGTGTGCTGCAGCAATTGCTGTGCGGTGGCGGCAAATGCAGCAACACATTGTGGCTGACACCCAGCACAACTATGCATTTTCTTGAAAGGTATGGCAGCTTGCTACCTGTGTGCAGCATGTCTGTCTATTGCCAACAGGGTTATCTTGATGCATGATGCAGGTTTGAGCCATGCTGTGCCTCAAGCCGAAAGTCAAGGTTGAGGAAACCAGCTGTGCTGCAAGTAGTACAGTCAGCTCATGGCAGGGCAGGCTGGCAGGCATACCAGCGTGACCTTGCGGTATATCTGAGCTGCATTTCTGCACTCGCAGTATGGATACTGTAAAGTAGCCAGCTCCAACAAACACATGCCATAGGAATAGACATCCACACGGTCGTCATATTCCTCATCATACAACTCAGGAGCCATGAACTCAGGCGTGCCTGACATCGACAAGTGAACATTGAGGATGCAGTGAAGGAGACAAGCTATGTAGCGCTTATGCAAGCAGCTTTGGGTGGTTGCAGCTTGCCAGACAATTCAGTAGTGGTGCAGAGTAGTGATGCACATGTAGAATACTCTTGTGCATGCTGAGTGCTTAACAAAGCAGCTGCTGGTGTGAGCCAGGCCAGTACAGGTCGCCATGGTTCTTGCAATGATGCCATTTGTGAATAACATTAGATACCAATGATGTATGAGGTTACCTAGAACGCTCTGAGGTGCTGTTCTACCCCTGAGCAGGGTAGCAAGACCAAGATCACCAATCTTTACTACGCCTTCACTACCGTTGATGAAGATGTTGTCGCATTTCAGATCCCTGTGGATGATGGGAGGAGTGTGACCATGCAAGTACACCAGCCCACACAAGATCTGCCAGGCCCACCCCTTGAGAACCTCAGCATCGATGTGCTTGTGTCGTTTACGATACCTGCAGGGTTTGTCTGTGCGTAAGACAAGAGACATAAGACAAGAGACAGAAATCGAGTTGTGCTACATAAGAGCCACATGATATTTTGTTCAACAAAAAAGCACAAGCTACAGGCACACCCAGACAGAGGCATAGGCAGGGCAAGCATGAGAAAGTGTGGCTGCAGAAACAGCAACATGCAAGAAAGCTTACTGTCGCAGTGTCCCGGAGGTGAACATTTCTGTGATGAAATTGACAGAATAGGTCTTTTGGTCAAGCCAAGAATCATAAAATGTCATGATGTTCTTATGCTTTAGCTGCTTCAGTACACGTATCTCGGCAAACAAGCGGTCCCTGCAAATACATCTTGCTGTCAGAAATTGTGTGAGGCCCTGTGCTAAAATGACAAAGCCTGCAACACACAACAACAACAGCAACAACAAGGTACTCATTGCTGATCAACAGAGCTTATAGCTTGAGCGCTTGTACCTTTCTTCCCTAGACGTCACCAGCTCATTGACCCTGACTTGATTCCAGGCCACCTCAATTCCTTCCTCCTCATCGAAAGCTTTGTACACAGTCTTGAAGGCTCCTCGCCCAAGAACGGTATCAAACTGCAGGCAGAGATAAAAACTCTTCAGACCTGACATCCCAGGCTACAACAGAGATTGCGAACCGAGTTGCGGTGCTTTACCCGACTATATCTTTCGGAGGGGTCCCGTTCTGCGACTGGATGACTGTCCGCTGCCTCTCCATCGTCCGGGTTACTGGCTGAGGTTCCATTTGTTTCTGCTGCTGAACTGACCTCCCCTGCTTGAACCATAGCGTTGTTCAAGGTTCTACCACAGTAACCGTATGCTTCCGTTGAGTTGCAGACAAAGCCTGCTAAGCTGTTGAGACATATGAGGTTCTGACTGACGGCCGGGGCCCAGGTTGTCCAAGCCGCGAGGACCTAGCATCAAAGCTGATTCTAAGCTCAGCAACTGTTTGAACGTACAGGCGCCAGTGCTGCCAGCCCGGCGGGCTTCAGCAGGTGACTGTTATACAGCAGAACCAAAAGTGATTCCTGAAACCGCTCTGAGCAGATAGCAAGGCAAAATAGGCAAGACGGTCACGTATTTTGCGCAGGAAACAGCAGGCAAACGCTGAGGCAAGTAACCCCGCTGAGCCTGCAAGCTAGTGCCAGAGAGGTGGCTGACGACAAGCGCAACAGCTGGAAACAACAACACCCGGGTATGCTGGCTGGCGAGCGCAAGCGAAGCGATCGTGCTTACAAATTAGCTGGAGGCTGACACTGCTAGCCACACCAAGCTTAGTACCGGCCGGCAGGTCAAATTTCTCAATAAATCCCACTCCCATGCAGCGATCGGAAGGCCCCCTTTCAGTGGAAAGGCAGCTTCAGGAAATGAGCCTTTCGCGAACAATTCGACCGGTCCAAGGGTCTGCGAACTGGCACCAACTACCAGCGGATTCGAGGAATTTCGCAGGGACCCCTTCTGCAGATTACGTCTTGCAGAATCCGGGCTCACGCTCTCCTCGTTCTTCAGCAGCTCTGGCTGGCAGTTACATAGTCCTTTTGCAGGTCCTTCTACATAGTAGTCTGTCATGGCTGCAGCAGGCACAGAGAGACGCCGTAGAAATTGATTTCACTGATTCAAACGACTCTTGATTGCCTTGAGCAGCATCTTAGTCAGTCACTTGTCAGCAATCAGGGCCGATCAATGCATGCACAGTGCTTAAGATCTCAGGCAGTTAATGGTAGGTAGTCATTGCAGTATTTCCTTATGCATGCCAACTAGTCAGTACTGCCAGTATCGAATGAGCATGGAAGCGGAGATGAACAGCCTGACTCGCTGTCTTTTAGAACAAATGTAGACATTTGAAGAGCTGTGTTCGCACCACATTCACTCCAAAATTCAACCTACAATTGTCTGTCTGACCACTGACTATAGGCATGTCCTGTGGTTTGTCA
>JAABUU010007389.1_pt1 | contig 11323 bp, 12 predicted proteins | sample 5559301 | NCBI WGS metagenome assembly JAABUU01 (sample SAMN10711884, study PRJNA513360) | rock metagenome | isolation source: Antarctica rocks | place: Antarctica: Victoria Land, Richard Nunatak white
GCGAATAGAATGATTATAAGATATATATTGAAATATATGATAGATATAAGTGCTTATGTAATCAGCTACGTTGGCCCTTAAGGCTGTACGGTGGCCATTTTCAATACTTTAAAGCATCACCTCGTAGTGACAGAAACAAACTTAAGCGAGCTACTTTAACTCTTTCTTGGCTCGCCTGTAGTTAATTATGTCCAACAGATACCAGCCATGTCCTCATTATCTCCCCAGGCCGCAATGACGAAGACAGCGAAGGCAAAAAAGTACGGATCTTCCGTAGCGTTAAAGAGCTTGATCAATATAGCAAGGAAATCCACAAGATCTTTTAAAACGACCTGAACGAGAGTGCAGAAGAGGGTGAACCATGAGATAACAAATAATCAAATCTCTCACATCGAAATTGTTGCGGTAACGGCAAAGCCAACGTTGTTGAATTCTAATTCCCTAAGAAACCTTGTGATGAAGTATCTCCCCGCTTATGAGCTGTCTATGTACTCAACCACGCCTGCCTGGAACGCTGCTAGGCATTGGAAAGTACGCGCATAGCCGTCCCTGTTAAAGCTCAAACCTCGCCCACCTAATCATTCTATTACTGTGTGGTTTGTTTCCTCTAGATCTGGATAGCACATAGTAGCACATGTTTGCATAAGCGATCCGCGCTCTGGCACGGCTTGAGAACCCAGCGATACTTAACGCGTTGTTCCTCCAATAATCCTTATCCTTTCTATCCACTTCAACAAGCACATCCTCCCTACCGTTCACGGCGCCACCTCTTCCAATCTTGGCATCTCCTTCCCTCTTGATATGTCTGAATATCTGCGTCTAGTCGAGACCAAAAGAAACATCTTTCCGGTCGTTTCGGTCTTTTCGGAGCCAGATCTTAGTTTCGATCTGAACGTAGAGATTATCAAGAAGCTTCATGCAGACGGCATCTTTGAGTATCTGAGCCACCTGAAGTCCGGCAGAAATCAGCTGTAGAACATTCCGATCATCTTTAAGGGGTCTCGACTGATGCTTTTAAAATGAGAAAGACGACGATTTATACGAACCTAATTTGCCTTGTACCTAATGCCTGGAATGTGTCAGTTTCTCGGTTGGAATCAGATGTGATGTCAAACCTCTAAATCCAATCGGAACTGCTCCATCGGCGACAAGGACTGCACGTTTTCCTGAGCGTCTAATTCGTTGCGTAGTATCGTGTCTTGGAAATGAAATCAAGGAGGCGCGTGGGTGACTTCAACAGCCCGTTCACGATATCCCATTGTATGTAGTAGGAGATGAGGTGATGAAGGGTGCCATCAACTTTAATACTCATTCTCTTCATCATTAGTTCACTTGAGTCAGTGGAGCACAAGATCTCGAACACGCCATCGAAATCCACAAAAGTCCAGGTAATCCCATCATCACGCTCTTGATCGTCAGAAGCGTTGTGCTCATAAACATATATGGAGCCGCTTGCAATGGATGGCTCGCCACGTCTGGGTCCTCGCGAGCAAAAAGATAGTCTTTCAGATAGACAAGCTTCAACAAGCATGAGTGCGTCAAGCTTTGTTGACGTGAAAGATTCAGTGAAGGTTAGCGATACGGCTATTCCCGCGGTCTCGTCCAGGCTATCACCTTGAAGGGGAAGAGCAGACTCTGCTTGAGAAATTCTAATGTTCTGTGAAAAATCAAGTGGTGTTAGAGTATCAAAAGACGAAGAGTTCCGAGGGTGCATGACATCCTCGGCCTCTGCGGATGGTAGCTTGATTTCCTCTGCTGCATGAGGCAGTGGGGTACATGGTATGGTGGTAGACGATGGACACATTGTTGGAAGACAACTGGTTCTTTGATCGAAACAAAAAGATGCAACGGTGCGTATGTAGAAAACTGCCAACAGAAGGTTTGCGGCTCAAATAATCCGGGAATGAAATAAGAAAGTCTTGCCTCGAAAAGTTAGATGTGGTGGACAGAGACTGCACACACACAGGGGAATTTGAACGCTTTAAAAAGACGATCAGGAAGGGCAAACCAGTACAATCGTTGACTGCAAAGGCACGCGCCAATATATCTAAGATAGAATCTGAGGCCATCATTTTTAGATCGATAAGATGGGTCAACATCAAAAAAATGTGAGCAAGTACCAGATTGGGAATCTACTTGATCATTGAATCAGTAAATTTCGGGCGAGGCTGGGGCTGGGGACGGGGCAAATCCGCGTGCGTGCCCCCAGCAAAGGATGACAAGGTGTATCGATCATGATTCATTGGCTGGAATTGCAAGCGAGCTTAGATGATCGGCAGACTACTTTGGTCACCAAAACGCGGTGGTGTGGGCCCGAGCGAGAACCTGTACTTTTTCTGCTTGCAGCGTCTACACAACGGAATGAATATGTATGGCATATGATGGGAAACAACGTTAGCAGCGAATCCATGTGTATCCGAGAGCACCACTGATGTAATTTCTAGAGACCGTGGAAAGCAGAAAAGCAGCTTCGTTGCTCGATCGAAATCATTCCTGCCCAGAACTGAAAGAAACGGCAAACCTAGCCTTCACGGCTTCGAAGAATTTGGCACAATGGATAGCAACGCCAGAGGGACCAAGCGTTGCAAGACGTCGATAACAATTTCACTTGCGGATGCACAGGCTTCGAATTCCTCTGACGACGAACCTGATGAGCAGATTGCGCGTATCTCAGTCGTTCAAAAGCGACTTCTATGTGCAGCATGTTCTAAAACTTTCGTAAGAACGAGCCATCTTCGAAGACATGTCCGACTTACCAAAGATGAATCCCATCAGGCTCTCTGGCAAGTTCTGAACGGAAAAACGTGTCCGATATGTCGACTGTCGTACAAGACTTCAGCCGGTCTCAAAATTCATAAGAAGGGGCCTCTTTGTAAATCGCGAACGTTTAAAAATGCTTCCATACCGCAACAAGAATTCATCGAGTTTAAGCTGGAGAAAGTTATTTGGGAGGATGATCGTTTGGACGTTCAAGATCGGAGATCTGAGGAAGCTCAGCAGTCTTTTGCATCAAACAGTAATGATGTTCATGAGGAGACGGAAGGCAAGACTTTGTGTGCAACTGCACATTCTTGGGAGGGACAAGGTCAATCTCTGCTTGCGAATACAATTCCTTGGGCAACGGGGGATTGGAGCGGTACACTCGCTAGGAGCTTCAAGTAGCTGGAAGTCGAATGATCGCCAGCCATAGGATTGTCTTTATCAGCCACTTTGCAATGAACGCATGCAGGTAGAGCTATCTTTGGGACCATTCGATGGAGATGATATCAAGCTATCACTGGGGAGCTCTCTGTCCATGCTTGAAGTTGCGAAGGCGGAATAGTGTAAGACAGTTCGACACGCCAGCTCACGAGGTTTCAAAGTACGCGTCCCATGTAGTTCTATGTGCCATCTGCAGAGTGATGGTGACTGCTTGCTTCTCGTTTGTGTTTATCGTTTGGGAAGGAAAGCGGAAGTGATGAGCGTGCGCGCTATTCCACTTTGGTTACTCCAATGTAGACAAACCCCTCAACTGGCCATAGGGCTAGCCCTATCATTAGCACTAAATTAATCAATTGCTCCTTTTCGATTTCTACTATCACCATGGTCCAACTACCTCACTATCAAGCTAAATCACCTACTCAACAACCCCTCAGCTATGTCCTCGATGCCTCCGAATCCCTCTACAGAAGAAGAAGTGCCCAAAACAGTAAGGATTGAGCAGGCATACGACCGTTGGAAAGAAAAAGGTGGAAAGGAATCACGTCGAAAAATCGCTCTACAGTATGGCATTGTTAGAACAACACTGGATGGAAGGATCAACGGTGCAAAAGCAAAAAAAGAATTCGATATATCTAGGCAGAAGCTCACACCTGAAGAAGAGCAAGTCATTGTCAAATGGATTATACAGTTTCAGTCCTGGGGGTGGCCGGCTAGGGTCGAACATACACATCGAATGGCTGAAGAATTGCTTCAAAAGAAGATGGATCCAGCTCCTCTTGATGTGAACTGGGTACAGGAGTTGATAGCTCGCCATCCAGATCTCAAAACGGCCTTTATTCCAACACTAGATAAGGAACGTGCGGCTGCTGAAAATGCGGATGCCCTTCAGCAATGGTTTAATTTATACAAACGGATCAGAGAAGACTATGATATTGAGGACGACGATGTATACAATATGGATGAAAAGGGTTTCATGCAGGGTGTATTATCAAAAATGAAAGTCATTTCGAGGCACGAAAAAAAGCAGTATATGACGCAATGTGGGAACCGTGAGTGGGTATCAGTCATCGAATGCGTCTCTTTGAATGGCCGTCTATTTCCTTCATGGGTCATTTTCAAAGCAAAGCAACGGCATACTAGCTGGCATGATGCTATGCCAGACGGCTTCATAGCTCTTAGTGAGAAGGGCTGGACTGAAAACGAACTGGGGCTTATATGGTTCGAGAATTGCTTCGAAAATGTCACTGCAAACACTCAAAAGGGCGAGTATCGACTACTTATTCTTGACGGACATGCTTCTTATATTACTACTGAAGCTATTTAATTTTGTGATAAGCATAAGATTATTCTCTTATGTTTACCTACTCACTCGACTCATCTGCTACAGCCACTGGATGTTGGCTTATTTGCTCCGCTTGCTTCATACTACAAAACAAACATACATCGCCTCACTCACCTCGGTGCTACGTACCACGTCGACAAACTCGATTTTCTGAACTGCTTTCAACGTGCTCAGCTTCAAGCTTTTACACCTGAGAACATCACTGAATCCTGGGCAAATACAGGGCTTTCACCGTACAATCCAGACGTTGTTCTCGAAAAGGTGTCGTCATCAGCTAAGCAGCAAAACAGCGACTCTCAGGAAAAAACGATCAACATCGTTATACGGCCAAGTACATCACCTGAGGGAGAGCTCAATGTAACGGGACCTTATGGCACTTTCTCTCATATACTAACGCCTCAGAATACTGCTGATATTCAGCGTTTACTACGTGAAGCTCAAAAAGGTGAACACTCTTTCAATCCCTTTTTGCGAGCGATTGGTAAGACAGCAATTACAGCTTTAGCTGATCTGTCCCTCACAAGTGCTACAAACGAGCACCTTATGATGCAGAATCAAAGGAAGCATCAGAAACAAAAAAGCAAGCGGAACAATGCTCAGCTAGGCATAGCACGCGTCATGAGCAGTGAGACTATACGGGAAAGACAGCAATGGGCTATTACGAAGGCAAATGAGAAGCAGCAACGTAATGGTGAAGCGGTATATACAAAAGAAGCAAAAGCATTGCTCCATATAGGTCTGGATATCTTTCAGTCGAAGCCACTTTCTACCCCTAGGTCCAGGGAGCTTGCTATAGGCAGAAAGTATCACGGGCACAAGGCAGATACAATGGTAGGTGTTCAATTAATTAAATACATAACGCACGAGGTTGCAAGAAGACGAAGCTTCAAAGCTATAAGCATCGCAGAGACTTCCACGCTAAGCCTATTTCAGAACAGATAGGGGAAGCGTCCAGAGGTCAGCCTAACCATTAGCCTAACAGAGTCTATTAGCTAGAGCCGTGACAGAAAGCCTGCTATTAAGGCAGTCTCGGTCCGTGCTATGAAGCCGAAGAAGTCTCTAGTGGTAAAGCTACAAAATAAAAAGCAAATACAGCAGTCAACGCAGCAAAACGAGCGAGTAAGCCGTCATGAAAGACGGATTATACGGAGTATAAAGGCAAGGCAATAATGGCTAGATAGTACTCAATCGAAAACATCAGAAAACCAGTAATTGAATGATATGCATGCTTCATAATTCAAAAAGTTGATTTTAGCGTGGCCAGTTGAGGGGTGGACCCTTCTACGGGGTGCACCGGTCTTGACGATGGGTTTGCGTACTCGAGCCATAATATCGAATATATGGAGTGCGTATGAAGTGCGTTGGAAAACAAAAAAGATCGGATCAAAAGCGTTCTTTTGACCGAGTGCGAAAAGATCGGATCAAAGCGTGTTTTTGATCAGATCTACGGAGCAATCTCCGGGGGGCTGACCCTTGGCCCCGATGCGCCGATGCAACGGCTCACCTCGCTTGCTCCGCCAATAGCCACCAGTCAAGCTGAATCGATGAAAAACCCACTTTCTAGGGCTCGCGCTCACGAGTACGTTAAATATCTTCCAGTCGTCAAGATATCGTTCTACAGAAGGCAGCTTCTCTAATCTGTTCGTAACAACGAATGTCTTTTCAGTCAAATGGATAACCAGGGTGCTAAATGGCTTGGCCTGGTTGTTCTTTATGAAGGAGAAACCTCAGATGTTGAGTGGGTCTTCTGATTCTTACGTCGTCCCCAACAGACGCCTGCTAACACAACTAATTCTAGTGTTGTTGCCGTTCACGATCTCGAAGCAGATCCTGCCTGGGCATGAATACGAAAGATTGGGGTCGAAGGGACTGATCAATACAAAAAGGTAAACTGGCTCGCAGACAAGGACCTACTGCCAGCAAAGATTCCGCATGCTCGGATTATGACCTTCAATTACGAGTCAAAATGGCATAAAGATGCGCCAAAGCAAAGACGTGGTCTTTGTGCCCATCAACTCCTCACTGCACTAGATAATAAACGAAAAGAGGTAAGACGTTAGTGTCTGCGATTCTCATCAACACTGACTTCAACAAATGACAGAAGAAGGAGACTACATATAGACCTCTTATATTTATTGAACATAGCTTTGGCGGAATAGTCATTGAGCAGGTGAATTGATCTTTCCCTACTTGAGGAGTGTGTCATTAATTACCTGCGACAGACTCTTGTGAGTGTCAATTTCGATGGAAATACCTTTCAATATCTTGCAACATCTACCGTTGAGATTGTCTTCCTTGGGACCCCTCATCGTGGTACAAAAGCTTCATATTGGGGAGAATGAATAGCATATACTGGCAAGAAGCTTGAATTGAGAATGAACGATGCGATTTTGAAGAATTTACGTGAAGATTCAGAAACCTTAAATGACCTACTCTATACTTTCACGCTTTGGCTTTTTCGGATGTCAGTTTCAACAGTATGCTTTTTTGAATTGCATAAGACAGATTACGGGCAGAAGGTAGATGGCAGTTGAAAAGAAATGATATGTAATATTCAACATTGAGCTTTTAGTAAATTCTAACATCTTGAGTAACTAGGTAGTAGAAGAGAGAAGTGCTTGCATAGATGATCATCGAAAAATGGCTTTACCAACAGATCATTTCAAAATCAACAAATATGATGAACCTGAGGATTATTCATACAGAACTGTTTATCCTATCATCAAGAAAATGGTAGAACATGCTGTGAAGAAGGTACAGAGACGCCTAAAACGTAGGTGTATTCAGACTACAGGTTCGTTCTTGCGCTAATGCATTTATAAACAGCTCAAAAAATCATTGATGACAGTTCGAGTAAGGAATCACTTCACAGACGATTGCTTATCTTTGCTGACTTGAGATAATTAGTAATACCGAGAGAAAATCTCAGCTGCCTTCAATCTCTGTTTCTGACAAATTCTTCTGATGATCTGACAGCTATTCGAAGGTCTACAGGGAAGCGAGTTGAAGGTACTTGCGAATGGCTACTTCTTCACGAAGCATATACTGCCTGGCTAGTTGAAGACAGTCCTCGAATGCTTCAACTAGTAGGTGCTTCAGACATTGGGAAGACAATGATATCAAGCTACTTGATAGACGAGCTTGGCAAGAGAGCCTAATCTACTTCTAGCATGATATTTGCATACTATTTCTGTGACAACAAAGACGACAAGCGCAACACTGCCATTGCTATCATCCGAGGTCTCCTCTTGCAGCTCTTGAGGCAAAGACCGCTACTATTCAAGCATATTCAGGAAGATTATGATCAGATGAAAGATCGAGCTTTCGATAATTTTGATGCTCTTTGGCGAATTTTGCTCAAAATGTTGACAGATCCCAATGCAGGTCAGATCTATCTCCTGATAGATGCTCTGAATGAATGTGACAAGTCATCACGTGAATTCCGGCAAGCCTTTCTTGAAAACCTGGCAGAGTTATTTCCTATCGAGCAAGGAAAAGGAAGTGAGAACATTGATGTCAGATTGCTCATTACATGTCGACCAGAGTCTGATATCTTCGATGAATTAATCGATTCGAGAAGATCGATACGTATTGATTCAAGTAAGATCAATGCTGATCTTTGGAAATACATTCAAACAAGAGTCAATGAGCTCTTCACGAAAAAGAAATATCCTTCGAAACTAAAGCAAGACATTCAAGACGCTCTCTCTAAAAAGGCTGAGGGAACATTCCTATGGGTTTCACTCGTCTTAAAAGATATTTCTGAGACTACAGTTACCTTCAAGGTAAGAACGAAATTACAATCACTACCTTCGAGTCTTAGCGAAGTTTATAGCAGAATTTTGAACAACATTCAGGAGAAGGACGTGGAAAATGCTAAGTTTATCCTACAATGGGTGGTTACTGCTCGACGACCTCTAACGATTGATGAACTGGCAATGGCACGCGCTCTAGGCCCAGAAGGATGAAACGAGTACACCATTTCAACAGCAGATACACTGAATGAACTGAAGGATGGCTTCAAATTCTGTGAGCCTCTTGTTTACTTAGATGACGTTACCCAAACAATCAATCTGATTCATCAATCTGCAAAGGATTATCTTCTAGAGGAGAATCTCCAAGGAAATAGCCATCTATCAATGTATAGAATCATCCCAGATAAGGCAAATTCTTGTATACTTGATATATGCTGGAGATATCTGAGCATGAAAGAATTCAGCCGAGATATTATAGAGCTCGCAGCAAAAGAGACCATATTGAAACTGTCACAAGAGCGCTTGCGGACTCACTGCTTCCTTCAATACGCGATTGAGGAATGGCAGGAGCATGCACTAGCGGCGAGTCCAGCTGTGATAATCGACTTTTTATGGGAAAGCGATATATTCAACAGAGTTTCAACGCTGTGTGACCGGTGGCTTCAAAGGGCAGCCGGGAAAGAGGATGATGCAGTGGTAAGGAAGCTGCTGGCGGCAAACGCCGACGTCAACGCCGCCGCCGCTGCTGATTATGGTCGGACGGCATTGCAAGCGGCCGCTGGTGGAGGGCATCTTGAGGTGGTGGAGAGACTGCTGGCGGCAAACGCCGACGTCAACGCCGCCGCTGCTGCTGATTATGGTCGGACGGCATTGCAGGCAGCCGCTGAAGGAGGGCACCTTGAGGTGGTGGAGAGACTGCTGGCGGCAAACGCCGACGTCAACGCCGCTGCTGCTAATTTTTTTGGTCGGACGGCATTGCAGGCGGCCGCTGGAGGGCACCTTGAGGTGGTGAAGAGACTGCTGGCGGCAAACGCCGACGTCAACGCCGCTGATCGTAATGGTCGGACGGCATTGCAGGCGGCCGCTGGGCATGAAGCCATCATGATGGTTCTACAAGCGGCTGCAGGGCCTCAATAATGCTACCTACCATCTTACCTACCGCCATAATGTTTGATCGCTCTATATAATGTCTTACAAAATTCTTTCAGTTTTCAGAAGATCTGTTCAAATATTGTGTGTAAGACAATGGTCGGTCTTGTGCCTTCGCAGGTAATTGAGTGATATGAGGTCAAGAGGAGAATGGTACAAAAGGGGCAGAGACTAGTGCCTACGATGAACTGTAAGAGGTGTGCATTGGGCATCCAGTCAGCAACTATTGACCAGCAAAAGAGCAAATCTTCCGTGCGAAGCAATTCAAATTCCTTTTAAGATCGACCAAGATCCTGTCTCCAGCAATCGCGACCGAAGAGAAAGTCCTGTTGCCACAACCTACGGCCTACGAATGTCGGAAGCTGCGAGTGATATACCAGTCATTGTGAGTGAACTAGGCAGAACTTGTCGTTATAAAACGATGTATCAAACGTTAGGTGAGGCAGAACAAAAGGATCATCGTTCCGGCAAGATGTTTATGAAAGATGCATCATTACAGCACCCTAGAGACATGGCTGTATGTTACAATGGCGTGGGTAGAGATGTCCGACAGGAGAAGGGACAAGGTTGGGAGAGAAGGGTAAGTGAAAGGAAGAACTGACGCAAAGGAAGATTCAGAGGGTGGAACGCTCTGGGAGTTGAACCTACTGCTTCAGATTCGAACTGCTGTCATTAATTGATTTGACCAAGGCTGTTAGAGAGCTTCTTTATCGTCGTGTTACATCATTAAATAGTCGCAAAGGACAGTCTTGTTCCCAGCTCAATCCTTTTTCCGTAATACTCTGAATGATTGACTCGTGCAAAGCGAATAGAATGAGACATACCAAGTTGAGTTGACTGAAGATTGTTGTCGGAAAGGATAGTGTTGAACTGAAATCATCAGATGAAGTCGAGAGTTTTCTGCCACGATAATGGTACATCATCGAGCTGCTTGATGATGTAGCGGCGAGATGCAAGAGCTACGGGGGATTGATACCTGATTGAAGACAAGCTTGAGTGATGCAAATTATGCTCATATAGAACTCATCAGCCACTGCTTTGAAGCGAGTCAGTTCAAACCAGGTATGAGATGTTCTTTCTCAAGGCAGTCATCAAGGTTCCAAATTATAGAGCTCTATTCGAGGTTGGCCGAATTGGGCTAAGCTTTTCCCACTTGCATGATGAAGTCTGACGCGTGCATCGACTCCTTTAAACCGTAGTCTTGTCTTAAGCTTCCTTTCGATCGAACGATGTTGACTGTGATCCCGAGTTCATGTATGTACCAGAAGATTTTTACGTGTGTCTAAAAGTCGTCTGATAAGTGATCAACCTGCTGCTCAGAGTTTCTCTTAGTGAGATTGAAAATGGTAATTGCAAGCTTTCTGACATTAAGGGTCTTCGTTGTCACTAGACCTTCCGTGAAGGGTGCTCAAGTGTGAAGACGAGGTTGCCTTCCCTGCTGGTAAAGAAAACGGGGTGATCAGATGCCTGGGGTTTGAAGTAGTATTAGACTTGGGTGAAAGTGATACTGTCGAAGATAGACCCGAGAAGATCGTCCGCGGAAGAAGAAAAGAACAACGGCCGAGAACGAAAACCTTCGAGCTGTTGATTGTTCAACACCTACGTTGAAAGCTTGAGCGGCCGTGACATGATGAAGTAGATTGAACGTTACATTGAATATGAAAGGGAGAGAGGATTTCGAAAGCGAGAGCTAAGAGCCATGAGCAAGAAATTGGTTCACGCTTCAGCCATCTGTGACTGCTTGTTATGGGCCTGCATAGAGCGGATCATATGGGTGTATTCTAACTAGGAGTTCAAAGCTGAGGAAGAAAGAAGGTGCAACACGTCGTGGGTTTTACCCACGAAGGCACGCTAGGCCGCTAGCGTGTCAACATCA
>JAABUU010007393.1_pt1 | contig 11317 bp, 10 predicted proteins | sample 5559301 | NCBI WGS metagenome assembly JAABUU01 (sample SAMN10711884, study PRJNA513360) | rock metagenome | isolation source: Antarctica rocks | place: Antarctica: Victoria Land, Richard Nunatak white
TAATGATCAATATCAGCTATTAACATTGAAACAGTCAGCTCTTTATGATCTTCAATGATCAGATTCAATAAGATCTTATGAGTAATGATCTTCTTTGTCAGCTTGTCATCATATTCTTGTATAAGCTTCTCTTTTGTCAGTGAAATTGATTGAATTTCGAGCTTCTGACATATCTGATCGACTAGCTTGATGTGAACTAGAGCGTAGATTGCAAAGTCACTATCTATCAGAAATCAAAGTCGATAAAACTGATCTTGTGAAGACAGCGTTGCATCAATTAGAAAAGACTTGTCGAAGTAGTTCTCTTTGATAGATGAAACTTCGTCGACTAAATTGCACAAAGATATGATCTTCACTTCTTTGATGACTTTGAAAAAACTGACTAGTTTTTTGATTTCAAGTTCGAGCTTGAAAAACAATCAAATTCGTCATTTAATGCATTAATATGAAGTCTATTCGAACACTCTTTGAAGATATGATCTGACTTATGACATACGAAGCAGTTTTCGATTAGTAGATCGTTTTTCTTGACGCTAGTGTCTTTGACGCTAGCTCAAACTTGTTATGAGTCTGCATAGAGCGAATCATATGAGTGTATTCTAACTAGAAGTTCAAAGCTGAAGAAGAAAGAAGATGCAACACGTCGTGAGTTTTACTCACGAAGGCACGCTAGATCGCTAGCGTGTCAACATCAGCTTTATACTAGTCTATGATAGTCTGACACGATCTATGTTAGACTAATTCGAAGTGCACGATTGCAACAGTTCAAAACTCATATGAGAATGAAAGTCTTTGTTTAGAAAGAAAGAAATCGAGAAAATGACTGAGAACAGAGCATTATTATCAATGAACTCAATCATGAGTAGTAGCTTAGCTCAGTCATTCTGCATGTATGAACAGAAGAATCAAAGATATCTTTCAATGTTTTAATTGACTTGTTCACTTTGATCATTGATCTGAGAGTGATAGACTGTGAAGAGTCAAAGATTAATGTTTAGTCTTTTGCAAAGCGACTTTCATAAAATGAAGATAAATTGAGAATCTCGATTTGAAACAATGAAATCGAGTAAATTGTGTATTTGATATATTCACTGAAGCATTAGCTCAGCTGTTTTTTCTGCTGTGATTCTCTCGTCATCAATGAAACAAGAAATATAATGTCGTTTCTTGATCAGTCTACATATCATTATTAGTATGATGTTTTTGTCTTTTGAAAGAGATAAGTTGATGACAAAATTCATGACTATGTTTTTTCATTGCTGTTCAAGTATGAGTAAAGAATGTAGTAGTTCATTGAATTTATTTCAAGAAGTCTTTGATTACTGATAAATGTAGCAATTTCAAATATATTGATTTATTGTCTTTTGCATTGAAGATCAATAGTAGTATCTTTTTATGATCTTCATCATTCTGAGAATTTCAAAATGATCAATAAAAGATTGATCATGAACTTTTTAAATTAACTTCATTTGAAGATGCTCATTGAAGAGAACTCATAGAAGATCACTTTGATATAGTATTTCGTTCTGAACTCAACAATCTCTTAATTTGATATCTTCATATTGTGTCTCGTCTCTTGCTATTGCTTCGCGAAGTAGCATACAATTCTCGTCGATCTCATTTATCTTAAGAATCTGTTTATAAATTAATTCACTGATGTTCTTCTTTAAATCAGCAATTTTCATTCAATTTGAAGTCAGAATAGTGATTCATTGATAGTAAATACACTCATCTTCTGAACTTCTAGAAACTGAATTGACTCAATTAGTCAATGCATCGACTTTGATGTTTTATTTGTCTGAGCAATACATGATTTTAAAGTTGAAGTCAACAAGCTTTTGTACTCAGCGCATTTAATATCTACTTAGTTCTTTATCTTTCATTAATGATGTTAAAGCTTGATGATCAGTGAACATCTGTGAGAACGCATCTCATCGGCTATGAACGACGCGTGCCTGCGAGGCTAGCTCGCGAGATTAGGCCGAAGAGACTAACGAATCAATGAATCAATAGAAATAGCGGCTTGGCAGAAGATAAAAACTCTGCGAGTTCTCATCTTCGTTCTTTAGCAATTAGTTCTATCATCAATAGAGTGCTATCTTATTATCTTCTACTACGCAGTTTCACGTAAAGAGATCTCGCCGCCTCACAGTTCTAATTGCTTCATTCGCACGAAGCTGCTCAGTAAAAGATGTCGGACGCGCAGCGACTCATCAGAAGTTGTACGATCGAAAGAAGCGATAACTTCTCTCACACTGAGAATTCGTCGTCTCATCAGAACAGGCCTGAGAATCACGCATTCGAACACGCAGATGAGAAGTTCGAGCCGCAAGAATCTAATGAACAGACAGATTCTACCTCTCGACGATCAGCAAGCGAAGTACGCAAGCAGTTAAAGGATCTGAAGGCGCAGAACGTACTGCTTGCCTTGCAACTTTGCGTATCGGAACTCGAGCGAGAAACTCGATCAATCTCGAGTCATCGACGACAACATAGTGATGATCACTATCGAAGCGATGCACGCAAGCGTGCTAACCGATCTCGCGAGCCTAGAGAGCAGAGCGTCACGAACTACGACTTCTTGATGTCCTGGCTGCGAGACTGCGAAGACTTCATAGCCGCGACGTCATCTGATTTCATCACGGAAGAAGAGAAGCTGCGATGGTCTGCGTCATACTTGTCAGAGAAGCCTTGCAACCAGTGACGAGATCATGTGACAAGCATGCGCAATCGTTGTGAGATATTCGACTGAAAGTACTACACTGAATACTTGCGTGCTAGACTTAGCAATTCTGAAATCCGCAACTTTCAAACAGAACGTTGACTTGAGGCTGCGAAGCAGCGAGTCGATCAAAGCGTCGCGGATTTCGAGCAATATCTTATCAGGCTGTACGCAGACCTGAACTATCATATACTCGACGAGACTCGCATGATGTACTTGCGAATGAAGATTAACGAAATCATCATGAATGAGTCCCTTCGCATTTCATACATCTCTACCAATTATGTCGGCCTGCTAAAGCATCTTATAGGCATTGACTTGCATCTGCGAGGCATCGATGCGCTTTCAAAGCTAAACTCGCAGCACAGTGAGAGTGCAGCGTCTCAGAAAAGTTCTCGATTCTCGCATGAAAAGACGAAGTCAACGAAGAATTCGAAGTTCGCTGCGTCGAGCACGCAGCCTAAAGGCGATGCAATCGTCAAGATCAGCGTGTTCAAGCAAGGTGCTGTTTCATTCAATCTTACGTGCTGATCATGCAAGAAGGTGAAACACAAGATCGATAATTCAATGTGTCTCAACTACGCATTCAGGCAAGAGGCTCGCAATCATGACGAAGGTGCGAGAAAAGAGAAAGCCTGATGTTCATCGTCGGATCATTAGGTATAACTACGAAAAGGCGATTGTCACGTGCACTGATGATATCAGTACTGGCAAATGCCTCTGAGAGAATGCGCGAAGCTCACTGTCTTATTGACTCTGAGGTCGAGCGAAATTTTATATCGCAATCGTGAGTAAAAGAGCACGAGTTACCGAAGAATCATGCGACCCTGAAACAGATTCAGACGATCGATGATCGTCGCATTTTCTGCTATGATACGCATCAGATCGATATCGAGTTGATCGATCACGAGAAAGTTCGCAAGAGCTGAAACACTGAGTTTCATGCTGTGAACATGCGAGAATATGATATGATCCTTGACTACTCGTGATTAGATGAGGTCGACTCGGATATTCGCTGACGCGAGCGTCGCTGATCGTATCGGGGAAACAGCACTCAGCGTGCAAAGCAAATACGAGTTAGCCTGTGCAAGGCATCGAAATTTGCCGAGCTGGCAATGCTTGCAGCTAAGAGAAGAGAAGAGGCTTATGTAGCTCTGTTCTACCAGCTGCTATCTACAGATGACGTATCGCAGAACGCAGATCGTCAGGCTGCGAGATGCAATGCGCTTCAAGCGAAAGAATCAGAGATATCCTCTGCTATTCAAGATCTCAAGAAAGTGTTTTCTGAGATTCTTTCTGATAGTCTGAACACGCATGATCAGGTGAAACATTTCATTGATCTGGTGAAGGGCAAAATGCCTCGCATCGAGCCTATTTATAGAATGACACGAGATGAGCTCGCTGCGATACGGGACTACCTAGACAGCGCGCTAGAGAAGAAATGAATTCGTTCGTCAAGTAGTTCTGCAGAAGCATCTGTGTTGTTTGTAAAGAAGTCGAACGAAAGTCTTCGTCTATGCGTGAACTATCGTGATCTCAATGAAATAACAGTAAAGAACAATTACTCATTGTCTCTACTGTCTGAGACGCTGAATCGCTTTGCTCATGCGAGGCACTTTATCAAAATTGATATTCGCAACGCCTATCATCGCATTCGAATTCGCAAGAACGATGAATGAAAAACGACTTTTCGTACACGCTACGGTCAGTTTGAGTACCAGGTGATGCTCTTTGAACTGGCAAATGCTTCTGCGATCTTTCAGTTCTATGTAAATCACGCGCTTAAGTCATTCGTGAATATTTGCTGCGTGATATATCTGAATGACGTCTTAGTATACTCTGAGACGGAAGAGCAGCATTGAGAGCATGTGCGCAAGGTTCTTCGCGCGCTACTGAAATATCGACTGTATGTCAAGCTGTCGAAATGCGCTTTCAACCGTAGCGAAGTTATCTTCCTGAAATTCGTGATAGAACGAAGAGATATTCAGATGAAACAGTTTCGTATCGACGCAATCACTAGCTGACCTGAGCTTGAGTCTGCAAAGAACATTCTCGTATTCTTGAGATTTGCGAAGTTTTACCGACGATTTATAAGAGAGTTCTCTCAAATCGTCGCGCCCTTAACAGATCTAATCAAGGGTGCAAGAAAGGGGGCGATGCGTTCGCTCTTCGCAATGACGTCGAAAGCAAGAGATGCTTTTGAAAGGTTGAAAGCAGTCTTTGTCAGTGCTCTCATTTTGAAACACTACGATTGAAATGCAGATCTTCGCATGAAGATCGATGCATCAAATCGCGAGGTCGAAGGCGTGCTTAGTCAGAAGAGCAAGGCTGATCAATGACATTTCATTGCGTACTATAGTTATAAGTTCAAAGAAGCTGAAGTACGATGAGACACGCACGACAAAGAGCTGTACGCTATAGTTCTCGATTTTAAGAACTGACGGCACTATCTTCAGAGTAGCAAGCGATTCATATGTGTGATAACAGATCACAATAACCTTCGTTACTTTATGACGACGAAGGAGCTCAACGCACGACAGATGCGCTGAGCTGAGAAATTAGCTGCGTTTGACTTTCATATAGAATATCGCAGAGGCAAATTAAACCCTGCGGATGCGTCGTCAAGAAGGCTCGACATCATGAAACCGAATGATAGCGAGAAGAATAATGATTATTTCCTACCTACTCTGCGAAACAAACTTCGCAATCAGAAATGTCAATCTGAGCTGCTAGGGAATGAAGAAGTTTCGGCAGCGATCAAACTCGCAGCATTGACGACGCAACTGAATGACACAGTCATTGCAGATACTCGAGCCATGTGTTTGAATGAGAAAGTACTCGCCAGATCTCGCAGAATTCTAGACACTGCGTCGTCTCGACTTCTGATTCATCAGATTATGAAGTCGAAGAGATTCTATTTGAAGATGAGTGAATCAATGACTGCGTGACTGCTGAAGTTACAACAAAGAAACGTCTTTGTTGCGAACGAGAAGTGACGTCAACGGTTCGCATCTAGAAAGAATGAGCTTTCGAAATGAAGTATGAGAGATGATGAACTGCTACGTCGTGGCCTCGCAGTCTATGTACTCAATGACTCTGCTACAAGAAATGAGATTCTGCGTATGAATCATGACGATTCCGAAGCAGATCATTTCGCACGCGCTCATATCGAGACTGCGGTAAGAAGAAAATATTACTGGCCGAAAATGCTCAAGAAGATGACGGAATATGTTCGCACCTGTTCAGACTGTCAGCGGGTGCGAGTGCATCATCATAAGCTCTATGAGAAGCTGACGTCTATACCGTCAGGAGGCGTGAATTCATTTCACACGATGATCATGAATTTCATAACAGACATGCTTTCTGCGAAGGATTCGTACATCGGAAAAACAAGTGATGCTATATTGATAATGATAGATAAGTTGATCAAGCACGCAACGTATATTCCGACGATCAAAGATCTGAACGTCGAGGGGCTTGCGAATCTGCTATGGCGGGAATTCGTATCTCAGCATGAAATGATGCGAAGCATTATATCGGATCGAGACTCACTGTTTATCAGTCATTTCTGAATCACTCTATGTTGACATCTCGGAGCGAAGCGAAAGCTAAGCACTGCGTTTCATCCGCAAATCGACGATCAAACAGAAAGGCAGAATCAGATGCTTGAGCACTATCTGCGAGTGTATTTCAATTACAAGATGAATAACTGGTCAGAGCTTTTGTCAATGACGACGTTCGCATATAACAACAGCGTACACGCTAGTATCGAAAAAACTCCACATGAGCTTCTAAAGAGATACACTGCGAGCTTCGCAGAGGCATCTGAGGACAGAGCTCTAAAGGAGAAGGCACCCTTGGCTACGAAGCGAGCAGAATGACTACGAAGTATCAGAGAACATCTAATGAGACTATGAAAGCGAGTAGCAGAGCAGCAAGCAAAGTATTATAACGCTCATCATAAAGCTGCAAGCTTTCAGATGAGAGACAAAGTGCTTCTGCGAAGTATAAACATTCGTACGCTTCGGTCAAAGAAGAAGATTGATCACAGACAACTGAGATCATTCAGAATATTGAAGAAGATCGGCACGCAAGCGTATAAGCTTGAACTACCTGAGAGGTATGATGCGATTCACTCGATCTTTCATGTCTCTTTATTGAAACTCTGACACTCGCGTGACGAGAATTCGAAGCCGCAGATCATTCTCGTAGAAGGGGAAGAGGAATGAAAGATAGAGAAGATACTTGATCAGCGAACCAAGAAAGAAAAGATTGAGTATCTAGTTCAATGAGCTGATTCGCCTTCCTACGAAAACTTCTGAGAATCAATGAAAAATCTTAGCAATGCGAAGGAGGTCATTGAGAACTACGAGGCAGAAAGGCAAGTACATCAGCCGGCTGCGAAGAAGTCAAAGGGGAAAAAGAGAGGCAGACCACGCAAGAATCACGGTTGAGAATGTATCAAAGGCGCAAGGGCGCGAGCTCAACGATTTGATATTCTAAACTACAAAAACAACAAAAACGCACTCACACATACCTTCTAAAAAAGAAGGCGACGAACGCCGCGAAAGGGCGAAGAAAGGAGACGGCCAACGGCCGCGGCAGAAAACGTCGAAGCGAAGAGGGTGACTATTTATTCGTCAGCGAATCTCGTCACGCACTGCTTGCTTCAGTCAATACTCACGAGGCGGAGGCGAAGCGATGCGGGGGCGGCGAGAAGTGACGGGGACGAGGAGAGCGAGGGCCCCTACTCGACTGTTAGCTACAACCTCACATGCTGAGGAGAAAACTACTCACTCTCTCATTGACGAAGGCGACGAGCGAGGCGTTCGAGAGCATGAGCGGTGGGGTTTTGGGCCATCGCCCGGGCAGCGCGACGCACGGCCAATTGGAGGGGGCGCGGGGCTAGATTCACCACGCAACCGTGCTTCTCTGCGAAGCAGTACCCGCATTTGCGGGCACGCTCGATGAGGGCACGACACGTGTGAGCTGGCATCACGCCCAGACGACGGACGCAACGACAGCATCAAATCACCTGGTCATTATAGCCTAACATGCATCAGCGTTAATCGAAACACGCAGGGATAGATATGCCTATCAGGGGTCGTGAACTCAGCCACCAACGCGACAGGCGCGAGGGAGGTCGAAGGAACAGGCGCGAGGAAAGCAGGCGCGGCCGACGCAGAAGCGACGGCGGCGCGCAGAGAAATCGACACGCAGAGGAAACGAGCAGGCTTCGCGAGCATGTTAGCATGGTCTCAGTGAGTGCGACTGCTGCTACTTACCATGATGATGGTTGAGATGATGATGCTACTATGTCATCCACGTTAGCTCAAAGCTGACTCGCATCACAACAACGCTGCAACAACGAAAGCTCAAATCTTGAGCTGTCAACTATGCAGAGTACGCATGTTTGAGCTGCAAGCAATGCAAGGTACGCCTGACAGACCTCATGCTTCGCCAAGTTCGAAAGGGCAGTACTCACAGAAGGGTATGCTGGGACGGGCAAGGAGGAAAGAAAAGAAACAAAGGGAGCAAAGATCAAGGAATTTATATCAACAACCTCGCTTCAGCTCTGTTTACGCTCGTTAGCGCGATCATTCAGCAACGCTTCTACTCAGGTGCTAGAGCACTGAAGAAGACATTGCTACGCTATCGGCCATGAGGGGACAGATCGGTGCTACGAAGGCTCGAGGGCAAGAACGAAAGATTGTTGTAAACAATCTTGCACTAGCTCTGTTCACGTTCGATGACACGATCAACTCTTGACGCTTCTGCGCAGGTGCTAGAGCACTGAAGAAGTGACTGCTACGCTGTCAGTTGCAAGAAGACAATGCTATGCTACGAAGGCTCGAGGGTCGAGTCTTTAAGAGGGAATGCAGTTGTGAGGACGCATCTCATCGGCTATGAACGACGCGTGCCTGCGAGGCTAGCCCGCGAGATTAGGCCGAAGAGACTAACGAATCAATGAATCAATAGAGATAGCGACTTGGCAGAAGATAAAAACTCTGCGAGCTCTCGTCTTCGTTCTTTAGCAATTAGTTCTATCATCAATAGAGTGCTACCTTATTATCTTCTACTACGCAGTTTCACGTAAAGAGATCTCGCCGTCTCACAACATCTTTATGAATAACTCAGTCAATTTCAGCTCAGATCATCAATGCTTGAAGACACAAATGATTGCTAGTAATTTCTTGTCATAGATTTTGTAATTGCACTCAGCGAGACTCAGATTCTTGCTGTAGTAAATCATTGAATGCAATGTTTCTTCATCATCATATTTAGAAAGTATGTCATCATTAACGTAGTTGAATGAGTCTGTTTCAAGAATAGTCTCTCTATTCTGATCAAAATGACGAAAAATAAAGACTTCAGTCATTAATTTTTTCATATGATCAAAGATCGTTTGACCAGCTTAATTTCATTCAAATATCATCTCTTTTTGAATTAGTTGAATCAGAAGATGAACAATCTTCGAAAAGTTCTTTATAAAACGTCGATAGAAATTGCAGAAGTTGACGAAGAACTGCATCTGAGTGAGATTTGTAGAAGTAGATCATTCAACTACTGCTTATACTTTTCTGAAGTTCATCTTTAATTCTTCAATGAATAGCAATAGTTCTAAAAAGCTGATCTCTTGAACATGAAACTTACATTTGTTTATATTCATCTGTAGATTGATCTCTTGTAGTTTATGTAAAACTAATCATACGTGTTTCTTATGTTTCTTCAGTGTTTTGCTGTAGATGATAATGTCATTTAGATAAATCTGACAAAACTGATGTAGATAATTAAACAGCACGTTGTTCATATTGTCACGATTCTAGTTTTGTCAGACTCAGTCTTCTAGTCTTGTCAAATTTATTTTCGCTTTGTCATCTTAACTAGTCTCTATTGAGTCTAGCGTCGACTGAGAAACACATATATGTAGTCAACTTCTTTTCTGTAGCTATCTTTCTTTCTTAGCATTTATCTTCTAGTTAAATGACATTCATATTGACTTGCTCTATGCTGGTTTCTAACATTAAATAAATGCTCACTAACTACTCTGCTATCAATGAATAGATGATACAAAACAATCTATTCAGTAAGAAAAATTTGCAAGAAATTCTTCAAATTTGCATCATCATTATTTTAGATCGCAAGAAATTCTTCGATTCTACATTCATTTTCATCATTTTATTTGCAAGAAATTCTTTGAATATTACAATCAGTTATTATCAGAAAATTCACAAGAGTTTCTTTGAATTTGCATTAAATCAAAACATCAACTTCTCATCTATCTTTATCTCAACAACTTTTACCTACTATCATCATGACATGTGACGTCGAATCAGTTGAGTCTCGAACAGCTTATCTGCTTAGAAGCACTGTCAATAGAAGAGTCTCACTTCTACTCATTGATGCTTCAGTCGAGGTTGAAGAAGCTACAACATCATGAAACATAAAGAACAAGAAACAATTGTGTCAATGAGTTGCAAATCAGCTCGATCATATTATCAATATGCTGAATGAGCTTTGAAGTCAGCGAAATCTGACTCTACAGCTCAACGAGCACTGAATTCTCGTACAAGATGATCACAAAAAGAAAGCGAAACAACAAGAAGTCACTTTTGAAAAGAACGATGAACTAGAAGAAAAGATTAATCAGCTACAAAGCGAGCGATTGAACTTTAAAGCGAAACAACATCAAGCTGATCAATCTATGTCTTGTCAAGAGACTCAGTCAGTCGAGCATTGAGTCAATCAGAAAGAGACTTCATTAATTTCTGAAGTCAATCAACGCTCTTGAAGCTCACAAGAGTCATTCACTCTATTCAATAATGAGAATGATCATCACAAGTCAATCAAATTTTCGAATTCATCTATCTTCATCGACACAGATGAATCTACTTGAAAGAGCTGAATCATCAAGATATCTGACAAGCTCGATGTCAACGCGAATCATTATTCTATCGAAAAGCTTCGTATCGTCTATGTGATATTCAGACTAGATGATGATGCTGACGAGCAGATCTATGCAAAGCGTTGTATCAATGCTTTCTCACTTTATCTATCATTGACGAAACTGCTGAAACATTTGAACGAAATATATGATGATCAGAATAGAAATCGAAAGTGTCGTTGCAAATACAATACGTTGAAGCAGAGCAATAAGTCGTTCAGCTTCTTCTACTTTGAATTCACAAAGATATTCAGCTTTCTTGACTACGATGATTGAACTCTGATGAATGATCTACAGAATAAAATCAACAATCATCTTCAGAACGCGTTATCAGTTTGTCTCATAGAGTTTAGCTTGCTTGATAAGCTCAAGACTTTTCTTCAGAGAGTGAATAATAAACAATGAGTCAATTATCAGCTACGTGACGAGCAATGAACAATCAAATCAGTAGCAGCTTCGAAAAAACGTTTTGTCTCTTCGTCGACATCAGTATCAGTTTCGACTACTAGCTATGTTTAACTCGCTACTTTTTTCACTCTTGAATCTGAATGATCAAGAATGTCAATCATCTGCTTCAACTGCAAAGTATCAAATCATCTTTCAAAGAACTGCTCTCAGCTGAAGACTAGTACTTCAACATCTCATGCATT
>JAABUU010007394.1_pt1 | contig 11317 bp, 15 predicted proteins | sample 5559301 | NCBI WGS metagenome assembly JAABUU01 (sample SAMN10711884, study PRJNA513360) | rock metagenome | isolation source: Antarctica rocks | place: Antarctica: Victoria Land, Richard Nunatak white
ATAAATTTTGTACAGATGATAAAAATATATATTCATAATAATTCTGTCTATTCAGATTTATAGAAATAAGTGTTTAGTTGTGATTTTAACATCAAAATGCTGTTGTTTGAGCTCAAAAAAAAAGTTGCGTGAGTGCTGGAGCCAACTTTGTAGGATCCGCTGTACTGTACCTTCATTGTGACCATTTCTTCTGTTAGAACCTTATGGCTGTTAGGGTTATATCCGTGAAAGCAGGAGTTTTGAAAGTCAACCAGCAGCTTGGACGGTCCATTGAGTTCGGTTTCAAGTCTTTTGGTCCGCAATAAATTCAATGTGCTGATATTGAATATATTCAACACCCTTATAAGTAGCTGAGTTGCAAAACATCCCCTGCACAGCATCCCAAGCTTGTTATCAGGACAATTGACATCAGTTCAGCAACAGTGTTTGATGTGCTCATATGGTATGTTTGACGTCATAGCTACTGGTTTTTCCTCCGTGTCTGTCATCTTGTCTTCGCTGGCTTCCCCTGCCCTCCATGACACTGATATTCTATGTGCAGGTAAGAAGCCTGTATTGGGTTTTCTACCCTATATTTGCAAAAGTGCTGTCGCATAGAGGATATCTGGTGCGCTTGGTCCGTCACCATTTCGTCGACTCCTCCCCAGTTGGACCATGGGCCACTCTGCAAAACCAACAGCCTCTTCTTCTTCTCGTCGACTGTCTTTAAGAGGATGTGAGAAAGGTATCGAAGCTTAATTGAATCGTTTCCCATGTAGTACGCGCAGGATGCTCGGTTCTCTATCATCGGCGTCGCAAAGTCTCTCTTAGCTTTATTCATGTACTCCGGCCTCAGGGGCGTGCTTGACCAGCTGTTCCATAAGGGTGGCTTTCGTTTAAACTTCTTCGCTCCGCGTATAGTTGCTTCTAAGGACTGTTTACCTCTTCGTTGGCTCTCCAGCTTTCCCGAAGTCCTTCATTTTCACTCACTGCATACTACTGCGAAACACAGCAGGGCGGCCCTCTGCTGGGAGCCCTTCGTACCTCTCTTCTTTATACGCAATCCAATCCACGTTTCATGGCATACCTGGGAGTGGTGTGATTGAATAACTCATCCCTGATGGAGATAATGGCCGCCGACATGTTTCCTGTCCCGTCTTCGAACCCTGGAGGATGTCACGCCCAAACCTTTGGCGTGGCCGACTGCCGTGACCAGCATTTTTTCAACATGTATCGTGTCCTAGGAGCTTGGGACTAATACATTCTTTGCGCATACAACCTTCCACATCGTACAAATTTTCTTCTTTCTTGACAGCAATAATCTAAAGGTTCTCTTCTGCCTTATCAGGTTGATGCCTTGACTAATGAAGCTTTCGGTGGCTCTGGCGTGCTTGATTATAAAGTACACCATGAAAATATCTCTCTACTCCGCTCAGTAATTTGAGGGATCATCAGTTTTGTCTGATTGTACTCGATTAAAGCTATGATCAAGGAAAAATATGATGATTTTTTGAGCGGCACTGTCCTCGCTTGAATCCTGGCTCTTTTCCTTGGTGACGGCTTGATGTTCGGTCGCCCGGGCGTGCACGCCGATGAGCCTCTTCTCGGTGACAGTCATTCCCTGTCCAGTCCCCCAATGCCAGATGGTGGATGAAGTCATCCGCAGACTTACTTGACACATTACAGACCTTCACCTTCTTGCCTAGATGGATGAGTACCTAGCATGGCGAGCCAACCATGTATTATAATTGACTGTACGAACAAGTAGTGTGTTTCTCGTCGGTGAGATTGACTCCCTACGATAAGGTGTCGGTGGTAGCTGACATAAAGACCTCATCTGCTTTCCTGTGAGCATGTCCGCCACAATATTGAGACACGCTGGAGAGAAGCTGTCCGAGAAGGGCGACCTCCTTCGTCGTTTCACATAGCTGATGATCATCCATGGCAAACCTGCTCCAAGTACAGCTCGATGAATAATGGCATCGGCCGTCATCTTAGCGGCTTCATCAACCAATGTGACCACCAGCGACAAAGCCTTTCAGACAACCTTCGTCCTTTCAGACAACCTTCGTATCTTGTCAGACTGAGGTGCATTCGCTTCTTAACCTTCCATTGCTCGAAGGACACGATGTTGGGAACTTCAGTCCTGCCTCCAGAACCTTGTGTATGCGTGTTTCGCGGATGTTGCCGGTGTGCGATAGGGACAGCTCAGAATTGAAGAGCATCCCCACCGCTCTCTTCCATACAAACCTCTTGAGGATAGATTAGAGGCGTGGGCAAGAAGAATAAGAGGCACATAAAAGGAGGCCTCTATGGTCGTCATTTCCACCAGCGCAGACTAGCGGAAGGCGAGGGTTCTCAAGGGGAAGACAACTTCAGGAAGGTAGAGACACGAAGAGCTTCGTTGTGAGGTGAAACTCTGAGGTTGAGAGAAGGGTGGTCCTTGCACAACCTGTCAGAGCTTCAACGTCGCTCCCAAACGAAGCAATCTTCTGATAGGTATGCTATACAGCCCGGAGTTGTTGTGCATCCTCACTGATGGCTCTTTTGTAGAGTATATGGTGAGGATCTTCTGCTCTTCCTTCAAGTTCACCCGATAAAGCGATGCTCTAGAGCTATGTAGCCAGTAGCAATTCACTTTGACAGACTCTGCATAATCCTTCTTCTTTTTCAAATGAGTTCGGGCACTTCAGCGCCGTCTCCAGTTCAGGTGGGACAGCACGCCCCATATTATGGGCTGCCTTTGTTGCCCTTGATTTCCTCCTCATGATTCACACCTCCTCCACTTCAAGTCGCGTCGGCTTTTTGGGGCTTGCTTGAAGCGGTCAATAAATGTTCATCAGCCAATCCACTTGATGGACAAATTTCAAGTGAGGCGGTGCTTCGCTAGATGCTGCCCCGTAATCTGGATGTACAAGTGCCGCCTTGAGCACCTTGTGGATGCCTGTTGCTCAGGTGTTATCGTCAAGGTCCATAGTCTTCTTCAAGGTCGTCCGCTGCCAACAATTCCTCGGGAATTGTCAGCTTTGAGGCTTACTTTTGCCGTTTGGTAGTTTGTTTTTGGGAAACACTATTTCTATAGTGCGACTGGCCATAATTTACTCGCCGAACCCAGCGTCTTGTGTCTCACATAGTGGACACGCTTGCGTTAATTCTGCTATGCTTTCCCGGTCAGTAGGTCCGTCACATATGGCGAACGCTGCGCAGCGGTCGCTTTCTTGTACTTGGTTCAAGAAGGTAGATGTTTTGTCGTTGTGGAAGTGACTTGCGTGCGCCTCGACATATTAAAGTCAGATTTTCTTGATCTTTGCATTATTGAGGTCTCATTGACCGCAATCAAGATCGATTGGTCTTGGGAGAAAGTTCTCACTTTCAATAGCGTCAGCTTGCGTCAACACTGAACTCATGTTTCCCCTAAAGCTGCATATCCGATCGTGGTAGCGTATTCTCCGAAGTCACCGAATGACCACTGAGGTTAAAATTGAACTTCATCAGGCCACTCCTGCTTGTCTAACATCATACCGAGTTGGACGAAATGTTTGCCAGGGTGGCTCGGGGACCAGGTATTGACTGGGATGGTGTGTAGCTCGGCGCGGCGATATTTGTTAAAATCCTGGTATGGAGACCCGACACTGGTGCTGCCCCGTGTTCCCACCGCCGGAAATCCAAACCTCTCGAACCGGCCGTGCTTCCCCCTTCCGCCCCAGGCACATGTCGCGGAAGTGTCTCGCGATCGGGTAATGGCCGCTCCGCTGCGGCGGTGCCGTGTAGTCGGGGTCGTAGATGAAGAGCTGCCACCTCCTTGTACAGGGCGTCGTACGCGTGCCATGGTGAGTTCGCGGCCGCCATCATCGATTCCTTCCTTAGCTCGAACATAGAGGTAGAGAGTGCCAAGCCCTGATACATATCGAGTCTCAATTATCAAGACTGAGATTATGACAGTAAGGTCCATTGTCGAATGGTTCTAGGAAGAGGCTGCTGTCATCATCTCCGCGGTCCCGGTCCCCACTGGTTACGGGGGTCGTCCATTGCTGTCATGTCTGGCATGTGAGCTTCACTGGAAGTCCTCTACCGAAATAACCACGGTTCTCTCAGATAGGAAGCCACAAAGTGGAAAATTTGAAGCCCTGCCGCTGTTCAAGCACAACGGGGTGGGCTGAGCATGGATAGAGTCGTCCATACTTTTCAGCTGTAAAGTTTCCAACAATCATCTTGAATGTGACGTAGAGCGCTGACCTGACGTGATAGCGTCTGCTTCTCAACGACGATAAAGTTTTGACCATGAACGCGGGTCCGTTTTTTAAGGCTTGAATGGCTTCCTCGTCGTCGCGAATGGATGTTTGGCAGCTCGGCATCGACAAAATGATTCTCTTTCTTGAGGTATGGCCGTCTCACCATCAGAGTAACGGTGTTGGTTGGAGTAAATGGCGATGAGTCAACGACAGACGCAGATCAGTCGTCCTCCCAAATGTCCACTGAAGGATCCAGACTGCGATAACCTATCACTGATAGATTCAAAAGATATTCCCGATTTAAGCTATCTATCTGATGAGTGTCCATTTTCCTCTCCGTTTCGATAAAGAAGCTGGCGACCATGAAATCCCGCTCACAGCTTCGGTAGAATACCGGTTATGGTAATTTCTATCTCTCTCCCGTCGTCGGTAATGCAACATCACTCGTGCCATGAGCTTTGGCTGACCTGCGACACCACGTAGAGCTAGACTCGAAGTGTCATGTAAAAGCTCACAGGTGCGGACACCCTTACGGAGCGTTGGCTGTGTGTCAAGGGTCCCGACCTAACTCGCCTTTGAATTTCAGGACACATCGGTCCTCTTCAGACCTGGATTGGTGGCAACGAGAGTGGAGTAACTGAATGATCTTGGGGGGTTGCATGACATGGATTGTCTTGTCGTGCACGTGGAGTCAGCACTCGGGCCCATTGAGATCATACAGTTGGCAGCGATTCCGAGGTTTCCGCGGCGCCCAGCTCCAGTTTTTCGGAGACAGGGGCCGTGGTACTGGTACCTCAAGTTCAAGCTCTTCGTACTTGGCCCAGAAGGTGGGCTCATCCAAGTTGTGGACCACGGCCCTGAGGGCTTTGAAGAGTTTGCAACACCCCTCAGATTCCACATCGCAGTCTACTGCCTTAAGAAATGCTTCTAGTGCCTTAACATCCTTATTCATCTTTGAGATGTGTATGGTCAAGCCTGAATTGTCTATCACCTTGCGGCTCCTTGTGACACCCTTGAGGTGAGGGCCGTCAAGTATTTAGTGATTCGTCTCGGCGGTGGTGAAGAGGTTCTCCTTGACATGCTAGGCTTGTGGAGAAGCGACAGTGAGCTTGGGTGATTGCGTTGTTGAAGAGAAGAAGTATGAGGTTTGAGTATAGACCTTGCATGACTACGGTATATAGTTTATGGTCATGCGCTCAGGAAAGAAATAGATTCGTTTGAGGTGAAAACAGCCCAGGGCAAGCAGGGGCGTGGGCTGTAATACAGCCCATAGGTGGATGCTGACCACCGGAGAGGAAGAGCCCCACTGCTACAGTATATTTGATGTTTTGTGGATGGATGTAAGAAAGATCGTTTTCTGGACTATGAGATGGTATTTGAAGGGCGAAGTGACGAAAATGATGGCTAACACTTCACCAATTCACAGATCTGAGTAGAAGCACTCGCGTAGCATTCACAGCAGCTAGGAACAGGTGAGAGTGGCCAATTAACTATTCATAGACAATAGGAATGAAAATATCAGTGCAGTGAGGGAACCGAAGTAGAGTATTCGCAGACAGTCAGGAAGAGATGAGGATGGTGGGACCTCACTGCCAACATGAGCACGAATGTACACATAGGAAATGAAAGAGTAACAACAAATGTCGATCCCAGTAGTATTCTAAATGATCATAACATCGTCATCTCGATGAATTGTAAGCTGTATACATTACGAGCTACTCCCATTTCTTCCACTCCTGCACGACCCTAGCAATCTCCTCGCTATCGCCATACGCCCGAGCTTGCGCGTGCCGTGCTTGTAGACTTCGTTCAACGTTGTTTCTCTTTACCGCATACTGCTGAAGATACGCCAAGTCGTTGCTCCTCACCGCGTCCTTGAACACGTGCCTCATTCGTGGCGAATAGAGCTGGCAGCTCACTCCGCCGAGTCCCATGATCTGCATGCTGCGATTGAACTTGGCTGCCAGAGGAGACCCAGCATCAATCTCGGGCCACACGATGTCATTGTAGCAGTCCTCACAGACTGTGAACTGTGGTAATTGAGGCATAATGTGCCACGCCTGGCCAAGGACCATAACGTCCTTGGAACACTCCCGCGTCATGGCCATCTCTCGTGCGAAGTGCGCAAATCGATGTAATCCTGGCGGTCTCCTTTCGACATCTGCCTTGTGGGCAATAGACTCGAGTCGGTCGATATACGCCGCAAACCTCCTGCTATCACATCTCAGATCACAGGCCCGCTGTTTCATTGGTGTCTGTTTGTGATCGTGTCGGAACACCCCGCGTAGGGAAGGAAAGATGCATTCGGTGGCTTTCACACAGTAGGGACAGACGTCAAAATTCGAGATTGGTTTCCCCGTGTCCGGATCAGGTAGGCTATACCAAAGCCTAATCGCCCCCATCTTTCCTGGACATGGGTCTTCGGCGGTGCTCGCAATAGCATGTAGATATTCAGGCTTCTGTCTCTTCTTATTCAGCGTCTTCAACCATGCAATCCTGACCCATGGTGAGCTAAAATCGCACTTGGTGGTTATGCCAGGAGGCTTCGGAGGAGCTCGTGCAAACCACGCTTGGTACTCAGCTCCAATGGCGTTTTGCATGCATGGCGGGCATATGTCAAAGTTCGGTCTCCCACCCAATCATTATAGCCAGAAACAAAGCCTGGCCTCGGACAAGCTGGAAGAGATGGGTTTGTACTGATAACATTACCAGACGATCGCGGTGTTGTCGGTCGGGACCGTGAAGGTAGGGAGGGAGAAAGATTGGAAGACCTCGCCACTGGAGGGATATGCTGTGTAGATTCGACATACGAGCTTGATTGTTGGTCCGACTCCCTACTTGGTGGCCGAGACGCTGACCGAAGTGTATAGAGAGGTGTTGGCGATGGCTGGCGGCTGGTTGACCGAGAATACCCGTCACCGGAGTGAGAGTAAGAGCGTCCATCGCTCGCGGGTGGAGCTGTCTGAACTTCAATTCGAGGGCGAGGCATAGCTACGAACTCTTTAATCTCAGGGGAAGGCAGCGGCGAGGAGCGACGTGATCCGTATCCATCCCATCTTGATTCGGTCTGTGTGCTCCGATTGGATTCGAGGGGAGAGAGATGTTGTGGTGGAGGAAGTACTGATAGTGATGAGACTGGCCGTGGCGTGGGTCGATATCTCGATCCGATTGGAAACGAATCGCTGGAAGTTTTTACAGCTTCCGTCCTCGGACTTCGTGGTGGCGATGGAAACGGTGATGTGCGAGGGGAAGCTCCGTGAGGCTTTATATTCTGCTTCAAAAGACTGCTGGCGAAATATGCGTCGAGGCCAAGGGCCGTTTGTGGTGAGAATCTAGAAGGAGAAGATACCGTAGTCAAGGGCGTCCGATTATCGTACGCCGGTAGTGGCCTGCGAGGCGGTGACCATGTGTGTCGTTTTGGAGATCGAACTGGGTCATTCCTAGGTATACTAATTTGGCTTCCATGGTAGGAATGAGACGCCGTGTGGGCGGATGGTCGGGTTGTCTCTGCGGGATTGGCACGTGCGTAATTCCTTTTGCCATAGGCCTCATTCTCAGATTCCTCCGAGGACGACTCAAGGTCGGAAGCTTCTTCCGATTGCTCTGTTCGGACACGTGATCCAGGGTCAGCCATAGCCGACTGGTGTCTCACTGCGGAAGGCCGTGCAGGAGCAGGCCCAGAAGAGCTCCTCCCTCCTTGATGGGAACGGTAATACTCGTGCGATCTTGGCTCGGCAGATCGACTGCGATCTTGACGGACCGTGTCTCTCACCCTTGGCCCATCCTGGTTCCAAGCTGGTGAGTACATTACATCAGGTGACAAGAAGTGATCTCCTGAGTACCGGCCCTTGTTAGAAGAGGGAATATATGCGTATGGCGAAGGATCTCTTCTGGGAGAGGCCGAAGGGGCTCGGCCCAGGGTGTCATCTATATTAATTTTCAGTGGTGTAGTATCATTTCTGTCCAGGGCGTGCATCTTGCGCAGCACGCTTGAAGGCCGTTTTGACTCGTGAATGTCACCATAAGATATTGGTATTTCCGGCCCCTCCTGTGGGATGTGAATATAACGGCGATCATAATTTGCGTCGGGCATGTTCACCGGCGTTCCTGGGCCTAGACTATCACTCGATGATCTTGTCCTTACACTGGACCGTCCACTAGAGATGTCATGAGTTTGATTCATCCGGGTTGCTGATGGTGTAACCTCAAGAATGACTGGTTGTTGATCAACAGCTCCACGGGCAAAAACTTCAGCATCCGCATGTTGAGATAGGAGTGTGTCTTCTGAGCCCGATTCCTTGGCCAATGCAATCACCTCGTCCTCCACAGTAGGCGGAGGTGGCCACCGAGGTCTTGGAGGTGATGTTGATCGCACCTTGAAGTGTGTAGGCTGATTCCGGGGCATGTGGTAAGACTTAGATTGATGACCAACTTCATCACTGCTATAATTCATTAGAGAGTTCCAGCAGCGTTACAAAGGGTTCACGGCTTACTGGTATCGATGAGGGCCACCCCACTCCGTAGGGTAAGGAACAGTGCTCGCAATATGCTCGCGATCATGATGATTCGGCATCCTTTGTGGCTTAGAGACCGTACTGTTGCTCCGGTCTCGCCCAATAGTAAGGAAACGAAAGGAAAGAAGATCGAATAACGAATAGCACGTTTCTGTGCTATTCATATGCTCCCCGATTTACTAAGCTGACGGAACCAGATAATATGAGGTATGTGACTCTCGGAGCGGCACGCAAGGTTGTGTGCCCAAGAATCCACTTCGACAGAGATGAACAGATGCTAGGAATGACAACTCCATCGATCGATGTAGACCCTTGGTCAATAGCGTTTTGGAGCCAAATAACGCTGGTTTACGGCGTTGGATTGAGTCCCTTGGGACCAAATTGTGGCTTGCATAAGCGTCTGCAGGTCCCCAAAACTCGACTTATGGTGGGGCATTACCTACTACCTACCTGGGGAAGTCGTTGGGACACTTTCTCAAAATAATAACAATCGTGATTACTCCGTAGAGACTCAAGTACAAGAGCCATCACCTGGAAATCACCGTTGTGTTGCAGAAAGTGGGTCCCAAAATCACTGCATGCATAACATGCTCCGTTCCCAAAACTCCGTCTCTCATCGAACGCCCCCTACTATCTTTCCAGAAACTCCTCAATATCTTTATCAGAATCCGCCTCCGCCTCCTCAGCCTTGAGCTTCTCCTCCGCCTCCAATATCTTCCTGATCATCTGCCGCTGTCTCCTCCTTGCGTTCCGGCCCCAGTCCATCCCCGTGGTGCCTCCAACCTCTTCTCCATCCTCGTCATCACTATCCTCTGGCACCTGCACTTGCCCTCTCAACGAGTTTGGCGACACCGCTGCGGCCGAGCTCATCTCATCTTCGTCGAGCTCCCTTTCGTGGTCCTTTGCTTGGAACCGTCCGCCGAGTTGTATGAGATATGGTCGCAGCAAGCAATAGCCCCCGATGACTATGACGATATGAATGTAGTCGATCCATTTCATCTTCGTTACCGTTTTGGTGAGATTGTGCTGGAAGTTTGCCGCCCAGACATGCATGTTATCCATCAAGGCGGTGGAAGCCATGGCGGCGTTGACGTTGTCGTAGCTGAAAGATGGAATGAAGGGTAGGATTGATCGTCCCAGTTGATTGTGAGCCTAAAGGTGCATTAGCATGAGGATCTTGCACTGCTCCTGCGGATTACCCATACCTGTGTGCTGGAATGACAGTATACTTAGGTCTGACTGATAGAGATGCTGCTCTTGCAAGATGCTGTGCAGATAAGCCAGCCTATATAGTAAAAGAAGACGCTTAGAGCGATATATTAGTTCTTGATCAGGAAAAATTGAAATGGGACGTCGAGAGAGTGCGGCAACTTAATGTTGTCGAATTCGCGGTCCAGCTATGATTGGTCGAGCAGTGGAACCCCCTTCGGGTCAAGCGCGTCGTGCTATTCGGGTTGTTCCGCAAGTTTCGTGAAAAAACACCTCCTTCAGCTCAAACTGAATTTTTGAAATAACTTCATCAAAACCACATCAAATAAGCTCAAAATCTAGTCAGTAACTCACCTCATTGTGCATTATAACTTAATATAGAACATAATGTCAGAATTTTTTTGATCAGTTATGAATATATAATTCTCATCTTTATTAAAGCACATCACTCAATTAAAACATAAAGCAACTTAACTTCAGATCTTTATAAACTCAGAGATTAAGAATGATAAATTTAAAAAGATTTATTAATAATTTTACATTAAATTCTTTATTAAATCTGTTTAAAACTTTATGAAAAGAGTTTTAAATCAATTCAGAACAGTTTAAATTACAGTAAATCTGAAAATTCTATAATGAATCATGAATACTGTGCAACACAATACTATAATTACAAAAAACATTCTAAAAATTCTCATTAACAAAAACTCTGCATTGCAATTCTCTGTCATCACAGAATATAGATATATACACATTTAAGCTTAAATAATAGTAAATATATTGTTATTCTTAATAGTAGTGTTCTTTTCATCATTATTTAAAGAGAAAAACATCATCATAGATCTTTTCATATTTAATGACTGCAGAATTGTTATTAAACTCATTGACACTGTTTTCATTAATTATTAATATATTTTCTTATTAATTACACTATACAACTGCATCAACAGTCACATCTATGTCACTGTAGATCAAAACATCACTGTTATTAAGATTGTAACTGTTAAATAACTAAAGTTAAATGATTTAATGATGTACACATTCACAGTGACTGAAAAAGAGTCACTGCAGAGTAATATTAAATGAATTACATTTTTAAAAGTAGACAGCAAGATAGTCATCATCATTTATAATGTCATTGTGCACAGCATATTGATACAGAGCATTAAAATGAAAGATTAGTAAGTTATAATGACATATATATAGATAGAAAATCATAAAATTAAAGTTAAGAAAGACATCTTAATCAATTATGTAAAGTAACTGTGCAGCTTAAAACAAGTAACAGAGTCTGTAATGATGAAATTTATAAATATAAAGTACATTAATTTAACATTTTAAACTGAGTTAATTTAAAACTCTGAGTACAGGAAGACAGAGTTA
>JAABUU010007395.1_pt1 | contig 11312 bp, 10 predicted proteins | sample 5559301 | NCBI WGS metagenome assembly JAABUU01 (sample SAMN10711884, study PRJNA513360) | rock metagenome | isolation source: Antarctica rocks | place: Antarctica: Victoria Land, Richard Nunatak white
CATACAGCGTCTAGACAGTGTCATAGTCATAGACTGCATGCACTTAATGAAGAAGAAAAAAACTCTCACTGTGTGCTTCTGATACTGATTTTCTTTTTTGATGCTGTTGTTTCATGCAATTAGTCATTGCTTTTTTATCTCTTTGTTTATTTGCTTTTTAATGAAGCTCATGATTGTTCTTTTTCTGATGTCAATTGTTGATCTTTTTCATGTCACATCTTTAATCAATTGATTTGCTGCTTCGTTTTCAATGATGTCTTTGCAACTTGATATTCACTGTATGCAAATATGACATCGATTTTGTTGCAGATTAATCAGATTTTGTTGTATATTATTAAATAACTTCAAATTAACATTGCTTTTTGCTTTTAATCTTTGCAGCATTATTTGACTGTCTGTGTACACTTAAATTTCGCTTTCTTCAGATGCTTCTTCACTACATATCATGATTGCATCATTGATAGTTTGCAATTTCACTTTCATTATGATTATTTTGTCAATCATGCTTGTCATCTTGCTGCATTTAACAGACTCATGTGTGAATATCATTGTGATTTCAATTTTTGTTTTGAGTTCTGTTATCTTTTTTCAAGTTTGCAATGCATCAATGTACATCACTATGTTTTTCGTCTTTTTGACTATTGTTTTCAGTTTTCTATAGTGTGTATTTATTGTTTCACACATTTTATCTCTTGCAAATTCGATTTGCATCTTTGTCAGATATTCAATTTTCTGATTTCTTGATTTCTTGAAGTGAGAAATTTCAATTTCTTTTATTGAATTCAATGTTTTTTGCACTTTGTTTAATATTCAATATATTTGCATGAGTCTATCTTTGCATTTCTTGACTTTTCAAGATAAATTTGTCTTCATTTCATTTCAGTTCAGATATTTCAATGCATTCAAATTTAAATTCAATTCAATAGAGTATTAAAATGAGTATGAAATAAACATTCTTTTTCTGATAGAATGTTTTTTCGATAATTCAACTATTCAAATTGCATAGTTCTTGCACTTTTGATTTAATTGCATCTTCATCAACAAGATTTCAACTTTTATTTGCATAACATCTATCAATGATGTTTGAAATGCATTCAGAATTTTTGATAATGCAGCATTTTGCAGTTTGGGAAATTTAACTAAGTAGCTTTTTTAATTATTTCATCATATTTCGACGTCATAATCGCTAATAGACGTGACATATGTCAGATGTAACTGCTTTTCTGATTTGACATTTAGTTTTCACTCACTATTTATTAATTTAAACAACGAGTGTAGCGTTCTTGTGACTGTCACGATTTTCGTTTGCACATGAACTTTGAAGTTGAGCTTTCAATTCAGTCAGACTTTTAATCATTGTATACATATTTTTGGTTTTGTGATCATGTTATTGAGTAAAATAATCATTGAATCGAACATCTGCTCAATCAAGCTACAAACTAGCAACTCGAAAGGCAAGATACAGACGCTACAACTCATAAACGTTTACAATTCATGCTCGCTGTCTATCATCTTTACAGAAGAATCATCTACTATTTCTCGTCTGAATGAACTAATCAAAGATGACTGCGAACAGCTAGTCGTAGAAGATTTCAACCTGCATCATTCACACTGAGAAGGCAGAAGATGCTTTACTCATCACACAGCGACGAATGCTCTACTAGACATCATTACGAACGCAAGACTAGAACTACTGCTTGAATCAGGCACAATTACTAGAAAGACTCACAATCAACTCACAACAATAAATCTAGCGTTTGACAGCGAGAAAATTCAATTCATGATATACAAATGCAAGATAAGAATCAATCTACATCAGAAATTCGATCATCTTTCGATTGTCATGAAGTTGTGTCTACGCACATTCTTCATGCAGTTCACGACTCGTTGATTATGAAAGAAAATGAACACAGAAGCACTAAACGCTCATTTAAGAATACATTTTCTCGTCGATCATTTTCTCGATAACAAGACAACGATAGATGACAGAGTAGCTGAGATCACTCATGTGCTACAAGAGATCATTGAAGAGTCTACTTCTTGAGCAAAGTCGTTGATTTAAGCACAAGACTTTTGAAATCAGATCTGCTTGAAAGTCGTGACAAAATCGCGATGACTACGAATCATATGAAAATCGCAGAGTACTCTAGAAGCATGAAACGACTATCTGAGATACAACAATCACAAAAACAAGATCATTAAAGAAACAAAACATTCACATTTTAGATCACAGATGCATGAGCTGAGCAACGAATTAAAATCGGTTTGACGCTTCGCAAAATGAGTCAGAATCGAAAGTCAGCTACTCAAGAAACTTTCGCAGTTTTCGTCATTAAAGAGCAACGATTTCGATTACATAGCAGACTCATTCAAAGAAAAAACAGAAATGCTACGAAAGAAATTCTTTTCATCATCGTCTCAAGCAGACATCAATGACATTTCGAAATCATTTATATTGCTGACAGTGTCATTCAATTCAGCCTTATTGCAAGATGAGATGAGACAGATGATTCAATGAGTAAAAGTCAACAAAGCATCAGACGCATTCGAAATTTCAAATAAAGCGCTTCAAGCGAGTTTAACAGAACTGACTTCGATACTAATCAGTTTTTTCAATGCATGTGTAACTTACAAATATCATTCGAAGCAGTTCAAAAAAGTTTAGACAATAGTACTGCGCAAATCAAAGAAGAGTAACTACATTGACTTGAAAATGTATCGACTCATCGCTCTGCTAGACATCATGAATAAGACACTAGAATCAATCATGATCAAAAGATTAAGCAACATTACTGAGATTCATCACATGCTTTCAAATGCTCAAATGAAGATGAGATGCAAGCAATTCGTGATCTCAGCGCTGAATTTACTAGTAGATCAAGTACACGCAGTATGAGACTGCAAAATCAAGTACATAGTCTTCATGCTTAGTTTAGACATCACTGAGACGTTCAATCATGTCTTGCACACTAGACTTCTGCATACTTTGAGAATGAAAAGAACATCAAACTACATAGTTGAATGAACTTGCAGCTTTCTGAAAGACAGAAAGTCATCGCTGATGTTCAATGAACAAATCAGCGTGATGCAACGAGTAAATGCTGACATTTCGCAGAAATTTCTCATATCATCGATTCTCTTTCTATTCTCTTTCTATTCTTTAACGCAAGCTTAATCAAAAAATGCGAAACTCTAGAAATCAAAATCGAAGTGCTTGACTTTGTAAATGATATTAATATTCTGATCTATGACAAAATCACAGAATCAATCTGCAAATCACTGAGTTGAGCACACAACGTCTGTGCAAAGTGAGCTCGAACTCATGATGCTACGTTCGCTTCAGAGAAATATGAACTCACTCACTTCATTTGTAAGTCAAAAAGATTCGACATGACAGTCAGTTTACACATAGAAAACTCAATAATAAAGTTGAAATCAGAAATATAAATTCTCAAAGTGCAACTGAACATGAAACTACAATGAGATTTGCATCTTCATCAAATAAAAGCAGATCACGTCATCAAGATGCTGATGCTTAGTCAACTTGAGATCTTCATCTAAGAGACTACATTTGCAAAAGCAAGATAGATATACTTTGCAATGATAAGATCGAGAATGACGTTCGAAGCATCAGTATGACATCAATGCAATAAAGAAGAGAGATTGTCGAGTATGAAACGAAGGCTAGAAACTCTTCAGAATCAAGCGTTGTGTCATGTGATTGACGTCTTCAGAAAAGAAAACTTCGAAACGCTGAAAGTTGAAACATACACATTCTTGCTACATGTTCATCTGAACAAGCTTCAGAATCAAGTCATACTACGCAGTTGAATCAACGATAAAACACAGAAGACTTAATGAGCATGCAAGATCATACGTGCTCATCTGATAAAAACTAATAGACTCATTTCTCGCTTCTTGATCTTTAAAAAAATGATGTTTCTGAACACTTCAATTCACGAAGAAGCAAAGATACAGTTTAGATGCAAACGACTTGATTTCTTATTGATAACTCAAATGAGCGAGCGTGCGATTGCACAGTTTCACAAAAGTCAATGAAATCTTCAATGAAAAAACTACAAAAAATGCATTGCAGACATTAATGCATCTCTCGCTCAAAGATTTCATCTATTCAAGAAGTCAGTAAAGATGCGTGATGATCTTCAGAAGATTGAAAGCATTCTTGCAATTCACATCAAAATCAAACGCATAAAGCTGAAGATTTATCTGCACTTGAAAAACGTGTCAAGCGTGAATAGTTCTTGATGCAACTGCAAATGAAGTCATCAAACAGTCAAGCATATTTTGATGCATTGCTTGAATTGAATGCATCTTCGATTGAATATGCTACGAGATGTTGACTTCATGAACTATCAAGTCATCGTCTCAATCACGAAGAGTTTCAAGACAACAGCGAGAATGATGATGAAAACGAAGCTGCTGAAGCAGTTTAAAGTGACAAGAACACTCATTCTTTAACATGCAATCATCATGAACAAATTTGATACATAGTCTCAGTTTTATTGTCTTGACTGCATATAGCAGTCGTATAGACAGCGAGCGATTTTCTATCTCAGAGAGTTTTGTTCACTCAACACACATAGCATAAAGTCTCTCATGAGTCGATCTAATCAATGTCATAAGAATGTATGAATTTATTATTATTATTATTATTGAGTAAAATAATCATTTGATTGAATGTTGTTTTATGACTTTCAAAGTGTATTAATTCAGATTTCAAGTTATTGAATTGCACTGCATTGTTCTCAGCTCATGTAAAAGCGATTTTTGCTGCGTTTTTCAGTATTTTCACATTCTTGTCAATATTTCTTTTCTCAATGTATAGCATCACGTCATCAATATAGCTGAGTGACTGTAAATTTTCAAACTTTGCGTGAATCTTTGAAAATAAAGATTGAATATAAATTAGAAATAAAATGAGCGAAATAAATAAGTCTTATGATATTTCTGTGCTTATTTTCTTTGATTTCTGACGTTCATCGTCAAATGCTAAATCAATAATTCAATTTTGTAAGAAATATTTTACTTAATTGATTAAATTGACTGAAGTCATCGAGTGAACAAAATTCTCTGAGATAGAAAATCGCTCACTGTCTATACAACTGCTACACGCAGCTGAGACAATAAAACTGAGACTATGTATCAAATTTGTTCATGATGATCACACGTTAAAGAATGAGTGTTCTTATTATTTTAAACTGCTTTAGCAGCTTTGTTTTCATCATCATTCTCGCTGTTGTCTTGAGACTCTTCGTGATTGAGATGATGATTCAATAGTTCGTGAAGTCGATGTCTCATAGCATATTTGATCGAAGATGCGTTCAATTCAAGCAGTGCATCAGAATATGCTTGACTGTCTGATAACTTCATTCGCAGTTGCATTAAGAGCTATTTGCGCTTGACATGTTTCTCAAGTACAGATAAATCTTCAGCTTTATGCATTTGATTCTGATGTAAGTTGCAAGAATGCTTTCAATCTTCTGAAGATTATCACGCATCTTTACTGACTTCTTGAATAGATGAAATCTTTGAATGAAGAATGCATTAATGTCTGCAATGCGTTTTTTGTAGTTTTTTCATTAAAGACAACAAGTGATATGTAGATTCAAAGTGTTTTGCTCACTTAAAACTATATCTCAGCTTTATCTTTCTAAAAGATGAACTCTTGAGATGAACAAGATCTTTCATTCTGAGTCGCTTGCAGTTTGCTTTTTAAGCATGTGTTTTTGAGCGTAACTCACTCTTTACATATCAACATGCACTTTCATTCTCTTTAGTCATGCAAACAGTGTCTTTTCAATCTTCTTTTATGAACTTACGACTGTTCAGCTGTCTTACAACTCACTGTTCATCAAGAGTCAAAACTCATTGAAGAGATGAGATTCTTGAAGTCATACATATGCATCTTGAGAAGTCTTGCAGTCGCTGTCATTGTATGCTACGTCTTGCAGTTCAAGCTTGAGTTGAATCTCTTGAGTTTGCTTGTGTTCATCTTAACAAGCTTTTTGAGTTTGCTCATGTCAAACTTAACGAGTCTCTTAAATTTGCTTGTGTCAAACTTAACAAGTCTTGCAAGATCTGTTCTCATGCTCTTGCTGTTTCACATTATCTGTAAAGATTTCTCTTATACAGATTGATCATGTCTTGCAAGAGTAAACGTTTTCATACATTTCGTAGTTCTGACTGTGTATTTGTTTCACTCTTACTAATTAAGCTTGATTTCTCAATGTTTCAGATGACATCACATTCACTGCTATCTTCACGCTCAGTAGCAGCTTTGAATCTCAATGCAAGTGAGATGAAATCTTGATCATTCATTTTCTCGTTGCTCTGCTTACGTTGAAGCTTCACACGCTCAGAGTTTGTCAAGCTCAAGAATGTTCTGTCGTGTAACTAAATCAACATCACATTCATCAGTTGATAAGACTGACTTCAAGTCTGAGTGCGAGTCAGATAGTTACGTGTTGAATGATTTTCATAACTTAAATTTCTTGTGTCTGTTGTCTTGAGTCAGACTCAACGCAACATGAGATCTCTCAGCTCTTCTGATCACTGCTAACAGTGACAGAAGATTCGTAGTCAGCAGAATGTACATCTGAATCTCGTTGCTGATCATTAAAAGAATTAAAACAATAGCAAAAGTAACAGCAATAAAAGCAAAAGATAAAAAAGTAAGAAAAGAATAATAACAATAAATTCATACACTCTTGTGACATCGATTAAGTCAACTCATAAGAAACTCTATGCTATTTATATTGAGTGAACAAAACTCTCTGAGATAGAAAATCTGTTTATACAATTGCTTCACGCAGTCAAGACTATTGTTATGAAACTTTGTATCAAATTAGTTCATGTTGATTGCACGTTAAAGAATGAGTGACTCAGTCACTTTAAATTGCTTTAAAAGCTTCGTTTTCATCATCATTCTTGCAGTTGCTTTAAGACTTTTCGTGATAGTGATGATTTTTCAATAGTTCAAGAAGTCAACATTTTGTAGCATTCTTGATCACAGATGTGATCAGTTCAAGCAATGCATGAGTACATGTTTCGTTGTCTGATGATTTCAGTTGCAGTTGCATTGTGTGCTATCTGCATCTGAAACATTTCTGAAGTGCAGATAAACATTCAAATCTATGCATTCAATTCTGATGAGAATGATGAGAATGCTTTCAATCTTCTGAAGATCATTTCGCATTTTTATCATCTTGTTGAACAGATGCAATCTTTATGTCAAAGTGATGTAAACATTTGCGATGCATTTTCTATATTTTTCTCAGCATTGCTTTCACTGACTTTTGTGAAACTGCGTTATTGCAATGCTGTCACTAGTCAAAATCATTGCAGCGAGAATTAATCACTTGTGTTTTAACTGTATTTTTGCGTCTTCTTGAATTAAATTGTTCAGAAGCATCACTTTCTTGATGATGAGAAAGTAAGAAATGATGCAATTGATGCTCATCAGATGAATGCATATCAGTTTGCATGCTTGTCTGATTTTCTGTATATGATTATTAATTCAATTGTGTAACGTGATCTTGTCTTGCAGCATGTTCAGATGAACATGCAGCGAGCTTGTGTACATTTCTGCTTTCAGAGTCTCAATGCTTACTCTTTTGAATGTTTCTGCAACGTGATGCAGAGTCTGATTCTGTAATGTTTCAAGTTTGCATTCTTTGTCTGTCAGCTTTTTCTTTTTTTCTCGCTGATGTCAAACTGATGCTTTGAATGCAATTTCTGATCTTACTATCGCTGAATATATTTGTCTTGCTTTTGTGAAGATTGTTTCTCATGTAAAGACTTCAAGTCAATTAAGTGCTAGCATTCATGTGACATGATTTGCTTTGATTTGATGAAGATGCACGTCTCATTGAAATTTCATATTCAGTTATACTCTCAGAACTTGCACGTCTGATTTCAACTTAATAACTGAGCTTTTTATTTATATGCTAGTCATTATGTTAAATCTCTTTGATTTTCTGATGAAGTGCGTAAATTTATACTTTTCTGATGCAAATGTTGCATTATGAGTGCAAGCTTATTTCGCGCAAACATCATGTGCTTTGCTCAATGTTCTGCAGATTTCTTCAATGAATCTATTATATGCTAGAATGTTAATGTCATTTACAAAGTCGAGCACTTCAATCTTAATTCTCAGTGCTTTGCACTTCTCAATCAAACTTGTATTGAAGAATAGAAAGAGAATTGATGAAATGAAAAATCTCTGTGATATATCTGCATTTATCTTGCGCATGTCACTCATTTATTCATTGAATCTCAGCAATGTTTCTTGATTCTCAAGAAAGCTGCATGCTCATTTGATTATGTAGTCTGAAGTTCTTTTCATTTTCAGAGTATGCAGAAGTCTGATGTGCAAGACTTGATTAAACGCTTTGATGATGTTTAAACTTAGCATGAACGCTACGTATTTGATTTTGCAGTCTCATACTGTGTGAATCTGATCTACTAGTAGATTTAATGTCGAGATCACAAATCGCTTGCATCTCGCTTTCATTTGAGCATCAGATAGCATGTGATGAGTTTCAGCTATATTGCTCAATCTTTTAGTCATGATCGACTTCAGAGCTTTGCTCATGATATCAAGCAAAGCAATGAGTTAATATGTCTTTGAATCAATATAATCGCTTTTCTTCAATTTATGTAGTACTATCGTTTGAGTTTTTTTGAACTGCTTCGAATGATATTTGTGTATTATACATGCGTTGAATAAACTCATCAGTATTGAGATCAGTTCTGCAAGATCTGTCTGTAATGCTTTGTTTGAAATATTTAAGATGTTTAATGCTTTGTTTGCTTTTACTTTTTTGATTGTTTGTCTCACTTTATTTTCTGAAATGCATGAATCAGATGACATTGTCAAGAATATAAATGAGTCTGCGATGTTGCTGATGTTTGTCTGAGAAGATGAAAGAAAGAATTTTTCTTGCAATATCTTGATTTTTTTCTTGAACATCGTTGTCATTTGATCAGTGTCACTTTGCTTTAATGATGAAAACTGAGAAAGTTTTTTAAATAGCTGACTTTCAATTCTGACTCATTTTGCGAAGCATCATATTGACTTGAGTGCATCACTCAACTCATGCATTTGTGATCTGAAATGTGCGCGCTTCGCTTGTCAAATGATCTTGTTTTTATGATCATTATGTTTCAGATATTCATTTCATGCATCTAATGTACTCTGTATTTTTCATATGATTTGCAGTCATCTTGATTTCATTACTATCTTCAAGCAGTTTGAATTTCAGAAGTTCTTTGCTCAACTTAATGACTTTGTCATAAAGATAAATTTCTCAATGATCTTCTGTAGCATCTTGATAACTTTGCACATTCTTTCATTCATCATTGTCTTGCTGTTCAAAGAATGATTCAACGAAAGATGCATATGCAGATACGCACTCAATGCTTCTGTGTTCATTTTCTTTCATAATCATCAAGTTGACAATTGTACTGAAGTTGTTTATAGACACAGTTTTATGACAATTGAAAGATGATTCAATTCTTGATGCAGATTGATGCGTACTTTGCACTTGCATATCATGAACTGTATTTTCTCGCTGTTAAAGACTAAATCAATAGTTGTAAACTGATTGTGAGTCTTGCAAGTAATAGTGTCTGATTTCAGCAATAATTTCAGCTTAGCATTAATGATGATGTCAAGTAAACTGTTAATTGCTGCATGTTGAGTGAAGCATCTTCATCTTTTTCAGTGAGAATGATGTAAATTGAAATCTTTCATGATCAGTTATTTGCAGTCGTCTTTAAGTAACTTGCTCAAGCAAGAAATGATTAAAGATTTCTCTGTAGATGTAAAGAACAGTGAACACAAATTGTAAACGTTTATAAGTTGCAATATCTGCATTTTATCATTTGTGTTGTAAGTTAATATTCTGATTGAGCAAATGTTTGACTCAGCTGTTTCTATCATTCATTGATTGAGTCTTAAGCATTTATTCACATATATGCATGTTCTTGACTGTGATGACATGTTTTTCACTAGATAAAAGAACTTGTGAGCTGAGTTAAATGATTGAATGTCATTAATGTTGCAACTCTGCTTCTGTATAACTATGATGTCAAAATCGCGAACTTCTTTATTGATTAGAAACGATTTCTGAATTTTTAATGATTTTCTGATGTTGTACTGCAGTATTCATAGAAAAGATTGTTTTATCATAAAGTTATTTGTAGCTGTTGTTGACTCTGCAAAGAAAAGACTTTCTAAATGCTTTCAGTCATCATGAGTCTATCTTGTCTTCTGATTTGTCGTTTCTGACTCTGCTTGAGCGACGTCTCATCTGAGTCACTATTCATGCAAGAGAAATGATTAACGCGTCTCTTCTTGACTTCTATCATCTGTCATGTCAATTCATGAGCAACTAGACTGCATGTTTTCAGCACAACTGTCACTGAGCTCGACGAGTTTGCTGAACTGAAAGAGTTCGTGAACTTCAATGAATTCATTGAATTCAAAGAGTTCATTAAACTCGAAGAGTTCATTGAATCTGCAGAGCTTGAAGACAGCAAAGAGCTCAAGAATTGTGAGAATGTGCAATTGTATCTAAGCGCTTCTGAATATCTGAACGATTTGTTTCTATAGATTTCGAACGCTTGTTTCATCTGCTGTTGTCATTTGAGACAGATGCATCTTCAGAATTCATGATTTTCGTTGCAGTTAACACAACGTCTTCTATTCAAAGACATCATGCACTTCTCAATGTGATGTTTATCTGCGCACTTGACACAGTATTGATTCTTTCTGCAGAATCTGATCATGTGATCAAATTTCTGACATCTGAAGCACTGTATGATGCAACAGTTCTTCTCGAACAATTCATATGCACATTCATGATATGCATTTAACATATTCATGTTCATCAATTGATTCATCATCACTTTGATTGTTATCTTCACGATGAGTGATGAATGAGTCTTTTCGCTCTTTGCTACTTTCTTGAGTCAGACTATTCTTAGAATCTTCAGATTTTCATGAAGTCTTGCGTTATTCTTTATCAGTTTTCTAATGACTTCATTCTGATTGTTCATGTCGATTGTAGTGCGCATTTCATGTGTCAGCACTGCGAAAATTCGTCGTGATATGCGCGTCAAGTTTGCAATTTCTTTTGCTCATTCTTGAGTCTTTTTCAGATTTGCTCATGCATCTGAACTGACTGCGTGAAGAAAGATGTCTTTGCTACTCAGCTTGCGAAGATTTTTTTTATTTCTTCATTAAGTGCATGCAGTCTATGACTATGACACTGTCTAGACGCTGTATA
>JAABUU010007400.1_pt1 | contig 11306 bp, 13 predicted proteins | sample 5559301 | NCBI WGS metagenome assembly JAABUU01 (sample SAMN10711884, study PRJNA513360) | rock metagenome | isolation source: Antarctica rocks | place: Antarctica: Victoria Land, Richard Nunatak white
ATCCGCGCAAAAGCCACCGTCACCGGGCATCTCCTCACCGGCTTCTGGGGCCAACGCCGCTACCGGGACACCGCAGCCCCATCTGGCTCCCACGCGGAAGCGGCCTAAGTTACCGAAAACTAGGGTATACTTTCATCGAAGAAAGGCAGCGTAATAGAATATGGCCCCTTATGGGCGGTTGATAACCAAGAGACACAGAAGCGTACTGTATGTGTGCTAAATCATTGGTTCAGTACAATTCGTACAGCTGTACCGGATTGGTGGGAAACAGGATCTGGTGAAGGTGGCGGTATATCAATGAACGATAGTATTACGTCTCAGATAAATATTCTTCGTAGCGTCTACTCCCACTTATCTTTGTCAGGTAATAGGTTACTAAAATTTAGCAATAAGGAGCTATGCCAACAAGTAGAGGTTTATGTTCAAGCCATTGGCGCTTATCTCAGTGGTCTATCGCCAGATGAACGACAGCAATTCCGCGATCTTCGTGGTGTTCAAGGACAAACAACTAGAACTCGCCGATGCCAGCAGGCCATTCACTTACAAATACCTTCGTTTGCTCCATCTGGACTCAAGGAATTCATTGAGCTTGAGAAAACCCAGACTAATGCAAAGGCAAAAATATTTGTAGATCGTATCGAGTCAACACTCCAAAGAACGATTGTACAAGAACTGAAACAAGAGTTTCAGTCAGATGATAGCCAATGGTGGATTGAGGGCATTCCCAAAGGGATTAGGCTCAAAGTTTCTCAACGTCAGGAGGAAGATGACAACAAGCGCGGCGAGCGCGAGTTTTACTTTGATCTTCTTGACTATCGAAACATCATTTTAAACAATTGGACTCTGTTCGATGATTTGTTAGGGTACGGCAAAACCAATATGAGCAAGGATAAGCGAACAGCATGGATAAATGACGTAAATGAAATCAGAAAAATAGTGTCGCACGCTTCCACAGGAAAAGCGGTTTCGCTTGAACAATTGGCACAAATAGAATCGACCGATACTTGGCTGAGTAAGCAACTATCTGCTGAGGAAAGTGAGCATCTGTAGTGCTAGTACAGGCATATCACCACAAATTTATCTGTTTTCAAGGAGTGGTACCATAGAATGAATTATTATGCTAAGAGCGCGCTCTGGCCCGCGCCAACCGACGACGAAGCCGCCGCGATCGTCGCCGCGATCATGGCGCACCTCGCCGCGACCCGCCCCGCCGCCCCGGAGCGCACGCCACAACCGAGCGCCTGGGCGCTCGCCGGACGACTGGCGAGCCAGGGCCAACCGACAACGCGCACACGCGGCGTCCGCCCCACCTGGGCGACGATCAGTCGTGAGTCGTGAGTCGTGGGTCGTGAGAAGGGACGCCGCGTGTATGGTCGTCTGGCCGCCCTCGCCGTACCTCGCGTATCCGGCCCCCACCGCTTCTACCTCACTCGTCGCTCACTCACGACTCACGACCCACGACTCACGACCCACTAAGGAGCCCCAATGTTCGCCAGCGTCCTGGTCGCCAATCGCGGCGAGATCGCCATCCGCATCATGCGCGCCTGCCGCGAACTCGGCATCGCCACCATCGCCATCTACGGCGAGGAGGAGCGCGACGCCCCGCATGTGCGTTACGCCGACGAGGCATTCGTCATCGAAGCGGGGGAGGCGACGCGGCCCTACCTCAATGGCGCCGGGATCGTCGCGGCGGCGCAGCGCGCGGGCGCGACGGCGATCCATCCCGGCTACGGCTTCCTGGCCGAGAACGCCGCGTTCGCGCAGGCGGTCCTCGACGCCGGGCTGATCTGGATCGGCCCGCCGCCCGGCGCGATCGAGGCGATGGGCGACAAGATCGCCGCGCGCCGGATCGCGGGCGACGCCGGGGTGCCGCTCGTGCCGGGGACGAACGCGCCGCTCGCCTCGCCGGAAGAGGCCGCCGAGGTCGGCGCGCGCTGGGGCTTCCCGCTCGCGCTGAAAGCGGCGGGCGGCGGGGGCGGGCGCGGCTTCCGCGTGGCGCGCAATGCCGCTGCGGTGCCGGACGCCTTCGCGGCGGCGGCTGGCGAGGGGCAGCGCTTCTTCAACAATCCGATCCTCTACGCCGAGAAGTACATCGAAGCCCCGAAGCACGTCGAGATCCAGATCCTGGCCGACCGCCACGGCGCGACGATCCACCTCGGCGAGCGCGAGTGCTCGGTGCAGCGCCGCCACCAGAAGCTGATCGAGGAGGCTCCCTCGCCCGCCGTGGATGCCGCGCTGCGGGCGCGGATGGGCGCGGCCTCGGTCGCGCTGGCGCGCGCGGTCGGCTACGAAGGCGCGGGCACCCTCGAATTCCTCCTCGATGCGGACGGCAACTTCTACTTCATGGAGATGAACACCCGCATCCAGGTCGAGCACACCGTCACCGAGGAAGTCACCGGGATCGATCTCGTCAAGGCGCAATTACGGATCGCGGCGGGCGAGGCGCTCCCCTGGTCGCAGGAGGAGATCGTGCTGCGCGGCCACGCGATCGAGTGCCGCATCAACGCCGAAGATCCGGCGCGCGGCTTCGCCCCCACCCCCGGCACGATCACCGACTACAAGGAACCGGGCGGCGGCGGCGTGCGGATCGACGGCGCGGCAGAACTCGGCTTCGTCATCTCCCCCTCCTACGACTCGATGATCGCCAAGCTGATCGCGCGCGGGGGTGACCGTGCGGAGGCGCTCGCGCGGATGCGCCGCGCCCTGACGGAGTACCGCATCGGCGGCGTCGCCTCCACCATCCCCTTCCACCAGATGGTGCTGGCCCACCCGGTCTTCACCGAAGGTCGCGCCTCGACCGACTGGATCGAGCGCGACGGCATCGGGCGCGCGATCGCGCCGACGGAGGTCGCGAGCGCCGAGGAAGCCGAGGCGCGGGTGCCGAGCGACTACACGGTGGAGGTCAACGGCAAACGCTTCGCCGTGCGCCTCTTCGGCGAGCCGGGGCTCGCGAATGTCCCACCAGCCACCGCCAACGGGGCGGGCAAGCGCGCCCGCCCGCTGCCGAAGGGCAAGCGTGGCGGGGGGGGCGATGGCGTGCTGAACAGTCCGATCCAGGGGACGGTGCTGCGCGTGGCCGTGGCGCAGGGCGCGACGGTGCGCGCGGGCGAGATCATCTGCACGGTCGAGGCGATGAAGATGGAGAACGAGATCACCGCCCCGCGCGACGGCACGGTGCGGGAATTGACCGTCACCCCCGGCCAGACGGTGAAGATCGGGGAGCGGCTGGCGACGATCGCCTGAGCCGCGCCGCGAGATGATGTGCGAGAAAAGGAGGCGTCACGATGCGCGCGCGAACCGGCCCGAAACGCCTCGACGAGATGGATGAGCTGCGCGACATGGGACGCTTCCCCCTGCCGATCTATCTCGGCGCGACCGCTAACGTGCTGCAAACGATCGGCGCGACTTACCTGCTACGCGGACGTGCTAGCGGACCGCTGACGCTCGCGCTCTGGTCGGCTGGGGTGATCGCCACCAACGTCACGCCGGTGATCGCGCTGCGGCGCGGCCTCGACGAGCACAGCGTCTACCCGCCGATCGCGGAGATGGACTTCTTCGCCGATCAGCACAAATTCGCGCCGTGGGTCTACGGGGTCGCCTCGGCCAACATGGTCGCCTGGATCGCCTTCGCCTGGACGATCTTCGGTCAGCGCCGCACGCCCGACACCCTCCTGCGCGTCCTGCTCGTCGCCGCCATCGCGACGCTGCTCCCGGCCTGGATTCGCCCTCTCGCACAGCGCTAAAGACGACGATTGCTCGGCAACGATCATTTGGCACGTCACCGCAGAGCCGCCGATCCGGGAGTGCGCGCGATGATCGAGACGGGGTATGCGGATCAGGTTATCGCCGCGCTGCACGCCTGGGGTGTAGCTGATCCAGCCATCCGCACACTCATCCTGACCAGTTCACGGGCGATCCCCGACGCACCAACCGATCGCCTCTCCGATTACGATCTGATCGTCGCCCTCGCGAATGTCGATCGTTTCCTGCATGACGAACGTTGGTTGCACGTCTATGGCACGCCGCTCATCCGGTTCGACGACGGGCGCGTGCTCGACGGCCACGACATCTATGCGCGCCTCGTACTCTACGAGGATGACACGAAGATCGACTACACCCTCTGGCCGGTGATGTTGTTAAGAAGCATCGCCGCCAATCCTCGACTCCCGGACGAACTCGACATCGGCTACCGTGTACTCCTCGACAAGGATGGACTGACAAGCGGCATGGCAGCGCCCACCCGCAGCGCATACCTATCCACTCGCCCCACCGAAGCAGCATACCTGGCACTGGTGGAGGAGTTCTGGTGGGAAAGCACCTATGTCGCCAAAAACCTCTGGCGCGACGAGCTATTCCCCGCCCGCTATAGCTTCGATACGGTCATCAAGTTCGACCTTCTGTGGCGCATGGCGGCGCATGTTGGGATGGTTGATCGCGGGGGAGCAGGGCTGGCAACACCTACCGGGAAATCTTGGCAAGGGGTTGAAAGAGGCGCTATCGCCCGTAATCTGGTCGGAGATCGAGAGCACCTTCATTGGCACGAACATCGAGGAGAACTGGCAAGCCCTCTTCGCAACTACGGCGCTCTTCCGTCGCGTCGCCTCGGCGGTCGCCCGCGATCTCGGCTATACCTACCCGCTGGAACTCGATCGGCGAATGCTGCGCCACTTGCAACGGATCAGAACGCTACCGCATTGAGTGAGCAGCGCGGGGCCACCAATACGTTTGGCCCCGCGCCGTCGTGGTCTAATCGCCCGCGCTCACGACACCGCCCGTCGCCCCGCCGCGCCCACGCCGCCGCAGCAGGCGGAGGCCGATGAGGGCCAGTGCGCCGAGCGGCAAGAGCCACCAGCAGAAGACCGCGATGCTGATCACGATCGTGCCGAGCCCTTGCAGGAGTTGGAGCGAGGCCGCCCAGGCGTTGGCGACGACCGTGGTGAAGCGCCAACCTGCGATCTCGGGCGGCGTGGGCGGCGCGGTCACGGCGACCGGTGTCTCTAGATGCAAGGAGATCGTGGAGAGCGCGGCCCGCCGATCGAGATAGTTCGCGCGGCCCTGCAAGCGCTCGATCTGGCTCCGCACGCTGGTGATCTCGCGCTGGATGTTCAGGATATCCTCGGTGCGCGTCGCCTTCGCCATGATGTCGCGCAACTGGCGCTCGGTCGCCTCCAGATTCGTGATCTGCGCCTGCACATCGACGAACTCCTCGGTCACGTCGGTCGCCTCGGCCTTGTCGACGCGCCGCTCGACCACATCCGGCAACTCGCGCAGCGCGGCCATCGCCGCCTCGAACTGGCCGCTATCGACTTGCAGCGTCACGTCGGCCACGCGCCGGTCGCCGTTCTTACTATTCGTGTATTGCAGGACGTCGCCGCCATATTGCCGCGCGATCGCGCCCGCCCGCCCGAATGCGGCGTCCACATCCTGCACGGTCAGTCCCAGCGTGCCGGTCTTGATCAGCAAACGCGGCTGCACATTGATCGGCGCGGGCGCGGTGCTCGCCGGGGCGGTCTGCCCGGTCGTCCCGCTCCTGGGGGCGGAGGAGGGGGCGGCACTTGCCGAGGCCGTCTGCCCGGTCGTGCCGTCACTCACCGCAGGCGCGGACGAGGCCGCCGCCCGACCACCAGCCGCCGCTGTGGGCGCGGCAGCGGCTCCGCCAGAGTACGAGGATGTGCCTCCACGGTCGGGCATGGTGCTTTGCGTCGGGCCAGGCGAACCACCGCAGGCGGTCAACATGCCCATCAGGAGACACAACGCTAATACCACCGCCAGCGTTCGACCGCGCGCGGATCGTACACGAGCCAACATCGCCCTATCCTCCCGGTGCCGACGCCACCCGCACCATGCGGACCCGCGCGAGGCACACAACCCCCTACCCCATCCCCGACCTGGGGACCGGCACAAGGCAAACTTCACCTACACCCGGTGGCCTCTGCCCACCGGATCGTCGCTCGCCGACTCGCTTGTACTCCAGGGTCTTGCGGTGCCACCGTCGCGTAAAGCCGTGTCCTGCTATGACAGACGTGCCGCAGGGAGAAAAGTTCCACGGCGCGAAAATATTGCTCGGGCGCTCGTCGCACGCGGGTGCATCAGGATAATGCGATGCGGCGGAACTTCGTGAGGAGGGATGCGGATGACAGGCTCACCACCCGTCGGCTGGCCGACCCGTGCCACCAACGGGATCGTCGTCCACCCGATCCCGCTGCCCGGCCTGCTCGGCCTCACGCTGGCGGGGGGGCGGCTGCCACCGGGTGACTTCGCGGTCCACGCCCATCGCTCGCTGGAACAGCTTACCTACGTCCTCGCGGGGCGGCTCCTCGTCACGATGGGCGACCCGGCGAGCGGCGAGACGGTCGAACGCGATTGCGGGCCGGGGGACACGGTCGGCACCGCGCCGCTGGTCACCCTCTCCTTCCACAATCCGGGGCCGGAAATCGCGCGCGTCCTCTACATCTGCGCGCCACCCTACCCCGCCGACGATGCCGACACCGTTACCCTCGACGACCATCGCGCCCTGACCGCGCCCGAACTCGACGCGGCGCTGGCGCGCGTAGGAGCGGTCCGCGCCGCCACCGACGCGGGTTTCGCCGCGCTCGCCACGCGCATCGCCGCCCTGCGCGACATGCGCTGAGCCCCGCGCGAAACGGCATCGTGTGGGGCTCGTCACATGCCTCGTAGTAGCACAGTGGAGTAGCGTTTAGTCCTTATCACCAATTTTACAGAGCAGATACGTGACCCCAGGAGTGTCATCTCGGCAGTTCCAGACGAACACCGCTTCTGGATGTTCCTGTAACACAGCATTGCGGAAAGTGTGAAGCAACCCGCTGGCACGCCGCGTCCTGACGCAGTCGATACAGAGCCATGCGATATGATTGTCGCGCACCTCATCACTGGGCAAGGACGCGTAGACGTTCGCCCAGAGATCTGTCCTTTCCTCGGCGGGCACACGCCACCGCTTGCATCGCGCACAGTGCACGACAGTGGTATCGACCAAGGCTTGTGCCTTTCCACGAGCTGTGAGTTGTAGACCCATTAGGATATGTACCGTGATTGCAAGTCCGCGTTGGTGATAGTCACGGCCAGGAGTGAGGCGTGCATCGTGAGTGCGAGGCTGGGATTGGTGCGGGCGCGCAGGCGCTCCAGGCCCATCGCCTCCAGCTGGCTGTACCGCGTCTCGATGCGCTTGCGGTAGGCGCGCAGCGCCAGCTTATCGGGCCACAGGTTGGGGGCAATGTTCGCCTTGCGGATCGGGATGAGGCGCACCACGGTGTCGGCCAGGATGGTCGCCTCATCGGCAGCGGCGTTATCGCCCTTGTCGCCGTAGACCGTCGCGTCCGCAGGCAGGCCATAGGTCGGTTCGTGGATCGGCGTCAGGTCGTGCAGGCCACCCGGCACCAAGTCGAAGCGCACCGGGACGCCGCTCGGCGCGCCGATCAGGTGCAGCCGCCAGCCGAAGAACGGCTCCTGCTTCGCCGCGCAGTAGCCGCAGAAGTCCTGCCCGCGCACCTTCTTGCAGCGCTGGGCACGGGCGCGCTTGCAGGCCGGGACCGGCATGCTGTCGATCAGGAACACCGCGCCGTGGGCGCACACTGCGCCCAGGGTCGCCAGCAGGAGCAGGAGCCCGTCGCGCAGGGCGTGCAGGCGGCGATTGCAGCGCGACACACGCAGCGGGGCGGATAGGGAGTGGCCTAGTGCATGATCCGGGCTCTTCCTGGTATCGGTGAGCCTCGCAGTTTGCGTACGTTCGCGCCACTGATTGGCATATTCCCCGAGCAGGTGCTCTGAGCTAGCACTAGACGCAGCACCTGCACGGCCCGCGCCAGGTGGTGCTGGAAGTATTTGGCGGCCACCACCGCCACCGTCAACACCGCCGCGTCGCTCGCCCCAGCGCGCACGTCGTCGCGGTGTCCCAGCGTCGCCATCGTCTTTGTCAAGCAGCACAAAGGCCGTTACGATGAAGTTGTCTTCCAGGTGCCCCTCCCGCCGCGAACCCGGTGCCCCAACAACACCATTCTCGGCGGGAGCCACATGGGCGGCAACTAGCAATCACGGTAAAGCCATTATCAACAACCACCCAAGGAGTAGGCACATGCCAAATACCGAAGCTTCCCTCACTCGCTTGCTGGACGAGGCGGCCATCCGCGACGCGACCGCCCGCTTCGCCGATATCCTTATGCGCGCCGACTACGACGGTTTTCGCACACTGTGGGCCGACGACGCCGAATGGGTGATCGGAGGCACCGAAGGCCAGCCCTTCGAGAGGCGCGCCAAGGGGGTCGACGACATCGTGTCATTGTTCCGCGATCTTTGGAAGGGCAACGACTCCTTCGTCCACTTTGCCGTGCAGGGCGTGATCGAGGTCAACGGCGATGACGCTACAGCCCAGTGCGTGTGCCACGAACAAGCGCGTGGGCCTGAAGGAAGGTACTACAGAACTCACGGTGTATGGTCTGATCGCCTCCGCCGCTCGGACAAGGGCTGGGTGTTCACGAGCCGTATCTACCGATACTTGTGGCTCGACTTTTCGCCTTTTTCCGGAGACATTTTCTCGTTTTCTTCCTGACAGTCCGTGATCCTAAACTGAAGCCCAGGTGAAACCTACATAGTTCGCAGCGTAGCGCATGGAGTTCTCACCGAAGCTTTGGTTTAGGTTCGCGGGCGGACCGACTGTGGTCCGCCCGCGGATCCGCCTCGAAGGAGATAATCACATCGTCACGATGCCCCAGCGCCGCCATCGTCTCGTCAAGGAGCACGGAGGCCGTCACGATGAAATCGTCGCTCATGGGTCGTCCTCCGTGGTGCAATCGCGTCGTCAAGCAACCCGATTGTCCCCGGAACGGCCCACGAGCGGCAACTAGCAATCAGGGTATATGTGTCTCAGCGGCGCTCCGCGAAGAGTTGGTAGATCGTGGCGGCGTAGCGGATGCCATTGAGATAGTGTCCGATCGTGATGAACTCGTTGGCGGCGTGGTCGCGCCAGGAGGGCGGCCCGATGCCGGACCCGGCGGAGGGGATGCCGCCGAGTTGCCCGCCGAGCCAGACGCCCTGCCGCCCGGACGCATCGCCGGTCGGGCGGATCGCCGGTTCGACGCCGTACACCCGGCAGGCGGCGTCGGCGATGAGCGCGGCGAACGGGGTGTCGAGCGTCGTGCGCGACGGCTCGATCGAGCCCATATCCTCGACGGAGAAATCGGCGCAGTCGTGCTCGTCCAGGAAGCGGCGGAGCAGCGCCAGGACCGTGTCGGGATCCTGATCGGCGACGAGGCGGAAATCGAGGCGGCAGGCGGCGCGACCCGGCAGCACCGTCTTATGCCCCTCGCCCATCCAGCCGGTCGCGAACCCGGCGATGTTGCAGGTGGGGGTGAAGAGCAGCTGCTCGAACGCCGCCAGCCCGCTGACCCCGCCGATGAACGCCTCCGTCCCGAGCGCGCGTTGCTGCACCGCGTCGTCCCAGCCGGTCTGCGCCAACGCCTCGCGGTCGCGCGCGGTCACCGGGCGGATCGGGTCGTAAAAACCGGGGAGATTGATCCGCCCGTCCGGCCCCTTGAGTTGACCGAGCGCCCAGACGAGTCGCCAGGCCGGGTTCTGCACCAGCCGCGCCCGCGCCGAGTGGAGGTCTTCCCGCGCTCCCTGCACCTTGATCTCCACGAAGAGCAACCCGCTCTCCCCGTAGCCGATTTGCGGGCGGTTATCGCCGCCGAAGCCGCCATCGAACGACAGCGCGGCATCGGCGGCGAGCAGTTCTTTGTGCGCGGCGACGAAGGCGGGCAGGCTCGGACTACCGCTCTCTTCCTCGCCATCGAAGAGGAACTTGATGTGACAGGGGAGCGGCACAGCCGCCGTGCGAAAGGCGTCGATCGCCTTCAGGTGGGCGAACAGATTGCCCTTGGCGTCGGTCGTCCCGCGCCCGTACATGACGCCGTCGCTTACCTCAGCGCCGAATGGCGACCACGACCATTCAGCGAGCGGCTCGGCGGGCTGGACATCGTAGTGGTTATAGATCACGAGGGTCGGCGCGTTGGGATCCGGCGCGCGGATCTCGCCGTAGACGACCGGCAGGCCGACGGTTTCCATCACGCGCGCCGCGATACCGAGATCGCCCATCATCTCGACCAGCAGCGCCGCGCACTCCCGCACGCCGATCCCTTGCGAGGAGATGCTCGGCTGCCGCACCACCCGCTGTAAATCGCCGATGAAACGCCCCTGCTCCCGGTCGATCGCCGCGTACACCGCATCCAGTTCGGCCATCGTCCCTCCTTCGCGCGCTCTCGAATGCCAGCGCCCGGATTCTCGCAACCGGAGGCCGGGCCAGTCAAGCGCACGCAGCGATCGGACGGGGGAAACGATAGGCGAAGAAGGTGTTTAGGATCAGAAACGCGATCAGGCGGGGCGCTCCAAAAGGGCGAAGCGGTTGCCTTCGGGGTCGCGGAAGAAGGCGAGCGCACCGAACGCCGCGCGCTTGATCGCCCCCTCGCTCGGCACGCCGCGCGCCGCCAGTTCCGCCACGCTCGCCGCGATATCGGACACCGCGAACTGCCAGAGGGTCGGCTTCTGCTCCTTGCCCCGTGCGCCGTTGCGTTCCGGGCTACCCGCCTCCAACGCCAGTGGTGTCGCCGCGCCACCAAACGCCACGATACGCTCGATACGCGAGGCGATCGGCAAGACCACGTTCGCCGTAGAACCGGGTCATCAGCGGCAGATCGGCCACGTGGAGGATCGCATAGGCCACCGTCAGTTCGGGCATGGTCCCCTCCGTGGTAGGCGAGTAAGCGAGGTAGTCCAGTAGCGTAGGCGCGGGATGCCGGTGGACTGCGGTCCCGGCTGAAGGCTGCGGCCACGGAGTACCCCGGAGGGCAGCCACCACCCATGAAGGGCATACTCTACCCGTGAAGGGCACACTGTACCCGTGAAGGGCACAATGTACCCGTGAAGGGCACAATGTCCGCCCGCGCGGACTGGGATGGCTGCGCGGGGTGTGGCTGCCCGACGGCGAGTCGGGATTCCGGGATTGAAATGCCCCGGAGGGCAGCCACTACCCATGAAGGGCACACTGTACCCCTGAAGGGCAGCCTCTCCCGGCCAGGGGCGGCTGCGCCGCCACGAAGTCCCCGTAGGGGACTGGAACGCCGCCAGCGCAGCATTTATCCGCCTTCGCGGCAATTTCTATACACCGATAGCAGCAATGTTCCCCCTCTCCTCGGATGGGGAGAGGGGGTGCCGAACGATAGTGAGGCGGGGGTGAGGGTCGCATCCAGCGGGCCCCCCCCCCCCCCCCCCCCCCACCCCCCCCCCCCCCCCCCCCCCCC
>JAABUU010007409.1_pt1 | contig 11295 bp, 8 predicted proteins | sample 5559301 | NCBI WGS metagenome assembly JAABUU01 (sample SAMN10711884, study PRJNA513360) | rock metagenome | isolation source: Antarctica rocks | place: Antarctica: Victoria Land, Richard Nunatak white
TGACCCTCGCGAACAGCACTGTCCACAAACCCTGTTCGCCCAGTCCCACCATCCACAGGGCCGGCATCCAGTTAGCGCGTAGACCATGAACAGCCCGACATGCACAACGTCATCACGCCGTCCAATACGACCCGGTGTGCCGGCTTCCCCTCTCATATCGCATGCTCGGCTGAGCCCCGGGCCCGGCTCGACGCCCCGTCCGACCCCGACTCGCCCCCACTCGGCCCGGCCCGGTGCCCAGGCTCAGGACGCGATGTGGCTGAAGGTGCGTCGGTAGTCGCCCGGCGGGACGCCCACCTGCCGGGTGAAGTGGTGTCGGAGCAGGGCCGCGCTGGCGAAACCGCTTCGGGCGGCCACCGAATCAACGGTGAGGTCGCTGCGTTCGAGCAGCTCGCGGGCGCGGTAAATGCGTTGCAGCCCCAGCCATCTCGCCGGCGTCGTGCCGGTCTCGGCGACGAACTTGCGGGCGAAAGTCCGCTCGGACATCGCCGCCTGCCGCGCGAGCTCGCGTACTGGCTGGTCATCCTCGAGGTGCTCGATCATCCACGTCAGCACTGGTTCGAGGCTGTCCGACGAGCACTCAGGGATGGGCAGGTCGACGAACTGGCGCTGCCCGCCGTCCCGCTGCGGCGGGACGACCATCCGGCGGGCGATCTTCGTCGCGACCGCCGCACCCAGCTCGCGCCGCACCAGGTGGAGGCAGGCGTCGATGCCGGCGGCCGTCCCGGCACTCGTGACGATGTCGCCGTCGTCGACGAACAGGACGTCGCCGTTGACCCGGACCAGGGGGTGGGCGGCGATGAGCTCCTCGGTGTTCATCCAGTGGGCCGCGCACTCCCGGTCGTCGAGCAGACCGGCAGCCGCCAGGACGAAAACGCCAGAGCACACCGACAACAGCGTGGCGCCCGCAGCGTGGGCCCGGCGCAGCGCGTCCAGGAGGGCAGGGGAGAACTCGCGGAGCATCGTGGCCGGCACCGCGACGAGGTCGGCTCCATCGAGCCCGTCGAGACCGTGCGGGACGGTCAGCGTGAGTCCGTTGGTCAGCTGCACCGGTTGGGTGGGGTCCTCTCCGCACACCCGGAAGTCGAAGTTCGGGACGCCCTGGCCCGTGCGGTCGATGCCGAACACCTCACAGATCACGCCGAACTCGAAGACGGCGCATTGTTCGGGCATGAGGACGGCGACGGTCTGCAGGGCCATGGACCCGAGTATGCCATCCGTGGCAGGAAAACGACGGAAAGCGTCATTTCTGCCACTCGTGGCGGTAAGACGTTGAGCGCAAACTTACTGCCATGAACACGTTCCTGCCCTGCTTCTTACCGCCGCCGCCACCGGAGGGCTGTGGCTGCTCCTCGAACGGACCCACCGCCGCACGGAGCACCTCAGCCGGACGCCGTTCGGCGCCGACCTCGAAGGCGACCGAGACATCGCCCGCACCCTGGCCGAGATCGAGGCCGTCCGGGCTCGGCAACGAGGTGCTCGCTCGCGCCGCGAAACCGCTGTCCCCGTCCGGCGAACCCGCCGGCGCAGCTCCGGGACCACTTCCGGACCGCCCCACCTCCGGTCAATCTGAGCCGTATGCCGGGCAGGGCCCGGCTGCCCAACGCCCGGAAGGTGCCCCGGGCCTGTCCGGCCGATCCCTTGGAGACCGCAGGTCACCCGCCGGTCGCAGCCCCTCGGGACGGCCGCGGTGCCCCTCGGGACAGCCGCGCAGCCCTCGGCACGGCAGCGACGACCCCGTCGGACGGCATACGGGATGCCCTAGATTTGTCACATGTCGCGCCCTCACGCCGCCGCCCTCGTCGAGGACGCCTGGCATCGCCAGGTCGAGCGGGGTCTGCGCCGGCGGGGCTGGGGCAACCGGATCATCGGCCACACCGGCTACGGGTCGACGGACTTCGTCCGCGTCTTTGCACGGGTGCTCCTCGGGCGGACCCGTGACCCCGGGGAGGACGAGAACGACGACCTCGACGAGACCTTCGGCGGCCTGCGTCCGCCCGGCGGACGGCGCCGCGGTTGGCGCGCCTTCGTCGCCGCCCCGGCGATGGACGTGCCGATCACCGTCATGGCCGGCGAGCGCGTCGCGCACGGGCGAAGCGACCGCTCGGGTCACGTCGACCTGACCTTCCAGGGACACGGGCTGACCCCCGGCTGGCACGACGTGACGATCAGCGCACAGCACGCCGAGCCGATCCGAACGGGGGTCTTCATCGTCGGACCCGACGTGCGCCACGCCCTGGTCAGCGACATCGACGACACCGTGATCTCCACGTCGCTCCCGCGGATGATGATCGCCGCGTGGAACACGCTCGTGCGGCACGAGGCCGCCCGCCGGGTGGTGCCGGGGATGGCCCCGATGTACCGCGAGATCCTCGACCGCCACGAGGGGGCCCCCATCGTCTACGTCTCGACCGGGGCCTGGAACACCGCGCCGACCCTGACGCGCTTTCTCAAGAACCACGGGTACCCCCGTGGTCCATTGCTGCTCACCGACTGGGGGCCGACCAACACCGGCTGGTTCCGCAGCGGCCAGGAGCACAAGCGCGCCTCGCTCGACCGGCTGGCCCGCGACTTCCCCCAGATCCGGTGGATCCTCATCGGGGACGACGGGCAGCACGACCCGAAGATCTACCAGGACTTCGCCGAGGCCCGGCCCGAGCTCGTCGACGCGATCCTCATCCGCCAGCTCACCCCGGCCGAGCAGGTGCTCTCCCACGGCATCCCGGTGTCCAACGAGGAGATCGCACCGCGGCAGCGCGCGTCGAGCAAGGTGCCGGTCTACTACGCGCCCGACGGTTTCGGGCTGCTGCGGATCCTGCGGACGGCCGGCAAGGTCGGGAGCGGACCGGCCGGGTCCACCACCTCGCACTGACCGACCGCACGAAATGCCATCATGGGGTGGTGCCGGAGCTGCCCGAGGTCCAGGCGCTCGTCGACTTCCTCGCCGAGCGCACCTCAGGGCTCGCCGTCGCCGGCGTCGAGCTCGCGTCCTTCTCCGTCCTGAAGACCTTCGACCCGCCGCCGTCCGCGCTCGCGGGCGGCCCGGTCGACGGGGTGTCCCGGCACGGCAAGTTCCTCGACCTGGACATCGACGGCATCCACCTGGTCTTCCACCTCGCGCGCGCCGGCTGGCTGCGGTGGTCCGACGAGCTGCCGAAGACCGTGGTCCGCCCCGGGAAGTCGCTGATCGCGCTGCGGGTCCGGCTCTCGGACGGGTCCGGCTTCGACCTGACGGAGGCCGGCACGAAGAAGTCGCTCGCGGCATACATCGTCCGCGACCCACGGGAGGTGCCGGGCATCGCCCGCCTGGGGCCCGACCCCCTGGCCGCCGACTTCTCGCTCGAGACCTTCGCGGGGATGCTCGAGGGCCGGCGCACCCAGGTCAAGGGGCTGCTGCGCGACCAGGAGTTCCTCGCCGGGGTTGGCAACGCGTACTCCGACGAGATCCTCCACGTCGCGAGGCTCTCGCCCTTCGCCATCGCCGGAAGCCTTCCGCCCGAGGCGGTGGCCAACCTGTATGCCGCGCTGCGCGACTCCCTCTCGGGGGCCGTTCTCGCCGCGTCGGGCAAGCCGGCCAGGGAGCTCAAGGACGCCAAGCGCGAGGGGATGCGGGTGCACGGGCGGACCGGGCAGGTGTGCCCGGTATGCGGGGACACCGTTCGCGAGGTGTCGTTCGCGGACTCCTCGCTGCAGTACTGCGCCACCTGCCAGACCGCCGGCAAGCCCCTCGCCGACCGGCGGATGTCCCGCCTGCTCAAGTAGCGCGGACCGCGGACACGGCAGACACGGCAGACGGCGGAGGCGGGGTATGCCGGGTGGTGAGCACCCGGCATACCCCGCCTCGTAGCGATGTGGCTCGGGTCAGTCCTGGTCGCGCTGGTCGTGTGCTTGTCGAAGACCGACGTGACGGTCCCGTTGACCGGGTTGAGGATCACCCGGGGCGCCTTGGGGTTGGGGAAGTGGAAGAGGTTGCCGAGGGACCCGGCCCGGGCATCCGCGGACGCGTCCCCGACCCGGCCGGTGCGCCAGTTGTCCTCGATGAACTTCGTGACCGAGGCCTGGTCGGTCTGGGTGTGGTCGACGAAGTTCGTCTTGGCGTAGGGCGAGACGATGACGAGCGGCTGCCGCGGGCCGGGGCCACACCGGTCCTGGTAGCCGTTGGCGATCGGCACGCCGGACTTGGCGGCGTTGATGCAGAAGGCCGCGTCGTCGGGGCTGTTCGACGCGTTCTTCAGCCGGGCGGCGACGTGGTCGTACCAGCCGTCCGAGTCGTCATAGGCCAAGATGATCGCGGTGTCCTTCCAGTTCTTCGACTGCTGGATCGCGTTGACCTGCTTGACGATGAGCTGCTGCTCGTCGATCGGGTCGGAGTATCCCGCGTGCCCGTCCTGGTACATCGAAGCCTTGACGAAGCTCACTGCTGGGAGGTTGTCGCCGGCCACGACCTTGTCGAAGTCGGTGAGGTCGTACTGGTGGTTGGCCTGGCCGTTGTGCCCGATCTCGGAGGTCGAGGCCGGCGGCAGGTGGTGCGGGTTGGCTGTGGACTTGTAGTACTGGAACGGCTGGTGGTGCGGGCTGTAGTCGGTGGAGGTGATGCCGGCCACGTTGGTGTGCGTGGAGAGGCATGCAGCCGGCGACGTTGCCGTGGCCGCTGTCGTCGGGGCGAAACCGCCCTGGAACCAGCCCCAGCTGACGCCCTTGTCGTTGAGCAGGTCGCCGATGTTCCTGCCGGTCATGCCCGCGAGGTTGAACTTCTTCGCATGGCTCGAGTTCGAGCAGTCGTCGTAGACGGGGTCGGGATCGCCAGTCATCGTCCCCACGCCCTGGGCGTCGGGGACGCGCACGGTGTAGTCACTCGCCGGGGGGACGACGGGCTCGCCGGTCGGGGTGAACTCCCGGACACCGTGGATCTGGCCGGACACGAGGTTGATCGCGCCGGGGCTCGACGGTCCGAACGTCGTGCTGAAGGAGCGGTCGCTCATCGCGTAGTGCTGGGCGTAGTTCCACATCGCGGTGACGGTGTTGCCGTCGTAGTAGTCCATGGTCAGCCCCTTGCGACTGTAGGACGGCGATGCGCAGCTGTCGTTGCTGGTCTTCTCGACGAACAGGTTCATGGCGCCCGAGTTGTATGCCTCCTGCTCTGCCTTGTAGCTGTGGTCCTGGTCGCACGTCGAGGCCTGGGCGGGCGTCAGGCGGGACGGCTGCACCGAGTTGGGATTGTTCGGCGCGAGCAGGTTGTCGTGCTGGAGGGTCGCGATGTCGCGCGGTGTGTGCTTTGCAGCCTGGAACCTCGGCGCCGGGACGCCCGTGCCCTGCTGCTTCTCGCCGGCGATGTTGGCGGCGTTCGGGTAGGTCGCGAAGTAGTGGTCGAAGGACACGTTCTCCCCGAAGATCACGACGACGTGCTTGATGGGCGTGGACGTCGACGTGTCCCCGTGGCGGCCGGACGCGGCGGCATCTGCGCCGACGGCACTGGCGCTGAGCGCACTCATGGCAAGTGCTGCGGCTCCGGCGCAGGCAAGGGTGAGTCGAGCAGGGCGGATCATGGTCTCTCCTCTGGCGGTGGTGGCGGCCGGTCGGGTCCCTCGATCTGCCGGCCAGCCGCGACCGTACCGCCGTCAGACCGGACATCGGGGGTTGGCGGCCAGAGTTGGCCTGGAGTTTGCCGAGGTCGCACCGATGCGTCGACAAGCTCCCATCCAGCTGGTCCAACCGCAACGAGTGGGGCCGTCTCGGCCTCGGAAGGAGGGTGCGCGAACGCCACCATGACAAGCAACGTCCCGCAGGTCCAGGTGAGTGGGCACCGCCGCTAGCCTCGGTGGCGTGAAGATCTTGTCCATCCAGTCCCACGTCGCGTACGGGCACGCCGGCAACTCGGCCGCGGTCTTCCCCCTCCAGCGGCTCGGCCACGACGTCTACCCGGTCCTCACGGTCACCTTCTCCAACCACACGGGCTACGGCGAGACGCGCGGGCCGCTCATCGCCCCGGTCGACGTCGCCGAGGTGGTCCGCGGCGTCGAGGAGCGGGGCGCGTTCCCGCAGATCGACGCGGTGCTGTCCGGCTACCTGGGGGCCGAGCCGATGGGCCAGGTCGTCCTCGACGCGGTCTCCCGGGTCAAGGCGGCCAACCCCCGGGCGACCTACTGCTGTGACCCGGTCATGGGCGACGTCGGTCGGGGCTTCTTCGTCCGCGAGGGGATCCCCGAGTACTTCCGCGACAGCGTCGTCCCGAGCGCCGATCTCGTCACACCGAACCAGTTCGAGCTCGAGTTCCTCACCGGTCGACCGGTGTCGACTCAGACCGACCTGCTGCGAGCGGCTGCCCGGCTGCGCGACTCCGGTCCCCGGACGGTCCTCGTCACGAGCGTCCTCACCGCGGACACGCCGTCCGACTCGATCCAGATGGCCTGCGTCGGCGACGAGGGTGCCTGGCTCGTCACGACGCCGCTGCTGCCGATGACCGTCCGGGGCGGGGGCGACGTCACGGCCGCGCTCTTCCTGGCACACACCCTCACCGACGGACCTCGCGTGGCGCTCTCCCGCACCGCCGCGACGATGTATGCCGTCCTCGCCGCCACGCACGAGGGCGGCCACGAGGAGATGCAGCTCGTTGCTTCGCAGGACGCGATCGCCCACCCGGACGAGCAGTTCGAGGTCACCGAGCTCGGGCATAGGCTCGCGGGGTGAGGATCCGTCCGTCGGTCGTGGCCGTGACGGCGCTGGCCGCTGCGGCGGGTGCTGCCGGCACGGCATACCTGGGGCTCGTCACCGGCGCCCTGGCAGTGGACCTCGGCGTCGGACGGCGAACGCGTCCCCTGGTGCCGATCACGGTGACGGTGGATGCTCCTCGCCAGACCGTCTACGACGTGCTGTGCGCGCCCTACGTCGAGCGCCCGTCGAGAGCCATGCGGGCGAAGGTCGAGGTGCTCGACCGCGGCGCCGGCCTGCTCCTCGCCGCGCACCGGACAGCGTTGCGCGGCGGTCTCACCGCCGTCACGACCGAGACGGTCGGCTTCGAGCCGCCGGCCCGGATGACCTTCCGCCTCGTCCGTGGTCCGGTCCCGCACGTCCTCGAGAGCTTCGAGCTGACTGACGAAGGCGACCGGACGAGTGTGCGTTACAGCGGCGAGCTGGGGACCGACCTCGGGGCGGCCGGTGCCCGGTGGGGGGATCTCGTCGCCCGATCCTGGGAGTCCACGGTCCGCGAGTCGCTGGAGGAAGCCAAGGTCGAGGCCGAGCGCCGGAGCCGCTGACGCGCGGTCGGAGGTCGTGGCGGTCGTCGCACCGGCCGTGATGACGCCCCCGGCACCGGCCGGGGGGGGCGGACGACACGGCATACCGCTCTATCGGTCAATCTCGGCTCAACGCTAGACGGGCGCATACAGTCCTACCAATGGATCCAGTGCGCAACCCCTACGCTCCAGGCGCCGGCCAGCGACCGCCCGAGCTCGCCGGTCGCGACGAGCAGCTGCGGGCCTTCGACGTCGTCCTCGAGCGCGTTGCCAAGGGCCGGCCAGAGCGCTCGGTCGTCCTGACCGGCCTGCGCGGGGTGGGCAAGACCGTGCTCCTCAACGCGTTGCGGTCCGCGGCGGTCCGGTCCGACTGGGGACCGGCAAGCTCGAGGCCCGACCCGACCAGCGGCTGCGCCGTCCGCTGTCAGCAGCACTCCATGTCGCCGTGCGCGAGCTCGGGCACCCCAGGGCCGACGCCGTCGACCAGGTGCTCGGGACAATCAAGGCGTTCGCCTTGCGCGGCTCCGAGCCGAGCTCAAGGTTGCGCGACCGGTGGAGCCCCGGCATCGATGCCCCCGCGACGAAGGGGCGAGCCGACTCGGGCGACATCGAGATTGACCTCGTCGAGCTGCTCAGCGACGTCGGCGGCCTGGCTGCGGACCTCGGCCGCGGCGTGGCGGTCTTCCTTGACGAGATGCAGGACCTCGGCCCCGATGACGTGTCGGCGCTCTGCGCGGCCTGCCACGAGATCTCCCAGTCGCGGCTGCCGCTCGTCGTCGTCGGAGCTGGACTGCCCCACCTGCCAACGGTGCTCAGCGCGAGCAAATCCTACAGCGAGCGGCTCTTCCGCTACAGCCGCATCGACCGGTTGGACCGGGCCGCGGCCGACCTCGCGCTCGTCGCGCCGGCGCGCGAGGAGGGCGCGTGGTTCACCCCCGAGGCACTGGAGGAGATGTATGCCGTGACTGCCGGGTACCCGTACTTCGTCCAGGCCTACGGAAAGGTCGCCTGGGATGTGGCGCCGGCCAGCCCGATCACCGTCGAGGACGTCCGGGTCGCGGCGCCCGAGGCCGAGGCGGAGCTCGCCGTGGGGTTCTTCGGATCACGTTACGAGAGAGCGACTCCCGCCGAGCGAGAGTACCTCCGGGCGATGGCCGACGCAGCCGCAGCATACGGGCCGGACGCCGAGTCGGTGTCCACCTCGGCGGTGGCCGTCCTGCTCGACCGCAAGCCGCAGTCCCTCTCGCCCGCACGGGACGCCCTGCTCAAGAAGGGCCTGATCTACTCGGGCGAGCGCGGCCGGATCGCCTTCACCGTGCCCCACTTCGGGCGCTACCTGCGCACCAACGCCTGAACGTCCGCCACGCCCTCATCGCCCGTATCGCTACTGCGATACCCGAGTCCGCCACGGTCAAGTGAAGGCACCGGCTCCACGGCCAGTGCGGCTATCGCGGCCTCGTAGGCGATGGTGGCCCGGATGGTCGCCACGAGGGGAACGTGCAGATGCTGGGCAGGCAGGGGTCCCGTGTCGCGGAGCCCCGTGCGGGGCGCGATGCCCTTGGTCGCTGCGTCGATCATCCGTTCCTCGCGCTTGCTCAGGTGGTAGCCCTGACGGATCGGCACCAGCGCGTCGCGCACCTCAAAGCGGGTGGCTTCGTCCGCGCTCCCGAGCACGTAGAGTGCGGCGTCCAGCCAGCGTGAGTCTGCTTCGTCTGATCGTTCCAGCTCGTCAGTGATGGCAGAGAACAGCATCATCTCCGCCGCGAGCACGGCCGGCGCGGCATCCTCGTGGTCGTCGTAGCGCAGGGCCGCTGCGCGGTCGACCAGGGCCATCGCCCGGTTCTCGTCACCGCTGGTGAACCACCGCTTCGCCTTGGTGAGCAGATTGTCAGCCGCCTGCCATCCGGCTCGGCTGAACGGGCTGAGCGTGTGGCAGGACACGAGTTCGACGGCACCGAGCCCCCGATCGACCTCGAACCCAAAGCTGTTCACATCGCCTGAGGATGTCCCGGTCATGACCCCCAGCCTATGACGTCGGGCCAGCAGCCGTCCTGAACGACTCGCCGTCGCGCTGGTCGCTTCGTCCCTTTGCTTCGGTGACCGCAGCGTCGACCTCCGGTCCAGTGTTGAGCGCGTCGCCTCATTGATGAAGTTAAGGGACCTAAACTTAGGCGTCGGGCCAATGTCGTGAAAGGTAGGCACCACGTGGCGATGTGGGAGACGGACCATTGGGAGTCGAGCGTGGACTCCGGTGTGCCGCGGCGGGACCGTCGCTCCGGTGAGTACTCGCGCTATGTGCCGGCTCCCCTCGTCGGGGCACCCTTGAGGCTTGACGCTTCGCTGGATGAGCTCGTGGCTACGGCAGAGCGGGAGGTGCGGGCGGTGTCCGCAGAGAGGGGCCACCAGCTGGTCGGGATTTCTCGGTTCCTGCTGCGATCCGAGGCCATTGCCTCGTCGCGCATCGAAGGCATCGCGCCCTCCGCCAAGCAAGTGGCTCTTGCCGAGTTGGGGCGGGATGAAGAGGTGCGAGGGATCAGCGACCAAGCCCAACTGGTCGCGGACAACATGACCGTCGTCCGAGAGGCCACGACGCGACTGGTCCGCATCGACCGGGTGTCGGTGTCCGATGTGGTCGATCTCCATGCCATACTCCTGCCGGCAGAACCCCGCCATCACGGCATCAGAACTGTCCAGAACTGGATCGGGGGCTCGGACTGGCACCCTTTTCGACGCCGACTTCGTCCCGCCGGATCCCGGACGGCTCGACGGCCTGCTCGACGACCTCATGAGCTACACCAATGGGGCGGGACACTCTCCCGTGGTCCAGGCGGCGCTGGTCCACGCGCAGTTCGAGACCCTCCACCACTTCACCGATGGAAACGGGCGGATAGGTCGAGCTCTCATCCACACGGTTCTGGCCCGGCGCGGTCTGACCACGGGCGCGGTCCTGCCGATCAGCCTCGTGCTGTCCACCCTGAGGGACGAATACGTGCACGGTCTCACGACATTCCGGCAGGTCGGCGCGACCGATGACGACGAGACACACCGGGCGCGAGCGGCCTGGATCGCGACCTTCGCACGTGCCGTGCTCGAGGCCAGCGGACAAGCGCGACGGCTCGCCATCGAGCTCTCGGAACTCCGTGAAGACTGGATCCGGCGCCTGGAGACCGCGCGCTCGGCCAGAGGTATGAACCCGAACGTCCGGAGCGACTCGGCCACCTCACTCATCCTCCACGACCTTCCGGCATCTCCGGTCCTGACGACCCGCACGGTGCAGCGGGTCCGTGGCGTGTCGAACGTCGCGGCCAACAAGGCGCTCGATGAGCTGCGCGAGGCAGGCGTCCTCGACCAGATCGATCGGTCCGCGGCGGACTGCCTACCTTGCGGTCGACGTGCTCGACCTCATCACGCACACAGAGCGCCGGCTTGCGAGCACCAGGTTCGACACTCGAGCCAGCACTCCGAACCGCCCGGTTCCGGCCTGGCCTGCCGGGCGAACGCAGCCATGACTGATGCCAGCGGAGGCGATGAGCCTGTCTGCCCGGCGCGAGCGCAGCGAGGGCGACGCACGGATCGAGGTCAACACCCGACTCAGGTGGCGCAGAGCTCGGCGGTGCGCTCGAGCACGGGCCTGCCGTCGGGCTCGGAGCGTCTCCCGAGCCCGTACGCGGCTGCAATGGCAACCTCGCGGCGGAGCAGATCGTCGATGAACGAGCGGATCTGCAGCTGGTCGGACAGTGGTTGGGACTCGTGGGCGAACCCGGCTGCGAAGCGGACGTCCTCGGGCAGGTCCAGGTCACGAAGGGGCGCGTAGAACGCCGGGTCCGTCGTGGCTGGATGGTCGGCAGCGGCGAAGGGTGCGTGCAGGATGTCCAGGGGACGGCCGTCGGGCAAGCCACGCAGGATGGTGTTGGCCAGCAGGACCAGCGGGCCCACGTCGCTCATCGTCCCGAACGCGCGGTTGTTCATGTCGCCCAGGCAGAGGTGAACGCCGAACCTGGTTCGGGGAGGCGTCGCCGCAGCCAGGTTCGTGACCGACTTTGCAAGGAGCCTGGCCAGCACC
>JAABUU010007410.1_pt1 | contig 11291 bp, 9 predicted proteins | sample 5559301 | NCBI WGS metagenome assembly JAABUU01 (sample SAMN10711884, study PRJNA513360) | rock metagenome | isolation source: Antarctica rocks | place: Antarctica: Victoria Land, Richard Nunatak white
GTGCTGCCGAAAGAGAAGATCGACGAGATCGTGGATTTGACCCGCAATTCCACGACGGCAGGTGAGACGCATTGGTCGGTGCGGACGATGGCGAAAAAGGTGGGTGTGTCGCCGGCGACGGTGCAGCGGATCTGGGCGGCGCGTGGGTTGAAACCGCATCTGGTGAAGACGTTCAAGTTGTCGACCGATCCGAGGTTCGAGGAGAAGTTGATCGACGTGGTTGGGTTGTATTTGGATCCGCCGGCGAAGTCGATCGTGTTGTGCATGGATGAGAAGTCATCGGTGCAGGCTCTGGACCGGACGCAGGCGTCGTTGCCGATGGTCAAGGGGAGAGCGGCGACGATGACTCATGATTACAAGCGCAATGGCACTACGACGTGTTCGCGGCGTTGGATGTGCTGACCGGGAGGTGATCGGGTCGTGCCTGCCCAGGCACCGGCATGAGGAGTTCGTCAGGTTCTTGAACACCGTCGACACGGAAGTTCCTAAAGGCCTTCAGGTGCACATGATCCTGGACAATTATGCGACCCATAAGCACGCCGATGTGCAGCGGTGGTTGGCGAAGCACAAGCGGTTTCACCTGCATTTCACCCCGACGTCCTCGTCGTGGTTGAACCTGGTCGAGCGGTGGTTCCGGGAATTGACCGACAAGGCCCTTCGTCGCGGTGTGTTTCACAGCGTCCCCGATCTGATCACAGAAATTCAGGAGTACCTGGATGCGCATAACGACCAACCGAAACCGTTCGTGTGGACCGCGAATGCCGAGGACATCCTGGCCAAGGTGCAGCGCGGTCGCGTCGCCCTCCAAGCAGTCAACCAAAACTGAGACACTGCCCTAGGAGCCGAGCAGCCGCTCCTTGCGTTGAGGACATATCTGGCGCACTCTACAGTTGATCTGCGCGATTTAAGTCCTCGAGATTTGGAACGCCTTGTAACCTCAGTTTTTCGAGATGCCTACGGCGTTCCAGCGAAGCACGTGGGTCAGTCTCGCGATGGAGGTATAGACGTTTTAGTGTTGGACTGCGATCCACCCCTTGCGATCCAAGTAAAACGACGTGCGCGTGGCGGTAGCGAAGGTCCAGCTGTAATCCGCGAGCTGATCGGGGCGCTCGCGTATCGTGGCTGGCGCCGAGGCGCCTTTGTGACAACCGCAGAGACATTCTCGGATGAGGCTAAAAACACTGCCGCGGCCGAAGCGCTTCTGCGCGACGGGTATTCAATCGATCTTTATACCTACGACGCGCTGAGAGAACTCGTGAGAGCGACCTTGCCTCTCGAAAGGCCCTCGCTAGATCTTGTTTTCGAGCATTATCTGTCTGCTGCCGACGTGGCTGAACTGCGACGTCGGCAACTCAAGTAAGGCCCCCTGAGACCTGGGCGTTGGTGTCGAGATAAGAGGCCTCGGTAGTGCTGCATGAACGGCTCAGCACGCGGTGCGCTGGGAGGGTCGAACCGGATGACCTGGTGCAGTGGGTCACGGTTCGAATCCTGTCCGCGAGGCACATCCGCGCCACGGCGCATCCGGGATCACCTCAGTCGTCAGCACGAGCAGAGGGCCGTGCGAACGGAATGTATCAGCCGCTGGTCCTTCATCGGCAGGTCCTCGTCCTGGTCAATCACGTCGGCCCAGCCGCCGTCGTGTACCCAGGTCAGGTGCGCGCGGTGCCTCGAAGCCGTCACGCACAACCGGCCGAAGGAGCCGCCGTGACCGGCGGCGCTGGGAGCGCCGACCAATCCATCAAGGGCAACCGCCGCGACCCACTGGCTACCCTGCAGCTTGTCGGCGGTACCGACGGTGATGTCCGGTTCGCACAGCTGCGTAAGGAAGGCGCGCACGATCGAAACCCGCGTGTTGTGGGCCACCAGGATGACCACGTCCTCTGCCGTCAACGGACGATCCTGCTGTCCTGCCTCGCGGAATGTCTGGCCGACCAGCGCAGCCGCCCGCTGAGCGACGACTTCCAGCATCGACATGGTGTCCTTGTCGCCGCCAAAAAAAAACACCCGCACCGATTCGATCTCCGGCAGCTTGCCCGGGCTCAGCTGTGGCCGCGCAGAGTCGAACGGGAAGGCGTACAGGCCAGCGATCGCCTCAACGGCTATCGGGCTGGGCCGAAAGGACGACTCCGCGCGGCCTGGTCACCCGGGCCGATCTGGTGGGAGTCGCCGACCATCAAAATCTGAGAGATCCTGCCCTCGATGGCCAGCATGGAGACGTACGCCAGAAGCTCAAATTTCCGATGTCGACGTCAGCTTCAGGCAGTACATACCTCGGGCGACAGTAGGCCGTCAGTTTCGATTCAGCCCAAACTGTCGAGCCAGAAGTGCGTCCTTGAAGTGAGACTCGGCTCGGTCAACCTCGGTGGCCGGAGTGCTCGGACCAAAGACGCGCAGGATGCTGAATAGGAAGTGCTGGGCGTGCGTGGCGTCGACCTCGGATAGCCCCCGCAGGGCGATGTTGCCGCCGTGGCCGTCCCGGGCATAGGCCATCCAGCGGCCGAGGATCCGCTCCGCCCCGTCTGCCTTCCCGATGTACAACTGGCCGGTACTGTTGTCGGCGATCAGGTAGATGCCCTGGACCGAGGCGAGTGCGACTCGCCAGTCCGAGTATCTCGAGCTGCTCACCACCTCTTGGAGTTCGGTGTAGTTGATGAGAAGGCGGTCGAAGCCGGGGAACGGTACGACCTCTGGGTCGGCGATCTCGACTACAGGCAGAGCGGCGGCCGCTCGCGCGCGCCTGACCCAGTTCACCGCGTCCTTCGGCCACTCGACGACCAGTCTGCCAACGAGGGCCGACATCAACTCTGATGGTCGAAGATCGAAGTAGCGCATGTTGCCGACGCGTTCCCTTGGCACCTCACCATGGTTCTCGTAGACAGTCAGCAGTCGGGACCGCCGGCCGCCGGCCGCCATGAATACAAGCCAGTAGCGTTCAGGCTCCGGACCGAGCTTGTTCTTGGTCACCTGCCGCCGTGTGTAGCTGAGCACCTTTTCCGCCGTCAGGGCGTTCGCTACGCGAAGTCCGTCTTCGGTATACGTGTGCCGCAGCACCACCACCTCGTTGAGCTCGACCCCGGCTGCGACCATGAGGTGGCCGAGTCGCAGCTCGCCGGTGCTGCTGCTCGGGCTCGTCACACACTCGAACCTATCTGCATGGAGTCGATCCCAGGAGGCGCTTCGAAAATTCGGCGAGCACGAACTGCGCACCTGATTCAAGGTGCGTTGTCGTGCCAGCTGTCCCCGCGCAGTGCTCTCGCGGTGATGCACCATCGCCAGCTCGCCATCGACATCGCCTGATTCCAGTGCTTCGTGGCTGTGTGCGCTCTCGGAGGCGGCGGCCGATGCCAAGTCCGGCCCCGCCGGACGTCCATTGTCCCCATCCCATTCGGCTATCCACAATGTGACTTCGCCCCTGGATGAGAACGCCCCGCTCGACCAACCTTTCATCAGCCGACAACGCGTCGGCGCAACAGGAAGGAGTGGCCGTGATGCGACGAATTCGGCGCTGGTACGCCGAGCAGTGGGCCGAGCCCGAGGACGGCGAGCCGGTGTGCATCGACGGAACACTGCCGCCCGACGCGGGTATGTCGACGGTCGAGTACGCGGTAGGCACAGTGGTCGCTGCGGCATTCGCGGCGGTGCTGTACAAGATCGTCACCGGCGATTCGGTGGTAGCCGGCTTGACCAGCCTGGTCAATTCGGCGCTGCATACCTCGCTGTGAGCGTGGCTCGATCCCGGTCGGCTGGCCGCGCCCGCACCATCACCACCGACCACGGCAGCGCGAGAGTCGATCGCGGCAGCGTGACTGTCGAGGCGGCGCTCGTGCTGGCCGTGCTGATGGTTGTGGTCGCGTCCTGTCTGGCCGGGATCGGGTGCGTCATCGCCCAGCTGCGATGCGCCGACGCGGCGCGGGAGGCGGCCCGGTTGGCCGGTCGTGGTGACACGGCTTCGGCGGCCACCGCAGTCACGGCCATCGCGCCATCGGGTGCGGTGCTGTCGCTGCAGAACCAGGGCGACCTCGTCACCGCCACGGTGAGCGTCGGCGCGGTGAGCGGGCTGCTGCCAGGGGTCACCATCACGGCTACCGCCAGTGCGGCCAACGAAGAACGCGCTCAACTGGGGCGCGGATGATGCTGCAGCAGAAGGGCTCCCAGACCAGCGACGCGGGAATGGCAACTGTTTTCACCGCCCTGGCGATCGGCGTGCTGATCTTGGTGGCCGGGATCGGCCTTCGAATCGGGGGAGCCGTCCTGGCCCGTCAACAGGCGGAGACCGCGGCGGACCTCGGTGCATTGGCCGGGGCGGCGCACGTTCTGGCGGGGCAGGCTGTTGCCTGCGCGCGCGCCGGACGAGTCGTTGCCGCCAACCACGGCAGCATGACTTCCTGTTCGACCGCGGGATTGAACCTGTCGGTGCAAGTGACCGTTCCGGTGCCGGGTTGGGGAGATGCCGCCGCCCGCGCTCGCGCCGGCCCGGTGACGGCGCCCTGAACCGCGCTCGGTCATGCGCACCGTCACTGACGGTCATGTCGTGAGCGCGACCCGCTTCGACGTCATCGCGTTCACGACGAGACCCAGCACGATGACGGCGCCGGCCTTGTCCAGGGGCTGGTTTCCGTTGCCGCACTTCGGAGATTGCACGCACGAGGGGCACCCGGCCGTGCACGCACACGAACGAACCGCCTCTCGTACCGCCGCCAGCCAGGGGAGCAGAACCTCGTGCCCACGGTCGGCGAAACCGGCACCGCCCGGGTAGCCGTCGTAGACGATCACCGTCGGCTCGCCGGTATCCGGGTGCAGGTTGGTGGACAGGCCACCGATGTCCCACCGATCGCAACCCGCGAACAGCGGCAGCAAGCCGATGGCTGCATGTTCGGCAGCATGCAGGGCGCCGGGAATGTCGCGGTCGAGAATCCCTGCCTGGGTCAACATGTCGTTGCGCAGGCTGTACCAGACTGCTCTGGTGTGCAGGGTGTGCTCCGGCATGTCCAGTGGCACCAGATCGATCAACTCACCGCCGTGCCGCCGGCGCAGGTAGCCGACCACCTGCTGGGTCACGCAGACCTTGCCAAGGCCGACCCGAAGGCCGGCCGAACCGTGCGGATACTCCTGCAGCGACTCGGTATCGGTGATCTCGACAGTGGAGACCGATCGGGCGATCGTCGACCATTCCGGCCGGTCTGCCTGCACGACAGCGACGCCGGCTTCCAGATCGAGGTCCAGCACGGAATAGGTGTTGTGTTGCCCCGGTGTAGGTGGACCGCTCCCGGGTGGACCGCGGCCGGAGCGCGTGCTTCGTCGACGGTTCCCAACAACCTGCCGGTGTCCAGCTCCACGATCGCGACCTGCCCACCACCGGAACCGCGCAGATCAACCTGATCCGCCGGGTGCTTGGTCTCGGAATGGAACCAGCCGGAAGGTCTGGCCCGCAGCACCTTCCGCAGCACCAGATCGTCGATCACCGACGCGGCCCGATCTCCGAACAGCTCCAGATCTTCAGTCGTCAAGCGGTGCTCGGCCGCTGCGCAGGCGAGATGCGGGCCGAGGATGTAGGGGTTCCCGGGATCCGTCACGGCAGCCTCGATCGGCGTGCCGAACACCTTCTCCGGATGATGCACGAGATACGAGTCAAGTGGGTCGTCGCGGGCGACGAACACCACCAGCGCGCGATTCGCGCCGCGGCCCGCCCGACCCGCCTGCTGCCAGACGGAGGCCAGGGTGCCCGGGTAGCCGGCGAGCAGAGCCGCGTCCAGGCCGGTGATGTCGACCCCGAGCTCCAAGGCGTTGGTGGTGGCGACGCCGAGCAATTCCCCCGATCCCAGCGCCTTCTCGAGCTCTCGTCGCTCCTCGGGAAGATACCCACCCCGGTACGCGGCCACGGTGTTCGCCAGGTCGGGATCGGTGTCGCCGAGTCGCCGGCGGGCAGTGATGGCGGTCTGCTCGGCGCCATGACGGGACCGCACGAACGCGAGGGTGCGAGCGCCGGCCGATACCAGGTCCGCCAGCATGCGGGCAACCTCGTTCGGAGCCGATCGCCGCACCGGAGCGCCGTTCTCGCCCTGTGCGTCGGGCAGTACCGGTGGCTCCCACAGGACGAAGTCGGCTCCCGAACGCGGCGCGCTGTCCAGCGTCACCGCGGCCACGTCGGACCCGACGAGCCGGCGCGCCGCGATCGACGGCTCGGCGACGGTGGCGGACGCCAGGATGAATACCGGATCGGCGCCGTACATCCTTGCCAACCGACGCAGTCGCCGGATCACCAGCGACACATGGGATCCGAAAACGCCGCGGTAGGCATGGCATTCATCGATCACCACGTACTTCAACCGCCGCAGCACCCGCTCCCACCGCGAATGCGCGGGCAGGATTCCGCGGTGCAGCATGTCGGGATTGGTGAGGATCCAACGGGAGTGGGACCTGACCCAGTCCCTCTCCTCGATCGGTGTGTCCCCGTCGAACAGTGCCGGTCGAACACCAGGGAGTGCCAGCGATTCGATCGACGAAAGTTGATCGACGGCCAGCGCCTTGGTGGGCGACAGGTAGAGCGCGCACGCCTGTTGATCGGCCAGCAGGGCGGACAGTACCGGCAGCTGGTATCCGAGCGACTTACCGGAAGCGGTGCCGGTGCAGACGACGACATGACGTCCGGAGTGGGCCAGCTCGGCGGTATCGGCCTGATGTCGCCACGGCGCCTCGATGCCCTTCTCGCGCAGTGCGCTGCGCACCGCCCCGGGGACCCAGGCCGGCCAGGCGGACGTGCGGCCGAGTCGGCTCGGGAGGCGTTCGACATGCGTGATCGCGCCCGAATCGGCGCCCCGTCGCAGCACGGCGAGCAGATCGTCGCTGCGGCGGTCGGAGGAAGTCACCGGTTCATTGTCGCGCGTGGAACCGACAGCCGATCCGGCGACGCGCGAGCCAATTGCCCTGATCAGCTGGTCGGTGCGGCCGAGGACGTGGTGGTAGCGGTCGTCGCGGTGCTCACCGAGGAAGCGGTGGTCGTCGGCGCGCTGGTACTCGCCGTCGAGGAAGGCGTCGGAGTCGTCGGGGCAGTGGTCGGATTCGTCGACGAAGCGGTGGTCGTCGTCGGGGTGGTGCTGGTCGTCGGCGTCGTGGCCACCGCCAGGTTCCGGCGATAGGTCTGGTGCCGGCTGAGCTTCTGTCCGGAGGCACTTTGCACGGTCAGCGTGTAGGTGTGCTGGGTGGAGGAGCACGCGAAGGGGATCCGGTATCCGGACGAGCTCAGCGGTGTGTCCGATGCATAAGGCCCCTGCGATGCATCGTCGGAACCGACGTCCAGACCGATCCACGCCTTGGTGGCGTCGGCGGTATCCCACACCATCGACAGATCGACGGTGTCGCCGGGCGTTGCGCAGTCGACCGATCCGCCGTCGGGAACCGAGCTCGCCCCGAAGTTGCTGATCGAAGGAGTGATCGGCGCCGGGGATGTGGTCGACCTGCTCGTTGTCGGAGCAGTGGTCGAGGCGGTGGTGGACTTGCCGCTCGAGGATGTGGTTTTCCGGGACGGCGTCGTCTTTCCGGCGGTGGTCTTCGTGGGTGCGGTGGCGGTGCCCGTGCTGATCGGCGGTGTGAGGGAGCCGGTAGACGCCGCGCCACCCCCTGCGTTCGAGGAGTTGGTGTTGCTCTTCGTGGCGATGAGATAGCCGCCGCCGGCGAGCAGAAGCACCAGCACGATGGCGCCGAGGATCCACCAGAGACGACGATCGGGGCCGCTGTTGATCGGCGTTGCGCGCAGGGGCGTGGAGGTGAGCGACAGCGGAGCCGGATGTGCCGGTTCGGCCGGGTACTGATCGGCGTCCGACGGGTTGGCGACACGTTCGCCGGCCCATGCGCCCCATTCGCCGACGGGCGGGCCGCTGGGATCGACGGGTGGGCCGCTCGGGCCGGCGATAGGCCCGCCGGGACGGACAGGCGGACCACTGGGACCGGCGGGCGGGTTCACGAATGGTCGGTAGCCGGCGGGCAGGGCGCCGGTCGGCGGCAGTGCTCCGGTGTCGATGCGGCTGCTTCCGGCGTCCGGTCCACCGGCGCCGGCGCCCATCCCCAAGGCGCCCATCCCCACGGCGCCCATCCCCACACCGGCCACACCGGTCACACCGGCGCCCTGATTGCCCGCTCCGGCCACGTACTGCGTCGGCGAATGAGCCAGTGGCGGTGGCGCTGAGGGAAACTCCGTGGTCGGCAATCCGAGTTCATGCTGGATCTGCTGCAAGGCGGACCCCAGCGCCTTCGCGTCGGCCGGTCGACCCTCCGGAGTTTTGGACAGACCCGAAGCCAGTAGCCGTTCCAGCGACGTCGGCACGTCCGGCCGACCGGTAGGGGGCGCAGGTTCGTTCATCACCTTGTTGACCAACGCATAGATCGCGGTGGAGCTGGGAACGTTGAACGGGGTATGGCCCGCCACCAGCGTGAACAGGGTCGAACACAGGCCGTAGACATCGGATGCGACAGACGAGGGCCGACCCGCGAGCGCTTCGGGTGCAGCGTGATTGATGGTGAACGACGACGCGGTGACGGTCGACATCCGCTGGTCGTCGACGGAGGAGATCCCGAAGTCGGCGAGTTCTGGCTCACCGAAATCGGAGATCAGGATGTTCTCGGGTTTGATGTCGCGGTGCAGCACACCGGCGCTGTGCGCGAACTGCAAGGCGGCCGAGATCTTCACGCCGATCCGGAGCACATCCGCGATCGGCAGCGGTCCGGCTGCCCGCAGTCGCTCCGACAGCGAGCCACCGGAACAGAGCTGCATCGCCAGATACGGGGAACCGTCGTCGGCGAACCCGGAATCGAACATCGTCACGATGTTCGGATGGTTGCCGACCCGTCCGTTGGTGGCTGCCTCCCGGCGGAATCTTGCTTGGGCGTCGGCGCCGGCGAGGTGGACCGCCAGCACCTTGAGGGCGACCTCACGTTGCACGGATTCCTGCTGGGCGCGATAGACGGTGGAGAACCCGCCGCGGCCCAGCACCGACAGTTCGCGGTAACCCGGAATCTGCATGGTTGGCCGATTTTCCTCTCGCTGTTGCCTTCGAAAGTTGCCTTTGAAGTTGCCTTCGAAAACTACCCGGTCGACGCCTCTGGACGGCCCGCTCGTCCCGGGCGGTGCGCTGGTCGATCTGCGCCCACGCCCGGCAGGTCGAGCCTGACACCCGGCCGGCCAGACGGCCGACGCTGCTGATGATGCCCGGACCGAGGACGCGCGAGTAGCCCGCATCCCTAATGAATGTGACTGTCGTCACCTGAATCGAAACAGAGCGTCACCCATTCCTGGCCTGTCGCGGGAGCTGTCGTACCCCCTGCCCTACAGTGATCACACTCACGCCGGGCCAACGCCCGGCGTCTTCATGTTGTCGACTTGCGCCGGTGGCCCTCTGCCGTCGGCGCTGGTCGCTACTTGCGCCTGGCGCACAGGATCGGGAGCCGTATGAACGACTTGGTATTGAGTGGAAGCGACCGCACGATCGTCATTGCAGTGGGCGTCGTGGCCGTCGTCGCGTTGCTCATCTCCTTCGTCCTGCGAGCAGGTGTGCTCTCGGCCGGCGTTGGCACTCCCAAGATGCAGGAGATCTCCGCTGCCGTCCAGGAGGGTGCAGCGGCCTACCTCGGCCGTCAGTTCCGGACCCTCAGCATTTTCGTGGTCATCGTCTTTCTGCTGCTGTTCGTGTTGCCGGCGGACACGACAGGAGAACGGATCGGGCGAAGCGTCTTCTTCTTGTTCGGTGCGGGGTTCTCTGCCGCCATCGGTTACACCGGTATGTGGCTGGCCACCAGGGCCAACGTCCGCGTCGCCGCTGCGGCCAACACCGAAGGCCGGGAACGCGCGATGCAGATCGCATTCCGCACCGGCGGGTCCGTTGGCCTTGCCACCACTGGCCTCGGCCTGCTCGGCGCCTCGGTGGTGGTGCTCGCGTACATGGGTCACGCGCCGAAGGTACTGGAGGGTTTCGGCTTCGGCGCCGCCATGCTGGCGATGTTCATGCGGGTCGGCGGCGGCATCTTCACCAAAGCGGCAGACGTCGGCGCCGACCTCGTCGGAAAGGTGGAGCAGGGCATCCCGGAGGACGATCCGCGTAACGCAGCCACCATCGCCGACAACGTCGGTGACAACGTCGGCGACTGCGCCGGCATGGCGGCGGACCTGTTCGAGTCCTACGCGGTCACCCTGGTCGCTTCGCTGATCCTGGGCAGTGCCGCCTTCGGCAGCAAGGGCCTGGTCTTCCCGCTGATCGTGCCCGCCCTCGGGGTGCTGACGGCGATCATCGGCGTCTACATCACCAAGCCCAACGCCACCGAGAGCGGTCTGGCCACCATCAACCGCTCGTTCTACATCTCGGCTGCCATCTCCGCGGTGCTGTGTGCCGTCGCAGCTTTCGTGTACCTGCCCAAGACCTTCGCCGGCCTGAACGTGGCCGACGAAACAATCCGCGGCCTGCCCGGGAATCCGGCGCTGATCGCGATCATCGCGGTGATCATCGGCATCGTTCTTGCCGTCGTCATCCTCTGGCTCACCGGCTACTTCACCGATACCAACACCAAGCCGACCAAGGATGTCGCGAAGAACTCGCTGACCGGCGCGGCCACGGTCATCCTGGCCGGTATCTCGGTCGGCTTCGAATCTGCGGTCTACACCGCGCTGGTCATCGCCGGCGCCGTCTACGGTGCGTTCCTGCTCTCCGGCTCGCTGACGGTTGCGCTGTTCTGCATCGCCCTGGCCGGCTGCGGGTTGCTCACCACGGTCGGCGTCATCGTCGCGATGGACACCTTCGGTCCGATCTCCGACAACGCCCAGGGCGTGGCCGAGATGAGCGGCGAGGTCTCCCCGGAGGGCGCGAAGATCCTGACCGACCTGGACGCAGTCGGCAACACCACCAAGGCCATCACCAAGGGCATCGCGATCGCAACCGCCGTACTCGCCGCCACCGCTCTTTTCGGTTCGTACTCCGACGCCATCGGCAAGGCGCTGGCCGGCGCTGGAAACGTCGCGGTGGATGGGCTCAAGTCGTTCGAGACCACGGTCGTGTCGCCCGGAACCCTCGTCGGCATGCTGATCGGCGCGGCAGTCGTGTTCATGTTCTCCGGGCTGGCCATCAACGCGGTTTCGCGCGCGGCCGGAGCGGTGGTTCGCGAGGTGCGCCGACAGTTCCGAGAGATCCCGGGAATCATGGAGGGCACGAACAAACCCGAGTACGGCAAGGTCGTCGACATCGTGACCCGCGATTCGCTGCGCGAATTGGCGACCCCGGGTCTGCTCGCGGTCTTCGCGCCCATCGCGG
>JAABUU010007411.1_pt1 | contig 11291 bp, 12 predicted proteins | sample 5559301 | NCBI WGS metagenome assembly JAABUU01 (sample SAMN10711884, study PRJNA513360) | rock metagenome | isolation source: Antarctica rocks | place: Antarctica: Victoria Land, Richard Nunatak white
GTTGATGTTGATCCGGTTGCCGTTCCACTCGCAGGTCGTCGCGGCCGACGTGATCGTGATCCCGCGCTCCTGCTCCTGCTCCATCCAGTCCATCACCGCGGCCCCCTCGTGGACCTCCCCCATCTTGTAGGTCCGCCCTGTGTAATAGAGGATGCGCTCAGTCGTCGTCGTCTTACCGGCGTCGATGTGCGCCATGATTCCAATATTGCGAGTCTTCTCGAGGGTGAACTTGCGTGGCATAGGTCTAAGGGTCTTGAGGCGGTTTTGCGGGTGGGTCCGAGCTGAGCGCGGTCATGAAAAAGGCCCCAAAGGGCCCGGTCACGACGTGTCGGTCGGCTACGGACGGTTGACTAGTGGGTCGGCGTCTCCATTGCGGGGATTCTCCGGGTTCGGGAGCGAGCACGGTTGAACCCGGCCCGACCCGAGGCGGACACCGAATATAGCAGAGCAGGCGGGACGCCGGGGGGCGATTCCGGCTCCTCTCGCGCCCCCTCATCGGCCCTCCGGAGCCGCGTCGCCACCGCGGTTGCCGGGGTGGGTGCGCTTGGCGCCGCGCTGCTGGTGGTGGCTGAGTTCACGCCGCTGCTGACCGTCCGATCAAGCGCCTCCAACCGGGTCATCGACACCGTGTCCACCGGATCGCATCACTCCTACGCCCTGCTTCCGATCGCCGTGCTGGCGGGCCTGATGATCTGGCTGGCCTGGCGTGCCGAAAACTGGCTGGCGCTGGCGGCCACCGGTGCGCTGGGTGTGATCGCGTTGCTGATCGCGCTGCTCGGCGACCTTCCGGACGCTCAGGCCGGCGGGCTGATCGGCAGCCCGGCCCGCGGCTTTGCCTTTGCCAGCGCGACCCCGGCCCCGGGCCTGTACCTCGAGACGCTGGGCGCGATCGTGCTGCTGATCAGCGCCGGAATCGGCCTGCTGCTCGGCGGGTCCAGGCAGCCCGGACGAGGCGATGGACGCGGCGGGCGTAATACCCCCTCAAGGGCAAGTTCATCCCCCGAAAGGTCCTTGCCCTGACCGACTGGCCGATCCAACCGTTTACCAACACGGCCGTCGTTACATTTAGATAACGCGAGGGTTGTCCTGCTGCAGCCCCCGGTCCCGTGCGGTGGGCGACCCTCGCGTTTACTTCCCGACGCTCCCGGCGCGCGCGAGAGGCCGCCAGTGCGCCGGGCCCCTGGTTGAGGCGTGACGGCTACCGCTCAGCCCCGGACAAGCGATATGGAATCGAGCGCGTTGGACGTGTCAGACGCCGGACCGTAGTTGAGGAAGGCCCAACGTGGTCCTCCGGGATGAGGCTCTGAACGACAGGCGAAATCGCTTCCATACCTGCGACGTGCTACCAGCGCCGGCGCTGTTGGTGGCGAGCATGACGCGCTTTCCATTCACGGTCGCCAACCGTGCTCTTGGTGCCGAAGATGCCACCCCGGTCGACAACGTTGCAGACCCAGAACGTCAGCCTGTAACGCGCCTTGCGCACGGTGGTGACGGTCTGGGAGACGCCGGCCAGGTTGCGGTTGATCACGTCAACGTTGCTACCTGACGGACCGACCACCTTCCAGCCGAGGAAGCGCTGTCCGGGCGTGTAGAGCCGATAGCTGTCAGAGAGCAGGACGGGCTGCTCAAAGCCGCCGTTCACGATCAGGTGGCCGGGGCCTTGGTCGACCGATCGGCGTCAGGGGCCCTGACGGCTGACGCTGCCAGCACCTCCAGATTGCGCACGAACGTGTGGCTGGCCTCCCGGGTCAGATGCCCATTGTTGACCGAGTCGCAGCCGCCATCGTGAATCGTGACCGGATCATCGACCTGAGGGGCCGAGCCGTAGCGAAAGAACGCGATGATCGCTGCGCCGCTGTCGTTGGGGCACGCCTGGGCGCCGCGGACGGGGCTTGAGCGCGTTGAGGTAACCGGCCAGGCTCTCCGTCGTCGCGCGGCGATTCGGCTCGACCAGGGCGCCGCCCGCCCTGGCCGCCGAGACCTCAGCCGGCTCCAGGACGCCGCACGCGAACTGCCCGAGCCGTCAGGCCCGCAGCTCGCCGCCCGCAGAGCCGTCCGCGGGCGACACTCGCGAAGGGGCTGCTGCGGCTTCGCTTCGCTCGCCGCACACAGTTTCACTCTGCGCTGATCGGGATCGCCGAGGCGATCCCGCTCCCGACGCTCGACCCATAACCACGCCGGAAAACCAAGGCCGGGCGACAGCCCGGCCCAATCGCCCTTAGATCGCTACCAACCGCCCTTTAGATCGCTACCAGCGGTAGTGGGCGAAGGCCTTGTTGGCCTGCGCCATGCGGTAGATGTCGTCCTTGCGCTTGTAGGCGTTGCCCTGCTGCTGGATCGCGTCCGACAGCTCGTTGGCCAACCGCTGGGCCATCGTCTTCTCGCGCCGCGCGCGGGAGAACTGGATCAACCACCGGACGGCCAGCGTCCGGGCGCGGCGGGAGGGCACCTCGACGGGCACCTGATAGGTGGCGCCGCCGACCCGACGAGGCCTGACCTCGAGCACCGGGGTCAGCGCCTTGATCCCCGCCTCCAGCTGCTCGACGGCGTTCTTGCCGCTGCGCTCGGAGAGGATCGCCAGCGCGTCGTAGACGATCTTCTCCGCCGTCGATTTCTTGCCGTCCAGCATCACCTTGTTGATGATCTGCTGGACCAGGCGGTTGCGGTAGACCGGGTCGGCATCGATCGGCCGGATCTGAGCGGCGGCGCGGCGGGGCACTAGCTAGCGGTCTCCGCCGTAGGCACGGTGCAATGCGGTGAGGGCCACTTACTTGGCCTTGACGCCGTACTGCGACCGGGCCTTCTTGCGATCGCCCACGCCGGCGGCGTCCAGCGTGCCGCGGATCACCTTGTAGCGGAATCCCGGCAGGTCCTTGACGCGGCCACCGCGGACGAGCACCACCGAGTGCTCCTGCAGGTTGTGGCCCTCGCCGGGGATGTAGGCGCCGACCTCCATGCCATTGGTCAGCCGCACGCGCGCCACCTTGCGCAGCGCGGAGTTGGGCTTCTTGGGCGTGGTCGTGTACACGCGGGTACAGACCCCGCGGCGCTGAGGAGCGGCGACCTTCTTCTTGCGCCCCTTGCCGGACTTCAGGCCCGGGGTGGCGAGCTTCTTCTTCGGCGCGGTGCGCCCTTTTCGGATCAGCTGGCTGGTAGTCGGCATGCGGCCGCAGAGCGTAGCAGGGCGATCCTAGGCCGGCACCCCAGCCAGCACCTCATCCGCCGACGCCCCCGTGATCCCGACGGCCTCGGCGACCGGAGGGTAAGTGACCTCTCCGCCGGCCACGTTTACCCCGAGCTTGAGCCCGGGATTGGAGGCCACCGCCCCGTGCACGCCGAGCGAGGCGAGCCCCAGTACGTAGGGCATGGTCGCGTTGGTCAACGCGTAGGTCGAGGTGATCGGCACCGCGCCGGGCATGTTGGTGACGCAGTAGTGGGTGATCCCGTCGACCTCGTAGGTCGGATTGGTGTGGGTCGTGGGCCTCGAGGTCTCAAAGCAACCACCCTGGTCGATCGACACGTCGACGAGCACCGACTGATGCTTCATCAGGCCCAGCTGCTCCCGGGTGACGACGTGCGGCGCGCGCGCCCCGTGCACCAGCACGGCGCCGATCACCAGATCGGCGCTCGGCAGCCGCTCCTCGATCGACAGCGTGGTGGCAAAGCAGGTGTCGGCCCGCCCGCCGAAGGCGATGTCCAGCTCGCGCAGCCGGTCGATGTTGCGGTCGAACACGTACACGGTGGCCTCCATCCCGAGCGCGATGAAGGCGGCGTTCATCCCGACCACGCCGCCGCCGATCACCAGCACGTTGGCGGCCGCGACGCCCGGCACGCCGCCGAGCAGGATCCCCCGGCCCCCGAGCGGCTTCTCGAGCATGAACGCTCCGGCCTGGGTGGCGATCTTGCCCGCCACCTCGGACATCGGGGCCAGCAGCGGCAACCGCCCGCGCCCATCCTCGACGGTCTCATAGGCGATGCAGGTGGCGCCGGACGCCATCAGCCCGCGGGTCAGCGCCTCGTCGGCGGCCAGGTGCAGGTAGGTGAACAGAGTGTGGCGGGGCGCCAGCCGGCCGACCTCCTCGGGCTGGGGCTCCTTGACCTTGACGATCAGGGTGGCCTCCCCGAACACGGCATCGGCGTTGGGAACGATCGTCGCCCCCTGGGCGACGTAGGCCTCGTCGGAGATCGACGAACCCTCGCCGGCGCCGCTCTGGACGAAAACCTCGTGGCCGGCGTCGGCCAGCTCGCGCACGCCGGCGGGGGTCAGCGCGACCCGATACTCGTCGATCTTCACCTCGGTGGGGACCCCGACCCTCACGATGTCACCAGCTCCCGGCCTCGCAGGGCCAACCAGAACTCGATCCGGTCCCGGGCGCTGCCCAGGTTGCGCCCGGTCAGCTCCTCGACGCGCTTGATCCGGTAGCGCAGGGTGTGACGATGGCAGTACAACCGTCGGGCGGCTCGCTCCCATTGGCCGTTCTCTTCTATGAACGCTTCAAGCGATCTCATCAGCTCCCCTCCGTAGTGTCCCTCGCTGGCCTCGATCGGGCCGAGGATCGAGTCACAGAACAATCTCAACGCCTCGTCATCCTGCAGCGACAGCAGCAGCTGAAACGAGCCCAGGTCCTTGTACGTGGCCAGACGCGCGCGGCCGTTGCCGTTGCGAGCTCCGTTGAGCTCGCCGGTGGCGCCGAGCACCAGCGCCTGCACCGCGCACCGAGCCTCGTGAAAACTGCGGCGCGCCTGCGCCCCGGCCACCGGCCGGCCAACCCCCACCTGCAGGTCGGATCCGGCACCGCCCCGGAGGCGCTGCGCCACCCGCTCGGCCAGACCGAAGAGCTCCGACTCGGCGATCCCGGCCACCAGCGCACAGCTCAGCGACCCGGATGACGCCACCAGCGCCGGCGTCGCCTCCTCGCGCAGCGAGGCCGACAGCGCATCCTCGACCGGGCCCGGTCTGCCCCGCCCGCTGTGGGGGCGCTGCACGACGATCGCCGCGACCCGCTCGGCGAGTCCGAACGGCTCCAGGCGTCGTTCGAGCTCGACTCCATCGAGATCGCCACCGACGATCGCCGCCAGCACGTCGCCGGCCAGACGCCGCTCGGTGTCGCCGGCCACCCGCCCGCGCAGCAGCTCGAGGGCGACGATCGTCACCGCCTGGTGCAGCGTCAGACGGTCGAAGTCAGACAGCGGTCCACTGTCCTTGATCGCGACCAGCCACGCCTCAGGGATACGCTCCCCACCGCCCGGGCCCGAACCGGACCCACCCGCCCCCCCGTCGGCGGCGACTGGAAGGGCCAGGCAGCGGCCCTCGAGATCGGGACACGAGGGCAGGAACGTCCGGCCCTCGCGCCGCCGGGAGCGTTGGCTCAGCTCGGCGCTGAGCGAGGCCACCGTACCGGGCTCCAGAACGCGGCGAAACGCCCGCTGGACCAGCAGCTCGCCCCGGGTGTCGAAGACCAGGCAGGCGGCGCCGATCAGCGTGGCCAGAGTACCCGCGAGCGCGTCCAGCCCGCGCTCTGACAGCACGACCCGCTCGAGCCGCTCGTGGGCGGAGATCGCCCGCCGCAGGACGGCGTACTGCTCGTTGACCAGCTTCGTGAAGGCGGCCTCGGTAACGGCGATGAACGGGACCTCGTAGGGGACCTCGAAGACGGGGAACTCCCGCTCGGCCGCCGCCTGCAACAGCGCCTCCGGCACCGTGTCATGGCTGAAGCCGACACCGAACCCGAGCCCGGCCAGCTGATGGTCGGCGAGCCGGGTGACGAATTCTCGCTGCTCGACGTCGGTGTCCAGCAGCATCCCTGTGCTGAGCAACAGCTCGCCGCCCGAGAGCCACGGAGTCGGGTCCCGAAGCTCTGAGATGTGCACCCAGCGCACGGGCAGGTCAGTCGTCGCCTCCCCGGCCAGGAGTGAGACGTCGAGATCCTCCAGCAGCTCTCGGACCGTGAGCATTTGAGCCGTGGGTGGCCGTGAGGCTCGAGCTGGTGATCGTCGGCCGAGACGAACGCTCAGCGCATCCGGTCGCCGGCCTCGGTGAGCACGGGCCGCAGGACGGCCTCGATCTCCTCGAATTGCCGCGGCCCGGCGATCAGCGGCGGCGACAGCTGGATCACCGGGTCGCCCCGGTCATCGGCCCGGCAGATCAGCCCGCGCCGGTACAACTCACCGGACAGATAGCCCCGCAGCAGCGTCTCTGACTCGTCGTCTGACCACTGCTCGTTGGTGTCCTGGTCCTTGACCAGCTCGATCGCGTGGAAGTAACCGGCGCCGCGGACATCGCCGACGATCGGGATGTCCCGCAGCGACTCGAGCATCTCCCTGAAGGCGCCCTCGTTGGCGCGCACATTTTCGAGCACGGCTTCGCGCTCGAGCGCATCGACGTTGGCCAGCGCCACCGCCGAGCAGATCGGGTGCCCGGCAAAGGTGAACCCGTGGGTGAAGTTGTGCGCCCCCTCCATGAACGGCTCGGCCACCCGGTCAGAGGCGATCACCGCTCCCATCGGCGCATAGGCGCTGGTCAGACCCTTGGCGGTCGTGATGATGTCCGGCACGTAGTCATAGCGCTGGGCTCCGAACCATTCCCCGAGCCGGCCCCAGGCGCAGATCACCTCGTCGGAGATCATCAGCACGTTGTACTCGTCGCAGATTTCGCGCACGCGCTGGAAGTAGCCCTCGGGCGGCGTGAAGCAGCCGCCGGCGTTCTGCACCGGCTCGAGGATCACCGCCGAGACCGTTTCGGGACCCTCGAACTCGATCCGGGCGGCGATCGTGTCGGCCAGCTCGACCGCGCTGAGCCCGCGCGGGTGGCGGAACATGTTGGTATTGGGCACATGGCAGCCGCCGGGGGTCAGAGGCTCAAATGGCTCGCGCAGGCTGGTGATGCCGGTGGCCGAGAGCGCGCCGAGGCTCGAGCCGTGGTAGGCGATCTCCCGGGCTATGACCTTGGTCGCATTGGGCTTGCCCGTCAGCTTGTGGTACTGGCGGGCGAGCTTGAGCGCCGACTCGACCGCCTCTGAGCCGCCGCTGGTGAAGAACACGCGGTTCAGGTCACCGGGCGCGAGGTTGGCGATCCGCGCCGCCAGCTCGATCGCCGGCGGATGCGCGTAGGACCAGTTCGTGTAGAAGCCGAGCTCCTTGGCCTGATCGGCCCCGGCCTGCGCGATGTCGGCGCGGCCATGCCCGATGTTGACGCAGAACAGCGCCGAGAGCCCGTCCAGGTAACGGTTGCCGTGCTCGTCATAGACGTAGCAACCTTCGCCGCGAGTGATGATCGGCAGCTCCTGATCGGCATAGGCCGACATACGGGTGAAGTGCATCCACAGGTGGCGGCGGCCGAGCTCCTGCAGCGCGCTGCGCTCGGTGCGTACTGCTTCCTGGGTACTTGCCATACCTATCCCCTCCGCGAACCGCGTGCCGTTTTGTACAACCGTACCGACCGAGCGGAGCTAACTCAATTGGACGCTCCGTCGAAGTCTTCGGCGACGCTTGTACGTCTTGCTGATCGAGTTCCCGCCAGGTGCGGCGACCTTCTCCCCGCGCGGATCGGCTAGGTTGGCACGGACCGATGATGCTCAACCACTACCGCGCCGGCCACGGGGAGCCGTTGGTGCTGGTTCACGGGCTCGGCTCCCGCTGGCAGATGTGGGAGCCGGTGATCGACCGGCTGGTGGCCCACCGGGACGTGATCGCGCTCGATCTGCCTGGCTTCGGCGCCTCGCCGATGCCGCCGGCGGGCACCCCGGCCGGAATCGGCTCGCTCGCGTCGCTCGTCACAGGGTTCCTCGACGAGCTCGGCGTCCGGCGCCCGCACGCCGCCGGCAACTCGCTCGGCGGCTGGCTGGCGCTCGAGCTGGCCCGGCGGGGGCTGGTGCGATCGGCCGCCGCGATCTCCCCCGCCGGGTTCGCCAACCGGCCAGAGACGGTCGGCGCTCGCGGCTCGCTCTGGCTCGCGGTCCGCGCCGCCCGCCGGCTGGCGCCCCATGCTGAGTCAGTGCTGGGCAGGCCGGCTGGACGCCGGGCCGCCCTCGGCCTGTTCATAGCTCGTCCGACCCAGGTCCCCCCAGCGGCGGCCGCCGCCGATGTACGGGGGCTCGCGGACGCTCCGTGGTTCGACGAGACGCTGGCGACGATCAAGCCGGCGGGCTTTACCGGCGGCGAGCAGATCGAGGTTCCGGTGACGATCGCCTGGGGTTCCAAGGACCGGCTGCTGCTCCCGCGCCAGGCCAAGCGCGCGGCTCGGGCCATCCCTCGGGCGCGGAGCGTGACGCTCGAGGGCTGTGGCCACCTGGCGACCTACGACGACCCTGAGCAGGTGGCGCGCGTGCTGCTGCAGTCGAGTGCGGCGCTCGGAATTTGACCCATATCCCACGGATCAAAGTTCGCTTGACTTGCCTGTCGAAGGGGTCCAGTAGGTTGGGCGCATGGGCAAGCGGAAGGGGCGGCGCCGAGATACGGAGTTCAGGATCTTCGGGGACGACGAGTTCAGGGAAAAGTTCTACGTCCGACGTTCGACGTTCAGTCCGGAGTTCAGACTTCGCGTCGAGTCCGAGGCCAAAGCGCGAGGATTGCGCAACGTCCAGAAGCGCAAGCCTTAAGTTGCATTTACTTTTACGAAACGTCGATCTTGAGTAGAGTCTTTGCCATGCGGAGCGGCAAATATAGGGTCCGGACGGCGCTACGGGAAATACTTCCGGAAGCCATCGCTCCCCGTATCCCAAAGGGCACCAACGATTGCGGCAACCACGAGTGGTACAAGTCGGACGAGCGTACGTGGCGCTGCTATCACTGCAAGCCGGGCGTGACGCACGAGGTTCCGTGGGATGCGCGCGAACTTGCGGCACTGCGGCGCGAGGCCGAGGCAGCATTGCTGCGGGCTGGCCTCAGGGACCCCGAACCGATTCCGCATCACTAGCCTCGCTATACGGATCGGCCCGCGAACCTTGGATCCTGGGAACTCGTAGTCAGCGGGCCGAAGAAGGCGCGGGACCGGTAGCTATGGGGCGCTCAGGGTCGGTGATCCACTCGCTCCACGAGCCTGGATACAGCGCCGCGCAAACACCCGCCAGCTGAAGCGCCAGCACCTGATGGGCGGCGGTCACGCCCGAGCCGCAGTACGTCCCCACCTCTGCCCCAGCCGTCACGCCGAGCTCCTCAAACGCCCGACGCAGTGCGGCAGGCGCGAGGAACTGCCCGCAGGCGTCCAGGTTCTGGCTGGTGGGTCGGTTGCGGGCTCCCGGGATGTGCCCAGCCACGGCGTCGATCGGCTCAGAGTCGCCCCGAAACCGCTCCGGTGCCCGGGCGTCGAGCAGGATTCCGCGCCGGGCGAGCGCGAGCGCCTGCGCCGGACCGAGCACCGGCAGCGCGCCCGGTGCAGCGATCAGGTCACCGGGCACGGGAGTCTCGGCCCCGGTCGCCAGGCCACCGCCCGCCGCGACCCACCCAGCCAGCCCGCCGTCGAGGACCGAGACGGCCGGATGGCCGAAGTAGCGCAGCAGCCACCAAGCCCGCGCTGCCGCGGTGGACGGCCGCTCGTCGTAGACGACCACCGGCTGGTCACTTCTCACTCCGGCAGTCCGCATGCCGGCGGCGAAGGCCTCGGTGCGGGGCAGCGGATGGCGCCCTCCCGCGCCGGGCGGCCCGGCCAGATCGGAATCCAGATCGAGGAACGCCGCCCCCGGGATGTGGCCGCTCTCATAGCGGTCACGACGAGCCCCGGTCCCGAGCTCCCAGCGGACGTCGAGCAGCGTAAGTGGCGGATCGCCGCATCGCCGGAGAGCTTCGAGCTGGTGGGCTGACAAAAGCGGCGTGGGCAGCCGCGATCCCATGCCGGGAGTTGTACTACGCGGTGACCGGGCCGGCGGCCGCTCGAACCGGCGCCGGGGTGAGCCACGCCGCCACCAGCACGAGCGTGAAGGCCAGGCACTCGACCAGCAGCGCCAGCGGGTGACCCGACATCGGATCGCCGAACACGATGATTCCCCCAACGATTCCCGACACGTTGGCGGCGGTGCCGGTGACGGCGATCACCGGCACGGCCTCGCCGTCCTGCAGGCCCTTGGCGGAGGCGTAGAACGCGGCCACCGAGGCCACGAGCGCCACCAGGATCCAGGGTGAGAGCAGGCCCACCGCACCGTGGGAGCCGACGATTCCCGAGATCGCCTTGATCGCGATGTCAGAGACGCCGAACAGGATCCCGGCCGCGGCGCCGAGCATGAACCCGTGGTGCTCCCGGGGCGCCCCGATCCGGGGACCCATGATCAGCAGGCTGCCGGCGATCAGCAGTCCCGCCTCGAACGCGATCATGCCCGGAACCGAGAAGCGCGAGTGGGCACCGTGCACGGCCGGCAGGCTTAGCCCGAGCGCCACCAGGCCGACTGCGGTGAGCGAGATGCCGATCCATTGGCGGCGGGAGATCCGCAGGCCGAAGATCCGCTCGGCCATCACCGCCAGTAGCACCACCCCCCCTGCGAGCACCGCCTGGACGACCGACAGCGGCGCCACCGCCATCGCAGCGACGTGGAAGATCCAGGCGCCAGAGGCGATCAGCATCCCGATCGCGAACAGCCGAGACGAGAACAGGGCGCGCGCGGTGCGCAGCGGCCGGCGGATGTCCACAGCGGGCGCCGCGCAGGCTCCCCGGTGCTTGAACAGGAAGCCGATGTTCGTGGTCAGCGCACAGGCGAGGGCCAGCAGGATGCCTAATAGCGGGCTCATGAAGGAGGGCTCACACGGAACGCCAGGGCGGCGCACCGGCGCCTGACGCAGCTGCTCGGTGATCCGGACACAGCGCGCTTGCGCCGGGCGGCCCGTGGGGGTGCGGCTGCATTCACTGACCATACCCTGTCGAGCCTGCATAAATTCAACTTATGTGCCGTCCCCTGCTGCTGATCGACATCGACGGGGTGATCTCCCTGTTCGGCTTTGATCCTCTGCGCCCTCCGGCCGGACGGTTCGTGATGGTGGATGGAATCGCGCACTTGCTGTCTGAGGCGGTCGCGGGACGGCTGCGGGAGCTGGCGGGGATCTTCGAGCTCGCGTGGTGCAGCGGGTGGGAGGAGAAGGCCGACGAGTACCTGCCCCACGCGCTCGGACTGCCGGACGGGCTGCCCCACCTGGTGTTCGACCCGGCACGCTTGGGCCCCGCGCGCCTGGAGGTCCGCCGCCACTGGAAGCTCGAGGCGATCGAGGCCTTCGCCGGTCGCGAGCGAGCGCTCGCGTGGATCGATGACGCCCATGACGACAGCTGTCATGAGTGGGCGGCGACCCGGACGGCGCCCACGCTCCTGATC
>JAABUU010007414.1_pt1 | contig 11289 bp, 18 predicted proteins | sample 5559301 | NCBI WGS metagenome assembly JAABUU01 (sample SAMN10711884, study PRJNA513360) | rock metagenome | isolation source: Antarctica rocks | place: Antarctica: Victoria Land, Richard Nunatak white
AGTGCGCTTGTTGTCCAACTCACATGCATAGCAAACTGACAGCTTGATCTATAGGGTAAACAGTTGGTTCAAGCATCTAAGAAAAGCAAACTGGGCAGACCTGCAAGACAGGGTGTTGGCCATTCAGTCTTGCTGATAATTATGAATGTGAGCAGGGTACACTTCTGGCGGTTTACTTGGTCCAAAATCAACCAGCAGCTTTGCAAAGTTGGTTTCCATACGAGGTGGTGTTGAAATAACACCATTTTGAGTATGAACAGAAGTGAGGATCTAGGCTGATGTGAACTTTGTCACAGCCTTAGTGCCTTCTGAAACAGCGTGTTTGGCCAGCTCGCCAGGCAGGATGAGGCGAACTGCGGTTTGAATCTCCCGAGAGGTTACAGTGGGCTTCTTGTTGTATCTGGCAAGTGAAGCGGTCTCAACGGCGATCTTCTCGAAAATGTCGGCTATGAAAGAGTTCAGGATTGACATGGCCTTGGAAGAGATACCAGTGTCGGGGTGAACTTGCTTCAAGACCTGTGCCGTCACAAAGACGAGTCAGCAGTTCACTCCTGACAGCTTTTATGGTCAAGATGCCACAGCACAGAACAGTAAACTACCTTGTAGATGTAGATCTTGTAGCTTTCCACGGCCTTTTTGGATCCCTTCTTCCTGCCAGCGCTTGACTTCTTTGCGACTGCCTTCTTGGCAGGCTGTGCGGGTTTCTTTTCTGCCTTGGGGGCCATGTCTGCTGACCTTGCGGGCGAAAGGACAGTCAGAAGCTAAAAGGTACGATATGCTGAGAACTTGAGTAACCTTTATGAGAGATGTACTGACGTCAGGTCCCTCCCCAGCTATTTGAGCGGTGCGCGTAAGGAGGGCTGCTTGCTAGGACGCAACAAGGGCTGCTCGGTCAAGATTTGGGGCACACGCCCTGTTGAATTCAACAGCGATACCTTCAAAAGGGCTGCTGTCCCTGTTCGAGATAACACTCTTTGCCTTCCCAAACCTTCTGTCTGCTATTGCATATACCTTGCCGTCCGCCTAGCAACATGGCCCGCACAAAGCAGACAGCCCGTAAGTCCACTGGTGGCAAGGCACCGCGCAAGCAGTTGGCCACCAAGGCCGCAAGGAAGAGTGCACCTGCCACTGGAGGTGTTAAAAAGGTACACATCGACGCGCAGTTTTCCTTAAGTGTAGCGTTCAGCGTGACTCAACTTTCAAAGTTCATTTGACACACAACTCAACAGTCTACCTAACAACCAGTTTCGCCGTGTTGCAGCCTCACAGATACAGGCCTGGAACCGTTGCCCTGCGTGAGATCAGGAAGTACCAGAAGTCCACTGAGCTGCTGATCCGCAAGCTGCCCTTCCAGAGGTTGGTACGTGAGATCGCCCAGGACTTCAAGACTGACCTGAGGTTTCAATCCTCAGCAGTGCTAGCGCTCCAGGAGGCAGCTGAGGCCTACCTAGTTGGCCTGTTCGAAGACACCAACCTGGCTGCCATCCACGCTAAGCGTGTCACCATCATGCCCAAGGACATCCAGCTTGCCCGCCGCATACGTGGTGAGCGTGCTTAGGCTTCCCAAGTCTACAGCACATCATCTTTCCATCCTCAAATGGTGTTATTTCAACACCACCTTTCTGGAAGGCTTGCACTCGATTTCACATGTACTGGAAGCCATTGCAATTCTGAACAGGCATCAGTGCCCTGCAGACGCATAGTTGTAATGGCTGTGGGCATCATTTGATTTTTATCAGCAACTTCATGCCAGCAGAAAGGTTGTGTGCTGAAAAAACGCACAGCACTTGGAGAACACATTGCCAGCTCTGTAAGATTATCTGAGTAAGACTTGTGAGTGGTTTTGGGGCCTGAGCACAGCACGCTCCTAGGCCTCTTGCAGTGTGCACACTGGCGCTCATTTGTCTTTTGCAAAACATTGTCCTTACATTGCAAGACGATTAACAATGAGGGTCATGTCTTTTTTTAAGTTTGACAGGGAGTACACCTCACACACAATGTATAAATTTTGATCTCATCATGATGGCATCAAGTCTTCTTACAAAATTGTAAGAGCCACAACATAATATGCAACACTACACACACCATCACACACTCACTGATGATGAACCAAACATCAGGGAAAGGTGATTTTGGAGTTACCAAGCACGCTTGTGGCAGACACGATTGGTGGGAGAAGGCTGCATGAACATCCTTGGCAGCATGAAGGTAACACCACACATAATGTTGACTGGCCATCAACAAATTGTAGCGCAGTGAGACATGCAGGCGAGCCTAGCTCAAGAGTGTATATCATGAACATATGCAGCCTACTCATGTCTCCAGTCTCCTCAGCAGCACAATGCCTCCGCCACTGCTCCGTGCACATGCTAGACCCTTGTGCAGCCAGTAGTATGTGTATACCTTCTCTGCAAAGCTAACAGGTTTCTTCACTACAGTGCGCCCAAAGGCAGTGATGACTAAAGCACTGAAACTGAATTGCATGTCTTGCTTGCTCAGTGTGTTATATGAGCCATCAAATGAGGTGGTGACAGGACCAAGCAAGCTGACAAGGCTGAGGGTTCTGTTTTTCACGTTTATATCTTTGAACTCCTTGACTGGGATGTACCAGAACAGCGTTGAGCCGCTTGTGGAAGCAAATACCTGCAGGAGGCATGCCGATGTGCTACATGGCTTTCATGGCTGTAACATGCATTGCCGCTGCTCCAAGGCGGCTTTGATGGAAATGTTGATATGGTCAGGAACAGATGTCTAAACACGTGCACAGTCAGCCAACTCACCAGCTGCCACCTGCCATCCAGGTCAACAAGGGTATCTGCAAAACAGTTTTGCATGTGTATTATATAGATAGTAACAGTATCACAAGCATTGCTGCTTATTGCAGCCTTCTGCACCTGTCTTGCAGGCGGAGTGTTGCTCAACCCACAGTGCTGCTCCAAGAGCTAGGTAAGGATGCACCTTCTGAGAAATGGCTGCTTGCTGCAGCAGTTCAATGGCGGCTGCACTTGCTAATTTGTTTCGAGATGAGCTGATATAGTTTGCGAAAGTAGCCTGTGCCTTTGACTCGACCTTGATCTGCTTTGCTGCTTTTGCTGACTCAGAGCAGATGACTCCGCAGAAACCTGATCGAGCGTGCTGAATGCGAAGACGAGAATGCTGTGTTGATTGAAGTGATGATTGCGCGGAAGGTAGAGACCTCTTGGGATACTGACAGATGGTGCACAAGTTCTTGGAAGGCGGGGCGTGTTCCCCGAACAGTGTCTGCCGTGTGGAGATGCTTGTACATCGCATGTGTGCCGCTTGGTGCAAGCTTACCTTGTACCCGCGCAACACATCGCGACGTCAAAACGAGTCAACGTTTTGCTCCAGGATTCAGTCACAGAATCAATCATTCGTTCCCAATACAAGTGACTAATGTGGATACAAGTGATGATTCAACCTTGATCAGAACTGGAGGCAGAAGCCGGAGCCGTGAGCTAAAGGTCCACAAAGGTCCGTACAGCGTTTGTCCGCGGCAAAGACAGCTGATCTGTTGTGTGTAGAGCAAACGGTCGTCAGTTCCCTCTCTTCTGCGAGCTTGCTTGTCTGTAGGTCAGGTCGCTTGCAGTTGCACGTCACGTCCTATATTTATCGTGTGTCTGCGCAAACTGATAGAACATGATTGTTCGTTTTCTCCTTGCAGGGATCAATTTGTTCGACTCTTCGGTGCGTAAGGCTTTGCATCTAGGTCACCAATATGGGTCAGTGTTTCGGAAGGTAAGACTCAGCTGGCCCTTAGACAGCTAGTTCTCTACACACACTGCGACGTGCCAACCCAAGCTACCGTATGCGCAGTGAAAAAGGGAAAGCCGAGCAGCAGGCAGGCAACAAGGCGAAGGCGGAGGCAGAGCAGAACCCGTCCGTGCACGGGCTTGGGCGGACTAGCGCAACTAACCCCCTGGGCCGTATGAGCATGAGCAAACCCACAACGGAGCAACTGGAGAAGGCCAGTGTCGTCAGCATGCATCATTGACCTGGAGATTAGCAGCGCGTCCGAAAGGCAGGTTGCTTTCGGGATTTGCAGACCAGCAGATTTGACCTCTTCTAGCAGGTTGCAAATACAACAGTAGAGCACTGACAAGCCAAATTTGCACTATCAGAAACCTTGTGAGCCATCTGCTCCAATCCAAAAGTCTTTCACAAGTCCCCTTGGTCAACTATTGTTCAACATATAGCTTTTTATGCCAGCTTGGTGCTGAACGGGTCTTTTAAGATCTTGTTGCCCACAGCTGCAGATTCAACCCTGTATGGAGAGTGATAAATCCTGACATGACATGGAAGATGACAACCAGGACAGAGCAAGCCCAATGTGGCTCAGGTTATTGAAGATACGTATCAGTATCAGAGATCTGCAATTTTGATGTCGGCCTGTTTCTTGACTACTACTATGTGTGATTGATTTTGAGCAGTGACCCATAGTGTGCATTGCCTGGTTCGTGATGCAATGAACTTTGAATTGATGCTTCACTAGTGTCTGCTTTTATGAGTCTCAGCACCAGTGCATGCCATGTAAGAATCTGATGAGTTGCCCATGCATGCTGTTGGTTGTCATACCCATTGCCACCTTGTCTGCTGCCTCGCCTGACATACCGATTGCCAACGTGTACTGCCCATGCAAGGATCTGGTGGCCATGGTAAAGCGTTCTCTGGCTGTTCTGTGTATTCTGAAGAACCGCAGATCATCTGATTGGTGATCAGCCAATGTACAGGGCTTTGTTGTTGTGCTGCTTACCTCACGTGCCTCTGGCAAAACTCCTGCAGCTGCTATGCTGCAGCGAAGCATGTATGCAGTGGCGGCTGGACAAAACCATGAACATCAGAAAGACAAACATGGTTACAAGAAGCACGTGTAATGTTATTGACAGTCAGAATCAGATAATATTTGTTGCCTATTTCGTGACACTGATTCCAGCAAGACACCTAAGCTGCACTGATACACCCTACCAGGGCTCATATATTACTGTACTTAGCACAATTTGTGCCAAACTCAATACATTAATTGCAGTTGCTGCAAACGAACACAATCAGCTGAAAGGGGCACTGGACATGCAACACTTCAGCCATGGTCCAACTGGCCATGGCCGCCAGTGCCGCCATTCTGAAAGCGGGGCAGCTGTTGCAGGTCTGTACAGACAGTGTTGCCCTGCACTACTCTCATTTTTCCTAGAACTGAATTGGTACATTTTTGTGGTTGGCAGCCTCAGCCTGTGTTTCGCATGCCTGATGCAATACCGTTTATTGTGACCAACAGAGCATCCCGCAAACCGGGGTTTTCTGGATCGTTCCTCAGCCTCTTCAGAATCTCCACTTGCAGCACATTTGCCGGGTCTATGTATGGGTTGCGCATATCAATCAGGTGCCGCAGCATTTCATTGTTCTGGTTCAGCCTGTGGTGACCTGTCAGCTGCAGCAGCAGAGCATCTGTCATTGTCATGCAGGGCATCAAGATGAAAGACAATGTTTGTTCTTCCTTGACATTATCTTCAATGTCCTCAAAATTGAGCATGATATGAGCACACAGGGTTTGGGGGCAAGTTGCTGTTGCATGACACACTTGAGACTGCAGTCAAATGAAGTGTGACAAGCAGCAAGACACATGGGGCAAGATATGATGATGCAGAGTGGTTGAGCAGATACAAATGCAAGCATGACCAACGCAAACAAGGGTGCTGTACAAGTGCAACCCCTACCTCAAGGACGGCTTTGACGGTGTCATCAAACTTGCCACGAAGCACCACACCAAGAGCCTTCTCCTCCTCTGTGTCTGCCAGTTGGGCGTCATACATAGCAGCAATGCGCATGTCACACTTGGACAGGATCATCTCAATCAGGTCAATTGTGCTCTGGAAGAAGGGCCACTCCTGATACATCTGCTGCAACTCTGCCTTCTGCCCCTGCACCGCAACCATGACTTGTCACTATACCACACAGCAAAGACTCACTGATCGATTGGCTGTCCAACATGTTCAGGACAAAGCGTAGAAGACTACAGGAGCTGCTGGCATGTACAGAGCATGGTGAGGTATGAGCCACCAGCAGACAGCCCACAAACCAGAATGAGGCACTGTTCACAGCCAGCTGAAGGCACAAAGCCTGTAGTACTCTGCTGCAGTAAGGATGGGTCTGCTGATCCATGCTCCAGGCAAATGCCTAGCACGAAAGTTGTAGTGACCACATACTGGTTCAGAACTAGAGAATGAAGGTGCTGACACTGCCGATAAGTATGAATACATGAGCAGCCACAATCACAATATGCAATTTATAAACAACGGTAATTTGCCAAAGAAGATTATGTTTGATATTGACCTGTCCGTAGAGCTGTTTGAGGCCTTCTCCTAAGCCTAGCCAGGAGGGCAGGGCCATTCGGTTCTGAGTCCAGGCAAAGATCCAGGGAATAGCTCGCAGTGTCTCCACTCCTCCCCCCTTCTTGCGCCTGTGTTGACACCCCAGACAACTTATTTTCTTTTGTCATGCAGATTAGATTGAATTAGGTTAGGTCAGGTCAGATCAGGTCATGTCAGGTTAGGTGAAGTTGGATTAGGTTAGGTTAGGTTAGGTTAGGTTAGGTTAGGTTCTACAGAGGAGAAGACTGTCAAAGCAGGAGGGCAACAACACGGACGACAGCATAGCACGGCAATCATTTGCGCTGTTGTAGTCTTTCTTTGGCCCCATAGCATGTACCAGCTCAGGAAACAAGTAGGCATTTCAGGGGGACATGCAAGCAGAGGCAGAGTGAAAGGGCAGCAGAAGCCAAACGATGCAGAGGGAAAGTGTCACAAGGAAGCAACATGGTTTTGGAATTGATCTTGATGGAGGTCAAACCAGACAAGAGGAGAAGAAGCAGACAGAGAAGGGGTAGGGGAGGTAACCTGGCAGGTCTGCTGCCAATGTTAAGGCCGCCCAGCTCCTCTTCAGGAGTGACCTTCCTAAAGTAGCTGATGAAGTGTGGGTGCCTGAAAACCACCTGCACCCACGCACACACACAGCTCACTGTCACTGAGATACCTCTCACATTCAGGTGCAGCTTGCACAGCAGCTGATAGTGCAAAACGCATTTTCAGCGCTGTATGAAGACGCCAAATGGTGACCTGATGCAGGACCAAAAAGCGACCTGGGCAGCTTGACAACAGATGAATGTTGTCAGGTGGATCAGCACTCACATTTCTGTAGTCCTCACAGCTGGTCTTGCCCAAGGAGTCCATCAACTGGCGCCACTTCTGGGACCTGCAAACAACACAGTGTGCACAGCATGTTATACTACCAGAAACAGCAGCAGTCCACAGTGGACCAATGAGTCAAGCAACCAATGATGACTGTCGCATGACCAATGAGTGACAGTCTGTTGATGACCTTATGGAGGTGCACCACTGCTGTGTCACCAACACTCACACCAGCGCGGTTGTATTGACAGGCCTCTCCTGTGCAGCCGCACATCCAATTGCATGAACAAAGACAAAAGCCTTCAACGTAAGTAGTTGCCACAGTCAGGTGCAGCTGTCAGCGTGTTGCTTGTATCGACGTCATATCTGCTTGTTTTGAACTTGTTGATTGGGATTTCAGCTAACATGGAGCTGATGCTGTCTGCTTTCAGCTTGGCCTGCAAATTACCTGCAATCGCTTGCCTGCAAGTTACCTGCAATCACTTGCGTGCAAATTACCTGCAACTATCTGCAATGGCAGGTCTGCAAAGTACCTGCCATTGCCAGTCTGCAAGTTATCTGCAGTTACCTGCAATTGCAGGTCTGTACATTACCTGGGTGGTTTAGGAGGACTCTCTGTGGCCAGCAGGACAGCAGTGCTGTAGGTCTCCAGCTGCCTGGTGGCCACTGCCGCCAAACCAAACTTGGCCTGGATCATCTCCCCCTGCACATACCAAGCTGCATGTCGCATTCCAAGCATTCATCTGTTCATTGAATACGTGCCTTCCCCTAGGCTGAGATAGATACAGTCCCTGAGTAGATTTCTGTATGTCATCGCCCACCCGTGGCTACATTGCTGCCTCCTTCATCCAGCATGCTGCAGTTGCAATGTCAACAACAGCATGCAACTCACCACAGTCATCTGATTTGGCATCATGTGATAGCAACACAATGTCTAAAGCTACCTGCTCTGTGATTCGCAGGGTGCCTTGGACAGACCCTGGGGGCTGTGATTGGATAGCCAGATACATGGGGCCCCCGCCCCGACCCACAGTGCCGCCACGGCCATGGAACAGCGTCAGCCTCACATCAAACTCCTTGCACACCTACGCGCGCAAGTAGAAGCTGTCAGCTACTAATGTGCAAAGCTTACAGCCAGCCTGTTCTGCAATACAGTAGTATGCATCAAGCTGCACATGCTTCAAACTGATAATCTCTGCCCCTGCATTGCAAGGCACCTGGTATGTGGTGTGTTTGGCGCAGGCCACCTCTTGAGGTATGTTAGTGCTTGCGCAACCACATCCATGTCTTGATGCTTCTGATCAATGGATGTTTCTGTCTGGCTGTGCTGTATGACAGGATAAGCCAACCACCCATTCCGTGCGATACTTTGTTCGTTTTGGAATAGAAATTGTACATTTTTCTCGGAATAAGGGTTTTGAGCAGAAAGCCAAACACAAATTCGTTCATTTTTATTTCAATCACATAGTAGAAAGTGTAGTGTGATAGTTGAAGGCCTGTGCAGCCTATCCTCTGCCATCTTCACAACATGTCTACATCCCAGTCAAACCACACTTGGTGTACACGACTGTGTCACCGTACTTGATGTACACCACACTGACACCACACTTGGTCGGCATGACAGAATCACTGTACTTGATGTACACCATGCTGACACCACTATTGGTCGGCGTACAGTATCACTGTACTTGATGTACACCACACTGACACCACACTGACACCACATTGACACCACACTGACACCACACTGACACCACACTGACACCACACTGACACCACACTGACACCACACTGACACCACACTGACACCACAATTGGGGAACACCATACTGGCACGACACAGAGACCAGGTGGCAAGCTTGCAGCAGGGCAGGATGACAGTGCACACCTGGACTAGCTCCTCTTGACACCTGTAGAGGGCCCAAGCTGCAGCAGCACGCCCAGCATCCTTGCCAGAGTCTGAGTAGCCAAGCATCACCTCCTGGTGGTTGTCATACACTGTCCTGCAGATGCCAGCAACACAATTGTCACTCAAAAAAACAAAAAAAACGGTAACACAATTGTCACTTGGCATGACCTGGTGTTTCCTGACCAGCTGTCATATTAACTGCATGCTCACTTTCAGGGGAATGCTGGTTCTGGCAGTGAACTGACTGAGATATGCATCATGATCAGGCATGGTGGCATGCTGTAAGGTGTGGATCTTGCTCATGAAACTGCGCCAATCTGTTGCATGCAGGTGACTGTTGAGTGGCATAAGTTTGCATGGTCATGCAAGTACTATAAATGGCGGACGACAACTTGCATGGTCATGTGAATGCAGTGGAAGAGACGCAGGTAATACAAAAAACACATGAAGAACAGACCAGCACTGAAGCAGACAGACATGTGCGCCACTACACGTGGCAGAAATGCACGTCAATAGGGAGACACGCCCAAGTGCTATGCTTGTGTAGTGTTGTGGTAGACAGGGCTCATGTGGCGTATTGGTAGACAATGCTCATGTACCCTATTGGTAGACAGTGCTTGTGTACTGCATTGTTAGAAGTTCTTGTGTACCAGGTTGGTAGACAGGGACAGTGTCAGTGTGCAGGGTCAGCAAGCAGTTACCGCAGTCACTCACCTGAGCTGCTCCCGGTACCAGGGGACGCTCAGGAGGCGTCTCATGACTTTGCCAGCATTGTCCAAGTCTGCCAGAGTCTCAAACAGTGGAGCAACCCTCTGGGAAATACCCCATGCTCCAGCCTCTTGCTGCTGAGAGCTCTGCAATATTCAGTGCATCACACGCTTGATGTGGCATTGCTGACTGTGATGCAAGTGTGTCGATCTACAGAAAGTATGTGTGTGCGCGTGCATATACGGACAGAATGCTGTCATTGCCGTCTTGCATGATGCACAGGACACAACCACCTTGCACAATGCTTGCACAATGATTGAGATGATGGCTGGCAGGGTGTTTGGTCCTGATGTGTCTGTGTGTTGCGCGAGCAGGCATGTCTGAAGCTGCAACACACCAGTTGCAGGTAGCAAAGCATGTTTCAAGCAAGAGCTGCAAGCAATGCCTGTTTCATGTCCTGCAAAGCGGTCTTGACAGTAGCAGGGGCCCCCTTTGGGGTCTGGTTGATAGGAGTGGCTGAGCCCCAGGTGCTGCCCAGGCCCCTGGGGGTGCTCTGAGGGGTTGCCTTGGGTGTTGGCCCATTTGATCCACTCTTGCCCTTCTCTGGCCTGCAGATAGGCACTGTCTCCTCAGCAGTGCCTTACACAGAAGGTGGCCATCTGCAGCTGCCATTGTGCTCAAGGATGCTTGTTGAAAAGTGAAATAGAAGTGCTGACATGCAGTTATTGCATCATTATCTGCTTGAATGGCAACACATGGCCCTAGAACATGCTGGCGCCAATGTACACCATATGTTGTGGTCTTTTGCTTGTTCATTTGCACTCTTTGAGGACGACGTTACAGCTGCTGAATCAACGCAGCAGTAGCCGTGACTCTTTCCCTTGTTGCGCATGCAGACTTGTGATAGGCTGTGTATCTGGGAGGCGCCTCATGTTTGCCATGTGCAATATTGAGCAGAAAGCAAACAGAGGACATGTGTTGCAGAGGATACTCAAGCCTGTTGACACTTAACATGTGTGCAAAGACTGCAAAGCTGACATGCTCTGCTTTAATGCAGGCTTGCTCACACAGAGGCATGGATGGAGAGTCATCAGCAGTAGTCATAGTAGGTACATGCCTGGTAGCAACATGTGGCAGGGATGCTTGAAGCTCAGGCACACTCTTCTTCTGCGCATCCTCACCCTGCTTGGCCTCTTTGCCGTTGCTGGCGGCAGGTGCGCCTGAAGCCTTGTCTGCGTTGCCTGTTATGCGGCTCATGACGGCTGACAGAATTCCCTTGCCAGCGCTCTCACTGTCTCCTAAACATGTGCATCCAAACTCAGAGTGCAATCAGACCTAGCAGAGAAATCAAGCCTCGCAAAATTGACCAGAAAAAAAGTGGCAGCATTACTTGGGCAAGATGAAAGCTTCTCTTGGACAGAACAATGGTTTGCAGCATTTTGGACGTGATGACCCGACTGGGGTTATATCAAT
>JAABUU010007416.1_pt1 | contig 11286 bp, 9 predicted proteins | sample 5559301 | NCBI WGS metagenome assembly JAABUU01 (sample SAMN10711884, study PRJNA513360) | rock metagenome | isolation source: Antarctica rocks | place: Antarctica: Victoria Land, Richard Nunatak white
GCCGTCGACGCCGCACTGCACGCCAGCGGCTTCGAGGTGGTGGATGCGAACCTCCCGGGATGGCGGTGGGCGTGGGAGATGGCCGGGCGGATCCTGGTGGCCGAGGCAGCCGTCTCCAACGCCCACCTGGTCGGGGCCATGGATCGCCTGGACCCGGCGGTGGCGGCCAGGCTGGTCGACGGTCGCCAGGTGACGACTGCTCAGCTGGAGGAAGCCAGAGCCTTCCAGGTCCGCTGGAGGGCGTCCTTCCGGCATCTGCTGACCACGGTCGATCTGGTGGCCATGCCGACCATGACCCAGTTCCCGCCATTGTTGGAGGACGCCGACCGGGTCAGCCTCTCCACCGCCACTCGGCCGGTCAACCTGGCCGGGCTCCCAGCCCTGGCCCTTCCCGTCCCGAGCGGCGGCCCGGCCCCGGCCAGTTTGCAGTTGGTCGGCCCACCGGATGGGGAGGAGCTGCTACTGGCGGCTGGGCTGGTGATCGAGCGGTCCACCGGGCACCCCACGGCGTGACCGATACCAGCAGTCCTGCTACCCAGCCGGTGGCTCGGCACCAGGCACTGCTCGGTGAGCAGTTCGTTCCAGTCAATGGAAACCTCGACATCGCCGGTCGACATGGTCCGCAAACCTAGTCCCAGGCCTGTCTGCCAAGCCCGGATCCCTCAAGACGTTGGGCCGGAGGCAGGGACCAGCCCCGGAGCGCCGGCTGACTCGACCGGCGCCTCGACCGGTCCCAGGACCGGTCCCAGGACCAGCGCCCCCTCCGTGCTCACCGGGCTGTCAGCCCTGACTGGGCGGCCTCGGGGGATGGCCAGGGCGGCGAGGAACCCGGCGAAGACGAAGGCGGTGCCCACCCACAGGGCCGGAGTCGGCCACTCACGAAGGCGGTCCCGCTGGCGTAGCCACCGTGGGCGGAGAAGACCGACGCCAGCACGGCGATCCCGAACACCCCGCCCAGCTCGCGCAGCATGTTGTTGGCTCCTGAGGCAATGCCCTCCTGATCGGGCCGTACCGACGAGAACACCACGTTGGCGATGGGCACGAAGAACAGGGCCATGCCGATCCCCGAGATGACAAACGGTGGCACCAACGCCAGGAAGGACACCCCGGTGGAGACGACCAATGCCAACCAGGCCAGACCCACCGCCTGCAGCCCGAGGCCTGCCACCAGCAGAGGTCGTCCGCCGATGCGGTCCGACAATGGCCCGGCCAGGGGGGCCACGATCATCGGCATGGCCGTCCACGGCAGGGTGCGCAGGCCCGCCTGCAGAGGGCTGTAGCCCTGTACACCCTGCAGGAACTGGGCCAGGAGGAAGATCGAGCCGAACATCCCAAAGGACATCAGCCAAGCCGTCAGATTGGAAGCCGCAAAGCCCCGGTTCCTGAACAGCCCCAGCGGGAGCATGGGCTCCACCGCACGCCGCTGCCAGGCCCAAAAGGCGCCCATCACCGCCGCGCCGCCAAGCAGGGGGCCGATCACGCCGGGACTGGTCCAGCCGTGCGAGTTGCCCCGAACCAGCCCGAAGACCACTCCGAGCAGCCCGGCGCTGACCAGTGCCACGCCCGGCAGGTCCAGCCGGCGCGCCGGACCGTGACTCTCGTCCAACCGCCGGATCAGAGGCAACAAGGCCAGCCCGATGGGCACGTTGAGCCAGAAGATCCACTGCCACGCCAGGCCCTCGGTGACTGCCCCGCCGATGACCGGTCCGACGGCGACCGCCAGTCCGGCCATGGCTCCCCACACGCCGAGGGCCGCGCCCCGACGGGAGGCCGGTACGGCGGCCGAGAGGATGGTGAGGGTGAGGGGCAGCACCAGGGCGGCGCCCACTCCCTGGGCGGCGCGGGCAGCCACCAGCCAGGGAGTGCTGGGAGCCAGGGCAGCCGCCGCCGACGAGGCCGTGAACAGGGCCATGCCCACGCTGAGCACCCGCCGCCGTCCAAACCGGTCACCCAGGGCGGCGCCGGTCAGCAGCAGCACGGCAAAAGTCAAGGTGTAGGTGTTGATGGTCCACTCCAGGCCCGACAGCCCAGCGTGCAGGCTGTGACGGATCGACGGCAGCGCCGTCGTCACCACCAGGTTGTCCAGGGCCACCATGAAGGCGGCCACCGAGGTCACTACGAAGGTCCAGGCCATCACCGGACGCTTGGTCGCCTCACTCATCTCCTCATCCGTTCATCTAGTGATTGGTTACTAACTTCTTTGGCGAAAAAAAGGGGGTACCCGGCCCACGTCCTCCGCCCACTCACGCCTGGCCCACCTCGGGAGTGCAAACCCTCGCCCACCGGTCCCCCAGGGCCGGCAGGTCCAGGGCCGCCACCGTGTTGAGCAGCATGCCCATGGCGAAGAACTCCCGCAGCCGGGCATCGGGCATCTGGGTTACCTGCTCCACCCAAATCCACACGTCGTGAAACCCTTGCCTGGCCGCAGCCCGCACCTCGGGGTCATCACAGGCCGCGTAGGCCTGGAGCTGACCGAGTAGGAAAGTACGGTCGGCCAGCAGATCCTGGTAGGAGGCACCCATGGCGACCAGCGCCTCTTCACCCGAACTGTCCCCCGTGGCCTCCTCGAAGTGCTCCCTGACCCGGGCGAACGTCCTGTTCACTGCCTCGATGAACAGCGCCTTCTTGGTGGGGAACAGCCGAAAGAGGTAGGGCTGGCTGATCCCCGCCCGTGCCGCGATGGCCTCCGTGGTCGTCCCGTGCAGGCCGGTGCTGGAGAACTCCGTCACCGCCGCCCGCAGCACCGATTCCCGGCGCTGCGCGGAGCTCTGTCGAGTGGAGATCTGCCGAGTCGAGCTGACAATGGCCACCGGCCCTAAGTTAGTAGCTACTCACTTCTTGTCAAGCTGGCCCTGAAGAGGATTTGACCCTCACGTTGCGGGAGGCGTCAGAGTGGTTCCCGTGAAGGAGTACACAGTCGGTGAGGTGGCTCGCCTGTCCCATGTGTCGGTGCGGACGCTGCACCACTACGACGACATCGGCCTGCACACACCCAGCGGGCGCAGCCCGGCGGGCTACCGCCTGTACCCCGACACGGACCTGCGGCGCCAGCACCGGCTGGTCCGTGACCGCCAGGCTCGGGCCCAGGCACTGCTCGGCGCCGTTCGCCGACGCCCTGCGAGCGGGGGTTGGCCACTACCCGGAAGGGCCGGCCGGGGAGCCGCAAGTCAGACGCGTCGACCTGCGCGACCACCACCGGTTGGCTTCGAAAGCGAGCCCGTAGCGCCTGAGTCCTGGCCGGGTTCAGCTCGACAGCAATGACTCGGGCGCCGGCAGAGACCAGGTGGGCGGTCAGGACGCCACGGCCAGCCCGATGTCCACAACCAGGTCTCCTGGCCGGACGCCTGCTCTCTCGACCAGCCGGCCAGCCCAGGGTCTAGAGAGTTGGTGGTAGCCCCAGCGCGTCTGCCGGGCGGCCGGGGGTGCGGGCACGGCGCACCAAGACCATTAGGGCCACACCGCTCAGCTAGAGGGCATCAAAGAAGCCGGGATGGCCGAACGGGACGCTGCCGCGATGGTCCCGACCACGGTGGCCAGGGCCTCATCGGTCAGTGTTATTGCGTTTGGTCACCGGATCACTCCTGGGCGGCCTGGCGCCGGTGCCGGCCAGGCGAGACACGTCATCTGCGCACAGGCTGATCAGGGAGCCAATGAGGACCGTGCGGTTGGCATTGGTTGTCGAGCCTGCCGCGTGGCCGGCTCGCTCGCCGGCTCTGGTCGCCCGGTCGGCATCGCCCTCGTCGCCGGGGTCGTTACCCTGGCTGGCCAACCGGCCAACGGCGGTAGACAGATCGTGGATGGCGTCGCCAACCCCGGCAGGAAGCAGCTGTTTGTCGCTCAGGGCGGCGCTGGTCGCACGGGCCAGGCTGAGCACCGCCCCGGCCAGCTGGCTGAGCTGGCCAGCCCGGTGGTCGGCTTCGGCCACGGCCTGTCGTTGCGAACGCCGCCGCGGAGCGAAGTGGACGATCTCCCTGGCGGTAGAGCGCGCCTTGGTGAGGCTGTCGAGGGACTGGTTGATGTGTTCGGCGGCATCCAGTGTCCACTCGGTGGCGGGAGTCTCGGAGTGACTGACCAACTGGTCGAGGTGGTCGAGAATGTTGCTCAGCGTCGTGCACGTCGTGCGGGTGGCCTGAGCGAGCAAGGGCAGCGGGGCGGCGGGGAAGATCACGATGCTGAACAACAGGGCCAGGGCCCCGCCGATCAGGGCGTCGAACAGCCGCTCCGATCCACTGCCCGGCAGAGCGATGACCAGGACGGCTGAGGCGGCCGACTGATTGAAGAACATGAGGCCCTGGGCGACGAAGCCCTGGGCGACTACGACGGCAATTAGTAGGGCAACCAGGACCACCAGCCCGATGGCGGCTGCCCCCGGGCCCAGGATCGCATGAACGCCGATTCCTGTGCCGATACCGAGTGTCACCCCTCCGATCATCTGCAGAGCCCGCTGGCCCCGCAGCAGGTTGCTGTCCGATAGGCAGACCGCCGCCGCGATGGGAGCAAAGAATGGCCGGGGGTGCCCGAGCAGGATGTGGGCCACGTACCAGGCCAGACCGGCGGCGGTCGCGGTTTGGACTATTGCCCAGGCTTTTGGCCGGATCCGCCCTACAGCTACTCGGGGCAGGGCCCTGAGCCGACCGCGGTACCCGCCTGAGCCAAGTCGCCCATTGGACATTCTACCCAACTGGCATCAGGCGCCCAGTTCCTCGGCCAGGGCCAGCCAGCGCTGCTCCATCTTCTCCACCTGCCCCTCGGCACCAGCCAGGGCCTGGCTGGTCGAGGCCAGTGCTCGGTGGTCGGAGGCGACCGTCCCCAGCTCGGCCACCATGCGGTCACGCTTCTCGGTGGCCGCCACCATGTCCCGCTCGGCTCCGGCCAACAGCCGGCGCAGAGTGCTGGGGGAGCGGAGCCGTGCGGTCGCACCCGCCGGCGACGCCTGGTGGAGGGATGGATCGGCACCAGGCCGACCCGGGTTGTCCGGGGGAGGGAGGGCCGAGGCCACCCTGGTCCTGGTCGCCTGGTAGCTGGCGTAGCTGGCGGCGGGCGTGGCGTGGCCGCGCCCATCCAGGACCAGCACGTCCTCGACGGTCCGCTCCAGGAAGGCCCGGTCGTGGCTAGCCACCACCACCGTCCCCGGCCAATCGTCCAGGTAGTCCTCCAGCGTGCGCAAGGTGTCGAGGTCCAAGTCGTTGGTGGGCTCGTCCAGCAGCAACACGTTGGGGGACTCACTGAGGACCAGGAGCAGCTGCAGCCGGCGGCGCTCGCCGCCCGAGAGGGTGCCGATGGGGGCCCACTGGGCGTCGTCGTCGAACCAGAACCGCTCCATTAGGCGCAACTGGCCCCAACTGGGCTGGCCGGCCGTCCCGGCCACCGCCTCCCGCACCCGGAGGGCGAGGTCGAGGTCGCGCCCGGTCTGGTCGTAGTAGCCGACCCGTACCGTGGGCCCGACGTCCACCCGGCCGGCTGCCGGAGCCAGGCGACCGGCCAGGAGGTCCAACAGGGTGGATTTGCCCGAGCCGTTGGGGCCCACCAGGCCGAGACGACCGCCCGCTTCCAGGCTGAGGGTCAGCTTCTCGAACAACCAGGGGCCGTCCCCGAAGCGGTGGCCCAACCCTTCCAGGTCCATCACCTTGCTGCCCAGCCGGGGGGTGTCACCTACGGGGCGGGCTGCCCCAAGCTCCAGGCGTCCGGCCCGGTCAACCTCGGGACCGGTCCCGTCCACGATGGCGGTGGCCGCTGCTATGTGTGCCTTGGGCTTGCGAGTGCGAGCCGGCGCCCCCCTGCGCAGCCAGGCCAGCTCCCGCTGGGCCAGGTTGCGCCGTACCGCCTCGGTGGTGGCCTCCCGTTCGGCCCGCTCGGCTCGGGCGGCCAGATAGCTCTGGTAGCCGCCGTGGTGGACGAAGCTGTGGCCCCGGTCGAGCTCGAGGATCCTGGTGGTGACCCGGTCCAGGACGTGGCGGTCGTGGGTCACCAGCACCACGCCGCCGGACAAGCGAGCCAGCCGGTCCTCCAGCCAGGCGATGGCATCCACGTCGAGGTGGTTGGTGGGCTCGTCCAGCACCAGCAGGTCGAGTTGGCTTACCAGCAGGGCGGCCAGGGCCACCCGCTTCGCTTGGCCACCCGACAGGTTGGCTACGTTCTCGCCCGCCAGCGGGCCCATCCCCAGGCGCTCCAGGATGGCCGCGGCCTCCCAGTGCTGGCCGACCGCGCCTCGTACCGTGCCCGCCGGGAGCTGGGGATGCTGCCCCAGCAGCCCCACCACCACACCTCGGCCGCGCCGCACCAGGCCCTCCTCAGGGGGGGATTGTCCGGCCAGCACCCGCAGCAGAGTCGACTTGCCCGAGCCGTTGCGGCCCACCACTCCGAGGCGGTCTCCGGTGCGCAGGGTGAGCGACAGCTTCTCGAACAGCGCCCGGTCAGGCCGGCGGGCCGACACTGCCTCGACATCAACCAGGATCATCGCCGGCCCACCCTACGGCACCACCCGGCCCAGCCGGCCTGCGCCGCAGACGGGCGAAGACTAGGCATCACGTGGGCCGTCGCCAACCCTCGGACGGATGATCCGGCTTGGCCAGCCACGCCTCCAGGGCAGCGATGATTGGGCCGGGGTGGCCTCTGTTCCGGAGCCGCCGCTACCGCTAGGACTTCGGCACCTCGTTCCACCAGCGCCATGGCGATGACAGGCGAGATCATCTCATCCAGCACGAGCCGGTAGGTGTGTTGCGCTACAGGCTGCGTCACCCGAGCAGGCGCTGGCGGGCCGCCCACGCCGCCTCGGTGTCGGCCGACTCCTCGTCAGCCTGGGCAACCCTTCCAGACGTCGGGCCCGTAGACCAGGGCGGCGCGGCGCCCCGATGGACCGTCTTTGAAGACGACGCCCCGATGCTCGCTCATTTGCGGTCCCTCATCGACCAGCCGCTGGGCCAGGCCGGACAGGGTTGCCCCGCGCGTTGGTGCGCGCCGCCGACGCAGGCGATCCAACACCGCATCGTCAAAGCGGATGGACAAAGGCGAGCTCATGTAGCTCAATGAATCGACGCGCTTCGTTTATGGTGATTGCCATGGATGGACGACGTGATCCCGCGGTACTGCAATGCGGTCCGACGCGTTGGCCGACGTCGAGTTGAGCAGGGCGAGCCAAGTTGACCTCGGAGGGCGAATCATGGTCGCCACCTGGCCGAGCGGCGCAGCGGTGGGCCGAGGGCCTGGCCGGTTGGGCCATTCCCCCTCACATCCTGGAGGCCGTCCCTGAGTCTCCGTGGAGCTACTCCCCGGCAGTCTTCGTCGGTGTCACACGAGCGGCCCTGGCCGTCGAGACCCCATCGACGGGGCGGGCTAGGCAGGCCCTGAGGAATGGCGCCTCGGTGCTCGATGTGGGCGTGGGGGCGGGGGCAGCCAGCCTGCCGCTGGCTCCGCCGGCAGCGAGTATCACCGGGGTCGACTCCAGTCCCGTCATGCTGGACGCCCTGGCCGATCTGGCATCGGCCCGCGGTGTGGCCCACACCGCGGTGTTGGGCACCTGGCCGGACGTGGCCAGCGCGGTCAAGGCGGCTGATGTGTGCGTGTGCCATCACGTGTTCTACAACGTGGCCGACCTTGGCCCGTTCGCCTCGGCCCTGACCAGCCACGCCCGCCGCCGGGTGGTGGTGGAGCTGACGGCCTCCCATCCCCAGTCCATCCTCAACCCTCTCTGGTGGCACTTCCATCGGCTCAGACGCCCGAGTGGGCCGACGGCCGACGACGCCATGGCCGCCCTGGCCGAGGCCGGCATCCCAGTGCAGTCCGAGCGATGGACCAGTTCGTCGTTCCATATCCACTCTCGCCCGGACGCCTCCTCGGTTTGTCGCCGCCTTGCTTGCCACCCGAGAGGGAAGCGGAGGTGAGCCAGATGATCGACGACGCTGACTTCACCGCGTCTCGAGAGATGGTCACCCTTTGGTGGCCGGGATCGGCAGGCCCGACCGCGAGATAGCCTTCGCCTGGTCGTTCGTAGCCGGCGGGCCGATCGAGGACCTGGTGGATGAGGGCCTGCTCCATCCCGGCTGCTCGGGCATCTTTCGGATCAAGGCCGACGACGGTCCCTCTCGGGACCTGCGCCTGCATCGCCATCAGGCCGACGCCATCCGGGCGGCGGCGATTACACCGGCCAGGAGAGCGAGCAAGACAAGGCCCGCATCATCGCCGAGCCCCCTGACCGCTCCCCCAAGGACATCACGGCCTGGCGGGGCCCGCTCGACGATGTCAGGGTCGTAGTCGGTGGCCACCAGGTGCTGGGAAGGGCCGCCAGCAGCCGGGCGGTCATGGCTCCGCCGCCGGCGCCGATCTCCAGCCCCTCCCCGGCGGGCTGCTCGCCCTGCATCACCCATGGCAGCACCACCCGGCGCATTACCAGCCGGTAGGGGCCGCTGGTGGCGAAGGTTTGGCACTGGCGAGCATCTCCGGCAGGTCTCACTCTGAACGCCGTCCTGTTCAACCTGGCCGATTGCCAGGCGGCCTCGGCCTGGCACCGCAGCATCTCGAACATCAGCCGCCCCCGGCAGGGGGCTAACAGGTCAGACCCGGCTACTGGCACCACGGCCACCCTTCGGGCATGGCAGGCTGTGGCCGGCCGCTGCCCTGGACGGCCAGCCGGCCTGGTTGGTCGGCTGGCGCGCTCGGGGACCCCTGAGGCGCTCACCACCGACCGGGCTCGGCGGCGGCGCCGACCTCACCATGACTCGTACCGCTCGTCTCAAGGTTGTCCTGGCCCTCAACCTCGTCCTCGTCGCCGGCCTGGTCGGCGTAGGGCTCTCGGCCGGCTCCCTCGGCGTGCTGGCCGAAGGTGCCGATTACTTGGCTGACGCGGCCGCCGTGGGCGTGTCCCTGCTGGCCATCCGGCTCTCCAACCTGGCTCCCACCCCCACCCGGCTTTACGGCTACCCCAGAGCGACCGCCGTGGCCGCCCTGGTGAACAGTGGCTGGCTGCTGGTGCTCAGCCTGTTGGTGGTGGCGGGGGCCGTCCACCGGCTGACCGCCGGGGTCTCCCCCGTTCACGGCTTGCCGGTCCTGGTCGTGAGCGGCGTGGCCGCGGTGGTCATGCTCGCCGGTGCGGTAGTCCTGGGCCGCGACCTGGTTGGCGGGGACAGCGGTGGGGGTGATGACCGCGGGGACCTGAACATGCGAGCGGTCCTGCTGGACACCGCCGCCGACGCGGCCGGCGCGGCCGGAGTCGCCGTCACCGGAGCCATCATCCTGGCCACCGGCGGTCTCTACTGGCTTGACCCCACCGTCGCCCTGGTCATCTCCGCCGTCGTCGCCTGTCACGCCATCCAGCTGCTGCGTCGCGTGGTTGGCGCCCTTCGCGCTCCCGGCCGTCGATGACTTCGAGGTCAGCCTGGACACGCACTGTCATGTGACTTCTATTTGCGCTCTGGCCCGGCGCGATGAGCCACTTCGACAGTGTCTGTGACTGAGAAGGGGCGGTGGGATCGATTGGAGAGGCACCGCCGATGGGTGCCCTGTCGTTGAGCCGGCCGGCTCTCACGGCGGGGGAGTGCTCAGCCGGTCCCCGGCGGCGCGGATGAGGACCGCGGCCCATGTGCGCAATGGGCGCCAAGCCTCAGCGACAGCCGTCAGATCGTCTGGGCCGGGGGGTGCCGACAGGCGGTAGAGCTTGGCCACCAGCGCTTTGAGCTTGGGCTCTTTGGCGGGGAGCAAGTCGGCCAGACCAGACCACGTATCATGATCAACCCGGCGTAGAACGGACCGATGCCCTCCAACTGGCACAGCTCAGCTGTGGCCGTCTCGTGTCCCATGGTGCACAGCCGGGTGGCGTCGAGGCGTCCGTCCAGGGCGGCAGCAGCCACGCCGTGGAGGCGACGCAGCTTCACCTCGGGGATGCCCGGGAACTCCGAGACTGCCAGCAGCTGCTGAGGGGCGGGTAGCGCGGCCAGTGGTTGGCCGGCCACAGTGAAGCTGCGCCCGTGAGTCTCGCTCAGGTGCTGTCGCACCTCGGCCATCTGCCTGGCCGGGCGCCGAGCAGACAGCACCGACCAGGCGGCCGCTTCGTAGGGCGAGTAGAACAGCGGCGGCCGCAGTCCCGGGGCCAGCTCCTGGAGCGCGGCGATCACGGGATCTCGCCGGCCGACGGCAACAAACTGACGGCCGTCGTGGTCCAGGGAGAGAACCCGGGCCGCCTGTGCCTGTACGGCCGCCAGGTCGGCCTCTCCCTGTACCCAGCCATGTACTCCGCAGGCGTCCTGGCGGACCTCCACCGCTACCTGGGTGTGGTAGCCATCAAGGCAGAAGGCCAGCCGCATGACCCCCTCGTATGCTCCCGCCTCCCGTTGCCCAAAGCCAAACGTGACTGCCTCGGCGAGGGAGAACGGCCCGAGGGGTCCGATGGTAAAGTCTGGAGGCTCAGTGGGGTGCCCGGCTGAGACCGGCGACACTGAGGTCATGACCGGGGAGGCGTCCTGGCGGCCGAGCAGGGTTGGCACCCATGAAGAGTCACTCCCGAGCGATAGGCCGACCTGCATCACGGCCGTTGCCTACCGCTCGCACGTCGAGCCAGGTGACACGCTTGGATGTTAGTGTGGCGAACACTAGTTCTCTCAGCGGGAGACGGGTCATGGCCATGAATCATGTTCAGGGTAGCCAGGACGAAGGTGCTGAGGGCGAAGGTCCCGAGGTGGCCGACTCGGGCAAGACGAGCCAGGAGGTGCCCCTCGATCAGCTGGAGACCCAGATCACCGAGCTGGCCGCACACCTGAATGCGGCGACCTGGCGCTGGCTGAGCCTGGTGGGCGAGTTCGACCGCCGGGAGGGGTGGGCCACCTGGAGCTGTCGGTCCTGTGCTCAGTGGCTTTCCTGGCGGGCGGGGGTGTCCCTGGCAGCGGCCCATGAGCAGGTGCGGGTGGCTCGCCGGCTGGGGGAGCTCCCCCTGGTGAGCACGGCGTTCCGCCGGGGAGAGCTCTCCTACTCCAAGGCCCGGGCCCTCACCCGGGTGGCCACTCCGGCCAACGAGGTGGACCTGGTGAGTCTGGCCCTTCATGCCACGGCTGCCCAGCTGGACCGCCTGGTCCGCGCCTACCGTCAGGCGACCGCTGATGGCCGGGAGGAGGCCAACGCGCGCCACGCCCGGCGCTACCTGCGCTGGTACTGGGACGACGACGGCAGCAGCCTTTCCATCTCCGGGCGGCTGTGCCCCGAGGACGGCGCCGTGGTGGCGGCCGCCCTGAAGGCGGCCGGCCTGGTGGCCGACCAGCGCCGCCGGACCAAGGACCGTGACCAGGGCCAGAGCGGGGCCCG
>JAABUU010007417.1_pt1 | contig 11285 bp, 18 predicted proteins | sample 5559301 | NCBI WGS metagenome assembly JAABUU01 (sample SAMN10711884, study PRJNA513360) | rock metagenome | isolation source: Antarctica rocks | place: Antarctica: Victoria Land, Richard Nunatak white
ATAATCAATCATCATATGTATTTAGTCCATATATACGCGTATCCGTATAAATACACGTATATACAGGTATTGATGGCCCAAAACTCGTGTATATCCCAACCCTAATTACAACACCTACTGCTCCGGAAGGAGCAAGGGCCCTGCCCCCCATCACGTGTGGCGTAACGCGCGCAGGGCTCAGGGCAGAAAACGCAAGGCCTCTGCCCTACTGCATACAGCCAGGCCTTCTCGTAAAACAAAATCACAGCGCGTATGCATTCCTGCTGATGTGCTTTGAGTGAAAACTGCTTAAGACAACGTGGTTTTAAAAGCATCTATGGTACACCCATCTATACGTACTACCATATGGCCATATGCATGCATCACAACAAATAAAAGGGGTCAAATAGTGTTCGTTAATCCAATCTAATCAGGAATAGTGTTGCAGCAGCCAACTAATTGCTTTAGCAGGTCACTAAAACTGTTGAGGGCTCTAATCCACGCAGTGACAACTAAACGCATTGCAGCTCGACTAATCGCACCTGTGATGGCAACTAAATGAATTGCAGCTCGACTAATCGTACCTCAGGGCAAGTAAGTCATTGCACGCCTGCAAATATGATAAGTGTTTTTACATTGTAATACAACAATGACAAGGCTGCAGCCAGCTGGCTAACAACTCTGGCTTTGTATGTGCTGCAACTGTCACACGGCATGTATGTTCTGATCTGACAAAACTGACCACTGACTCATAGGCAATTTAGCATTCTACTGCACATCTTGACTGACAAAACCGACACTGATCAGTCATGAGCAGATTGGCAACTTTTGCAGACTGTGTACTCAGCTTCAAGCCAACTGCACATGTGGTACTTTGGAAAGAAATGACCCAAACCTACTGACTATAGCCACGTGACTGCTGACTCTATCGCTGCCAGAAGCAACAACACCTGACTTGTGTGGCACAGCTAGCAAGTTACAGGGTGCAAGCTTATCTACTGGCCAGAAGTTGCCCCGTTTGTCATCCACAAAGACACTCTTGAAGACAGGACATCCAAGAGCTTTGCTGCTGCGCTTTGCTGCAGCATGGCTGGGGGCTATTTTGCCATACCACTCCACATCTGCAATGATGGCCTCAAGGTCTGGATCAGGTGCCACGCCGGGAGGACAGTGGGTTAAGAACCTCCTGACCCTGCCTGCTCTGTACTATCCTGCCTCACATGTGAGCACCACGCTGTCGCGCCCCTTCTTGGCCTTCTCTTGGATTGAGCCAGCAAATTTTGCTGACCCAATCAACGCACGGTCAAACGTGCGTACACGGAGGCCAGGGCCATGGCAGATCTCCACTTGATGGGCAGTGAGCTGACCCAAGGCATGCTGCTGCTGACCCCACTTGTGCCAATCTGCTAGCACAGCTGGGATCTGGCGCTTGTTGATCTGGTGAGCTGGTGGCCTGGCGGTATCTTGCAGAAAGGTGTCAAACAGACAGGCGTAGTTGGGACAGCTGCAACTGGGATTGGCACAGCTGCATGCCTTGCAGAGAGCTGGGAAAAGGTAGTAATACAGATGCAGCTGCGCTTGGTAGGCTGCCTTGTCACCTTTGCATCCACGGCCAGCAAGATTCATGAACTGACCACCATCAGTTAGCGTGATGACTGGGCTATCTGTGGCTGTCATGTACTGGGGAAGCTGCAAGGCGAAGGTTGCCTCATCGAACGTGTGGGGAATGTGGTAGAAAGGGCTGGCCCTTGACAGAGTAGGGTCTGCTTCAGTGTCCCCAATAGCCTGAAATAGTGAAGGCATTGCTAAGGTTGCTGTAGAGAAGGCCTTGAATGCATTCATGATGGTGGCCTCTGGGTGGGACCTCTGCGTCATCCAATGAATGAGTCTGTACCACATTCTCTCAAACCCAAACATGGACCAGCTGAAGCAAGGTCCATTTGCACGGATGGCTGAGACCATGTGCAGCATCATATGGCGGTTCATGTCCAGCTCCCAAGAGGGCAGCAGGAGTGAAAGCTTAGACAGCACCTTTGGGATTGCTGTCTCAAGCTCATCCAGCCGCTTGAAGGAAATCGTCTTCTCCCACAGCTCCCCTGAGACAGACAGACAAGAATTTACATCTTCAGCACACATGTGTCAAGATGTGCTCCTTGATCAGATGACACACAATCTACATGATCAATAGGTCAAAGCAGTTCAACTGATGCGTAAGTGACCGTGTTGTGAAAGGAAGGCAATGTGATGTGGGACAGAGGGGTGATAAGAGGTGTCAACATTGATAGTTGTCTCAATGATACCCACATACAATCCAAATGTATGTGTGCATGCTGAATTCATACAGCTTGTCAAGACATGGTGTGTATAGAGCATACATGGCAACCACAACATTGTGAACTTGCAAGATGTCTACCTAAGATGGGTTGCAAGATGCCTACCTAAGATGTCCAGGTATTCAAAGATGGCTTCCTGTTGCTTTGGGTGGAAGCAATCCTCCAGCAGGTACTTGCCAATGGGGCCAGCATACAGCGGTTTATCTTCACGATCGCAGTTTGGGCATTTGCATAGAGCGTTTTCGCCATGCTGAGTGAGTTCATTCTTCTTGGCGCCGTACAGTGCAACAGCTGCTCGAAACTCGTTTGACGATGGTAACAAAGTCGCAGGCGGCATGTTGCTGCATCGCGGCGAAGAGCCAGCTGCAAGCAAGTAATGAAGTTGAGTCAACGGGATTCTAACAAGGCTCCTTGTTGTTATGCTCAGTTCAACTGAAACCGATGCAACAGCCAAGTTGCAGCTTGCTGATGGACAGTGATGATTCCTGCAGTGAGGCTGATGAAAATGAAAGATTGGCTGAGCATGAAGCTTTCGTGAAACAGAGGGAAGATAACATCGCACGCAGGAAGCAACGAGAACTGCTTTTAGACATCTCTACAGCATCTCGGGCAGTGCACGCTTTACAAGCAGACTGTAAAAAGTCCCGCAAGCGGGCACCGAAATCTGAACCCCTCCGTGAGCCACGCAGAAGTCAGCGGAATCAGCAGCACTCCGTGTCTTACCGAGAGCAAGGTTTCAAAAGAAGCAGGCCTCAGCTGCTTGTCATGGCTGAAGCTGCAAGCCCAGTGGCGAGTGAACTTCTATCAGGAAGGCCACGGGTCAAAGATGGCTGTGGTGGTCAATCACCTGGTCGAGCAACTGTACGCCCGCTCGTGGCATGTTTTGATTGACTGACACAGCAGCGCATCGTCTAGGCCCCCTTGTGCTGTGCAGATATACGCTGGCAGGGCTTCAAGTATTGAGCAAGGCGGAGATTGAGAGTGTTGCTGCAGCACAGATACTGCCTCTGCAAATTCCTGACGCAATAAAAACCAATGTCACTTCTGCCTTAGTGAGCTTGAGTTCCAGCAGAGGGACGCTGCAGCCAGGTCGCCTGCCTGCTTGCTGTTGAGTTAGGTTTCTAAGATAAGCTGAAGGTTCCAGTTCCTAATTTTGAACATACTGTTGCAGGTGTAACACCCCAGACAGTCTCAAGCAGGAAGCGCTCCAAGAGTGCAAGCAAGTCCAGCTCAAAGAAAGCGCAGAAGATTGCTGAAGAGGAGATCGCTTCCACCACAGCAGAGCTTGACAACCCGCAGAGGGATGCTGCCTTAACAAGTGCAATGCAGGCTTTGAAGAAGCGATGGGGTGTCAAGATCACAGAGGATATGTTAAGAAAACACCTGAAGTCAACTCCAACTGATTTCGTCAACGCCTACAAGGAAGTAACATGGCATGTCATGCTGTACGCTGAATGTTACCAATGCAGCAATGGCTTTCTGCACAATACAACCTTTGTGATGAGCCTCATGCTGTCATTGCAGTTGATCGAAAACCTAGTGAAGTTCGTGAGAATGGACACTGAAGACCAGCAAGTCCTCAGTGACAAAGACATTGTTGGCAAGATCACCAGAAAGTTCAGCAACGAAAGGGACAAGTTGGAAAAGCGACTGGCCAAAGAGGCCATGCATCAGTTAGCTGAGCTGCAAGCACAAGTGGCAGCTGGTGCATCTGCAAATCACTCAGGTCAGTCAACTTATCACCTTAGTTTCTGAATTGCAGCATCGCCATTGCAATTACTCGAATGCATCATTCTGGTTTGCCAATGCGCAGCAGCATCTTCTGTCTTGGTTGGCGATGAGTGTTGCAATGATCCTTGCAGGTTCTGCAGCAATTGCTAGCAAAGAGGCTGCTGCACTCCCTGTTGATGAGGGGTCCGCTGCAGCTGCAAGCAACAAGGAGAATGCTGATGTCAATACCACCACCACTGACAGCTGGCGTCCTTGTTGCCGTTATCATCAACATTGTTTGCAATTTGTCATGTACGCAGTACACAGCTGGTGCTGTGTCCCATATATAGTGGTGTCATTTGTATGCATATCATCGTGACAGCATTTGCAATTGGTGTTTGTGTACATTTATGAACATTTTGTACAACAATATATTGCATACATGTGTAGCTGTCATGTAGATTTTGGCCATTTGTGGTTTGTAATGATTCTGTCATATGTCCATGAGACATACGAGCCTGGAAACGCTTGCTAGACCTGCTGGAAATACAAATTTATATATATAATGGCATTTCTGCAGCCAACTAATCACGCTGAATGTGCATCGACTAATCCACTTGCCTGAAGCAGTAACTAATCGCCCACAGAGCAACTAATCCATGTAAACCGTTTAGTCGAAATGTTGCCGCCGTTTAGTGACGTTTTTGCAGTGAAAAATGCCAGCTAATCCGCCACTAAAACAAATATCGCTAAAAGCTATGTTTGGCACTTTACACTAGGCTAATCCGGATTAGATGCCCACTATTTGACCCCTTTTATTTGTTGTGCTCTTTTGCCGAGACTCACACCCCTAACTTTGCTTGTTGCTGCAAGCTTGCACTTATATTAATTCAAGCATTTCGTCTATGCAGAAGCCTGTCTCCTCTCTGATCAGGAGTACATGGCAGTAATTGTCAAGGGCCGATCCGAATGGCAGAAGTCTGATGAAGCCGCTCAAGGTTTCCGACCGGTGATCTGGGCGTCTATTGGCTTGATGCTGTTGGAGCTTGAGGGCAAAGATCTTGTACAAAGGCACTTAAGTACTGTACAGGGCTTGAACACGTGATGTGCCGTATATCAGATTTTCGGCAGTGGTTTGCGCTTGATCTCTTGCTTGCTGCGCTCTGTGGTCAACTGTGGCAGTAGGGCCGGGCGAATCCTTTTAGGCCCGTGCTCTGCTGCAGCTGGGTCGGGTGGCTGGCAAGAGCAAGCGATGGCAGGGGCAATTGGGACACCCCTACCAGCAAGAGGGTCGGCACCCTGCAGTACCAGCGGAAGGACGGCGCACGTCTCCACCTCTCTCTCAGGTAATTAACGCATGAATCTAGGACAAGTGTCCCATGAGCACCGGCTGAAAATAGGGTGCGCTGCCAGAATGCCGACCTGCTCAGGCGGCCAGCTGACGCTGCGCTGTACTTTGCTGTTCCTGCTGTCATCTAATTTGTCTGGTGGGGAGACTTGCAAAGTATTCCCGATGATTAGCAGTTTTTGGTGCATGAGCTTTGCTCGTAATCTGCGAGGCCTACTGTGTGCAACCTGTTATTGTCACTTGACTGAAAATGACTTATGTTGGTCTGTGCAGGTCCAAAGAGGGCAGTCAGGCGGCGTGGTTCTGTACAATGTTGTGCTCATTTTGATGGTCCTTCCAACCACAACTTGGATGCAAGGCAGCCTTTGGACAGTATTGACTATGAATGGAGGGTGAGCAAGTGTACACCTTTGTACCGTGTCCTGTTTTTGCATCAAAGCCATCCCTCGTGCAGACATCTGCTCACATTGCTTTTGTGACTGGCCAGTGTGATAGGCATAGATCTTGACTGCAGGCATTGAATCAAGATAAAGCAAGGACATACTTTTCATGTCCTAGTGAAGCCAGCATGTGGGACATGATCGATCTATCAGCAGTGCCATCTGGGCACCCAGGCGTACAATCTGGAGACGTGTCTTTGCATCACGCTTTTCAAGAAAGGTTCTGGGAGCATACACCAACCAGCACAACTGATTTCTGGGATGAATACAGCCGGGTATGCAAGATTTCTGCTGTTTATAATGTTGATTTTCAGCATCTGTATTTGCTATTTTGCTCGCTGTTCCAGGGCCTCTCAAACCCTACATTGCAGCTCAATCATACATTGCAGCCCAAGTATCAAGCTGGGTGAACCTTATTCACTGCAACAAGCTGGACAACTGTGTTTTGCAGATACACGTCATCTTATTTGGCATTGGTGAAGGTGAGCCGGAGGGCATTTACTCTGTACGTGCAATGCCTGGCGCTGACCAGCTGCCTCAGGAAACCATCATTGCATTTGAGGATGCTGAAGACGCACAGCGCTATGCAAGCCGTCTTGAGGCTACAATGGAGCGAGCCCCCAATGTTGTCCCTATCACCCCTTCTGAGCTGCTGGAGTTTTGCAAAGAGTCAGGCTACAACTGTTGTTTGGAGCAGGGCGGCTCAATGCTGAGCCCCCCTGACTTCAATGTTGACATCACTGATTGGGAACGGTCTTTGAGACTCAGGTGGGTCTCAGACTGTTGCATCAGCAAGCCAGTGTTTGTGTGCCTGGCCTTGATTGACAGGGTTGCATATTGCTGGGCACACTGAGTATTGTGCGATTGCATTTGGCTAGCTGTATCCCCATCTGGCCGTCTGTGTCCTCTGGCACAAGGTGCAAACCACTTTGCTGCTGTAATGCACAGACTTTTGTGGCTGGCTGTACAGGAATGGGATGTGGAGCGTTGTTGATGAGAGTGCACAGCATACACCTGAGTCAGCCCAGTACTCATTTTTGGACAGCAGCACTATGCCCCACAACAATGCTGGAGTCTATTTGCCTAACGACAATGTTTTGGCTCTTGAGGAACTGCGAACCCGGCTAGAGAAGTTGATGCAGTTTTGAGGGCTGATGCTGACTACTGAGTGTGATAAGGTGCCAGCCAGTTACTGGTGATGTGGTGGCTGCCTGGTGATGGTGTGCAATTTTTGACAGACTCAAATGTTGTGTCTGTAGGTGGCATGTTGATCTTGGTCATGCTACGTTTCCTGAGGAGTGGACCTGTACTGTTGGTTTGACCCATTTTGTGGGCCAATGTCTTGTGTGAAGTGAACCCTGTTGTGTGCAACTTTTGCTCACATGGGTTAATGCATCATTGTCTGAAGCGCAAGTGGTGAAAGCACAATTTTCACATGTGCTTAGTGAGCGATTGCAAATTTTGACAAGGCCGATATCCTAGTGTCAGGCAATGTATGTCATTGATGCTGCTGGTGTCTTTGCAGCAGTGGTTGTGTACTTTATCAACTGTTACTTTCCCTCACTTGCCCTCTGTTTCAGCCTATTAAAATTGCAATGCACTTTCTGCTGTTTGCTGCATGGAATCACTCTTGAGACATTTGTAAGTTTCGCTTAGGTACTGTGTTAGCCCATGCAACACATTTGGCTGAAGCTTGAGTCCCACCTAGGCCCCTTCAGCAGTTAGGACAAGTTACATTTGCAACATCATGTGAGTTGGTTGTCAGGACAGGTAATAGATGCGCTTCTCCGTGTAAAAACAGATACAATGTATATTGTGCCAGTGACGATATTCGAGCTGGCATGCAACTGCTGGCAACATCAACAACGCTGGGTGCTGCAGCTCGCAACTTCGGCATGCAGTTTGTGGCATCTGTTCGCTTCACTTCATGCTTTGTGATATAGCACTTGTGAAAATACCCTAAGGTCAGTAGTCAGACAGGCAAATATAGATATATAACTGGAGTTGCCAGCTGTGACACCTGACAGTCAGCCTCAGATGCTCAGTTGATTCGTCACAACAGCAATTTCAATTACACACACTGTGCAACCTCCCAGATCAATGCACTTCCTTGATAAATCGGATCTCAGATACACGGTCCCAAGGATGCACTGATCTGCAGAGCCTGGGACCATGGACATATTGTGGCAGCCATGCAGGGTTGTGTGATGCATTGAAATGCATTGGAATGCATGTCGGAGCCTATATTTACAGTCATGGCAAGTAGGATCGTTGACTTGAAAGGTGCTGAGCCACATTAGTAGCGTTTGTTGCAACAATGCATTTGTGCAGCCTAGCTGTACATGTATGAGTGTTTCACAAAGTGCACATTCTCAAACAGGGCACACGTTTCTGGCTTTCACTCTTCATGATCCAGGCATCTCAATCGGCAGTGCATCCTCGGGACATGTTTCTGGATCCAACAGTTCGGGATCTGAGGGCTAACGATGCCGACAGGTGTGCCCAGACTTTGAGCCCAGATCACATCTGAGGAAGAGCAGCAACAGGGCATCAGCGAGGGCGTGCCCCTGCCTTGGTCCAGGGCGGTCTTCGAGAAAGCTCTCTGGTTTGCATCGTGTAAGCTCTCTAAGTTTGCAGCAAGCGTTTGCACAATTGCAAGGACTGAGAGGTAACAGCTGTGATCCAGAGATACTATTTGCGGCACCTAGACGCACCTCCAGTTTCGTGGTCACCGCCTTTACTTTGATCACTTTGCAGCGATGGCTGATGCTGGCCCCTCCACAGCGCAGGACGAGTAAGCAAAGATGGTCCTTTGCAAGCTATGCAATGTGTATCGACTTGGCGCCTGAGCTCATGCCCTTGTCTGCTGCAGTCAGAAGGGCGGAGACAAGAAAGACTTCAGCACAGCAATCTTGGAGCGCAAGAAAAGTCCTAACAGACTCATCGTCGATGATGCTGTCAACGATGATAACTCTGTCGTAGCATTGAGTCTCAAGACGATGGAGACCTTGCAACTCTTCCGTGGGGACACTGTGTTGCTCAAGGTGTTTGATCCATCAAGACTCTGCCTAGGGTTCAGTTGCCCAAATTTTCTTAAGTAAACTCTTATCATCGTATTTCAGCAAATGCGCAGGGCAAAAAGCGCAAGGACACAGTGTGCATTGTTCTTGCTGATGACACTGTTGAGGAGTCTAAGATCCGCCTCAACAAAGTTGTCAGACACAACCTCAGAGTGAGGTTGGGAGATGTAGTGTCTGTGCACCAGGTAAGGTTGGCACTTTGTATGCAGAACTCCAAGCTGTAAGAGCTTTTGGCTTGAGGTCCATTGAGGCTTGTCTTGTGCTAACAATTCTCCCCATGTCTGCAGTGCGCGGATGTCAAGTATGGAAAACGGGTGCATGTATTGCCCATTGACGACACCATCGAGGGTCTCACAGGCAACCTTTTTGATACTTTCCTGAAACCATACTTCCTGGACGCTTACAGGCCTGTTCGTAAGGTAAGACTGTGCTGTAACATAGGCTCAATGGTATGTGATTTGCATCATGTTGACTGCGCATCTTCAGGGTGACACATTCTTGGTGAGAGCAGCAATGCGGAGTGTGGAGTTCAAAATTGTAGAGACTGATCCAGACGAGTACTGCATTGTTGCACCTGACACAGAGATCTTCTGTGAGGGTGAACCTATTGTACGAGAAGACGAAGACAAGCTTGATGATGTCGGGTATGTCCCTGGCTCCTAGCTTGCATCAGGATGCCATTGCTTACAGGGCAGGCTGTGTTCAGTGGTCTCATCTGAGTTAGGCGTCTTGCCCCCATCTGGCTGTAAGTCACCACAACAGTTTTAGCTTCTGACAGCTCAGCAATGGCCTTCAGAGACTCGATTCTTGATCTGTCTGACAGCTTGTTTTGCACAGTTATGATGATGTGGGTGGTGTGAGGAAGCAGATGGCACAGATCAGGGAGCTTGTTGAGTTGCCTTTGAGGCATCCTCAGCTGTTCAAGACCATTGGGGTGAAACCACCCAAGGGTATCCTGCTGTATGGTCCCCCAGGATCAGGTACAGACACGGATTGCATAAGTTGTTTTGTGAACATGATCAGGTCCATGCATATTGTGTTGTCAGGTGTTGTACCTTGCCTGACCCTGCCCCAGTGGCATTACAGGATTAGCTGCCATGCTGGCGCAAGCCAGACAAACCTCCATCTCATACATGCTTCATGTTTGTGTCTGAGACTACATGCAGTTGGTTTTGTCATGGTGATAATGCATGTCATAACATCAGGACATTCAGGGAATGCACTGACCGTTTGCAGGTAAGACACTTATTGCCAGAGCTGTGGCAAATGAGACAGGGGCATTTTTCTTCCTGATCAATGGGCCCGAGATCATGTCCAAGCTAGCAGGAGAGTCTGAAAGCAATCTGCGGAAGGCTTTTGAGGAGGCAGAGAAGAATGCACCTGCCATCATCTTCATTGATGAGATTGACTCCATTGCACCAAAGCGTGAAAAGACACAGGTACTGTGTAGACTGTTGCAGCCATGACTCTAATGCAAGCAATGCAATGCCCGTCATCAAGTGCTGCCCTGCATATCTTGCCTGACCGCCAGTAATGGCCTCGGTCTGTTGCCAAGCCATCCTCCATATCTTGCTTGAGCGCTAGTAATGGCCTCAGTCTGTTGCCCAAGCCCGTCTGCTGGTGACGGTGTGCTGCTGGGGAAGGTGCTTGACAAGACACATGTTGCTCACAGGCATTTGCCTGCATGGAAATGTAAATTGATTGTATTCGCTTGCTTGCATGCGCTTGCTGCCTTCCCTACACCTAGGGCCTGATGAGCTCTGTTCCTGATAGGGCTGTCTGCTTGCACAGGGTGAGGTGGAGCGACGAATTGTCAGTCAGCTGTTGACACTCATGGATGGCCTCAAGTCAAGAGCTCACGTCATTGTCATGGGCGCCACCAACAGACCCAACAGCATTGATGCTGCACTGAGGCGTTTTGGGCGCTTTGACAGGGAGATTGACATTGGTGTACCTGATGAGACTGGCCGTCTTGAGGTGTTGCGTATCCACACCAAGAACATGAAGCTGGACGATCAAGTAGACCTGGAGGCAATTGCAAGGGTATGCCCAGCAATAACATCTCTGACCAAATGCTCAGGATCTGAGCATACCTGTGACTTTGAGCATCACAGATACAATTGCAACGCTCTCTGGCGCGGGATGTGTAGAATCTACACTGTAGATGCGTGCAACCAAGGTGTGCACTTCAGAGAAGTCTCATCATCACTAGTTTACCTGCTTCTTGTGAGACATGCACATTGTTGCAGTGCAGCAGTATTCTGTCTTGACAACCTTTTGCAGAGGTGTTACAGCTCTACTCACGTTGTCAATGCTTCTGGTTACAAATCTCACGCAACCTCTGCAGGATACTCATGGCTATGTGGGAGCTGATCTGGCTGCACTTTGCACAGAA
>JAABUU010007418.1_pt1 | contig 11285 bp, 5 predicted proteins | sample 5559301 | NCBI WGS metagenome assembly JAABUU01 (sample SAMN10711884, study PRJNA513360) | rock metagenome | isolation source: Antarctica rocks | place: Antarctica: Victoria Land, Richard Nunatak white
GTTGCGCTGACCGCCAACGGTTCCGACCGGGTCCGTCCAGGTCGTATCGCCGTCCGACACGTAGATCTGACCGTATTCGACGCCTACCGGCATCGCATCAAGCACTCGCATCACACGTGGGCCCTCCGATTGCCGGTTGCCGGACGATACCGGGCCGGGTGGGTGCGTCCGTTGCAGCCTCGGAACGGAACCCGCTGCTCGACACGTGTGTCACCGCCTGGCCACCGGATTCACCAAACCCAGCGGGAACCCTCAAGTCCGACTACCTGAACCAGTTTCACCACAGTCGTCGACGACCTCCCCGATTTGGCCGGCCTGCAGCCGCACTCGGCCAGATCGACCACGGTTGATACAGGCACTTGGACTTGCAGCAGTTCGCGACGAGCCCACCGCTACACACCCCTCGGCGCTGTTGCTCGACATTCGAACGGAACCGAAACCGCGCCGACGGGCAGCCGACGACCAAGACCATGAACGTGTCGCTTGGGGAACCTCATACGGAAACGCCGCCGGTGGCGGGGTACGCGCACGGACGACCGTCCCGTAAGACCCGTCCGGTGAAAATTCCCGCAGGGGTGCCACCTACGGGACGACCACTCCCGGCTCGTCGTCCCGGTTTCAGGCCTCCCCTGCGAACGGCCAACTGATCGCACCCGTCACATTGCGTCGCCGCATCGGTGATCTGAATCGCCAGACAGACCACCGGGGCCAAACCTCGCACGGGACTGCCGATGGCGTCACCCCTGCCGATCGGCACGCCGACATCGTCGGTAGCAAGAGTGGCGATTTCATCGTTAGCCACCGTGACGGCGAACAACGGTTAAGGCGGGCTATTGACATCGGAAAAAACGTGATCAACGACAGCGCATGGCGGTTACGAGGCGGTGATTGCTAGCCCGGCTAGCGTAGCTTGGCTAGCTATTTTTGGGTGGAGTCTCACCAAGGCGAGGTACCCCGGGTGTAAACCGTGGCGCATCTGGTGGTGAGGTTGCGGATGTCTTCGGTGGTGATGTTGATGGCCGCTGATCGGTTGCGCAGCATCATCTGTGCGTCGTCTTCAGGCCAGTACATTTCGTCGACGAAGGTTGCGAAGGTGCGGCCGCTGGTCCGCCCGTGGGCCCGGCTTCGCTTGACCCAGTCTTGCGTGTCGGCTCCTGGTGGCCAGCGGGCTAGGGTGGCGGCGATGTCGAGGTCGCCGAGCCGGTCCGCTGCTGGGTCGAGGTAGCTGCCGAACACGACGAGCTGTTCGATGCTGATCAGCCGGTCGTCGTTGGTGTTCCATGTTGTGGCACGGTCGATGAGGCCGGTCAGGAGCCGGTCGGCGGTGGGTCTGGTGATGGCTTTGCCGAAGCTGGCCAGGGCGTTGCCTTTGGTGGTGGTGATCCACCAGGCCGGTCCTGCGGGGTGGCCCTTTGCCGGTTCTAGGAACCTTCGGCGAATAGTTGGTCGGCCACTGCTGCGGCGTCGACGCCGCCGGGGAGGCGGGAGCGGAGGTAGTCGGTGTCGCCGGGGGTGCGGAGGCGCCGCATGAGGTCCCTGACGACCGGTGCGTCCAGGCCGGCGATGATGTCGGTCTTGGCCAGTCTCACGGGCGCGTCCTCCGTTTCCTTGACCAGGGTCCGCGTGACCGTTTGTGGGGGCAAATGGCGGGGTGCGCTGGCTTACCGTTCGATGCCGTGATCGGGGGTGGGTGGTGCGTCGTGGATCTCGGGGCGGTAGGTCCAGTCCAGTGCGGGGTTGTATTCCTCGTCGTCGTCGGCACCGAACCCGGGACCTTCCGTGGCCTGCACGTCCGCCGCGGGACGATCTGGTATGGCCGCTTCTGGGTGCTCTGCGCGGTGTTGCAGTTCGGCGGCGTAGCGGGCGGCCTGGTCGGCGGCGTGTTCGGCGGCGGAGGTGAGGGCTTCGGCCTGCTGCGAGGTGTGGTTTGCGAGCTGGCGGTCCTGCTCGACCGCTTGAGCGTGGAGTTCCTGGCGGTCCGCCAGGTGCGCGTGGGCGGCGTCGATCCGTTGTTGCGCCTGCCGGGGGCTGGCACCGAGACGGTCCTGTAGCGGGGCTACGGTGTCGGCGGTCGCGGCGATGTGTTGCAGCCGGGCGGCTTGTGCGGTCTGGATCTGCTGAATGCGGCCGGCGAGTTCGGCTTTGCGGCGGCCGGTGAGTCGGCCGAGGCCGGCCAGCTCGGTTTTGGCGTCGGACAGGTCGCCGGCGGCTTCACGGTGCTGGGCCTGCACCTCGCGCAGGTCCTGTAGATGGGCCTGGAATGTGGTGACGTCGGCCAGGTGCTGCTCGTGGCGGGCGGTGTCCTGCTCGAGCTGCTCGGTAGCGGGGCCGTGTCCGGCGATCACAGCTTCGGCGCTGGCCAGCGCCTCGGCCTGGGCTTGTGCGGCGTGCTGGGTGGCCTGCTGATGTTCGCGGGTTGCGGCGGTGGCCGCAGCAGCCAGGTCGGTGTCGGGCAGGTCCTGATATTCACGGACCGGTTCCACATGCTCGGCGGTGACCGTCTCGGGTTCCGCGCCGACTGCCGGTGCCGCGGCTGCGACTTCGGCTGGTTCGGCCGAAATCGTCACGGCGGCGACGACGGCGCTGACGTCGGCGGGGGACTGGTCCGATGCTGCTGGGTGCACGGCGGGTGCGGGAATCGGGTGGTCGAGCAGTACCAGCGCGCCGGACTGTTCGGGCAGGTGCGCCCCGGTGGGTTCGGGCTGGACGGGTTCGGCGGGGCGGGTGTGCAGGACCGGCGGGGTGGGTAGGCCCAGATCGGCCGGTGTGGCCGGGGGCCGGGGGGCTGGAGTGAGGCGGTGTTCGTCGAGGTGGTCCAGCACGGTGAAGGTGGACAGGTTCAGCTTTTCCGCCAGTCGCAGCGCCTGCCGGTGCTGCTGCTCTGCGCTCATGGCGGCGACGTGCGGGGCGGCGCTGTCCAGGACGTTGAGTCGGGCTTCGATGCGGCCGACATCCTGCGGCCACAGTGCGGCGTGGATCTTTTCGATGCGGTCGATGACGAGGTCCTCCAGCGGTCGCCGGTCGGCCATCGCGGCCCGCAGTGTATCGGGTCCTTGTTCTTGCAGCAGCTGGGAGGCATCTTTCACCGGCAGCGCGGCGATCGTCGCGGGGTGCTGGACGCCGGCTTTAGCCAGCACCGCGCGGGCGACGACGGCGGCGGTGTCGCCGGCGGGGTCGTTGTCCATCACGACGAGTACCTGCCGGTCGGCGAGCGGGGCGATCGCATTGAGGGTGGCCAGGTGCTCTGCGGTGAGGGCGGTGCCGCCGGTGGCGACCGCGACCAGTCCGTGGTGGCCGGTGGCGGTGTTCACGGCCATGGCGTCCATCGGACCTTCGACCAGGACGACATCGGCGCCGCCGCGGAGTGCGGCGATGGCGGCGGGGTCCAGACCGAACGGCAGGACCCGTTTGTGGAACAGCTCCGATTCGGGGGAGTTCAAGTATTTCGGGTTCCGGTCGTTGATCTCGCCGGGTGGTTTGCGGGTCATGAACCCGACGACCTGCCCGTCGGGGTCGGTGTAGGGACAAGTGAGACGGTTGCGGAAGAAGTCGTAGACGCCGCCGCGGTCGCTGGTTCGGGCTAGCCCGGCCGCGAGCATCTCCCGATCGGTGAAGCCCTGCCCGCGCAGGTGATCGACCAGGCTGGGGCGGCCGGGCGCGTATCCGGCGGAGGTGGGGTCCAGGCCGCGGCTGCCCAGGTATCCGGGTACCCAGGAGCCGGTGGCCTTTTCGGTGAAGAACGCTTGGGCGGCGGTGAGCGCCGCCCGGCTCCGCCCCACCGCGGCCGCGGCGGCCGCCGCGGCTTCGTTGCCCGGTGCAGCGGGCAGGTCCCGCGCCTGGATCGGCCAGTTTGCCTCGTCGTCGGGGACCGGTTCGGTGAGCGGCGCCCACTCCCTGTCCGGGACGGCCAGCATGGCGGCCGCGTCGGGTGGAAGGTCTTCGGGCCAGCCTGGCGCGTCATCGGCCGGTTCGACCAGATCGACCAGGTCGGTGCGGTCGAACTCGGCGGGGACGGTGAAGGTTTCGGCGTCGAACGGGTCGAGGGTGTCTTCCGGCTCGTCGGGCTCGGTCAGCGGGGAGACGGCGACGGTTTGGGGTGCGTCGTCGTGGGCGTCGTGCGGGGCCAGGAGGTCCTCGTCCTGCGGATCCTGGGCCAGTGCGGTCTCGACGTCCAGCGGCGGGGCGCTGGTCAGGGTGACGACGTTCCACATGAAGATGGTCGGCAGTTCGTGGTCGGCGACGGTGGCGCCCTGCCCGGTGAGCATCCACGCGGCGTCGGTGATCAACGCCTGCGGGTCATGCCCGTCGCGGGCGGCCAGGTCGACGCGGGCGATGATGACCGGCCACAGCCGGTCGGTGGTGATCCGGTCGGCGCTGGTCTGGCCCAGCACGTGCTCCAGCGAGCTGGTCCACGGCGGCCGCAGTTGGTGGCCGTGGGCGGCGGGGCCGGTCGCCAGGTCCCCGATGTGCGGGGCCAGGCGCCACCACAACGCCCCGGCGGGTCCTTCGGCCGGCAGCGGCGATCCGGTGGTGGCCGCTGACAGCAGTGCGGGCACGTTGATCCCGGCGGCGTCGGCCAAAGACAGCCGGGCGGCCAGCACCGGCCAGTAGTCGTCCCCGGCGATCTTCACGCCCTGGTGGGTCAGCACGTCGGCCCACCGGTCGGCGCCGTCGCGGGCATCGCCGCCCACCGCCAGGGCGGAGCGGACCAGGTCGGTGTGCCGGCGGATCATCGCGATCCGCCGCGGGGTGGGCCCGGCGGGCCGGACGTCCATGTCGGGGACCGATTCGGCGGCCCGCCACACCGCGAGGTCGCCGACCAGCTGCCGGTCAGGTAGGTAGGGCACCGCCCAGGCCGGCGCCGTCCCGGCGTCCCACCCGGCGACCTCGCTGCGGATCTGCGCGGCCAGGTCGGTGACCTGCGCGGCCCGGGCCTGCAGGTAAGTGTTCCAGGTGGGCGGCTGCGCCACCGCAGCGGGGACGGCGGGTAGCCACGGCAGCGGGCCGCTGCCCTGGGAGTGATTTCCGGAAGGGTCCAGGCGGTAGTCCAGCACGGCGGAGATGTCCCGGGCGGAGTCCAGTTCCCGGGATGCGGCGGCGGCGGTGAGCGCCGCGATGGGGTCCGCGCCGCCGGCGGCCAGGACGACCAGGTGCCCGCGGAGCGCTTCCCACGCCGGGGTGTCGGTGATCCCTGGGAGGGCAGCCCCGGCGTCGGTGACGATCTGGGTGAGCCGCTGCGGCCCGATGACCGTTTCGGCGCCGACAACAATGGAGTGGGTGTAGGCGTCGGCGGCCGGCCCGAGGCGGCGGGTCGGGTCGGCGGCTTCCCGCGCCTCGGTGGTGACCGACCGGGCGCCGCCGTCGGTTTCCACGATCTTGACCAGCATCTCCACGGCGGTGCTCGGTTCGATCGCGCCGGGGGTGGTGACGTCGTGACTGTCACCTTCACCGCCCAACACGACGTAGCTGTGGGTGCCGTCGGTGGCCCGGGTCAACGCCGGGTACAAATCGTTGCGGGTCATCCCGGCGGTGACGACGGCGTGTGCGGTGCCCCGCCGGACCCCGGCTTTGCCGACGGTCATCCCCTGCACGGAGGCGTGGGTATGGGCGTAACCCAGCCGCACCCAACCGGAGTTGACGTACCAGGCGGGGATGACCCGGGTGACGCCTCGGGTGATTTCGGTGGCGGTCATCGCCCCGTCCGGGTGGACCTGCGCCACTCTCCAGCGGTGGTTGTTCCGGACGAAGTCGGTGCCGCCCAGGGACAGGGTCCGCTTGTTCTGTTTGGTGATGATCACATCACCGGCGGACACCGTTTCCCCGTTGGGGAGCTGCGATTGCGGGCCGACGTCGCCGACCTGGACCGCCAACCGGGCGGCCCGGGCCTGCGCGTTGAGCGTGGTGACCATCGATAGGGTGGGGGCGATCATGATCGAGTCGGCGCCGACGGCGATGTCGGCGGCCCACGCCTTGAAGACCTGCCCGGCGGCGGTGTCCGGGGTGACCGCTTGGATTCGCTGCTGGTCGGCCCACCGGCCGACGACGCTCGGGTCACCGGCGCGCAGCGCCAGCGACGCTTTGCCCTCGAGGGGGTCGGTGAACCGCATGACTTCGGTCAGGGTGACGGCGCCGTGCGCGGATTCGATATCGCGGAGGATCCCGCCGGCGCCGGCGGCGGCGCGTTGCTGGTCGTCCCCGACGAGTAGGACTCTCCCGCCGCGGGCGGTGACGAACCCGATCGCGGCGTCCAGTTTCGGGGTGGATGCCAGCCCGGCCTCGTCGATGATCACCAGGCTGTCGGAGTCGATCCGGGCCATCCACGGCAGCCACTGATCCGCCGGGGTGCTGGCCAGGTCGTGGACCAGTTTGTCGATGGTGTCGGCTTCGACGCCGGGGATCGCGGCGGCCAGTTCTTTCGCGGCGGAGGCAAACGGCGCCAGCCCGAGGACGTGTCCGCCGGTGGACATCCACGCCCGGGCTAGGACACCCATCACGGTGGTCTTGCCGGTGCCGGCCGGTGCCAACGCCAGCTGCAGCATCGCCGGGTTGGTGGCGATCTGGGTGACCATCGCGGCCTGCGCGGTGTTCAGCACGGCGCCGCCGTTGTTCGCCGACCATTCCAGCTCGGCGATCTGCACATCACCGGCGTCGATGACTCGGCCACCCAGACGTCCGGCCGCCGCGACGACCCGGGCCTCTGCGGACAGAATCGCCGGGGACGTGTAGAGCTGCCCTTTGGCGATCCGGAAGATCGACTGACCATCGGTGCGGGTCAGCGGTTCCGGAACGGTGGCGGCGACTTCGGTGTCCATCCCGATCGGGATGGAGTGCTCGGATCCGGCGGCCCGGACGGTCACCTGGTCAGCCAGCTCCTGCATGACGGCGGGGTCGACACCGGCGGAGCGGACCTGGCGGCGGGCTTCGGCGTCCAGGTTGGTTTCCCGCCAGCTGGCCCGACTACCGGCCACCGTTTCCACCGTCGCGGCGGCCAGCTGCGTCACCAAAGCCTGGCTGACCGGCACCGCGGCTTCGGCCTGCGGGGTGGTGGCCGAGTCGACCATGGCGGCCAGTTCGGTTTCCCCGCCGAGTACCTCCAGGGCTTGGGTGTGCCAGATTTCGCGTTGCTCACTCAGCGAGCGGGGTTCGTGTTTGGCCTCCCGGGTGGCCAGGGTGGCCTGCTGGGACAGCTTGATCATTTCGGTGGTCGTGGGGACCCGGCCGTGCTGGGCCAGGAACGTTTTGGTCAACGCGGTGCGGGCGGTGGTGATCGCGGACCGGCGGGTCGACCACGCCTGGTTGAGACGGTCATCGACGCCGACGATCTCCCGGATCGGCCGTTTCCCCGGTTCGGTGGCGCGGCCGGCGAACACCGCGCCGACCCGCTGGGTGACTTCGACTTCCAGTTGGGTGTTGTAGAACTCGGAGGCCCCGACGGTGATCCGGTACAGCATCCGGCCATCCAATGCTTGCCACTGACCGTCCGCGCCGCGGCGTTGCACCTTGTTGGAGATGGCGACGTGGGTGTGCAGATCCGGGTCGCCGGCGCGGGAGTCGCGGTGGGTGAACGCGGCCATCACCAACCCGCGGGTCTGGACCTGCCCGACGCTGTGTTCCCCGGTGCGGGTGTAACCGGCTTCCTTCTCGATCCACGCCACCGTCTTTTCCACCGCGGCCCGGTGGGCATCCTCGATCTGCTCGGACACCTCGGTGGGGGCCACCGCCCACAGGGTGGACACCGACTTGACCGGTGAGAACGTCACGTCGTAGCCGGCGACCGCGGTCCGGTCCGGCCGGGACTGCTGCGCGATGAACCCTGAACGCTCCGCGGAGCTGGCCGGCGCCCGGCCGTGCTGCTGCTCGAACAGCCGATTTGCCACGTCGGTGCGGACCTGTTCCCGAACATCCGGTGGAACCACGTCACCAGGCTGCAGGCCATGCTCAGCGTTGTAGGCGCGGTACCTGGCGGCCAACTCGTCGTGCCAGGCCGGGTCGATCTCGAACACCGGGAACTTGGCGCCCAGCCTGGCGGCGCCCTGCGCCACCTGTGCCGTGTGTCCGGCGGCGATGCTCTCCTCGGCGAGGACCTCGGCGTCGGGGTGGATGCCCTGACCGAACAGGTTCTTCATCTGCTGCTCGGTGACCGCGCCCGAGACACCCAGGGTTTCCAGGCCCCCGCCCATCCACACCCCGGGAGTTTCACCCTTCGCGGAGTAATAGTCGCCCAACGAGGAAAACCCACGCTCGGTGGAATCCGACGCCGCCACCTGCCGGGTCAGGTACGTGTACCCGTCCCCGGCCGTGAGTTTGTGCAGACTCATCACGGACGTCACATTAACAGCAGTTATCGATTCGTTACCTTAGAGCAAAAGGTGTGTAGCTTGCGACGGGTTTGGCTTTGGGATTGTGGCGCGGGGCGGGTTGAGCGCAGGATTGTCGGCGGCGGATCGTAGAGTGAGACGCAGATGGCGGCGTTGGAAAACGCGGCTGCAGGCGGCTGGGAAGGGCGGCGGTGTGTGGTGGGCAAGGTGAGCAATGCGGCAGTGCAGGCCAAGGTGCGGGCCAGGGAACGGCGGATGCTGCTGGAGACCGACAGACAGGCGCAGGAGGATCGGATCGATGAGGCGACAGCGCAGGTGATCGTCGCGGTCGATGAAATCGCGGCGGCGCAGACCACCCGGGCGGCGGCGGTTGCGGCGGCGCAGGCGGTTTTCGACTCGGCGGTGGCTGCCGCTGACGCAGCGTCGGCCGCTTCGGCGTCGGCGGCGGAGCTGCGGATCGGGGTGTCGTTGCGGGCGCTGACGGCCGAGAAGTTGCCGGGCTCGCGGATCGCGGAGTTGACGGAACTGTCGGCGGTTGATGTGCGGCGGCTGTCCAAGGATCCGGCCGCTGCGGCTGGGCCTGCAGCCACGGACACGGCCGGTTCGGCTGGGCCTGCAGCCACGGACACGGCCGCTGGGCCTGCAGCCAAGGACGGCGGCGCGGCTGTGGTAGCCGGGGCCGTCCCCGTCGCGGTGGCCGGGTAGCTGGCCGGGACAGCAGGAACGAAAATGAGTAAGTCGACTCGGCACAGTCCTCGGGTTTCCAACCGTGACCTGGCGCGGCTGTTCGCTCATGTGGTGCCCACGGCGGCGTGTGATATCTGGCTGGGCGCGGTCGGCTCGGACGGGTATGGGAAGTTCTCGGTTCACAACGACGTCGACGGGACGCGGATCGTTAGCCCGCACCATGTGGCGGCGGCTCGGAGGTTCGGGCCGGTGCCGTTGGGGGCGACGCTGATGCATGACTGCGATGTCCGGGTGTGTGTGTCCACCGATCCGGGGCATGTGCGGGTCGCGACGCAGCGGGAGAACATGCGGCAGGCGGCGCGGCGGGGCCGTCTGGCTGGTCCGCGTCCGGGGTTGGTCGATGTGCGCGGCAAGGTCGGCGCGTCTCGTGCGGTGCAGGCCGCTATCGGTGCGGCGGTGGCCGGTGGCGCCGGTCCGCAGGAGTTGGCGGCGGTGTTGGCGGTGGTGTTGGCGGCCGGTGATCCGCTGCGCGACCTGGTCTGCTTGTTCGATCCGCCACCCTGGCGCGGCGATGTGGCGGTGGCAGCGTTCCCGGTGGATCTGTTCGACGCGGCGGCGCAGGCGGTGGCCGTGCCGGTGTCGCGGCGAATCGATTCGCTGCCGCTGTTCGACCTCGACTGACACCAAAAGGGCCAGCCGTGGCGGTCACGGCTGGCCCTTCGGCGTCGGTGCTGGCTCCTGTCAAGCGGCGCTCACCTCCTGGTCCTGCTGCTCGCCCGGCTCCTGATTAGCCGGCTCTTAATTAGCCGGCTCCTGGTCGGCCGGCTCCTGGTCGGCGGGCGGCTGGTCGGCGGGCGGCTGGGTGGCGGGCAGCTGGGTGTTGTCGATGATCTGCTGCTCGACGGCGGACAGCACGTAGCCCAGGGTCTGCAGGTGCGAAAGGTACGCGGCGCGGGATTTGTTGACCTGGCGGTGGGAGTCGCGGGGCAGCTCTTCCTCGTGGGCGCACACGACGTGGGTCCACAAGATCATGCCGTGCAGGTTGGCGGGTGCGGCGGCGGTGTACGTGGCGGGGTCGGCTCCCAGTATCGCGGCCAGGGTCGGCCTGTTCTGGTAGTAGTCGGCGGCCCACAGGCTGTAGGTGGGGTCGCGGTGCACGACCTGCGCGAGTGCCCACGCGGCCATCGCCTTGTGCCGGGATTTCACCGTGACGCACTGCCGCAGGAACTCGCGGCGCACCGTTTCGGCGGCGTCGGCCTCTTTGTTCAGCTGGATCAACGCCCGGCGTTCGGCCTTGCGGGCCTCGTCCTGCCGGGCCTGCCGTTCGGCGGCGGCGCTGGCCCCGTCCAGGTACTGGTCGTCGTCGGCGTCGGCCGGTGTGGGGTGGCCAGGGTGCGCGGCGCGGTTGCCGTGGCGGGGCCAGTGCCCGTACCGGTCGGGGTCGGTGCACAGGTAGATCACGGTCAGTTCCAGCTCGTCGGCCTGGTCCCCGTCGTCGGGATCGTCGTCGTCGGGGTCGTACTCGTAGTAGTCGGCGCTGACGTAGGCGGCGTGGCCGGGGCACCCGGTGTGCTCGCTCTCGGTCAGTGCGGTTCCGGTCGGGGCCTCGGCCGCCCGCAGCGCATCGAGCGGACGGGCCGGTCCGGCGTCGTATCTGCGGGGCTCGGCTTCCACCACGGTGATGCCCTGGTTGGCCAGCTCGGCGCAGCGTTTGGCGACGGCTTCGTCCTCGACGTGCTGGACGCGCAGCTGCGCGGCGACGTGGTCGATGCGGCCTTCGGCGGCGGCGGCGATCAACTGGGCTACGGCGTGGGGCTGGTCCTGGAAGGCGGCGATGACGGCGAGCTGGTCGATGGTCAACGGGTAGGCGGCGGTTTCCTGCGCGGCCGGGCCGGTCAGGGTCGCGGCGGTGCGGGCGGCGGCGAGGTGGGTTTTGCTGCGGCCGGTGGCCCGGCTGATCGCGGCGGCTGAATATTTCAGGTCGAACAGTGCGGCGACGGCGTGGGCCTCTTCGGCGGCGGTCAGTCCGTCGCGGACCAGGCCGGTGACGGCCATCGCCCGGATGGTGGCTTTGGCGGTGGCCAGGTCGGCGCGGACCACGCAGGGCAGGAGAACTCCGGCGGCGGCGGCGGCCTGGCGGCGGTTTCCGTCGACGGCGACGTGGGTGATCTGCGCGGGCCAGTCGTGGCCGGGGACCTTTGCGGCCGGGACGACGATCAGCGGGACCAGCACTCCGACCTCGGCCACGGATGCGGTCAGGGCGGGCAGGTCGCGGCCGGG
>JAABUU010007419.1_pt1 | contig 11285 bp, 13 predicted proteins | sample 5559301 | NCBI WGS metagenome assembly JAABUU01 (sample SAMN10711884, study PRJNA513360) | rock metagenome | isolation source: Antarctica rocks | place: Antarctica: Victoria Land, Richard Nunatak white
TGAACTGTGGCAAATAACAGGACCAACTATGGTTTGTATCTGAACAATGAAGGCCAGTCAAAACTTTGAAGCAGCAGGGATGTTGAGCATGTGGTCATCTCTGTGATTGCAGAATCTGCCTGCAGCACCATGTCTGACAGTGATGAGGAGTGCCTTCGCCCCAGTCTCCTCAAAAAGCGCCGCCAGCCCAGTGAAAAGTGTATACCATGCTACGTTCACCCTGGGAACGTACCTACCAATGGCCAAACCCCCACTGGCAGACACACAACTTTGTCAAACTCAGAGTTACCTGAACTGCAGCAGCAGCAAGGTGTTTCTGCCTCAGACCACTATTGCTCACCTGTCAGGCAAACATCTTTTGCACCTCTTTCCCCCAGTTGCCCTTCCAGCGGCGCACCCTCCAGATCCTGCTTCACCCCCACAGCTGAGCATGACCTCTTTGGCAGCCCAGCGACAAGTGTTCCGCCTGAATACACTCCAGCATGCAGAGGCAGTATGTTTGACAGCCCTGGACTGCAAAAGCAAATGAGGCATGGTGAAGGCCCCTCTAAAGCATTGGCCCACATCTCAAGGCTGCAAAGGGAACGTACGCACCTTCTTCAGCAAATCAAGGTGTGCACTGGCAACTTTGCAAAACAGTCTGTATTGTCTGTGGTTGCGTCAGTATCTAGAAGGCAGCAAAATTCTCAACTCACATCACGACTCTTGGATGACAGATGCACCAACATCAAGCAAATACAGCGCAAAAGCTAGCGACACAATCTGATTGCTGTGAGGCTCAAGCAAAGCAGTATGAGTGTGAATGCACCAGAGCGTTTCAGCTGGCTTCAGACATAATTCACTGTCTGTACAGGGCCATGAGCAGCGACAGCAGCAGGCAGAGCTGCTAATGCAGGATGCAGACTTCCTACACAGCAGACTGCATGCGCTCAAAAGCTCCTCTGGTGCTGCTGAGCAAGCAGCAAGCCAGACTAGGTGAGGTCTCCTCTCAAGCCATTTTTAGGCAAACCATGACCTGCAGTTGCAAACAATGAATGACGTTGTGGCTGCCAGCCAGCTGCTGAAATTCCATTTGCACCGGATCTTCATGCCAATCGTGACCAGCCTGTGCTGGAAATCGTCACTGTTACTGCTGTGTAAACCTCTTGAAGCACAACATCTTTCACTCGCTTGACAGCAGTGCCTTGAAGACATGGCATTGCAAGCAAATGGCTTTGCCTGAGTTACAGCATTCTAAGCTCATTCCAGAAATGCAGATCAGTGGTCTCAGTCTGAGCCCACAATGGTAATCTGCACATGTTCTGCCTGCAGAGGAGCAGAGACTGAAGCCAGCTTGGAAAGCCAGCCTGCCAAGGCAGAGACATTGGAGCTGTGGCAGCAGCTGTCATCTGAGTCTAGCAACAGCAATGAATCACAACAGCTGGAAGAACTGCAGGCACAGCTTTCTCACACCACTCAGCAGTTGCGCACCAAAGAGGAAGAGGTAGTGGGTCTCACAATCCAGCTGGTCTCTGTCCATACACAGCTGGGTGGCCATCAGACACAGCATGCCAAGTCAGCTCAGCAGCTTGAGGCAGTCCAGTCTGAGCTTGCACAATCTGCTCAGCAGCTACAGGCCGCTAAGCTGCAACTGGCCGAGTCTGCTCAGCAGCTGGAGTCTACTCAGCAACGCATGGAAGAGCTGACATCAGCTGCAGCACTTGCTGAGTCTTCTCTGCAGCAGCAGCAGAAAGCAAGCCAGCAGCACGCTGACTTGCTGGCTCAACAGCTTGAGCAAAGCCACCTCACTCAAACAAGCTTCAGCAGCCAGCTGCATGAAGCCCAGGCTCAGGTTGCTGAGTTAACTCAACAGCTGAGTGAGCAGTCTGAGCTCAGGCAATCTGCCATCTTGGCAGAGTCATCTCTGACTGACCAGCTTGAACAGTCCCAGCAGCAATGCCAGCTGCTGGCAGATCGGCTTGAACAAAGCCAAGCATCATGCTCAGACTTCAGTGCCCAGTTGCGCAGTGCTACTCAGCAGCTGGAGCAGCTGTCTGATGCACATGTGATGGATGAGTCAACCATACTGGATCAGCTGAGTGAAACTCAGGATGAGCTGCAGCGCCTGACCTGTGATCTTGCTGAGAGCCAAGGCCAGCAGGCTGTGCTGAGTGAACAGCTGGAGCAGGTGAGATGTGAGCATGAGGAGGCGGCTGAGGCACACACTGTGACTGAGGCCACTCTGCTGGATCAGCTGAATGAGATCCAAGCTGAGCTTGAACAATCTTGTATTCAGGTGACACAACCTGCAGCAGACATGCGCACATGGTTGCATATCTACAGTTTGATTCACCGCCATGAATCGTCATGTTTATGAATAGATTTTCAAGACATTGGCCTGCAGTGCAGTTGTCAACAACAGCGCATATCTTGGTCTGTCCAACTGGTTGTTACTAGCCTCTGCGATGTGCTCTGCATCTCTGCGTTATCGCTGCGTTAACAGTGTACAGCTCAAGATAGCGATTGCTGACACATGCATGCTGTACAGGTGAGGCATTTTGAGCAGCGGCATCAGGAGATGTGCCAGCAGCTCACCTTTGCCAGAGTGGGTCAAGCAGAAGCCATGCAGGCAGCCAACGAGTCAAAGGAGCAGCTGTCTCGGCAGCTGCAGAGCATGCAAGCTGACCATCAGACAGTTGCCAATGAGTTGCTGTCCACCCAGGCTCTCTTGTCAGCAGCTCACCACAAGCTGCAGGAAGAAGAAGGGAAGCATGCGGCAGCCAACAGGGAGCTCAGTCAGTCAGGCATGCAGAGCTTTGAGCTGAGTCAGCGGCTGCAGGAATCCCAGATGCAGCTGAGTCAGCAGCTTGACATGAGTGGCAAGCTGCAGGCAAAGCTGAAGAAGAGCAGGGCAAGTCAGCTCAGCTTGCACAAGGAGCTTGAGTTGGCCAAGGCTGAGACATTGAGCGCGAGACAGGCTGAGGCAGTGAGGGCACAGCTGGAGCACATGCGGTCACAGCTTGATGCAGCCCAGGCTGAGGTTGCACAAGCAAGTGATTTGCGGGTCCAGCTGGAAGGGCAACTGCACAACGCGCAAGCTGACAACACACAGGTCTCCTTCAGCCCATTTGTTCAAACTTGTGTGTCCCGCATTTGGCTACCATCATCGACTTGACCTGCACCAGATGAGCTTTTGCTTGAAAGAAGATCTTGTACACAGCTGGCCAAAGAAAGAACTGGCAAGGACCCATCCGCCCTTGTTGCCTCAGTTGTTGCCATGGCAGGCGCCAGCACAGCCTGTTTGCAATGCAAAAGAAACATTGGCACTACTTATGTCCTGACCTCCACCTTCAGCTCTTAGCTTGCTTGAACAGACTTTGTGTCTGAGCCGTATGGGCATCTTTGGGATGTCCACCAGTTTCTGTGATGCAGGCATGTGCTCAGATAGACCTATTGGACAGTCAAATGGCACAGTTGGCACGGCAGCTGGCGCACAGTCATGACAAGGAGGCACAGCTGACACAGCAACTGCAGGCAGTGACAGCCAGCCTGGAAAGTTCACAGACAGACTCCAGTCAAGCCATGTCTGACTGCCTTGAGCTGCGCTGCCAGCTCAAAGATGCCTCTGCCCAGCTTGAGCAGGTCAGGCTGAATGCTGCAACTTCGTAGTGTCACGTGATCTGCTTTTGGACCTCATGTGATCTGCACATTTGAGCCTGATCAATGCACTAGTGCTATGCCTGTTTCTACTTTCTCTGCACACAAGGGCATGCCCAGGGCCTGATTGATGTTGTGTGTACTCTGATGAGTCTGCAGACATTGTATTACTGTGGCGACGCAATCAATAAGTGTCCTCTGAGATCAGCAGTTTGCTGATGCCTCCTTGTGTTCATCAGAGCTGGGTACTCGCAGTGACAGTGCTGACAGTCTGTGTTGGTGCACTGCAGAGTTGTAGCAGGCAAGCAGAGTATGCAGTTGAGCAGCAGCGAGGTGGCAGTGAACTGCAGGCGGCACATGCAGAAAGCAGCAGGCTAGCAGACACCCTGGTGCACGCTGAGTGTGCAAAGCAGGCTTTAGGTGCTCAGCTGAAAGATGTGCACAGCCAGCACCACAAGGTGTGCAGCTTTGTGCCACCACCCCCCACCCTGAATTGAAGTCGTGTGCTTGAACTTCACCATAGCAAACTGCAGCTGCAATGCACATGCATGCGCACGGCTGAGTGGAAGACCACAAGACAATGGCGGGCCAAACTTGTGCAGCTCATTGGTCACTCAAAGCCCATGCACCACTGGTTTCACTCGTGCAACATCTCGTAATCTGCTTATCCAAACCTCACCTCTCAGCATGTTCGGCATGCCAATGGTATTGTGCTGCAGCTGAGAGCAAAGGCTGAGCAGGTGGCAGTGCGCAGTGCTCGCTATGACAGCTTGCAAGTCGACCTGGCAGAAGCACAGACCCAACTAGCCGCTCACTGCGCTCATTTCCAGGTGAACGCATCCCTACTTCACTTCTTCATGACCATCATTGAGCTGTCTTTCATGCAAACAGTGTCTGGGGTCTACAAGCAGTATGTACTTTAGTTAAATACAAATTTTGCAGCTCTGCATTTGTGGCCCACTCACAGACGACTGCAGGCTAAGGTACTCATGTGCAAAGTTTTTTAAGCTTCCTGAGCTTGCGTATCATTGTGTCAATGATGCATATGCAGGAGCAACTATCTGCGCAAGTATACCTTGCACAAATGACAACGTTTTGTCGCGCGCATGCATTGCCCTGTTGTACATCAAAACAGATCACGCTTTGCAGGTGGAAAGGCAGAGGAGTGAGAGAGTGACACAGAGACTGGCGGTGGCAGGCAACATGCTGAGCAAAGCCCTGTACAACCTCCAACCTGCCTCACCACAGCTACCTGGGTACGTCACTCTTACCGTCCCCTTCACGGTTTTGCGTATGACCACATCACTAGATTCAGCAGTGCAAATCTTCAGCAAGCGTGTCAAAGCAAGTTCTCATAACATGATATCGTGCCACCCACATCTTTGACTTTGACTGAATCAACATATGTGGGAGTAGGTTGGTGGCTTGAACGTCAGGCATATGGTGTCTGACTGGCGCGCATGACTCAAGTTTGAAGCCTGTACTCAATACGCCTGTGTACTGGCATGGGCGTCATTAACATGTGATATGTATGTCCCATCACATGGCAAATATGGCACATGGCAGCACAGATTTCGTCATCATCATCAGTCATCAGTCATCTCAGCTCTCTCATCATCAATGTGTGTGTGTCTCATTTATTGCTCCATTGCAGGCAAGGGGGAGTGGGGGTGGAGCTAGGCAGCACAGCAGAGCAGGTGTGCTCTCTGGTGGAAGCCCTGCTGGCGCATCAAGCCTCCACTCAGCCCCTGGCTCAAGCCACAGGTAAACCCCATGGACAAGCCAGGCCTGTGTTGCATGTAGAAGCATCTTCACCAGGCGTTTTGCTGCTGTTGTATGTTTCTGTAGTAGCAATCCTTCACATTAATACTTTCTCAGGAAAGGTCACAGAGTGTATCATGCCTGCTTTGCGCAGTTTCTTATGTTGAAGGGCCATGTTGGCGCGCCGTGGGCAGATGCTGATGACAGGCGAGCTTATGGTAGAGCAGCTTGGGTTAGAGCTTGTGTCGTCTGCGCTGTCATGCCTCAGACACAGCATGCAACTTCTCAGCCACAGCAGCATGTTGTGCATATGATGCTCTTTGGGATGTAGAAGCGTCACTGTTTTGACAACACAAGTTGAGGTTGTCTGCAAGGACGAGCTTTGCACCTGTCACCTGAATGTCGTAGTACAGGGCCAGTGATCTTGTCCATGGCCCACCTGCAAACGAGCCAGCACTATGTTATTTTTCTGACAAAATCTAGAAGGACAGGGTGCCTACCGTATCAAGCTGATAGCCATAAGGCATGCTGTTTGTTTGCAGATCCCCAGCCAAGTAGCAGGCCGGTGGATACCTTGCGCTCTCATGTGGCTCAGGCTCAGGCTCGTGCCAACCACATAGTAGACGAGTTTGAGTCCATGCTGCTGGTCACTGGTGGTCACTCTATGAAGGAGGTCATGCACATCCAGTCTCAGGCTGGCTTGGCTGAAGGCACTCCTCCTGCTGCTGCTGCTGCTTCTACACTGCCACTGGTCAGTCTGCCTTCTTTGCTGTTGATGCTGCCTCTCTGCAAGGGTCCATTCTAACTTGCGCCCTGTGTGCCTTGTTGCTAGCTGATGGGCCTCAAAGGGAAGGCCTGCCTGCCCATCTCACAGCACCTGCCATTAAGTGGATTTCAAGCCTGTTATTTGCCTGTGATACCTGATGTTTGACCAAGGTCCACAATGGCTCCTTGTATGTGGCCCAGATGTAGGCGAACGGCTTATGCAAGCACACTAGAATTTCGTGCTGAATGATAGGCACATACCACTTTGTGCATCTGTATAATCACGCCAATGCTATTGCCGGCAAATGTGCATGTGTGTATGTGCCAGGCAACAGTTGTTCCTGTAGGCTCCTGAGCTCACCAACATGATGTAAGAGATTTTCTGCAGGCTGGCTTGTCTCGCCCCAATAGGAAGACAAGTCCTGCTTTGAAGGGGACTGCAAGGCAGACTCGTGACAGCAGCACTAGTACTGTCCCTTCGTCACTGAGTATATCCAACAGCGGTGGTGCCAGACGTTCTGGCAAGAGCTCAGTCACAAGTAGCAAGGAAAACAGGGCTCCAGCCTTGACATATGTCACAGGAGGTCAAATTCGAGGTGCTAGAAGAACTCATGAGCCAGCTGCCAGGCAGCCTTTGAAACCCAGCATTGCTGACAACAGTCCTGGCTTGAGCACTGCTGATGTCCTGACACACAAAGCAAGAATGACAGGTGTGCACAAGTCGAAGCGTTGACTTTATGGCTTGCACTGCCTGTGCCATGATCAGTGGAGTTGTTTTATATAGATTAATGCTGAACAGCAAACTAAGTATTTTCAGTTGAAATTTGTGGCTGAAACCACAGTTGCAAAACACTCAGATCTTCCAGACTGCATGAGCTTGCAGCATGATATAGCCGAACATGCTCAAAAGGCTGATTACCATGGGGACAACAGTGTCTACGAGCTACATTGTGCCTAGGCCTTTAAAGGTATTGCACCTACGACGATGAGTTAAGAGCTCGGACTGCTCTTACAACCTAACATGAAAATAAAGAAACATACATCAGCAACAGTATATTCAACAGAACAATGGTTGCGCAACACAACTCAATTGAGACAGCTGTGGTACAGAGGTGGGGTCTAGTTTGACACACAGATGCTTCACAAGCTGTAATTGCAAGCAGACTTGAGGTGATTCTGTTATTGCTCAGCTGTGAGTACAGCTTTAGCTGCGTCTGGGCCTATTGTATCAAGCTTGCCTCCCAGTATCTGCAGAGCATCATTTGAGTGGCCATACAAAAAGTCCTCAGTGATCTGACTGCAGCCCCAGATGTGAAGCTTCTTGAGCGCCACACAGTTGTCTGCCAGCATTCCAAGAGCTTCCAGAGGCACGTTTCGACACCAAGAAATGTCCAGCTCCTCCAATCGATCCCTGTTCAAGCCAAGTGACAGGTCAAATCGGTGCACAGCCCTGTTTACACGGTTAGGTGTGCTGTAATCAATACTGTGCAGGCTACCACACTTGCACAGATGACACAATTACCAGGGTGCTTCAATTGCAACAAAACAGGCTGCAGCTAATGATGCCATGTGCCTTGCAGAGCTGGCTCCTGGCTTGCTCTTGTCATGATTCAAACACAAGTAACAATGACGTCAACACTGCTCTAAACTCAAACTGTTGATGCAGATTTCCACAGCCTTATGTGCCCAAAGTGTGCATCAAAAGCTATACCTGGTAGCAGTTGCCAAAGCCTTGATTGTGGAAAGGCCAATGCCAGGTATGGAGTTGACAATAAGGCTGTGCAGACTGCCATGCAGAGCCACAGCCGCCACAGCCTCATCAGAAACCTTTGTGCAGCCATGCAGGGACAACACCTGCACACATGAATGACTCATGACTCACGACCCTGCATACGTCAGATGCTAGCAACACTTTATCATACTTGTGTTGGCAAAAGCAACACACTTGGAATTGATCTGCCAAACAGATGCACCTCTGCACAGCTTCAGCCAGCAAGAGCATGCTGGCAAGCAAGTCGACATACATGGCTGTACAAAGCAGGTTCACCTGCAGCTCTTTGCAGCTCTCAGCCAATGCAACCACACCATCATCAGTTATTTTTGTGCACTGATCAGCCCTCAAAGTCAGCAGCTGTGGACTGGCAGCAGCAAGGCCCCTCAACCCCTGGTCTCCTATGGCTGTGCATTTAGCAACACTGATGTGGCGCAATGGCAAGCCGAGACCCATTTCTGCTAGCAGGCTGTTGCTAACCTCTGGTATGCCAGTCAGCATGACAGACTCAAGGGCTGGCAAAGCTCCTGTTAGAATGCCTTGTAGTGCACTGCCGCTCACACCTCTGCACTCACTCAAGTCCAGTTCCCTGCGTAGCATGCAAGGTCCTGTCAACTCAGCCGGGAGAGGCCCTTCATTGACGAAGGGACTCAGCTTGAGTGCCAGACTGGAATGATGAGTGCAGTGTAGCGCCGAGTGCCTTTTGCTTCAGTCAAAGGGCAAACCAAAATGCAGTGCGTGTGCAAGTGCAGTGTAACAAACGGTGTGACATACACAGGTTGTTTTCTAGCTGCACTTGGATCAGCCATTCCACAAGGCGAGTAGTTGGCCATGCAGAGCTGATGTATAGACACAGGAATGTTTTGAGCTGAGGCTCAGACAGACCTGAGCAGAGGCACCAGGGAAGGCAGCTGCTTGACGGAGTCCTCAGTCAGCAGAGAATTCTGGGGCAGCCTCAACACCTGCAGATTGGGCATGTTGCGCAGAATGTTGCACAACGACGCATCATTCAGACGGTATGCGCCTCTGAGAGTGAGCTCCCGCAGCTGGTCTAATGGACCGGCAGCTGCCAATGCAGCAGCTGCAGATTCTGTCAGACCTCGCCCACAGAACGTCAGCTCCAGCCTTTCCAACCTGTGCAACAACAACGCCAAGCAACTCACAATGCACTGCAGGTGCTCATGCAGCAGCTGAGGCACTAGAGTCAGAGGATCATACACCAGGAGCATTGCAAACAGCAGCTACGCAGAGACTGGATAGCAGAATGAGAGCATGCATACCCAGGATGCACAGTTTGGTTGGGCAGGCAGCAACAGGGAGTCTGAGACTTAGGTAAACAAGGTAGCATGCAACATGCAATTCTCAATTTCAGCAAGCTTCATTAGTCAGGCAGGGTCCCTTCCTGAGCAGTGTGATGCAGGAGCGCAATTGAAGCTCTCACCTTGGTGTGGCAACATCTCGCAAAAACAAAGCCATTGCATCTGGCTCCAGAGCAGCGCAGTTGGTCAACACCACCTCAGCCGGCTGTCCCTCGCTGAACAGGTGCACCACCTCATTGCTCAGCTTGCGCTGCTGACATACTGCTGCTGAGAGGCGATTCTGCAACAGCAACAGGGATCAGCAACACCAGCTGCAACTCTCTCAGCATTCGCCACTTGAGTGCATACAAGTCTGTACAGCTCATCAATCAATGCATGCTTGGAGTTATTGTAAGCTGGAAAGGCAGGCTTGCATACTCAGTTCATGCTCAGTAAAAGAGCGCGACAAATGTGCATGCAGTGACTCAGGCTTGGTGTGAACAACCAACCTTACCTTGATACTGTCAGGTAAACCCAGCAAAGATTCCACATCCTCAATGTACTCTACAAGCACATCTGCGCAGAGCTCAAACAGCGGCCGAACCCGAGTGGGAAGCCTGCTGCCAAGCTTGACATCCCTGCTGGGCTTCCAGCTGACAGCAACCTTGCCAGGTGACAACCTTGATGCATCCAGGATCTTCTCTTGACGTGCAGCTACAGCTGCTGATCTTGCTTCTACTAGCTGTCTTGCACTTGACCATGGACCCAGTGTTCTTGCCTAGCAGGTCATGCAGGACACGATGAAGCAAGCAACTATGTCTGAATACTTTTGCAATAGACAAATTGGTCATCTGAAATAACTTATATTGCACCATCACAGTGACCTGGACTGCAGTCAGGCACCACTGTCCTCATACCTCTTTACCAGACGTAGGGGCTGTATCGTCCTCCTCAGCAGCATAATTTGCAAAATGCGCAGCACGCCTGTTAAGAAGCAAACGCACAAGGCTTGCAAGTGGCTTGTAAGTGGCTGTTTTTAACAACAAGAGTGTTGATCGGCTTGCGCTAGGTATGACACTGGTCTGCAGCACTTATGAAGGCGCCCGTGAAAAACAAGCACGCTCAGCATTCAGCACTGTTGCAAACTTTTGCAGACTTCCTGTTGCAACCAGACCGTCAAAGCTGTCACGGCAAGCTGAATCAACACTTGGTGCTGCTTGACTTAGGCAAGTCTAGGCAAGCACTTGCCCTGCAAGCTTGGCACAGCACGGCGCAAAGCTGGCCTTACCGTCTTGCGACATCTGCCATGACTTCTCGCCTATCACGTCCCGGTGCATGGACCTCCACAACATCTTGCTGCACCACTGGCTGTGCTTGACGCCGTGCAGCTCTTGATCGCTTGTTTGCAGGCTCCGCAACCTCAGAAGGTTCAGCTTCTGCTGATTCAGGCCGCGATCGCTTACTTGCCTCAACCATCTTGGCAATGCACCAAGGCGCGTCAAAGATGTCGACCCAGTGCACTCCCGGGACCACGGTGAGGCATGCTGAGGCATGCTGTCGTTCTGTCTACCTTGAAGCAGAGGAATGGCCGACACTCAAAATGCGCGGGTCATTTCATGCAAGGTCTGAGATGGTCTGAGCAATACAGACCATGACCATAACAGTGCGAGCAAGGCATTTGTGGTTGTTGATTCATGCATCTCAAGAATGCCGCGCGCTCGAGACACCGAGCTGTTGTTGCCAGGTAACCTCTGGGCCATGATCTTTTCTCACTTGGGACCAGACACCGCTGGCGAAATTGGTAATGCCTTTGCAGCATCGCAAGAGGCGAGTTTGGACGATCACGCCTGTTTTCACCACCAGCGATTGTTGTGCAAGCAATTCGATAAAATCTTTAAAAAAATCCTGAGCTGGCAGCATGAGTATTGCTATCACCCCGCTTTAGGGTTGGGATGTACGGATGCGTATAACATACGTGTACGCGTATATACCGGCGTACATACGTGTCCACGGTAAATCTGCCCTGTATATACGCCAAAATCCGGGCGTACACG
>JAABUU010007420.1_pt1 | contig 11285 bp, 9 predicted proteins | sample 5559301 | NCBI WGS metagenome assembly JAABUU01 (sample SAMN10711884, study PRJNA513360) | rock metagenome | isolation source: Antarctica rocks | place: Antarctica: Victoria Land, Richard Nunatak white
AATGGACACCACTGTTTTCATCTGGAGTTTGGTTGTAGTTGATCACTGCTGGACAACCCAGGCTGACCAGTGCGCGGTTACCACACAATCCTTGCTGCATGCTGCTTACGCTGCAGGGCATGATGCTGTGTTTCTGAGAGATGCATGCATGTAGCTTGCTGACACAGCAGAAGTAGGGACAGCAGGCTGAAATGTCCATGCCGAGCAGCACTTGCCTGACGCTGGAACCTTGAATTGCAGTAGCATGTTGATCCGGGTTGTTTTGCATGCTGCCAAAATGAATTTCTGGTCGTGATGCTCTTCTGCTTGCACGTTGCTATTTACCGTGAGTCTGTGCATGCTGCTGGCACACAGTACAATGCTTCCACCTTCCTGTTGAAGCTACAGAATCGGGGTGAGGCATAATAATAATAATAATAATGGTTAAAACGCTTTCCAGCTCATGAGGCATACCTACTACCAATCTAGCTTCAGCCGGCGCAGCTTGAAAGCAATCAATCAATCATCAAACAACCACACAATCAACTAATTAATCAATCAATCTCTGGCAGCTATGTTTGTCTGCCGTTCCGTCCTTAGGATGCAAGCAGCCAGTTGGTCCTCACAGTGGTCTTTTGTTGCCTGAAATGTTGTTGCGTCTACTGTCTGTGTGTGCAGGTCATGGAGCCAGCATCGGCACAGCTGGCTGCAGCTATCTACTCTCTCATAGCCGCACTTTTAGGCAGGCGGCATGACGGGCCCTTGTTGCTATGGTGTATCTACAACCTCAGCTTTGCTCGTTGGGGCTTGGAAGGCAGGTTTCACACCTCTCAACAAGCTGCCTCTTGTCCACTGGATGCACAGCAAGTTGCAGCACCCTCAGTGCATGATCAATGTTGTGTTCAGATGCAATGATGAATGTTGCTGCAAACATCACGTCAATTGTGGCAGATGTGTTTAGAGGCATGTGACACAGCAGCCTGCTGCCAGCCATTGCAGCTTTTGGAGTCAATGGCTGCAACACGACACAGTTGATTGCTTGCAGGGTTCATCATTTCTGAAGCCAACAGGCTGAATGGGGTGTGGTTACTGGCGCGGTGTGCAGACCTCAAGCAGCTGAACTACAGTGTTGCCGAGTTCCATCTGTGTTTAGGGATGCTGATTGTCATTGGGCTCATCTTCAGAGTACTTGCGCTGATGTGTGTGTACTTCCTGAATAGAGGGAGACAAACGTAGGTCAATTGAGCCTGCTTCCCTGCTGTATCATGACAATTGATCACAGCCATCCACTGTAGATAGCTTACTACTTGGAGCCAGTTGTTGTCAGGAAGCTTCAGCTGGTGGCTTTTCAGCGCAGACCTGTGATGTGTTCAGTTGCAGGTTTGTGCATAAATGAACTCATCGCCATCAATGAACATATCATGGTGCTGTTTTGTGGTGTTCAGTCAAACTAGGCAAACTTGAAGTTTCGTGGAGATGTGAGTCTGCTGCAAATTGTACATTGCTTACATAAGAAACGGTTTCCTTTAGGCTCGCTCTGGCCAAAAGATTATCCTTAAATTGGCAAGATGCAAAGGCAGCACAAGATCGGTTGCCTTGCAAGGGACAACTTGACATGGTCATGACTACCATTCTTTCCTGACACACTGCAATGTGGCTGCAGCTGCACAGCATTCTGAATGACAACAGCCTGCTGAGAGACAGGGCCTTGCAGGACACATGCTGAAGCAGCTGTACAACCAGTGTCTGATTTACTTGCTACAGGAAAAAAATCAACACTGAGCTAGTTTACAAGGACAGCACTAGCCTAAGCACAATTATATAATTATATATGTAGACTTGATAGCAGATCTCTTTCAGTATGTCATGAGATGCAACATCAGTAACTGGCTATCAACACCTGCAATGTCTTTTAGGCTGCTGTTCTTCACCCTTGTAATGCGCTGAAAAAGGCGCTATCTGCCCAGCAGCATCAGCCAAGCCTGCAACAGCCCTTCAGGTTTAAACTTGGGCTGCAAATTTGCACATGCATGTGGTCAAAAGTCTTGCACCCTCTGCATGTGCTATGTCCAGGTCTGCCAAAGCATGCTATACTGCGCAGAAGCTACTGTAGCATGTGTTACCCCTGTTAGAACGAGCATGAGTGGCTTGATTGCCATTGTGAACATCTTAAATGCATGTTGGGTGGTCAGTCTGCTTGCATGTGCCTGTGCAGCCCCCACGCTGCTGGTACATCCCAACAAACCCCAGTTTGGGCCAAATATAATATTAATATTTTTGGGTGAGGGACAGTTTGTTTGCCTGGTTTGTTCCCATTTCAAAGCAAAGGAGGTCTTTCATCTAGTCAAGCAGAAGCATGCAAGCCCCCTGAGCACATTTTGCAAGGTCCTTGACAAGCGTCTGACAGGGGATCAGAAACCGATCGAAGGTGAGGTTGTGGAAGACGACATGGTTATTGTTACGGCAACTGTCCAGATAGTCGCAGATCACTCAGCACAGACACACACCTCACCCGATGCCACGGTATCAGCCCATGTGACTTTGGATCAAGGGGCATCAAAACAAAATTGCAGAAGTGAGTATGTACTTGTGTATGCCGACTGTGCATGAAGGCTTGTGCAGCTTTCAATGATACATGTGTCAACTGTGTGTTGCAGGTTGAAGCTTGTGCACAAGAGTCAGACATTTGCTTTTATTTGGTGGCAAGAGTTTGTCTTCACATCAGCATTATATGACTTACAGCTCAGCAATTGTGTGTCCGCAACAAGAGACATAGTTTGTGACAGATGTCTGCAACATATCTGTATTGCATTGCAGGCTATCATCAGATGCCAACAGAACACGTCAACCATTCAATGCCGACATCAGCGGGGCAGATGAGAGTCTCTTGGGAGACAAAGCAGCTTGTTTCTGATTGGTAATTTGCTGATTCAGCCAGCTCATCCATTCACGACCAAGGCAAGCGAGAGCTAGGCAAGTCAAGTTGCCCCAAGGCGGCAGGTGTTGGCTCATTTGCATCAGGTTAGACATGGTCATCGGGGTCAGGATTTGCAGCAGAGACAGCAACGTGTGACTCAGGCCATCCAGATCTGGTGTCAGGGTCTGCATCATTGCAGCCAACCAAGGCACAACAGCCAACAGAGGACACAATAGTGCCCCTCAATACAGAAAAGCACAGATCTTTAGAAGCCGTGCATCCAAGCAAGAGCGACACAGAAATGTATGCAGTGTATAGTAGCTTGAAGACTACACTGCCAGCTGAGCTTGCAAGCACTGCACAGAGTCTTGAAGGGGTATGCCCTCCCTGATTGTTAGGCAATGTGCTGTCAACTTGCCTCCCTTCACCCTTGCATGACATGTAGCATTGTGATGCATGTGTTGCTGCTTTGTTTGGTCATACTGTCTGGCCCAGCACCCGTCTTTGACAGTTCTTGTTCAACCACATGCATGATTCCATATGGGTGTACTGCAGTCAGCTCTATGGTTATGCTTGGTAGGTACATGTACAACGATTTTGTACAATTGGCCATCTTGGTATACCAATGTGCTGTATGACCGCAGGGCAGTAGGAAACGCAAGGACCCAGCTGGAGGACAGAGTGGCCAATCTGAGAATACTGAAAATGTGAATTGACCCAACAATGCAAAGCAGCTGACTAGCCATTGCTTTCTGTGCTGTTTAGTGTGCCTTTGGACAGCGCTGTTTGGAAGCATGCCAAGTGCACTTTGCATACATGTTTCATTAATGTTATTTGCAACCTTGCATATGCTCATCAGACAATGACAGCTCAACAAGTGTTACCACTGTACAAGTCCTTATCATACACTTATTCTCAAAGGCTGGCACCTTGTGTATGTACTGTCAAACTCGTCATGCTTCATTGCATGCAATCACCAGGCATGCACTTGTGCATTGACGTTTGGCGCATGCATGCACTGCCTTTGCAAAGCGGGCTATGGATGTTTGTAGGCTACTGGTAAGGAGAAGCATTCAGCTGGAGAGCATGCAAATGAGCACATCACAGAGGCTGCTCTGGTGACTTACACATTGAAAGACCTCACAAGTCTGATGAGTGCAATGTTGCAGTTTTGCACCACCATGTACACTTGCTGTCACAAAGGTTCACATTCATGTTGACATGCTTTCTTGGTGTGTGTGTAGCCTTGCCCACCTCCACTCACAACATCCATTGCCGGGATCACACTGTGCCGTCACTTGTGATCTCTAAACACTTCCGTTTTAAATTCAAAAGAGCAGCTTCAGAATGAGCATCGGAATCCCAAGTCCTTCCATAATCGCTGCTGTCTTCTTCTTAAATCGAACCGCGTAATTCCTTTATGGTCTTCCTTTATTGATCCCAAATGCCTTTTGAGAATATATACGGGGGTATCGAACGCGTGTAGAATTCCCAATGCGATCTTCACTTCTTCTCAAATCATATAGGAAAGTACTGCGGGCATTCCTTTATGATCTTCCTTTATTAATCCCAATGCCTTTTGAGAATATATACGGGGGTAGCGGAATTTTATATCATTCCCATGACATTCCTTTGTCACAGTGTAAAAGGATTCCTATAATCCACATAGGAAGGGTTTTGAAGGAAGCTTCCTAAAACAGCCTTCTTAAAAGATTCTGGTACGATTCTCAAGATGGTCTGAAAGCCTTCTCAACACTAAGATTATAAGAAAATTTTAAGAATTTTATGGAATTTTTCTATTGTGGCAGTGATTGCGACCAGTTTTAAAACAGTTTTCGAAAGCCCATGAGGGTGATGTGGATCAGAGTCAGTAGTCAGCAAGGTACTTATACATTAGTGCAAAGTACCTAACGGCATGTCTTGACACTGAAAATACACCTTTGCCAGGCTTGTCACTAATGACGTGATTGTAGCCCCGCTGCCATGCAGTTGTGTACCAAGTACGCTGCTGTCTCTGTCATGTGGTGCTCAGTGTATGGGGTTCAGCGAATGCTCATGCGCAACAGCCACAAGCTTTTGTGCGTAGGACAGTATGATGTCACCTGCTGGCCATGCCTGGAGCCACAGAGTGACACAAGCTAGTCCTTCTTTAAACAGTGACTTGCATCTAGTTCCCAGCAGCAAGAAAGAGGAATATTCCCCTGTCTGACCAATCCCCTGTCAGAATCAACTGGACTCACCTTTGCTGCCTCAATCTGTCTAGAAGATTTTCATGTACATACAGCCTGTCTCCCACTGGAGTAGGTGCAAGATCAGGACTGTCAGCCTTGACCTCACAGGCAGCAGACGCTACAAGTTCTTCTTAGCAGCTCAAAGTCAGCAAAACCTCTCCACATGACTGTAAACACAGGCTCTGAGGTGCATTTCAATACATATCAGTGCATTGCGCAGCCTGACACAACCTTGTATGACCCCATATCGTGTCGGACTCTGGATAAAGGTGTGACACTCTGTGTTTTATTGCTTATGAACCCGAGAACGGCTTCCCAAACTTGCATTCTCGCGCAAGCTTGATGAATCTAAGGTCCTGTTTGCAGACAAGCTAGGTTGCAGTCAAGCTACGCAGTGCGTTCTGTCGGTTCACCCAAGAGACGGCAATGCATTGACTGCTGCGACTGGCTAGGCACGTCGCCGTTTGGTCTCCATCATAGTTCTTTGCCGACCGCATCGGCACTCACAGTGATACATGTGGCATATGCTTCACTCATGTCAGCGGACCGACGCGGTGAGGTGCTCGAGGTTGTGGACGAGTACAACAAGGTAGTCGAGTTAGAAGCGCGATCAGTGATACATTCCAAAGGCCTGCGCCACCGTGCTGTGTACTGCTTGGTTTTTGACAGCAAAAGAAGACTGTTGCTGCAACAAAGGTCCCCAAGGTGACTTGCAGATCTTGAGTGCCACCAGTCGTCCTGTGACATAGGCCGCACTATGCTGGTTCGCCACTGTCCAAATAAGCGTCTTCTCTCACAGGAAGCAGATTGGACCTGGACAATGGGATCTCAGTGTAGCTGAGCACCTAGCGCCTGGCGAGACCTATCTGCAGGTGAATGCAACTTACATGTTGCAGTCATATGTATCCAGGCAGATGTTTACTGCTCCTTAAGGAGCGCTTGCTCTACTGCTAATATTGGCGCAGGCAGCAGCAAGAGGACTTCATGAAGAGCTGGGCATTGGGTGCAGGCCTGTAGATCTGCAGGGTCCCATCGCACCAAATCATGCACGCAAATTAGAGGTCCCTGGCCAATTCTGTGATTGCGAATTTGTTGAATGTTACAGGTATGCGCCTAGAGAGTGAGGTGCCGGAAAGGTGTGTACAAACCATGAATGTAATTAACTGTTGATGCAGGTTGGATGCATATGATGGACCCATAGACACTGATGTTGATGAAGTGTGCAGCGTTCAGTGGTTGTCTTTGCAGCAGTTCAGGCATCAGGCAGCAGCATGTGAGCATATGTTTACTCCTTGGCTTCTAGATGAGATGCAGCGCATGCACTGGTTGCAAGATGATGCAGCTCTAGAAACCAGCAAAGTCACATCTGTGAGCTGACGTTGGTATATTCCATTTCAGTGTCAACCTGCAAATGTCACACTGAGTGCTATCTTCTGTGATCAAAAAAGTTGTAACAAGTATTTTACAAGTCTCTGCGTTCTCAGCTATGTACTCTAAGTGTCTGGCATAATCTTGCAGTTTGGCTGTGGAAACCAAGTAGTGTATACTCATTATAAGCTGTCTATTTGAATGCGGTCTGCTGCTGCATCAAGCATGAGTGAGAAAAACAGCCAGCACTGATAGACGCTAAACATTTCTCTTGTTTGATGCAAGCCTTCAAGACCAGCTATTCTGCAAAACTACAGCATTCCTTCCTTATTGTCAGTTTTTACTGTTTTGTGGTGGTCTGCAAATTTGCATCAGGCTATGCGTCATCCAAAACCTCTGGATTAGGCTGACTCAGCAGCTCACTGCTGTAGTTGACATAGATACAGTACTGATAGACCTGCAATAGCAACTCACCATTCTGGTATGATGTTGGCAAGTGAATACATGCACGGAATAGCTGTTGCATGAGTGTATGATCAAAGGTCCATTTTGGCTCCTGCACGTAAGATACTCACCAAGTGTGGGATAGATGGCTTGAATTTTTGCATGTCAACGCCTAGCAGCTTCTTTAAGAAGCTGTCGTTCTCTGGAATTGTACTGAGAAGTATACGTCCTGCGAGCAATACACTACTTTGTTTGGAGTGTGAATGTCAGGGTACAAGCTGCATGCACAATGCTTGGGCTGATGCAGCCTGGAAATTTGACTGCCAGCATACCATTGGCCAAATGCACGCACATACCGCTGCCATCCAAGCTCTGTCACTCACCTTCTGGGGCAAGCAAAAGCTTTGCTGCTGCTGCGTACTGCCTCCACACTTCGTGAGTGATGAATGGAGGATCTATGACTATGCAATCAAAGGTGTGATGTATGTTCGCAGGGATGTCTTCAGGATTATGGAAGTCATACACCACAAAGTTTGGCTCATTGCTCCATTGCTTATCAAGATCAAACAAAGCACTGTTCTTCCTCAGCTGGGAGTCCTGCAGTGTACTTACATGATCACCTAGGCACTGCCTGGAATTGGCAAAGGCTTAGCAAGCTCCAGCTGGCATTTGCGGCAGTAAGGCATGTTGTATGCCAGACACAAGACAAGGCCCAGGCTCAATAGTGAGCACACAGCTGGAAGTGAGTGTGCCAGACACAGCATAGAGGATGTTGAGCAGCGCTTGCAGTGCAATCATGCGCTTGACCACCTTGGGCAGTGAGAAATACAGGCTTGGTGTGGATAGGAAGGCAGCCCTTGTAGACACTCTGAGTAGTTCCTGAGCAGCATATTCAGGATGACCGCAACTCATGTCGTCATGTCTTGAATGGTTAACGATGACCTTAGAACAGTACAGTCATACCTGCACGAGCACCTTGATGGTAGCTGACGAGTACCAGTACTGATTGAGGTCCTCCTTTTCAACGTGCCTGCGCATCAAAGTCGTTTACTGACTGGATGCAAGTTGCGAGTCAGACTGGCTGCAGCGGTCGGTGGTTACTTTGCTAAGAAGCGGTTTCCCGGTTGCATTACACAGCAAGCTAAGGTGCGCGGGAATCTTAGACTCGACAACCAATGCGATGATGTGGACACGCGAAGGTACAACTACGCCGGCTTTTGCATGTGAGAAGATCAGCTAAGAAGCCTTTTAGCAACGCGCAAGCAGCTAATGACCGCGGAGGTGCTGAACTGATCACGATCTGTTTGTCTGAATGCACTGCTGTCGATGACGCTCGCGATTCTTGTCCGTGGGCACGCTCTGCAGCGTATATCACAGGCACAGCCAGCTTGACGAGCAGTGCGTTCCTGCAAACGGCTGTTCCAAGAGCAGAGAGAGAGAGAGAGAGATAAGTCATGACTTGGCTATAGACATGGTGAACTTCTTCATTCGTGTTAGTGGATGCCAAATCGCCTATGGACGACACCAATCAGAAGCATCAAACAGACCGAGCTGGACCGGCATGCATGACGACATTATGTTTGTTTACATTGTCTGTTACTTGTGTGCATCAGTGAATGCTGATGGCAATCGCGAACACCAGGGTATGCTTCTGTAATCATATCTGGATCCTTCGTGTACACATGCCTACTTAGGCACAATCTGGCAGGCTGTCAGCAAGGCATCACGTCCAAACTTCACCCACACCTGACAATTCCATTCCAGGACTGCAACAAGCAGCTTGTGCATGCATACTTACTTGCAAAGGTTTGTGTAGGTTCTAGACCCGATGGAAACTTGGCTGGCAAAATTCGGATTTCAAAACCCTTGGCAAGGCACAAATTTGCCTATCCAAGCTATGCAGATTCTGGTCCTGCGAGCTGCACCAATTTGTTGAGCAGACCGTATCAGCGTCGCCTGTTGCGAGGTTCACGCCGGTCAGCACTTGTTTGCTTCACCAATGACAAGCTGGCTGCAGACTTCGTGGTGGCAGTGATCTACATAAGAGCCTGTGCGGCATGGCACTCTCCGCAGCCCTGTGTAAGTCGTGCAATAGCACACTGTTGCGACGTGCATCGCTTCAAAGGACTTTCAAACAGGCAACCGCTAAACATTTGTCAAGACCGGCTGTCCCAAGGCTTGATCGACGAATCCACAGCAAGCAAGCCACTGCAACAGCTCCTCCGGCAGGCTTAGCCATTCCGCCATGGATAGACTCCGAAGAGCAGAAGCAGGCAAGCCTTGGCAACTCGAAGCTTTCAGTCGTTGTCTTGCTCAATCAACTCGTCACTGGAGTGCTTTCTAGGCACTGAGGCAACTCCAAGACAAAATGAACAAATGCGTGTACGGCCAACCTGATGAGGATACATTGAAATGGTTTCTACGAGATCGAAAGCTGGATGCAGACGAAGCTGCTCACAAGCTAACAAACATGCTGAAGTGGCGTCAGGACTTTCAGTAGGTGTCACTGCTAGCACCTTTTGGTCTGCTTGCTTGCCATCGTAGCTGCTGGGTGCGTAGGTTCTTGCATTGCAATACATTTCAGGTTGTTTTATTAATGTAAAGGCTTTTTGCCACAGGTTTGCTCTTGAGTCAGGACATGCAAAAACTGTGGTTGAATTTCAGCTGATTTTGAAATGCAGAGCAGACTCAATCACTTGGGATATGGTAGCCAAGGAAGCTGGCACTGGCAAGGCATACCTGCATGAGCATAAGGATGTCAATGGGCAACCGGTCATTGTGATCAGATCATCACTGCACAAAACAGGTTCAAACTTTAACACATCTTAAGCGTCAGCCCAATATGAGAAAAATTCTGCATTCTACATTCCGTCAGATTGCAGAATTTACTGACAGCACTGTAAGCCTCAAAGTCATATGCTTCTATTATGCCTGGTTTGCATGTTTTGCATAGGGACGTGTGTATCAATCCACACAGACTGCATGCTCGGCTTGGCAAGGACCGGCATTCAGATCATTCCTTTCAGCTCCTTCACTTGCCTCTGCAGGAGAGTTTTCGTTGGATGACAGCAAACGGCTCTGCATTCTGATCCTGGAGAAGGCGCTGAAGCAGCTGCCAGAAGGACAAGACACAGTGTTGGGAATCTTTGATCTCAGAGGCTTCAAGCAGAAGAATGGCGACCTCGGCTTTGCTGGTTTCCTGGTCAGTATGTTGATGGTTTTCTGCTGTGCTGAAAAGCTGCTGTTGACAAGCTACTGCCTGTGTTGATGCTAATTGGAAGGTATGTGTGACAATGTGTATCTTGTGAACTTAGCTCTGCTGAGATTGTGTCAGCCCTTGCTACAGAAGATGCAGCTTGGGCACAAGCACGAGGCATATGCATACTAAGATCATACGCATACTTCAGACATGTCTTTTTGAAACACGGTACTGATGAATGTTCTGCTGCTGACAGTCTGCCTGCTGCAGAGAGACATCTTCTTCACTTACTACCCCAAGCGACTAGGGCAGGTGCTGTTCATGGACGCACCATGGATTTTTCAGCCCAGCTGGAACCTATTCAAGCCTTTGCTGGGCAAATATGCTGGTCTAGTGGCATTTGTTAGCCGAGAGCAATTGAGAGACAATTACTTCACGCCAGAGACGGTTCCAGACGATTTCAAACATGATTGAGCTCCTGGACAGCCCGATGAACACCAAGGCATGATGCAGGGAACCACTATGAACCCAAATGTGAAAATTTTTCAACATATGATGCTGCACATCAAGAAGACATGCAATAAGCAATTTATCTTTGAGTGAATTAATCGTCATGTACTTCATCATTGTGTCTTGAGGTTGCATAGCCCCGTGATTGAGCAATCAGCTGTCACATCTCATTGCAGCAACGCATCATGACGACACATGTCAATGACTGCAGCAATCAAAAGTATTTGTTTGTCTGTCCACTGTATTTTGCATCAGTCTGGATTGCAACCAGCCAATCTATTGCAGTGAAGGAACAAGCTGTCCGCAAGTGTAGCTTGGTGAGCCTTGCTGTTGTACGTTGCATGCTCAATTGTCAACAGGCAACAGATTGTCGTTACATACATCCCTACTGTTGGGCGGCCAAATGCGTGACTCATTTGTGTCGAAAATTGACAGCTGACAAAAATAGGCAAGGTCTTCAACAGTACAATCTCAAAGGCACGCTCAAAGGCAGCATGCTTCAAGTGCTTGTTCTCCGTAATCCAAGGTCAAAAGTATGTGGCACCTGCCAGATCAATCAGAAAGAACAGCCTGGGAAGAAAAATGTGAAGGTGAAGCTCTCAACCTAGACCATCATCCTTTGTTGACAAAGCTTTCA
>JAABUU010007421.1_pt1 | contig 11284 bp, 18 predicted proteins | sample 5559301 | NCBI WGS metagenome assembly JAABUU01 (sample SAMN10711884, study PRJNA513360) | rock metagenome | isolation source: Antarctica rocks | place: Antarctica: Victoria Land, Richard Nunatak white
GCGACTATACATCAGCATTGCCTGCTGCCATCCTTGTGAAGCATTTCCATATGGCATACATAAGCTCAACCACTCATCCCTATACCACAAGCAGTGTGACCAGGTTCCAGACTACAGACAATAGTAAGCTCAATGCAGACCAGTCCCATACAGCAAAGACAGCAAGCTAGCACGGGCTGACCATGGTGACGCCCAGCTCAGAGTGCTTGATGCCGAGTTGACCAGCAATGATGACTGCAGCAAAGGACAAGGCGCGGCCCATGTAGATGGCACTGTTGTAGAAGGCCATGGCTGTGGTCTTGCTCTTGGGGAAGAGCTCCGGGATGAGACTGAAGCACACAGGATTCTGGGTGGCTTGTGCTGCTGCAAAGCCTACTCTGGTTGCTAACAACTGCTGGAAGCTGTTCACCTGCAGAGCATGCTTGAAGCCTGATGGACGACTGCATTTACAGTGTTAGGAGATCTTGTGAATACAAGGATCTGACTGCTGACATCAAACAGCAGTCACATGCAAGTCTGGCAACAACTTGCTGTTTGTCACTGGCTGTCAGATAAGCTGTGCGGCTGACTACTGAAAGCATTTGAGTGACATATGTCTACTGCATGTTCATATGTCTCAATGATTGCGCAGCCTTGCTTCTGACTGCCAAACATGCCATTGATACTATGAGGGTTTTGTGTCAGGGTCTGGGAATGAGCTTCATGGCGACAGTAGTATGTACACTGTGTGCTATTGTCAAGGCGTCATTTGTAACACAGCATGGCCAGGCAGTTTACCTTGGAACCTGTCATTGTGAGAAGACTCCACATGACTAGACCACCAGCCAACAGGCGTGGCCGGTTCACTCTGTCCGCTAAGAGCCCTATTGGTATGAGGGCTGCAGCATACAGCACCTGCACTACGTGGCACTTCACTTATGCAACAGCACTCAGCTGTGACTGTAGCAGTCTGCAGAGCAGCACACATGATGTGTAGAAGGTGATACAGCAAGTAGGGTTGTGAGCGTTGAAGTGCACGCATGTACAGCATTGCCACCCTATCCAGGCGCACAAGCGGCTGAATGCTGGCATTGAACCTAGGGCCATGGACAAAAAGACACAAGGCCTAGACATGTGCAACTTGTCAGAACCAAATTGCATTTGCAATTGAAATGAGAGGAGCCCACCGCATAGCCAGCTGTGAGCAAGGCGCCCTGCTGCTCTGTGAGGTGAAGGTCAGGTGTGATCAGAGGGAGTAAGGCAGGCAGAGCAAACCTGCATTTGCACAGTGCATTGATTAGACAGAAGCTGGCAGATGCCTATGCCTTACACACAGCCATTTGTGCAGGTGAGATGCCCCGTTCCCTCTGTTAACATTACATGCAGGATATAAGCAGGGTAAATCCAAGGCAGGCTATACATGTCTGTATAGAAGGTGTTTTGCTTTTACATTATGCGTATGATGCTTACCCACAAGTAGAATGATGTACGTACGCCACTGCAAGGATGAGCAGTCCCCACAAGGTGCCTAGCTTTTCAGCTACTGGCTTGTCGACACTTGCAGCAGTATTGTCTTGTGTGGCAGGCTGTGACAGCGTCTGCTTGAGCACAGCTTTGCTTGTCTGGCCACCAGCAGAGCTGTCTGTGGCAGAGCCTGACTGGGCCTGTGCTGACACCCTACAGCATCCATGCCTGGCACGGACATGCGACCGGTACAGCAGTACATTGAATCCTGCTGAGCTAAGGGCATGAGAAGTAGCAGTGCTCCTCAGTGTGTTCGCTCTAGGCTTGCCAGTGAAGGGACTGCTTGACTTGACAGGCCGCAGCAAACAGGCTCGCTGATTGATGCAGTAGATTCTAAAGGTCATGAGAGGCGAGATAATATCGTCAACAACCATAAACGGTAGCAAGCTGCATGCAGGCTAGCTGCAAAAGTCTGGAGCCGTTATCTCATCAACCTTGGCCGTGACGGACCACACAAGGGGGCTGTAAGATCCGATACACAGCCGGACGCAAGCTCGTTGCCGCTAAGCGCGTTACAGTCGGGAATCCACGAACTCACTGAATCACAAGCTTGCCATAAGGAAGTATCACGTTAACGGGCAACACAGGTACAATGCCTGCTGTTATACAGCCAGCTAATGGTGACGATGTATCTTGCCCCGCAACCTCAAACACCAATACCCACCGATCAGTTGCGAATGTCGGTTGACCGAAGCTCCAGAGGCACTGAAAGAGGTATCCAAGGCAAAAAATCTTGGTCAAAGCATTGAACAGAGTAACAAGTTAAAAAAAACTTTACATCTACAGTTCATGAGTCGACACCCCCGCGCACTTTATCATGTGTGTCGTGTGTGAGTCTGTCTGTCTGTTGTAAGTCATGCCTGTAACAGCTTGTCAGATGGCATGTGGAGTGCTCACGCCATCCCCCCTTTCCATCCTGGCCAAGTCATAGACTTGCCGCATGTTGCCAGAGTTCACTACCCATTCCTTGAAGTGTGACTGAATCACATTTTGCAGTTCTCGTTTCCTGCCATCATCCAGTACTGCCTGCACAATATTAAGAATTGTTCTTAGGCATACATGCCCACAGCAGGAGCATAAAGGCAGGCAGTGCAACAAATTTGGCTTGAGACCAGCTAACAGGCTGGAGCAGTGTACCGCATAACTAAACCTTCAGGTCAGAATTACATCAAGCCACAAGAACTCAAGCTGACCCAAGTTGAACACGCTGTTACATGCGCTAGTTGTTCCACTTGCAAGTTCCGTAGCTACCCATGACACTTGAATGTACAGGTAGGCACTAACCGATTTGATGGAGTTTCTGAGGGTGGCAACTGTCTGTACTTTGCTCTCCTTGGCCTCCTCATACTGGGCAGGCATGGGGAAGGGGCACACTGATGGCCCAGGACTCTGTAGAGGACTCCCACCCAGACTAGGCTCATGCGCTAGACCCACAAATGCCCCCAGGTCAGCTGACAGCCTGTACCATATAGGCATACACATATATACCTGACACACAATCACCACCAGCAGCAATTGTAGGATGTGATTGCAGAATGATGCCATGTCTGGTGCCTAGGACTGCAGGCATTCTTGTCATGTTAACAATTCAAGACCAAGGGCTGCCATATCAGTATCTGGCACAACATGAGATGCTGACAGCAAAGATTAGGCGCCCAAGGCTGCGCAGCCTGACACTGCAACTTCTGTTTCATGCAGATAACATGACAGCTCAACATGGGAAGGTTACGGGACAGACTTGCTGCTAAGTGTTGCAGCTCCACCACACAAGGAGCCAGGACCGCCTCTGAAGGGAACCATGAAAGGCAGCAGCTTGTGGGCAGGCAGCAGCTGGGCTGTGAGGCGAGGCCCCGCAGGGGCCAAGCTTCCATCAGCCCTGGCATCAGGCCCTTTGGGGCTGTCGGGAGCAAGGTGGCGGTGCTCCCTTGCTAATGACACTGGCTGGTCCCACAAGTTGGGCTCCACTGCTACCCCTGCTGCTTCCAAGTGAGCCGCCAGGCGCTCATACTGAGTGCAGTATGGGGCCAGCTGCAGCCACATAGTTGCCTTAATCCTTGCGAGGGACTTATACGCCAGCCATGCTGAGGGTCCATAGCAGATACCTCTTGGGTTGCAGACACAGGGGTTATGACACTGCTGAGGACAAGGCAATGATGGGATGGATCAACATTAGCACGGGCCAGCCAAGATGGATACATGATGCCCCTACTGCACATCAGTGCACATGACTGACTGCACAGCTCTGCCTGAATGATGCATGCCAGGGAGTCCTACACAGGCATTATGCTCTGCACAGGAACACAGGAAGTAGTTAGCATGCCATGTAGCGCAGTCATGAACCCCTGCTGTGTTGAAACAGGCAAGACGGGTTGATATGTTACCTGCACAAAGCGGTTGTCCCCCAACATCAGAGGGGGCCGGTTCACTCCTAGGTAGAAGACACAGTCATGGCAGGAGCTGATGCAGATGCGCACACAGCCTGCTATGAGCTGTAACCGCTCACAGCGCTCTACTCTGAGCATGCGCCCCACAGCACCCACCACTACTGTGCAGTCACTGCAGCAGGTGATTGAGGCATACTGCAGGGGTGCCAAGGCATATATCACGCTGTCATGGCAGTCTGTTATGCGTAGCACGCCGTCAGGGAAATCGTCTTCCCCCTTTGCAACTGTGCTTTTGCAGACGCCCTGCACATCCACTACCCCACCTGCAAACAGGAGCGCTTGCCATGGTAGTGCGGTTGCTGTTGAGGAGAAGCTTCCATACAGAAAACCATGATATAGCCAAATAAGACTACATAGATTTGAAAATTGTACTTGCATAGCATGCTTGTGATTTGTGCTTGCGCTCCTCGCCAAAGAGCACTCAAATTCAGTCAAGATGTGCGTGGGACTTGGGATCCTGTGCTTGAGCATATGTCAACACTGCATGTGATGCACATTGCAAACCCTTTTGCTGCTGGCTGCGTGTCTGACCGCAATGTGTCTGCTGAATGTCATTTGTAATACATCTCCTGGCCTACCAATCTAAACCAACCAGCTATTGCACCAAAGCAAAAGGGCAAGTTGCCAGCATGCCACAAGTGCATCAGCACATGGTTGCATGCAATCTTACTTTCAACAATGCCGGCAGGGGCTAGAGGCCCCCATCTGGAGGGGTGGGTGGGGCTGCTGACCATAGCATCCCCTTGCAAGTCTTCCTGCAGGTTCTGGCTCACCCACTCTGCAAGGTCTGCTAGTGGAGCCTGATGCTGACTGTCAACCCCGTTCAGCAGAGGCACTTGCATGCTCAGCTGCCCAATGTCCTCTGCAGCACATGCACTCACTAGAACAATGAGATTGCCAATGCATCACGCCTGCAGAAGGTGCTATACTGATGCTCCCAGCAGCAGTGTCGAAAGGTGTCAGAGACTTCTTGCAACAAGGACAATCAAGTCAAGGCCTGCGATGCTGTAGTAACATTAGTAGTACTAGAGCATCGCAGTGGTTAACTCCTACCTGTGAAAGGGGATGGACTGATCTCCATGGGGCTGCCCTGATCTGAATTGTGGTTATCAGCAGGTCTGAGCAGCAAACCCAGACGGTCAAACTCTTTTGCTGAGACGGACATCTCAGCAGCATTGGGATCTTGAGATGGGTTGTCAACAACTAGGGTCAAAAGCTGATGACTGTGCCGCTGAACATAGTCTATGTAACCATGTAGTTGCTGCTGGTGCTGGTACAGATGTTGCTGCAGCTCCTTTCTCACTAGATGGTTGCTGCGGGATTGCTGGAATTGGAAGTGGGCTGCAGCACACCAGATAAGTTGCAAATTGAACTTCACAGACACTGCAAAGGCGCATATTTCAGTTACTGCCCCCTGGGACTGATGCAGTGAATGCCATTGCTTCACGCAACATGCCTTGTGCTCCATGCATCAGATGATGGAAGAAAGCTCGCCTGGACTACCTTGACTACCAGCAGAGGATCTGGAGGAATTTGATCTGGCTGGAGATACAGGTTCTTGCTGCCCTGGCTGGCTGCCATTCTGAAGCGGGGAATGGTGTGGTTGGTGTGGCTGAGTCTGGCCTTGCTGATGGGCGGGCATGAGCTGTGAGTTGAACGCCTTCTCATCTTGGGATGCTTGTGAGGGCCAAACATCCATTTGGTCTGGACGCTGAGCTTGACGTATATACAATTGAGCAAAGAAGAACAAGGCCACTGCATGTATGTCTACTTGCCGTGGCTGACCTGAACAGTGTGCAAGTACATCAAGATAGATATGTGGAATTGGCTTGCATCTACAACGTGAAATGCTTGCAGCTAGCAAACCTTGTGGCTCTTCCTGCGTGGGTAGATGAGACTCATTGACTGCAGTAATGGTGTCCACAAGCACCTGTATGTCAAACATATGCCATGTTCGGCCCAAGAGTGCCACTTGGGTGGTGGTGCTTGACTGTTTGTCGTGCTTAAGTTCTAGACAGCTGCCAAATGGAGTCATACTTCTGCATGCTGCTCTGGGACATCCAGACACTCAGCAAGTGCTGGCAATGTAATCATGCCTGCAACCATGCCATCCATTTTGAGATCAGCATTTGCAGTCTGAGCGTGTGTTCAAGCAGTCTTCAAGAAACCTGGGTCAATACTCACCAGTGCTTGAGTCTGCGGTGCGCTCTGATAGCTGAACAAGCAGAGTGCGCACAGCAGATATGCCATCTGCTTGAGACAACCAGGCAGCGACAGGCAGAGAGCCGTACTCAACCACTTCACGGCGTATCGACAGTCTCTGACTCATACTAAGTGCCCTCGTCGGCTTCACGCAGTGTGGGGCCTACTCAAGATTACATGCGTTGAGCGCTAGTATCTTTGCATGCTACGAGTTGTGATCATACTCTTTTCTACACATGCGCAGAGGGTCCGCGACTTTTGTCGCATCTGAAGCAGCACTGTGAGGCAAAAGCGCGGACGTGCATCGGGGCGGCTATCGCAAAGATACTCACGTCTTCTTGCACACAGTGTGCTCAATGCGTGTATACGCAGCGACGTCCGCTTCCTCCGTGATCTTGCACAGCAGTCAACCGAGATCAAAGACAATGAAGAAGTCAGGGAAGAAGACGAACCACAGCCCGGTTAAGCACTATCGCTTTCAGTGTTTGTCACAATCTGGGCGTAGGCCAACCTACGTCTGCAGTGCCTACGGGTGGCGCCAATCACCTGGGGTCTGTAAGTACTGCACGGCTGCAGCACATGCAGGAAGGACAAGGAGCATGAGCTTGCATGTAAACCATTGCACAGGTGCAGGTACTGACGCGTGGCTTCCACAAGATAATGTCAAAAGCTTCCTGACAATAGCCATTACAAACATAACAAGGCTTGTCAAGCATAATACATATTTAGTGAAAACCCACAGGCAATGTACAACGCACAAAACCTGCTGAACAGACTACATGTAAGCTCTCAGTATGAATAGGCAGTGTGGTAGATGATCATCAGCTCTTTGCCAATGTCCTGCTTGACACTCTCACGCACAGGTTGAGTGCTAAGGCGCAGTCCATGCAGTTCAGAGGCTGGTGGCTGTAAAGACTAGCACGCTGCCCTGCAGACACTATTCCTCTAGGCTTTCTTGCCCATTGCATTCAGGGCACTTCCAGCCTTATACCAGGTGATCTGGTTGTCATTGAATGTCTGGTTCACCGTGAAAGTGAAATCCTTGCCATCTGGCTTCTTGACGTGGACCTCTAGGGACTTGCCTGGTGACAGGCCGGACACATCTAAGCTGAGCTTGTCAAAGGGTCCAACCTTGTCGTAGTCAGCAGGGTCAGCAAAGGTCAAAGGTAGCATGCCTTGCTTCTTCAGGTTGGTCTCATGGATACGGGCAAAGCTCTTCACAATGATAGCCACACCACCTACAGATTACAGAGGCATGGGTTTTAGTTGAGGCCACTAGAGGGAAATGTGGTTACCTAGAGATGTTGCCGCATACACATGAGACTTTCTTGATAACGCTGGCTGCAGAGTACAACTTGCCTTGTCTTCAGTCATCAAATGAGTAACTGCATTCAGAAATATGCACAAAAGGATCAAGGATGCCAAAGTGAGCACCACCATCACCAGGAAACATTCTGCCTTGAACACACGGAGTTGCAAATACATATGACATTGTGCGTAGCCCCATACAAAGCCTCTTGCATACAGACTCACCTAGATGTCGGGGCTCTAGAGCAGCGTGCTCACGAGAGCTGCCCTCTCCATAGTTCTCGTCACCAATGACCACCCATGGCTTGCCCTCAGCCTTGTAGTGGCGGGCCACAGCAGGCACTGCACCATACTCTCCGTTCAGCTGGTCCTTGATGCTGTTCACCTGCAATCAGAACCACACCCTGTGCTTTCAGAATTTGTCCACCAAGGCGTCAGGCGTGCTGTGGAAGGTTGTCATAATGGGCGGTTTTGTACCCACGGGACATCACTTTAGCAAGAAGATCATGACCAGCAAGCAAGCCCAAACAACGGGGAAAAGGCAGCGCCATACCTCGCCGTTCTCAGCGTTGAGGGCACCGATGAGCATGTTGTTGGAGATGTTGTCCAGGTGACCTCTGTACTTCAACCAGGGGCCTGCCATGGAGATGTGGTCAGTGGTGCACTTGCCCTTGGCCTTGATCAGCACCATGGCGTCTGTGATCTTGCCGCCAATGGGCTTGAAGGGCTCCAGGATCTGCAGCCGCTTGCTGTCTGGGGCCACTGCTACATCAAAGTCGCCCTCTGGATTGGGTGCCTGGTATGTCTCCTCACCTGTACCCAAGTTTGCCCAGCTGTGAGGTACAGAACACAGAGCTGCACCTCAGCAGGAACACGATGTGTTGTCTGCTGCTTGAGGATGTGCAGCAACACTTCAGGCCAACAGAGCCAAAGCAAAGCAGGCTTGCCATCCAGCACACACGCACCCTTCTTGCAGCAAACATGCAAGAAGAGCAAAGATGCAGTACTCATCAGGCCTCAAACCAATGTGATCTGAGTCATATAAATGAGTGAGTATGGAAGCAGCAATGAATGACAGCTATAAAGGAGAAAATAACAAGTATAGCTCACAAACCTGCGTCAAAGCCCTTGCTAGGAAGCTCGTCCCCATTGGGTGCATCCAGCTTGATCTCCTTGCCATCAGCACCCACCAGAGTGTCCTCCTCAGGGTTGAAGGTCAAGTCACCAGCAATGGCAAAGGCGGTGACCAGCTCAGGGGATGTGACAAAGGCGTGTGTGGCAGGGTTGCCATCGTTACGCGCAGCAAAGTTACGGTTGTATGAGGTGATGATGGAGTTTGCCTCTCCTGCATGACAGGCAGTTGATGAAAGTAGTGCTTATTGGACTGTACATCTTTTGAGCTGGCTGTGTCGTACCAGGCATGCAGACAGGAGAACGTTTCTGCTGATACATACATGCTGGACAAATGCTTGCTTCACAGGCACAGAGTGTGTTAAGACAGCAGCAAGGGTTGTACTTACCCTTCTTGACCTCTGTCCTCTTCCACTGTCCAATGCAAGGCCCACAGGCGTTTGCAAGGACTGTGCCGCCAACCTTGGTGAAGGTGTCTAGCATGCCATCACGCTCAATCGTGGCTCTGCATTCACACACTGTGCTGAAGACCTGCCAGACACTCAACATTGCAAAGCCAGCTGTCTGAAACCTGATCAATGGTGCCAAAGTCAATGCCGCGAAGGCCTGAAGCCAATGACCGCAACTTCTGTTGAAACAAGTTGAGCTGTGACTGCTATTGCGCTGTCTAGGTATGAGTGCACGCGCAGTGCAACTGCAAGGCGGAGTGTACCTGATCTGCTCACTGCCAGGTGTGATGGTGAATGGGACCTTGGTCTTGATGCCTGCCGACAGTGCCTGCTTGGCGACGCTCTGCGCCCGCGCCATGTCCTCATATGAGGAGTTGGTGCAACTGCCAATCAAGCCCGCCTTCAGCTCTGTGGGCCACTTGTTTTCCCGCAGTGCATCGGCAAACTGCAAACACACAATCAGATTCAGAAATCTTTGCTTACACTGCTGTATCATGTATTGGGGCCACTGCTCACACCCTTCTGCAGCACACGTTCAGCAAGATGGCATGTTCAAGAGCTGAGTTTGCAAACTTGACACAAATGGTATGTAATGACTTCAGGCTACACTTAGACTGACAGAGTGTACTATACCATCACGAGTGTGAAGCTCATTTGCAAGCAACAGCATGCAATTGACTTTGAGCACATTCTTGACAAGTGTGCATTCCTCAGAGGCAGCACAGGGTGGATGGTGTCCAGGCTTGCCCGCAGTCACAAGCATGCAGCATGAAGCACCCACCTTGGACAGAGGATGTGCTAGATCAGGTGTGAATGGTCCGTTGATGTGAGGCTCAAGCTCTGACAGGTTGATCTCGATCAACTGGTCATACTCACAGCCCTCATCTGGGCGCAGGTGCTCCCGGAAGGAGTCTGAAAGCTTGGCAATTGGCTCTCGGCCAGTGGCTACCAAGTAGTCATACATGCGCTTGTTGTAGGGGAATATGGAGGTGGTGGCTCCAATCTCAGCTCCCATGTTACAGATGGTACCCATACCTGAACACCGATCATCACCCGATTACTTTTCCTGGCCCATGTACTTATGCAACCACGATATGATGTCGCAAACTGTGGAGTGATGCAATGCACTGGACGCAAAGTCAGCTGCAGAATGACATGCAAGCTTTGCACGTTGTTGTAAAGCATCAATCAAAGGCGCAATGATGTGTCTGTCGTCTGGACTTCAGCTGTAGTGACTGCAAATCTGGTGCATCAGATGTGGGACAATCTAGCAGTGTTACCTGTGCAGGAGATAGCATCTACACCGGGGCCATGGTACTCAACAATGGCACCAGTGCCACCCTTGACTGTCAAGATGCCAGCCACCTTGCAGATGACATCCTTTGGTGATGTCCACCTGGACAGCTTACCAGTCAGCCGCACACCAATCACCTGCATTCCAAGGACGCCTTGTTCGTAGCATGTCTTAGTCAAAGAGTTGTAAACACATCACTAGACAACACTGATTATCCCAAGGAAGATGAGAACTACTCCTGCCTGGCCTGGCCTGGCTATAAACTGCTTGTGAATCAGGCAAATGTGCCACATGGGCAGTCCATCAATATATGCTCCAGGCAACAGATGTTTTGCCCCATGTTGCACCCCACCAAAAACAGGCAGGAGCTGTGGAAAAGATGCAGGTCTGAAATACCTTTGGTGCCTTCAACTCCCATGGGAGCCCTGCCATGACGTCAACAGCATCAGCACCACCAACACCCACAGCGCACATGCCCAACCCTCCAGCGTTGGGTGTGTGTGAGTCTGTACCAATCATCATACCTCCAGGGAAAGCATAGTTCTCTAGGACAATCTGCAGAAACAGACAACAGTCAATCGGTACGCCCAAGTTGGCTATCACAGATATCAGTGTCTGCAGCAGTGCACATAATGCAGATAAAGACAATGCAGGAGCCTGACCTGGTGAATGATACCGCTGCCGGGCCTCCAGAAGCCAATGCCGTACTTGGAACCAGCACTGGCAAGGAATCATAGACCTCCTTGTTGGTCTTCACAGCAAACTTCAAGTCAGCCTTCCCACCAAACTGGTTCTCCCTGTGAGCACTTTTGGTGTGAGCAAAGCTGCTGATTTCCAAGATTCCCTGGTCTGACGACATGTCACAGCAAAGTAATCTGCTCACTGTGATTGTGGGAGTATAAATTCAGATGTGTTGTACCTGTCTGCTTGAGCTTGTGTTGTACCCTCAATCA
>JAABUU010007426.1_pt1 | contig 11276 bp, 13 predicted proteins | sample 5559301 | NCBI WGS metagenome assembly JAABUU01 (sample SAMN10711884, study PRJNA513360) | rock metagenome | isolation source: Antarctica rocks | place: Antarctica: Victoria Land, Richard Nunatak white
TCTCAGACACGCACTGATATGAGCAACCTGTGTTGCAGCTGATATCTCAACAGTGATATTCCATACTGCTAGCAGGGTTCTGCTGATGTCCTGATATGAATTTGTCAGCATGCTAATCCTAACGGCAATGAGCCAGCTAGAGCCAAATAATTTTGAGCAATTCATAGCACAATTCTGAGCGTTCAATCAACCTTCTTCTGCACCACCTTGACAAGAAGATGAAGCTGACGAAGCACAGCATGCCTGCCCCATGTTATATGCCAGACACCTGCCATCCCATGACTCATCAGTTCAATGCCTAGATCTTAAGGCAGCATGGCATCTCTGATTCTCTACATTGAGGACATCTCAGCCCAAGAAAGAGCATTAAGGCTGGTGTCACCATGTGTGGCAAGCCAACCATACCTGAGACAGGATGGCCTGACCAAGCAGCTCTGCCCTGGTACTAGAGCACTCCTGGCAGGCCTGGGCTACCCTGACCACCAGGATAGGCCGCCCCTCAGCATCCCTGCCCTGCCATCGCACCTGCACAACATCCTTCATACAGACAGACGATCTTGCATGTAGAGGTGCGTTGTCAATACAAGCCAGCACAAGCAGCACAGTTATGGCGCCCAAACAGGGGTGCAGCTGTGACTCAGCAGGCAGTGCTATCTCAAACTCATCTGCATGCCGCGTGCTGTATTTGAACTCACAGCATGCCGTCACTGATGCTGTTCTTGAATGGCTGACACACACTGCCTGAACACACGACAATGCAAGTATAGTCAAGATCTTATAGCTTGTTGCCTCATCAACAACAGCTTCAAACGATGCAAGTAGAACATACCAGATGGTCCCAATGCTCCACCTGCATGGGGGTCATGGCTTTCTGGCCTTGCAGCCACTCCAGGGTGAGCCGCACTCTGTCCACTGCCTGCTCTGTGGCTTCTGCTTTCTCATCAGCTGTCTGAGCCTGCATGCTTTCCACCAACATGTTGCGCTAGGAACGCTTCAAAAGCAAAGCCACAACTTGTGTCTGGATTGCTGTCAGCCCGGAGTTGCACAGTGTATCGCAAAAAGAGTGTGTAAGGTCTGCTCATGCATGTGGGTATGATGAGTCAGGTACATGCTAATTGCATAGCTGCGCTGATACTACGCAGCACATGATCGCAATGCAGTAGCTCCAAGGACATCAGCCATCTTATATTTCAGGTCACAGGCAGCCAAGCCTGAATGGTGAATCAGGGCAGGCTCAGAGAGAGCTATGTGCTCAATCCCAGACAGGCATGTTGCTTTGTCCCTGTGTTGCCGGCTGACCTTGAGCAGGCCGCAGGCGTGGCCATATCTGAGCAGCTCTGCATTTGAGAAGCGCTCTATAGGCAGCTGGGCTCCAGCAGCCTTCAGCCTATGTTTGATCTCAGCTACCTCCATGGGGTACTGCTGAGCAGCCTTTGCAGCTCGGCCCCCGCCCCCACCCCCCAGGTGCGCCGGTTGCTGTGGCTGGGGAGGCGGCTGCTGATGCTGTGAAGTTGCCTGGCTGTCTGTGTCTGGATCACTGTCTAGGTTTGCTGCAATCATAAGCACTTCCTTGGGGCGCTGTGAGGGTTGAACACTGCTGTGTAGCAGCCGCATGCACTCTGTGCGCTTCAGTCTGCTGAGAGGGTGACAAGCAGGTTTCGACTAATGTGATGCAGACTGAGAGTGCACTACGCCCAAAGCAAGTCCCGTGACAGATGCAACATGCTCAGATTGACAAGTGAATGCACAGGCGGCTATGTCTGTGGTTGTGGCAATCAAGATATGCACTTTCTTTGGACTGCACCAGAAAACAGCATTGCGACTACAGCGGAAGCAGTAGAATGCGAGATAAGAAGTGAATAAAGACATGCCTCAGCATGCAGGTTTTTGCAGATAAATCCAATTCTCATGCAGACAAATCCATACTTGTTCTGATCAACATACCTTGTGATGCAGCTGTACTTTTAGCTGGTTTTCGCTTGCGCCTCTGCCTGATAAGCCTAAGCCGCCAAAGCTTGGCAGCTATCTGTACAACAGCAGCAGGTACTGCCAAAGCCTGCAGCTGATGGCTTGCAGCTGCCACACCTGTTGGCACCTGAGGCAGGCTGTACTTGATCCCCTGCAGAGTAAGGCATGTTACATCACGTCAAAAGTCCATAGAGAGGGCTGTGATGCTGACTTTGTACTGCAAGCCCTGTTCACCATTGGACATGAAGAGGTTGAAGCAGGAGCATGATTATGACAAGCCAATCATACAGCAGCAGATAGACTGTGCTGTGGTACAGGTGTTGGGGTGCGTAAGCTCAACAAGCTAGCATGCTCCTGAAACATGCACTTGCAAGGTCTTGGCACCAGCATGTGGCCAATGGCAACTGGTCTTCAGCGGTTTGTTTGTGCTCTACCCACCCTTTCTTGAACAAGCTTATACAACATATACACATATTGCTGCAGATGATGCGTTTTGAGCCTCTTGGATGAAATTGTTCAGTCAAGAGGTCAGCCTTACCAGCCATCTCATGGCCATAGTCGGGAAGCCAATCAGCATTGCTATCTGCTCTAGGAGTTGCCCTGCTCGGGGTTGAGTCCCTTGCAGCGCAGCCAAGACCATGATCTGCACATGCAGCACAATTGCTGCTCAGCAAGTTTGCACGGTTGGACTTCAAGTTGCGCAAGCCACTCCCTAGCCTGTTTGGGAAGCACTGAGTCAATGCTGCTGAAGTAGCCTCAAAGGTGGCACACATATGCAAGAATCAGAATAAGCATGTGTCATCACAAGAAGGCCTGAAGCGCGCTTCTGCCAATCAGCAACTGGCACAGTGATAGCACCAGGGACCATTGCATACAGAGAGCCTTATGAGATGCCCAAACTGACTGGAATCCTAGACAGCTTTGCAAAACATAAAGAAGACAAGAACTGTGACCAACTGACCCTGACTGCAGTCTGGGGCACCAGTATGTGCTTCATCTTTGGGGCAACATGCTGACCACAGAATCCAGCAACAGCAGCCACACTGGGAGCAGCTTCAATGCTGACTTTGTTGCCAGGCGGTGGCTTTCTAATCAGCTGTCGCTGCTTGACATTGACTGTGGCAGTGTCATGATCTACAGGAGATGCTCTGTGCTCGTCCTCACTATCTGATGCTGAAGCTGCTTGCCATTTATTGCGATTGAAGTCTTCCTCATCACTGTCACTGTATGCTACAATTCTTGCCTACAGAGTGAACATGGTAGTTTTTGTCAGTGTACGGCACCATGCGGCACCAATTTGTCAGTGTACGGCACAATCAAGCACTGAAGACCATGCAGGCAGTGCAAGCTGATGTTTCTGATGCACAATGCATGTCGTACTTGGGGAACCTCCTCTCCTTGCTGCATTTCATCAACAGTCTTGTCTCTGTTGTCCTGTCCGTGCATGACCTGAACAGGCTTGTGGTCCTCCTTATGCTCATGATGTTTGTCATCATCATCTGCTGAAGTCTTTGTGGAGCCCCTGAGCGCAATATTTGCCGTAAGGCTTACGTGTGCTCACTGTCTGTTGTCCATGCTATCAAGATTACTGCTGACTTAGCGTACTTGAGTTGCTTGCCCAGCTCTGTTGCCTTCTTGCCGAAGAGTGCCCAGGTACCAGCATCCCCCATTCACAGCAGTACCACACACCTGAGTGGGGAAAGCTGTGGCTCCGTGTTACCAATTAAAGAAGTTTGACCAATCAACTGTCCAAAGGCAGAGCTACTGAACGTCTTGCGCGACACCAGACCGATGCTCGTATGATATGTAAGAAAACTTTGCTGCAGTCTGGTTGATTTTGGCACTATAGGGCACATGAAACGCTCAGTCTTAGCAAGCACGGAGAAAGCATGCGACTTGAGTCAATCTGTGATCACAACTCCTTACAGGAACGAATGAATGGCAACATGCCAGCTACGTAGGTAGCCAAGCCCTGCAAGCATATATTTCTTCCGCTGCAAGCAGTTGTGTCAAGCACCATGGTCTTTCCATCTGCACCTGTTGTGTTTGGGGGCGATGCCAGCTGTTTCATGATGCCGCGGCCTCACGTTCTGCGTTCTGCTAGTGCAGCCCAAAGCGTTGGTCAGTTCGCAATCTCGTCGTTCAGAGCTCAGACAAAGCTGAGTGCGGTTGATCATGTACTGACATGCGTGCTGCATACACAGGCATAAGGATAGCAACAAGAAACATGCCTGTCAAGTGCATGGTAAGTGATATAGAAGTGCTGCTTGACACACCTCTGTTGAGCTGCAGTTTTCGAATTAGCTGTTGCTGCAGGCCAATCCCAGAAGACAAGCCAAAGTTGCCAAGCAGATCGAGCGGGAAGTTGGAAACTTGCTGCTGACAGACAAGGTGCTGTATTCGGCCTGAGTTGCGCTTACCTGTCTGTGCCCTTGCCTGTCTGCCCTGCAAGGCCTGTGATCACACAGCATGCGTGTTGCAGGTATTGCAGAAAGCTGTCTGTCCTGAGAAGCGTATTGGCATAGACTCTGCTGTATCTGCAATAGCTAGTGTGACTGAAGTCAAGGTGTCTGGTGACCTAACCATAGCCAAGGTGTACTTGTCGATATTCAGCGATGAGGAAGGCAAAACAATAGCAATCTCAGGACTCAAGAAGCTACAAGGATATGTCAGAAAACATATTGCCACCAGCATGAACCTCCGAATGGCGCCTGAAGTGAGGTTTTTGCAGGATGACACCATTGAAAGAGCAGAGCAGGTATGGCTACAAGTCAAGGCATGTATGTTATTTGTTACTGCCTTCATGTACACTGCTTGCAGGCTGCCTTGCCATTGCTGCTTTTGTTTGATTTGGTGCATGTCATGGCTGATGCAGCATAGTAAGTGTACAGTTGTCAATTTTGCTGTGACTGCTGCAGGTGTATGCACTCCTTGACAGAGTAAAGGCTGAGAGACAAGATCATGAAGTGGCTGATGTGTCACAGCATCAGGACAATCAAGCAGCGTCTCCTTCAGACGGTATCACATCTGACTCTGAAAACCATTCACAGCATGTCATAAACCAGGACATAATTTTAGATGATGAAGGTGACATTGCAACATTGCAACTAGATGCTATTGATGGTGACACAGCTCCTGAGCAGAAACTGCCTTCAGTCAGAAAGCTCAGACTTCCTGGTGCATCACAGCGGACTTCAACACTAAAATTACGCAAGCGAAGTTGATCACTTTGCGAAATTTCATTGCAAATGACAGTGCACTGATGCTTCAGAGTCTCGTTGCAAGTGATGATGCCATGGAATTGGATGGCACATGTTGGTGTTGTGACTGACCGTAGCTTTTGTGCTGACTCTTGGTAGGCACCCTATTGCTATTATGGCCTGCTATGCACATTCTGCCTGTTCAAACCCTTATGGGCATGCCACTCAGCAGTACTACTAGAGTAGATATGACTACTAAGTCTGTATCTTACTGCATTTATGCACGTTGTAGGCAGATCACTTGCTCCTCATGCCCATAGTACACAGCGAGTACCACTCAATTGACATTGATGCAGAACAATGCTTATGATAAATGCTGGTGCAAATGGTTCAGCAATAGGGTGTTAGAGGTACAGCTGGCAGGTGCATAAAGACATGCATCGCTTTGCTGCGTAACAGGACTGCACAGAGCACGTCAGGTCCCTGATGGGCCAGCATGTGCTGCTGCCTCAATGACCTCTTTATCTTCACCCTCACTCTGCCTATGTTGTTTTTGCAATAGCAGAGATGGAAGTCTGTGCATCACAATCTGTGGCCAAGCAGAGCATCTACTTCTGATGATAGCAATATCAACACTCAGGGTTTGCGGGTGAGGCTTTGAAGAGTAGCAAGCTGATCTGCCTGCTCAGTTTTGCTTGGCCTTCACAGTGTCCTTGAAGGCCTTGCCTGGTGTAAATCCGGGCGTGACAGTGGCTGGTATCGATATCGACTCCTGAGTCTTTGGATTTCGACCTTGTCTCGCCCGCCGGTCTCTGCAGGAAAGACAGAGACTGCTTGACATTTAACGTTGACGATGCACTGCAAACTTTGCAAAGGATTTTATGGAATCCCATACTGGTGTCAATTGTTTTCAGATTGTTGTTGCCATGCGTAGCTCACCTGCGCTCAAACTTGCCAAACCCCGTTATAGTAACAGTGTCGCCTTTAGCAACAGTATCGACTACGGTGTCAAACATAGCCTTGACCACCTCCTCGACCTCCTGTGGGCTCATTTCCGATATCCTCCTACTTTGCGATACCTCTGTCTTCTGTTGGACAAGTTTTACAAATTCTGCTCTGTTGACCGCCTGCGCGGCCACTGCAGCAGCTCTGCGACAGCGTGGTCGGATGCATGGCCTGGTCAGTAGCAGCTGTCTGCTGGGTCCGGCGGACACCGAACCCTGGCACGCAGGCCTCTGATGCTGCAGCATGCTTTCCATTGCACAGCTTGCGCGATGCCAGACAGGCTTGTAGAGTCAAGTGTCTTGGCGCGATTTCTTGGAAAGACGAATGTTAGGCTGCGGCGAGCCTCGAGCGTTACTTTTGACAAAATCTTCTAAATCTAAAGCTTGGGGTGGCAGAACACCACATTGATTGGCAGCGTACACGGACAACCTGCCAATCAATGTCGCTTTGTACCTGGTCTCTTGCAACAATTTCGCCCTGTGCATTGATGTGCAGTTCACCATCCCGCGGCGCTGATATTAGCAGCAAGGACAGACTGACTGTTGTGTAGTCAAAAGTATGCACTGCATGGTATCTACGTCACATGTTCAGCTTCACCTGCGAGTGCACTACCATTCTGAACCGTCTTGATGTATCTGGTGCACAGGGCATGAAAACATGTTTGTTTACACAATCAGAAGTTCCTTTTGGAAAGATTTGCATATGAAATTTCTGAGGGCGTAATGGCATTCAAGAAACGCACATGTGACACATCTGAGGGTGTACACTGTGCGCCCTGACGCATCTTGGCGGTAAGAATCTGCGTTGACCCAGAAACAACTACATAGGTCAAGTCAATCTAAAGAAACCTTTACATAACAGAAATTGGTCAGCAGTACACACTCAAGCAATAAGCATGCATGCATCATATGAAGATCTCCTGCAAACATTGTTCAAAAAGTCTAAGCTATATACTGGCAAACATAGAAAACAATCAGATCAAATCATTCCACACAACAACACACCTGCATGCAATATACACCGCGTTCATTGTCACACCCAAAAAAACAGAAGTAATATTGGCCAGCTAGATTACATGTATCAGCACCCAAGCACCCATTGTCCTCAAAGCATAGCAGGCCTGGCAACATCACAAGGCAGCAATAGCCAAGCCACTTCTGGCAAATGCAATGGAGGCTCTCTGAAGCCATCTGCCAGCTGCAGGTATATACATCTCTACAGAGTTATGGATCCAGTCATCGCCAGCATTGCCACCAACAGCAAACAGACAATCAGCAAGTGCTGCTACCTCAGCACTGGACCTGGGGACCCCCATGGCTGCAATCAGGGACCATTTTCCTTCCCTGGGGTCATAGGCCTCCACACTGGCAAGTCTTGTGCGAGTGCTTGTCATTCCGCCAGCCACATACAAGCGTCCTGCAGGCAGCATCAGTCTGCCCTGAGTCCATATGTTAAGTAGGCACTCACATGACTCAGCAAATGGCTTCACAGTACAGTGCCCAAACACTCCAGTGCTGGCATCAATCAAGCACCATTTGATGAAACAGCAGGGACACAACACATGGGCTGGCTGCCTCGATCAGACTGTAACAATGTGAGGAAGTGTGCCTACCATGCAGCACTCCTGCAGATGTGTACTTGCGCTCACTGTGCATATGGCCTGGCAGTTGCACCCAGGTGTCCTGCTGTGCATCATATGACTCCACAGTGTCCCATATTTGGCGACCTGCTTGGCCCCCAACAGCATACAGGGAGTCACCCAGGGATGCAGCTGCCAAGCAGGTTCTTGGAACTGTCATGTCTGATGTGAAGAGCCACTCAACAGGTGTTGGCCCCTCAAACTCGCTTGAGGTGCCCGTGGGTATTGAGCTGCACATTTCTACGGTGCGCAGCTCTGAGCCTGTGCCATTGCCAGCACGACCACCCTGAAAGACACCAGGCAGACCTGCTCATTGCTTTATCCCACACCAGTTATGACGCATCAACCTAGCAAACTTGGTGCATTGTACCCTGTCACTTTGCTCAAAACTGTACAGACTGTCCAAGTACAACAGTGCGTCAAGAGAGGTTGTAATATATACAGTGTACTGAGCATATTATGTTGACAACAAGCTCCAGCTGAACAGTTGATACGGCATATGTCGCATCCAGATATGGCCAGGCAGTGAACCTGATGGAGGCAACTATGCAGTGACTTCAACGCGGACCACAAGATGACAGCTGAAGAGCTCACCAACACAAACAGGCTGTCTTGCATGGACGCCACTGCTGAATGTAAGTGAGGGGTGTGTGGCGCCCCAGCAGTGCGCCAGCATTGAGCAGTGGGGTTGTACAGGGTCATGCTGCGCCCATGCAAGCCACCACCAAGCAGGGCGACCTCACTCTGAAGCACAGCACAGCCAGCAAAGGACTCTCTGTTTGGCATAGGTATTCCTCTTGACCACTTGTCCTCACTAGTGTCATACAGCTCTACAGACCTATACAAGCACAAGAAGGTGTGATCATGGCAGAAGCTGCGCAATCAGGAGCTGAAAGCTGAGCAGTCTGCAATTGCAGCACTGAGTGCTCAGTAGCGGGCCGGCCTGCGTCACATGTCTATGCTGCCTTGATTGTTATATCTTCTCTGTACAAGCCGGCTCTTACTGAAAGACGTGTACGACGCATGTGGAGTTGCCATATTATGTGCTATGTCATTGTGCTGCTGCATGCACTGAGTTCGAACACAGCATAAGGGAGATGGACAGGAGAGGCTTAGAGCTGACCTGAGGCTTTGCCAAGTGACGTCATGCCCACCAGCAATCAGCAGCTGGCCGTGACCCAGCTGCTGATGCCTGGTGAAGTCATCAAGGGTGCAGCAGCTGGGCCCTGAGGATGCTGCACTCAAGTCACGCTGCTTGCTATTCGCCCACTTCAGCACTGCTTCTCTGACATCTGGAGTGCATGGCAGCTGCTGCACGCCCTCAAGCAGTTTGTACAATTTCGGTGCTGGAACACGATCACACAGTTGTGGCATGTGTGGTGCTCTGGTGGCTGGATCAGCATCAGCCCAAAGTAGAACAGCCTGCAGGGCTGTGAAGTTGAAAATATGCAAGAGGGCAGGGCAGGGAAGGGAAGGCAAGGGCAAGAAAGGACTGGGTCAGGGCAGATTTGGGTCATGGCTGAGCATGGCTGTGTCAAACAGGGGGTTAAGGCAGGGTCAGGACAGGGCAGGCCAGGGCTGTGCCCAGCAGGTCAGGCTATAGCAGGTGCAGCTTAGCACAGCAGAATTGCCTAAGCAACAACCACTGAGCAGGCAGACATACACTTGCTGTGATCTGTCTAGGCAGACTCGCCAGAGCAGGTCGCAAAATCAGGCCCACCTTGAAGGTCTCAATGTCGTGTCTGAATGCTGCATCTAGCAGGGCCAGCAGGCTGTCCTTTGTCAGTGCAGCAATATCTTCCTGATGCCGGCCATGCAGAAGTTTAGACGGGGTCGCTGCTGCAGTGGCTAGCTGCGCAAGACAAAAGCCATGGTTTGTGATGATGTGTCTGCACCTGATTGCCTGGCTTAGCAAAGAGGCAGTTGACAATCAGCTGACAGCACAGCTATCTGAGCTTGACAATTGCAATGATGCCTTACTGCGCACTGGAATACTTCTTCAAGACTGTATTGCTCAGCCAGCATCATTGTCCAGATGCACAAATCTGAACTACAGCCCTTTTGCAAGAGGAACTGCAGCAAACTTGACACTTAGCATGACAGCTTGGGCCCAAGCTGTCATGCTTGGGCCAGATGACGAAACCTGTGCAGTACACCACAACACTGTGTGGTGCACCCCAACCTACCTGAGCGCATGCAGTGATGATGGACTCAATCTGAAGGTAAGAAGCCGCCATAAGCAAATGCTCTAGCACAGCCTCTGTAATCTGAAAACAGCACACACGTATGTTGTCACTGCAGCAGCACATATGCAGATACAAATACAGGGGTGTGTGATTGGGTGACCTCACCTGGAAATCCTGCTGGTATATGGCTTGCATGACAAGCTTCAGGCTATGACTGTCAACCTCGTCTAGGTGTATGGTATACAACCCACAATCATCCTTTGTAACACTGTTCTGCATTTGCTGACCACTCCCTAGGAACAAGACTTTGAAGTAATGTGAGGCTGCTGTGAGCACCAGGCGATGGGCATGGAAATGGTGCTGGTCTGCGCTGACCAGCACACAATCGCATAGCTCTTGTTGCTCCCAGAGCTGGGCTAAGCTTTTCAGGAGGACAGACTGATCTACGTGATGGCTACTGTTGGAGCCAGGCTGGTGGATCCGCGTGGTGATGACCATTACTGTTTGGTCATGTGCGTATGCTTTCGACCAGCAGCAAGTGCTCAAGACTAGGCCACCGAACGGCTCACTGATCGAAGCTAGGTGTGTTCACAGTCACTACAATCGACGAGAGGTCAAATCCGCATTCTGCGTGATGAACACTCCGCAGCGGCAGAGGTGGCGCAGTCTCAGCTGATCTGTGGAAGAAAGAAGCATGCAAACGAGATCAACGTAGGACAACGTTTTGCGCAGCGAGTCTTGCAAACATAAATGCGGACAACCTGTTGATTACAGTCAGGCAGTTGTGATCCTGGCTCGCTTGCTTGTCACATTGTCTGTCTGGTTGTTGAGGTGTCGCGCAGGCGTTATACTTGCTTTTGCTCCGAAGCATTGCAGTCTCGCTCATGCTTACAGGCTAACCAACGGGATGCCCAAACGCGCTCGTGAGGAGCCCTGCGCGATCTGCGGACACTGGCACGATGTGAGCAGTAGTGAATCTCCGGTTTTGCTCTATCGGACTGTGGTTCTCAAGGAGATATGTGACTTTCGCTATGATGTGCAGTACGAAGCTGGAGAGCCTTGCACTGTGTGCGGCCACACCCTTGCCCGAACCGACGATTCTGCCAACAGAAACAGTGCGTTTCCTACTGAGATTTTGCCAGGGTTCCTGTACTTGGGAAGTTATGACAACGCTTCGCGATCTGAACTCCTCAAGACAGTTGGCATCACCCACATTCTGAATGTGAGCGTCGCATCTCTGTGCTCCAACAGCAACAACATGTGAAAGCTGCTCAACTG